>Ga0163144_10003570_pt1 | contig 35389 bp, 23 predicted proteins | sample OliLak19BULKMAT1_FD_123175 | JGI IMG/M metagenome (GOLD analysis project Ga0163144, IMG submission 123175) | Freshwater microbial mat bacterial communities from Lake Vanda, McMurdo Dry Valleys, Antarctica - Oligotrophic Lake LV.19.BULKMAT1 | ecosystem: Environmental > Aquatic > Freshwater >...
ACCAACAGGCTGCCAAACAGCTTTGTGAACGTCTCCATCGGTCGTCCTCCTCGTCTCGTCTTGATAACAAGATCGTAGGACAGGCGACCGGTGGTTTCAAAATTTCAAATATTTTTGGCTAGGGCTTAACAAGTTGAAAGGGGGGAATTATCAAACCGCCGACATTTTTCCGGTGTAGGGGATCGGAGCGTTATTGCGAAGGGGGGCAGTTGCTGAGCAGTCACACGGCCTTCTACCATGAACAGCGGTTTAGCGACGAATCTCGGTTTGCTTCTCGATCCGGCGCAGAGACCAGCCTAAGCGGCCCAGCGTCAGAATCTGTTGTTTCTTTTCTTCGGTCAAGACATTGCTCACTATCACGGAGGTTATTCCCCCGTCATTTTCAATGTCCTGGCCCCTCTCTCTATTGGCCGGTTTTTCCGGTGACCATCATTGGCCGGTTTTGGGTGACCGCCGAGGGGCGACATGGGCTTTGAATTATCGGCTCTGAGCGAGAATCTGACGAAGTGCCCATCTTAGGCTGCTTTCTTAAAGACGACGAATTCGGTTTTCGGTTCCTGTATCCCCGGCCACGGCGAAGTAAGGCCTCGATGTTGTCGTTGATGGCTTCAACGACACCCAAGGGAACCTTCATGTGGCAGTAGTTGAGAATGCCATCCTGGTGGCGGAGCAGCATTGCGGCGACGTCCTCGAAGGGCTTGAGCCGCTGCCACTTCAACTGATCGATCCAGCGGTTGAGGTAATTGAGCGCGGCCTTCTCCTAGCGGTAGTTCCTCGATCGTTCCAGGCTTTCCTTCAGCAGATACGCCGTGCGATTGATCCCATATGAATGAGCTTAGCCAAGACTTAATTCTCCCAGAGCTACCCCACCAAATCGTTTTGCAGCCTCTGGACCGTTGCGAGATTTTCCCTAATGCGCTCCGAACCCAAATCAAGCGCGTTCGCCTCCTGCAGAGACTGCAGAGCCCACTTCAACACGTTCTCGGTCGCCTTGTCCGGCGCAGATTTGACAAGCAGTTCTTGTACAGACTTCGCGTGTCCTTCGCATAAGGAACCGCCACCGCGCCCCGGCAAGTTCATCTCATAGGCAGCACCAGAATTACAGACGTCGCAAAGACGCATGTAACGACTCGAACGCCAGCGCTTGTTTCCCACAATGAGAAGCATCAGCCATGCAAGGTTAGCCACAAGACCCCAAAGTACCTGCTCCGCGACCGACATGGACTTCACTTGCGAGAAAGCATACATTGGACCGCAGGCGATCCATATGTTGGAATGCCAAGTGTTAACGAACCAATCGGGAAAGGAGAACTTCCAGAGGTAGAACCTACGGACAGCTCGGCGCCGCCTCTCCTCGGCGACTTTAGCGTAGCTTTCCATCGCACAGTTTACCTTTTGCACGGCTCGCTGGCTCAAGAAAAAGGCAAGTTGTTTTTGTACAATACCATGTGATCGCTCCGTGCCGACGTTCTCGGCCTGGCGCAGGAGATTGATAGCTCTGTCAAGGTCGCCGGAACCTTCAGCATGATTAGCTTCAGCAAGAAGTTCTGCGACTTCGGGCGCTAAAAAGATAAAACCTGAATCCACTTGGGCGCAGAATTGCTCGTACAAGTCCTTAGCGGCCCCAAGCTGTTCTGAAGCGCGCCGACCGCCGAACTGTGCCGCACGTCCCAGATCGTCAAGACCCTTCTTCAGGTCGCGCTTGGCCTTTTCAGCTTGGTTAGGACCTTCTGACTTCACACGATTCTGAGCGTCATTTATAGCCTTTATCCCTCGGTTCGTAAGCAATTCGGCTAGAAGCAACCTTAGCTCTGGAGAATCGGACAACTTCTGTCCTTTGTCGAGAAGAGCGATAGCTTGGTCGGGCTGCCGCTGCAGCTCGGCAGCTCGCGTTCTACAGCTTGAGACGATTGCGGAAATGATAGAAGCTCTCAACTCAGTCGTGAGTTGTAGCTTCAGAGCCCGTTCCCAGATCTCTAATGCCTCGTCGAAGTTGCTGAGACTCGCTTGCTGCTGTGCCAACGTATGCAGCGCGCGCGCTCGAAGTGCCCTTACCTCCGCGTCCTCCTGGTCCTTACGGGGGAGCGCATCCAAAGCGTCCAAGGCGGTTTGGGGCTTGTTCGCATCGATCAATACCGCGATTGAAGCGAACGCCGAAAGTGCATTTCCCAACTTCTTGAGGTTCTCACTTGACGGGCTTTTCTTAATTCCAGCCGCAACCTGTCCCTTTACCGACTCGAAGAGTTCTACCTGCTGGAGCATCAGAACTCCGCAACCGATCTTCTTGTGGCCCATGCGAATCCCCGAAGCACTGACCAGCTTCGCGGTCCGAAGCTCAGTTGAAAGCGCGAACTCCAATTCCTGATAACGCGCAACAAGCTCAGCAGAGTGGTTGCCGCTATACCTTTGCGCCGACTCATGCAAACGACCGGTCAATCGGTCAATAATCGCCGAACTGACCTGGGCCCTCGTTTCGCCTCCGATGCCGCCTGTCATCGACCAGAAGTCCTCGCTTGAAAGCACCATTGACCAAGAGGCGATCGCCTTCTGCCACATTTGATCGGCAGGTATCGCACGCGCCTTCTTAGCCCCGACCATCTGATCTTCCTCATGCAACGCCCACCAGTACCAGAGCACGGCTAAGCTATGCGCCGCTCCCAAGTCAGGAAATCCTGTCCGCAGCTGGTTCTCCCAGGACTGTGCCGTCGATCCGCGGCGAGCCACATCCAACACAATTGGTTGCTGGATCACACTTGGGACGAGGTCACCGGCCCACTCGGGAAGGTAGTGGAACAGATCCACCAGTGCTCTTTCATTTGGGCTCTGAAGAACACGTTTGGCGGCGGTAAGCTTCTGTACACTGATCCCGCTCGTGAGGCGAGCGGCAAACGCGGTCTGCACGTCGGCGTGTGTTGCGCCTCGTCCGACCCCAAGAATCTCGTAGGCCGTCTGCTCCTTCTGCATGGGGTCTTTGACCAAGGGCCTCGCCGTGCCCCTGATCGCGGCGTGTGCAGCTTCTCCTGGCATCGTTCACCTCACACTTCGGAATTATTAACACTTGGCCGACCACAAGGTTACTCGGGCTGGACAGTTTGTCACGGTTAGCTGTCTAAATTTTGCCCTACATTTGACTATCACCATATTTAGTCGCGGCTAGAAGACTCAGGCTATCTCCCGCGCCCACCGTCTATGCGCCAATGAATCGACGACTGAACCCAGAGGTGGACTGACACGGGACTCGACATCCGACTGCAATCGTGATTGCTCGGCAGGCGGGTGCTTCTTGACAGAAGACGATATTATATGCAACTTTTGAGCTTCTTTGCATGACTTCGCCCATCAGGTGCTGTCCGGCGACAATTAGAAATCCCGGCGTGTTGCCTCAAATTGAAATGTTACCGAACTCAGTAGCTGTCGCCGGCGTGATTTTCCCCACCTACTGGTTGCGGCCTCGGGGCTCACGGGAAATTGACCACCTCTGCCCAAATAGAGTTGACCACCCAGGAAAGAGATCATGCCACGCGGCGGCGGCATCAAGCAGGAGGATAATTGTCCACGCCGCTGGCGGCAAGTCGTTGATTAAGTGGGCGGCAACAGAATCATCCGCGCGACGTGGCCGCGCGCCACAAGGCAGAGGACGGCGCTAGAACGGACGAAAAAAGGAGCGCCTTAGTGGTCAACTCTTCGTAAACATGGGTGGGTCATTCTTGGCGTTTTTTCCCCTCTGAAAGCAATAAATTTCAGCTGGATCTGTCGTCATAACCGAGCTCGCTAAAATATGATCGCTTTGGCGGCCAAAAATGACGAGTTCCCAGCGACGGCAATCCATTCCGACGAAATGGAGCGTTTTGGAGTTTGAGCGATTTGTCTTGCCCCATCTTTCCTATGGAACGCGCGGACCGGTAGCGAAACTGACACCGCACGCGGTCTTCAACTACATTTTGCAATTTCTCTACATGGGGTGCCAGTGGAAGCAATGTGTCCTTTCGGTAATTAACCGGCCAAGCCGAGGACCCCGAAAACCTGAGTTGGGCTGATTGTGACGAACTGAAGGGGAGCCGATTGTCAAGCTAACTGCAGGCAAGCGAAGGACCTTTCTTTTCCAGTTGAGTTTTCGCAAATCCGGGTCAATACTTGCTCAGGGCCTTCGCCCTCCATCCACCAAATGAGGAAAGATTGGCCGGTTCAAAGAGTCGCCAGGGAGGCGACTGCAAATGAACCGAAAAGAGACCATTCCCGAACCAATCGCGCAGTCGCAGCGCCAGTTTGAGGAATTTCGCCGCACGCGGCAACGGCGGACGAAGCTGCCGGAGTCGCTCTGGGATGCCGCGGCGGAACTGGCTCGCGAGCATGGAGTCTATGCGGTCGCGCAGCCGCTCCGGCTCGACTATATGGGATTGAAGAAAAGGTTAGGTGCGGTGGAAAACCGCCGTCCGGATGAATCCAAGCCGGTCTTCGTCGAACTCATAGCCGCCCCGGCAGCGACACGGGAGGAGTGCCTGATTGAGTTCGAGTCCCTAGCCGGAAGCAAAATACGCATCCATTGGAAATCAGCGGCGGCACCTGATTGGCAAGGACGCCATTTCCACACAAAACTATGCTTCGGCACTCGCGAAAAATGACCCACCCCATATGCGGAGCTCCGCATACCTGATATGCGGAGTTTATGAATATGCGGAGCCACGGGCCTAAGTGCCATGCTGGCCGACTTGTCAGGGGGTCTTCCACTGCGCATAATCCGCGGTCGGGCGACTCGTCGGCAGTCCGTACCTTCACCCCGCAGGCTGACGAAGCGGGAAGCGCGATCTACACTCCGCAACCGCATGTTACTTGGTGTTTGGGGGGAGGACAGCCACCTCGCCGTACAACGAGGTCGAAGCGAGGGCGTGCATGTCCGTCAGCGATAAGCCCAATAATATGCAGAGTCCCAAACCGCTGAAGTGCACGCCAAAGTGCTACATCAGCGCTGTCACTTTGCATATTCATAAACTCCGCATATCGCCCCTGCTCACCAAAAGTTGCCTACCCAAAGGAAGGTAGCGATTCTCGGAAATTCATGGGCACTCCCAGATCTGGTGACGCGCGCGGCCTCGCCGCGCGGATGACATTGGTGCTGCCCTGCTTGCTCAGCTACTTACACGCCTGCGGCGCGGATGATGAACTGCGTACCCGCCGCCGTGCCACGTGGCAAGATCTGTTTTCAGTGTGGTCAACTCTATCCGAGCAGAAGTGGTCAACTTTTCGTGAGCGCCGAGGAAACTATGCGTCGTCAGCCGCGCCACGCGTCAAACCGGAAAGTTGGCTGCGACCATGGGCAGGCCGACATTTCTGAGCATCGAAACCCGCAACCAGTAGATAGGCTATTTCAGAATTTCAGAGGGCGAAAACATTCTTGCAACACAACCAAGCTATCAGCTATCGGGAATCGAGACCCAGCTTTAACCCGAAGTGGCGGCTCGTGACACGACTGTTGGGTCTAGCCCCCACCGCCGTGATCAATTAGCAAGCGACTGAAAATGTCAACGCACCGCTCACACCGCTAACCCGTATGCACTGCCCCTCCCGAACCTCACCTTCAAGAATCATTCGGCCAATTGGTTCTTCCACGGTGGTTCGCACTGCGCGCTCCATGCTTCTGGCACCGAACTCTTCACTGTAACCATCAGTCATTAGCACCTTCTTGGCGCAGTCGACAAGCTCGACACGCACGCGCTGAGATGCGAGTCGAGAGTTCAATCTAACGACGATCCGATCGAGGATCTCCGAGATGGCGGATGGTCTGAGCGGTCGAAAGACGATCTCCTTTTGGATTCGATTCCTAATTTCCGGGCGCAGCAACGTTGCCACAGCATCGGTGTAGGGCTTTTCGTATTCCTGGCAATTAACACCCGCGTGCTCCGGTTCAAGCCTGGAGTTGACTTCGGTTTCATCCTTGGGAGGTGCCATAATACTTGTCAGTGCTACGTTCGCTGCAAATCCTATCGAGCGCTTTGGCGATGCCCGCCTAGCGTCACTACCCACATTTGAGGTCAGGACGATTACCGCCTCCTGGAAGCTGACTCGGCGGCCCCGAGAGTCAGTCAAGTATCCCTCATCGAACATCTGCAGAAAGAGATCGTAGACGTCAGGATGTGCTTTTTCAATCTCGTCGAAGAGGATGACCGAATACGGGCAACTGCGCACGCGGTTCGTTAAGTACCCTCCCTCGTCATGACCGATGTACCCGGGCGGCGAACCTATCAACTTCGCGATGGAATGCTTCTCGGCGAATTCGGACATGTCTATCTTAATTAGGTGTCTGTCGTCATCGAAAAGAATTTCCGCCAGAGCCTTCGCCAATTCGGTCTTGCCTACTCCCGTAGGCCCAAGGAACAGGAAGACACCAACTGGACGCCGATTGTCTCGGATGCCCGCTTTGGCCGCCCTGATGGCTTGGCCAACTGCTGCCAGAGCTTCTGGCTGGCCTACTATTCGAACCCCTAAGTCCTTTTCCATCCGGAGGAACATCTCACTTTGGGTAGCGCTCAGGCGGTGGATCGGCACTCTGCAGCGTTCCGAGATTACAGCCGCAATCTCATCAACTCCAACCTCCTGCGGACTCCTTAGTTTTTCTATCTTCGGATTAAAGGTGGACAACATGACGCGGGCGCATGCCTGATCCAGCACGTCGATCGCCTTATCAGGAAGGCGGAACTCTGGCAAGTACCGGACAGTCAGCTCGACTGCCTTTTCAATTGCGTTATGGGAGATACGTACATCGTGATGTTTTTCTAACCCTGGCCTAAGTCCCTCCAAAACCAAAAGCGCAGCAGCTGGCGACGGCTCTTCGATCCAAACCACTTGAAAGCGCCGTTCGAGCGCAGGATCAGTTTCGATGTGCTTGCGATACTCTTCGACAGTAGTCGCCCCGATACACCGCAAGGTTCCTCGAGCCAGAGCGGGTTTCAGAAGATTCGCAGCGTCCATGGTACTCGATGCTGCACCCGCCCCTAACAGCATGTGAATTTCGTCGATGAACAACACTATAGACTTGTCGTTCTCGCACCGGGCAATGAGGGCCTGCACTCGCTCTTCGAATTCACCTCGGTACTTCGTTCCCGATACCAGTGATCCCAGAGACAGTTCCACCAGACGCAACCCCTGCAGCGCCACCGGGACGTGGGGCTCCAACAATTGGACTGCGAGTCCCTCAACCACGGCAGTTTTGCCCACGCCGGCATCACCTACTAGGATTGGATTTCCCTTCTTCGCTTGAAGTAGGACTCTAGCGATTCTCTTGCTTTCTTCGTCACGCCCGATCGCCCGCGAAATACTACCCTCCCGAGCAAGCTGTGTCAAGTCCCGGCCGAATTGGGCGAGAATGTCCTTTGAGGTTAATTCGGATACTTGGCGCGGGTGGGAATAACGGTTTGGCGGGAGCGCGGAGATGACTCTTTCCCTCGTTGTATTTAGGTGGGAGAGGAGACGGTCCAAGAGAGGCGACGGAGTCCGCAAAATAACTCTCATGAACCCGGCAAGATCGATAACGCCGGCGTTCTGGGTCTCGACTTCTACAAACATCTGTCGGCACCTTGGCGTACGGTGCCCCGAAAATAATTCCCTTTGGGGGTGCTCATCGTGCCACAGCTCTCGCATTCGCCTTCGGGCCGAGATAACGTTCAGCCCGCCTCGATCCATGGCCCCGGTGAAGATTTCACTCTCCTGCCGAAGGTCGCGGATTTCGGCTTCGCCCATTTTAACCGGCCAGTCGCTGGCTCCCCAGGACTTTAGGCTTTCGACTCTGCACAATCCTAAGAACAGATGTTCGACATCAATCGACGCACTGCCGAGTTGTTCAGCTTCGCGCGCAGCCAGGCTGAAGGCTGCTGCTGCTGCTAGCGACAGATTTGACATAAACAGTATTGACTCCTCATTAACGAACGATTCAAATGGTCACGCACGTCACTGAAACCGCCATAGGGTGACATCTCGTTAATGGGGATCGACGCAACCAATGCAACCTGATCGAGATAAGTCAATCTCATCGACGCCGCTTCCATCGCTCACCTCTTACCTCGGAATTAGTAGAACCTGGCCAACCACAAGATCGTTTGGGCTGGATAACTTCTCACGGTTAGCCGCGTAGATTTTAGTCCACATTCGACTATCCCCATACTGCGACGCAGCCACAGTGCCGAGGTTGTCTCCTTGCCGGACCGAATATAAAACGGACTTCGCTTGTTGTGGGGCCACTACTCGAAGACCGACGACTACAGGAATCCGATCTCCCGCAGTGCGCTGAGCGATTTCTGAAACAAGCCTCTTGTGAATTTCGGTTGGGACGTCGCCTGAGATACTCAGGCGACCGCTCAATTGAGATACGTCGAAATTCAGCCCACTAAATAACGGTTCTCCGGCGAGCCGTTGTCTGAGTTGCGTGGCCACGCCGGCATGATCAACAGCGACAGAATGTTTGCTTTGTGTTAGTACACTGAGTGCCGGAAGCACTGACATGCCGAGCATAAACGCGATTGCCGACGATACTGCAAGGGGCATTCCAAACCACCGAGGCGTTTGTGGCTTCACGAACTCTCCGGGAGTCCTACGGCGGGTTAACTCTGTCTGCGCATCTTGCTTGCTCTTCGTCAACGACTCGTCGCCGGGTTCGATCTGGAGCGCTTTTGCATAGTAACGAAGTGCTTCTTCGTACATCGACTTCTTGAAATAGGTGTCGCCAAGCGATCTATATACTGCGCCCGATCTATCATCGAGTGAAGCCGCTGTCGAAAGGTATTCGATCGCGAAATCCAAGTGCCCGTCGTTTAAAGCCACGACGCCTTTGTCGTAGTAAACCTTTGGAATTCCCCTTACCCTATGCAATGGCGTTACATCAGCTCCGCAAACGGGGCACGATGTCTGGTCCTCCGAAATGTCTTTACCAAAACCACAAGTACAATCGATCATCCATGTCTCCCTCTGACCATTTGAAGCCTCACTGTTTTCACGAGTTCTGATAATCGTCCTTGATCCAGCTAATAACACACCAAACACTCAACACGACCCAAACCAACCCTAGGCTGGGCCCGAGCCACCATGGACTACCTTTGATCCCGTCGATAGTGAAGGGTATAAAGAGGAGGAAGAAGAGTGGACCATTAAAGACCTTGCCCACATTCTTTCCGAGACTCGACCAAAACTTAAAAGTAGTCTTACCACTGGACGGACTGGTTGTTCGGGATGACCTTTCGGACTCGAACACCGCCCCCCCTTCGATCTGAGCCATGACCTTTCGGATGTCCTTGAGGTTCTTGTGCGTTTGTTGGTTTGTGGGATCTAGTTGTACTGCTTCAGAGAGGTCGTTCTCTGCGGCGCGCAATTCCGCCATCACAGTTGGATCCGGAACTGAGGCATCGGCAATTGCCTCCTTTAGTTTGAATCCGCAAGCGCTGCAGACGCTAGCCGTTCCACCGGCTGGCAGAGTCAAGGTAAATCCCGACTCCACAAAATACGTATTGCAGAGGCCACAGCCGGTACGCGAGGAAGCGGACCTTGAAATGGAGGCGAAGAGTGCATCCCTGGTTAGAATCGCAGGGTTCGGTCGTTGCAACGCGCGGTTAGCTGTAGCCATTGCGCGATTACCAAGGCAGACAGCGAGACTCTGCTTCACGTTCTCTTTTTCCGCGCCGCTGACGGTAGAAAGAATCGTTCGGAACAATCGGATCGCTTGATCCCAATCTTCGCGTTTCGCGGCTTCCATCGCCTCTTGGAACAGACTACCGGAAGCGAAATCCTCTAAAACGCTTCTAGCTGTGGCCATTTGCTCCGCCGCACGCTTTGATCCGAGTTTCGCGGCCCGTTCCAGGTCATCGAGTCCCTTTTTCAGTTCAGCTTTTATTTCCGCGAAACGCCGAGGTTCGCCCAACTCAGCCTTTTTTTGCGCCTCCATTACTATGCGAATGCCGCGGTTGGTTAGCAACTCCGCTAGCAAGAGTTTCAGTGTGGGATTATCGGTCAGCCTCACCCCTCTTTCAAGGTTCGTGATTGCCGCTTCCTGCTGCTGATGCTGCGAGGCGGAAGCGCCGGCTTGACAGTTTGAGACAATGTCAGCCAGGATCTCCGACTTTAGAGCGGCGTCCGGGCGGCACTCTAGCGCGCGCTCCCAAGTAGTAAGGGCATCCTCCAACTTATTGAGGCTGGATTGCTGCTTCGCTAAACTCTGGAGCGCTCGTGCACGAAGCGCAAGTAACTCTTGAGCGTCCTTTGTTTCTTGAAATTCGTGTTCCGCCCGTCGCCGGTTACTTCCGTCCGGCTTAGCGGTGCCCCCCTGGTGCGTTCGATATGAAGATGCAAGCGCAGCGACGGCCTTCTTCTCCTCCACCTCAATCGCGTCCAGCGCAGTCTGGGGCTTGTTCGCCTTAATGAGAGTATCAATATACCCGTACGGTGATAGCGCCCGCTTTATTTCCAGTAAATTGACGCTTGACGGACTTCGTTGTAAGGCCGAGTCAACCTGCTGCCTGACCATCTCCAGCAGTCCCACGTGCCGCAGCACCAACACGCCACAGACGACTTTCCCCCGTTCCGTCCGGATCCCCGCCGAGCCAATCTGTTTCGCCGTGCTGAGTTCGTAAGTCAGGGATAATTCCAACTCGTGGTAACGGTCGGCTAGGTCAGCGGACCCGCTCGCCTTGTGTCTTTGCCCGCACTCCTGTAACCGGCCATTGAGACGGGCGATCACCGCCGAACTGACCTGCGTCGCGATTTCGTGGCCATTCGCAACTGACCCAGACCAAAGGTCTTCGTTTGCGAGAAACATAGCCCAGTAGCCGATCGCCTTTTGCCACATATGGTCGACTGGAACCGTAGACAAGAGCTTCTGCCCTTGGGATCGCTGTTCTTCGTCTCTAAGGGCCCACCAATACCACAATACGGCCAAATTGTGCGCTATTGATGGGTCTGGAAATCGAGTCTTTAATTGATTCTCCCATGCGTGAGCGGTTGCCCCACGATGAGCCAAGTCCAAAATGTCAGGCCGAAGGATTCCATTTGGCGTTAGCCGGTCAGCCCATTCAGGCAGGTAGTGAAAAAGGTCCACTATTGTGCGGTCAACCGGGCTCTGCAGAAGCTTCTTCGCCAGGGTCAATTTCTGAACATTCTTGCCCTTGCCAACGCCTAGGGCGAAGGCCTTCTGGATATCTGCGCCAGTTGCGCCACGAGTGAGTCCGAGGATCTCATATGGTGTTTGGTCGCTTTGAAGCGGGTCCTTTAGTCCGGGCTTTACCTCATTGCCCGAATCTCCCCTAGCGTGCTGCACGGCTTGCCCTGACATACCTCACCTCGTTCCTCCACAGCACTTTTTGTACTTGAGCCCGCTGCGACACGGACACACGTCGTTCGGTCCAAGCTTCCTCAGCATGTTGCGTACCGTTTCAAGATTCTTCACATACGCTTCGTTCTTCGGATCGATGGTTACACTCTCGGTCAGCAAAAGTGACGCTTGCCGCAGCTTGCCTTGATCCCAAAAGCCGATCCCTTGAAGATACAGCAGCGCAGCCAATAAAGTGGCATTATTGGGCTCGCTTGGGAGCAAACTTCTCAACGAAGAAGCACCCTCGCTCGCCAGTTCAATGGTAATTTGCGGTTTGTGGCCCGAGCGGGCCTGCAGTGCCTCTCGATAGCAAGTTTGCGCGAAGTCAACGGCGATAAAGCGATTGCGCGGATCTCGCTGGTTGCCCCGCTTCAGTAGAGCAAGCGCTTCAGAAGTTCGCCCTTCCGCGCTGAGCGCAGAAGCCGCTTTGCAATACAAGTCGCCCTTGAACCTATTGAGGCGATCGATAACTTCGTCAAACGCAGCGATGGCGCGATCCACTCGATTGTTGTCATATTCCCCTTGGGCCGAATCGATCATTGGAACAAAATTGTCCGACCATTTCTCCTGGCCGTTCCGGGACTCCGCCTGAACCGTAGTTTGAGCGGCACTGTCAGGCGCCGCCGCCGTTTGAGCAGTTAAGTCTGCATTCCGCTGGCTCCCAGCCGCTTGGCGCTGAGTGCCCCATTCCGACTGCGGCAGAAGCTGGCCAAACAAAACAGTTCCGATCGCCACTGAATGTTCGGACGCCTGAATCACTGGAATTCCAAAATGTCGTCGAAGCGCTTCTTGCACCATGGGGGAGCAAGTCATTCCGCCTACCGCTAGAATCGCTTCCGGTTTTGACTCCGAGGCATCGCCGATCGCTTTTAATGCGAGGGCTATCGTCGATTCCGTTGACCTCTGAATAGCGGCGGACAGGTTTTCAGTGGAGATGGTCACGTCAGCAACTCCATTGCTCGTGCCCGGTAGCAGGCGGTTCAGCGGCACTGTCATGGTGTTCTCCAAAGGACTAAGCCGTTTGAGGCGTTCCGCGACATTGACGATATGAATGAGATCATCGGCGTTATTGGGCGCACCGTCACGCCCCAGCTTTTTTAGCTGAGCGACGATTACGTCAACCAGAACCGCATCGAAATCGTCACCTCCGAGCTCTCGATCGCCTTCCTGAGAAACCAGGTGATAGGAGTTGGCTTTCATGCGGTACATACCGGCCGTAAACATTCCAGCGCCCCATGAATAAACGAGGATTGTCTTGTATGTTCGAACAAGCTCCCATGTCGCCAACAAGGCAGCGAGGGTATCGTCAACTAACCTCACCCGTGTCAAACCTAAATCGGTCATGACAATCCGCAGGGCGGACCGTTGACGCTGAGAAATACATGGCGGAACCGCAACTACAGTGTAGCGGTCACTCAATCCGGTTGGACAGCATTCGCCTAATACGTCTCTAAAAATGTCAGCCAGAAGCGCCATCGAACTGATGCCAGATGGCGGCATAGGGAGGGCGCTATCGAAATCCAGTATGCGTTTGAGGGCGGTAATGCGAAAGGGTGCCGCGGACTGGATAACAAATGGAAGACGAGCGGACGAGTATTTATGTGGACTCACGCCAACCGTATCGTTGTTCGCGGTGGCTATTCTAAGCCGGCTTGTCCCGAAGTCGATGCCTAGCAGTTCCATGGACCCTCAATTAATACAGCGCTGATTTACCGGGAAGTCGAGAATGCTCATACACTCTGCAAGCTCACCGATAAGCGACCACAAGTTGGCTTGAGCACACGGACGCCCAACCCGAAAATCGATTTCGATCTCAACTAGGCGAGTTGTCAAGTAAGTAGCAGTTAATCGGCTACGAGGCTGAATGAATGTCTCTACGACCCGCCGCCCAATGTAGAGCCAGACGCATGTAGAGTGGGTGTCACCCACGTAAATAGCCTGCTCAAAGGAGTTCAGCGTGTCTCGACGCGCCGCCGTCTTGTTGACGCTATATAACTGATCCTCGTTGAGGGCCCATGTGAACTCGCGGACCACAAACGCCGCTATCGCGACCACCCCCTCCGTCTGCCAATACTCTGGTCCCAGAAGATCCCCTTCGCCGCACCAAACCCAACAGGGCAAGTGGGCCCCGTCAGCGAGCTCGGCATGTGGCTCGAATATTCCATCGCTGTCCAATCCTAACTTGAAGGTGACCGAAGATCTCGACGCCAAGCCAGGGGGTAGACTGATACGCGCTTCTCCCTGCCTCTCATTCGCCGATGCCAAGCGCAAATCGTCACCGCCGTAGAGAGTAATGAAAACAGCGCGCTGCCCCGATTCTCTAATTACGACGTCTGTGCGCCCCGGCTTTTGAGTAGGATACGCGTCCCCTTTCGATACGAGCGCGTAAAGTGAGCCATCGGCCACGGCAATTCCATAGTGAAAAGGAGACGTGGCAGGCCAAACACATTTACCTGATGTTCGGATGCACCGGTCTAAGGGAGCGCCGCATCCAGCACAAAGTTCCGCTCCTACCCCCCTCATTGGGCCAGATTCATGCCTATTGATTTCTTCTGCCGACTCTACTGCCAAAACGGAAGGGACACCTCTGGAAGTAAAGCAGTCCGCGACGATCGCCGCCCCCAACGCAACCCCGTACTTTGAATGGACGCTTTCCATTACCTTATTGGCTCCGAACAGCTCTTCCATGGCTTTCTTGAGGAGAGGGACATCAGTTGAACCACCGACCATCAGAACGTAGTCGATCTGATCGGGCGTAGTATTACTCCTTACTAGCGCTTTCTTTGCGTAGCTGACTGTACGGTCGACAAGATCCGCGATCATTCGTTCGTAGACCTCGCGGGTAATCTCCATCTCGATATCGATTAACTCCCCGCTGCTGTCCTGCAAAGCGGCTGCCACGACCAGGGCAACTTTGCGGTTGGACCCCAAATTCTCCTTCGTTTTCTGAGCGGCCTTCTTGAGCTCAGCCATGAAACGCATCTCCGATGCTGGATCGATGTCATACTCTCGTTTTACATACGCGACTACGTGATCAATCAGAGGTTCGTCGAAGCTGTCGAAACCAAACCACATGTCACCCTCAATATGAAACGGCGCAAAAGTGTTGCCAGCGACAAGGAGTAGGGAGATGTCCAAGGTTTCATCACCTAGATCGAGCACCAAGAGCATCTTCGGTGTGCCGTCTTCGGTTGCTAAGCCGAATGAAATCGCGGCGGCCGTTGGTTCGTCGACCAAGGTGATTCCCGTGAAACCAGCTTTAATCCCAGCTTCCCGGGTCGCGTCCCGCTGGGCTCGATCAAAGTAGGCCGGAATTGCGATCACGGCATGTGCCACCTCGTCGTTCAAGCGGAACGTCGCATCCTCCTTCAACTTTCTTAGAATCATCCCGGATATGTCTATAGGCGAGTACTCTTTACCGCCGATGAGAAGTCGCACGCTGTCGCGGCTACCATCGGATGGCTCTGCGATTGAGTACAACACCGAATTCTTTACCCGCTCCACCTCAGGGTCGGATACAGCCCGTCCAATGAGGCGCTTCACGGAGAGAATGGTGTCTTGTGGGGCGAGTGGCCAGTTGTACATGGCATCTTCACCGACCAAGAACACCCTCTCGACATTCTTCGCCGCCAGCGTGCGCCCGCGTATCTTCTTCAGCCCGACGGCGGACCGCGTCTTGGCGCGAACTTCGCGGTTCTCCAATATTCTGGGCTGCGGGCCATCACGCACCGCAACGACGCTGTAGCGTAATCCAAGATCGATACCGATTGACTTCATCTGGCGGCCTCGTGAGGAAGAGAATCGTCACCCGCGGCGGAACGCGTCTGAGCTACTGGTTGCCGCTCCTTTGGCGTCTGGAAGCCAAGTGTCTTCCTTGCAGACCGGGCAGTACCTCTGGCCAGCAGGCACCGGATGCCCGTTGTGACACTTCAATCCTCCGGGCTGAATCTTAGCGATTGTCTTTTGCATCTTAGCGAGGAAAGCCGTAAGCTTACTCTCAGCCAGTCGGTTTCTCGACTTGAAAGCCCCTTCAACTTCGTCGAGTTCCTCTTCGAGGTTCATCGCAAGTGCAGGATCGCTGGGATGAATCCGCATTCGAATCGCCGTCTTGACACCAACAAACACTTGAATGACCTGCGGGAGCCGTTCGATCTGCGCACTGATCGCCTGAGTCTTTTCCTCCTTCTGTTTCGCCGTACCGCTCTCGAGGGTGCGTTTGCTCTCCTCAAGTAGATTGTTCAAACGATACGCAAGGTTCGGATCGATTGACCACGCGTATTCGTGAAGAATGAATTCCATATACCTGATTAAGTTATCCAACATATCCGGCGCTTCTGGTGCAGCATCATCGATAATCCGAGTCATCCCTTTCGCTTTCTCGATGGCGCCATCAAAGTCCCCTTTCTTCATCGCTTCAAAGGCTTGATTCCGAGCATGTTCAAGGCTGCCCAGTTCCTGAGGAGACAGCTGCTGTCCAGCCTCAGCCAGCGCGCTCTCGACGCCCTGGATAACGTCAATTGCCTTGGCGTCGTTCCCGCCAACAACGACCCACGGGTGAAGATCGGTGCCATCATCGAGATGAGCGGTCAGCTCAAAAATTCCGTCACTATCGAGAGATAGCCGGATGAGAATTGGTGTGCCCTGAGGTAACCCGGGAGGGAGCACCGCAAATGCTCCGCCCTGCTTTTCATTTCGACTCGCATGATTAAGATCTTCGCCGCCGTAGACAGGGATACTAATCATTCGGGCGTTCGGAACGCGTGTTGAAAAAACCTGCGTCTTCGGATCTTCGGTTGGGTACGGTTCACCCTTATCGATGTACAGATTGAACTTGTCGCCGGCAGATTGCGTCCCGTAATAAAACGGCGCGATGCCGCCGATTTGGAGTAACGGGCGGGCATCGTCGTCACCGACATTCTGAGGGCCCCCCGCTCTTGCCTCAAACGGTGCGCTACAATTGGCGCAGACGATAGCGCCCTCCTTGTTCACGTGACCGCACTCACGACCCGAGGAGTCACGGAGCGGCGCGGCACATACAACATTTGGCCCGATGCGCTGCGCTAGGATAGCCGCCCCCAAAGCCACACAGTGCTTAGGATGGACTTTTCGCATCACCTTGCTAACCCCGAACATCTCTTCCATCGCTTGCTGGACGAGAGGAATACCTGTGGAATTACCGGCCATAAGCACGTAGTCAATCTCGTTGGGCGTGGTTTTGCTGTCTGCGAGCGCCTTCTTCGTGAGACTGACTGCCCGGTCAACGAGACCCTTAATCATTCGTTCGTAGACCTCGCGGGTAATCTCCATCTCGATATCGATTAAATCCCCGCTGCTGTCCTGCAAAGCGGCCGCCACGACGAGGTCCACCTTGCGGTTGGACCCCAGGCTCTCCTTCGTTTTCTGAGCGGCCTTCTTGAGCTCAACCATGAAACGCATGTTCTTCGTCGGGTCGATATCATGTTCTTGCTTCACGTGCTTCACGACATGATCAACGAGAACTTGGTCGAAATTGTCGCCCCCTAGCCACATGTCACCTTGGAGGTTAATCGGCGCAAAAACATGCCCGGCCCACATCAGCACGGAAATATCAAATGTGCCGCCACCTAGGTCGAAGACCAGGAGCATTTTGGGGGTTCCGTCTCCAGAGTCCATGCCGAAGGAGATGGCGGCCGCTGTCGGTTCATCGACGACCTTGATCACCTTAAGGCCTGCCTTAATACCGGCTTTCCGCGTAGCGTCCCGCTGTACCTGGCTGAAGTAGGCGGGAACAGTAATGACGGCGTGGGTAACTTCGTCATTTAGGCGAAATTCGGCATCCTCCTTCAGCTTCCTGAGGATCATTGCGGATATTTCAATCGGCGAGTACTCCTTGCCGCCCATCGTGACACATACACTATCTTTGGTGCCGTCTGAAGGTTCGACAACCGAATATAAGGCGGAACTTCGAACCTTTTCCACTTCAGGATCGGACATCGCCCTGCCCATTAGACGCTTTACGGAGATTATTGTGTCCTTTGGGGCTAGCGGCCAGTTATCCAGCGCGGCTTCGCCCACCAAGATTTCCACCTCGGAATCGATTGCTGTCTTGCCTTTCCGCTTTTTTACCCCCACGACTGACCGAGTCTGGGGCTTAATTTCACGGCTCTCTAGTATTCGCGGTTGGGGCCCATCGCAGACCGCTACGACACTATTGGTTGTTCCTAAATCAATTCCGATGAGTCTACCCATGATCTCACTTTCCTTCTCGCGATTCTTGTTGCGCTTCTTGAGGCGGACCGACTACCGTAACTTCTGCTTTTCTTAGGACGTGCCCTCGCCAAACATAACCAGCAGCGAGCTCATCGATGATCGCACCTTCAGACTTCGATGGATCGCTAATAACCTCAGCCACTCGATGCCAATGCGGGTCAAATCCTTGATCTAGATTCTCGATTCTTACAACTCCCTGCTCCGCGAGAGGCTTGTCCAACAGCCGACGAACCGTTCGGAAATTCCCAACCCAGATTTTCATCTGCGGTGTTACCTGACTTTCCTTGGCACTAATATTCCGGAATACGCGTTCGAATGCATCCAATGCCTCGATAAGATCCAAAAATAGTTTCTTTGTGGATTCCAGATGCCGTGTTTCACTTTCTCGAATTGAAAAGCGTGCCTTTGACAGATCTTCCATGAGACTCCGTATATCGTGTTCGATGTCCGACAACGGTTTCGGCGATTGTTCCCCGGTGCGTGCAGAAGGTGGTATCGATACCTGCGGACTTTCACTATGACTACTCATATCGGACCTCCAAGATTTGGGTCACCACGGTCGTAACAGCGTCCGCTTGTGTATACTGCGGAGCGGCCGATTGGCACATGCCATCGGCGTCTTTTATATCAGAATGGAGAAGCACGCTGATGAATGCGTCTGGCTCAAGATCTTTTGTCAGTCTATCTGTAGCAAGAATGAGTCGATCATCGGAAATCAGATCTAGTGTCTGTATATCCGAATCCACTTCCTCAGCGGCACCAATAGAACGCGCCGGAATATTACGAAATGGATGATGCACTGCTGCCGCTGCGCTGAGATATCGTTTCGCAACCAACTTCGCCGTCATCCTATGATCCATGGTGAGCTGCGAAAGTCTACGGTCTCGAAAAAGGCACGCCCTGCATCGCCTCCGTGCACCACGTGACCGCTGGCGCGATCCACTACAACGGCCGACAGGGTAGTGCCAAGACCGGAAAGCATCGGATCCTCATCCGGAATCACTCGGACGTCCCTATGTGCTGCCGGTATTGCCAGATGCAACACGATAGGATCGAGACGTTCCTCTTTGTCCACGCTGGCGACTTTGGAGATAAACGTTCCAACAGCGACCCTGCTCGCCCGCGCGTGCCCAGGCCGGCCGCCCATCTCATCAGCGACCACGAATATGCCCCTCACCGTATCAATGCCTCCGTAGTCATCGTTGCCAATCGTCTGTGGTCTTTTAAAGGAAAACATGTAGCACTTAAACATTGTCATCTCAGGCCCATTCAACAGTCGATAGCAACACGTCTGCAAAGCGCTTAAGACTATTGTCTAATTCAACCGCTGTTTTTAAACATGCAGTGAATTCAGTATTTTGCCCAAGGCCCTTATAGGCAAGCGCGAGGTCCAGCCGTAGCTGCGCGTGAGTGGAATTGGATTCTATGCCGCGCTTGAATATTGGGACAGCGTCGGAATATCTCTGGCAGCCATTATAGAATTCGCCCAATTCCTGGTAAACCTTTGGTGAGTTCGGGTATCGGCTTACGAGATCCTTCAAACCCGATTCCAAGTCCGCAGAAGGCAACCCCGGAAGAGAACGAATTGTCGCTATGTCTTTCTCGATCAGATCGTCTGGGCTTGTTCTGATCCGCTTTAGTGCGTCGCGCATCTCCTCGGCCGTTCTGAACCTCTGTTCGGGGTCCTTCCGAAGGGCTTTCCGAATAATATCGCTTAGACCCTTAGGAACTCCCGTCACCAGTTCATGGACCGCCCTGGGCTCTGAACCCCGGATCAAGTCAGACATAGTACCGTAAGGTGTTAATTTATTCCCGAATGGAAGTTGTCCGGTGACCATCTCATAGAGCGTCACGCCTACCGACCACAGATCAGATCTGAAGTCAGCGCCCTCCGCGCCCAGAATTTCAGGAGACATGTAGACGAGGGTTCCTGTTGTCGTAATTGCCAGCTCGTTAGCTTCGAGCATGCGAGAGATGCCCAGATCCGCGACCTTCGGCGTCCGGCCATCCATCAGAATATTGTCGGGCTTAATGTCTCTATGAAATATGCGTTCCTGGTGAATTGTTGCCAAACCGTTTAGGGTTCCCTCGGCAATCTCGGTGGCCTCAGCATATGGGATGCGTTTCTGGTTGCCTAATGGGCCAAGTTTCTTACGAAGGCTTCCATTAGGAACGTACTCCATTGCCATCACCAGTTGGCCCCGGAAGATCTCGACTCCAAGATAACGGACGAGGTTCGCTGAGCGCAGTGGTTTGAGGCGAAGATGGAGCACTGCGTTGATCTCGAAGTCCCGGCGTAATGATCGTTGTTTTCCATCATGCGGAATTTTTAGAGCGATTTCGTCTGTCCCATACTCTTCGATCAATTCTTGATCGAGCACCCTCGCACGCCAAGTATGGGCGAAACCACCCCTCCCGAGGGATTCCAGAAGTTCAAACGATTCCGCCGTCTCTGGTTTCGCGACTCCATCAGGGCCTTTCATGGGAACTCCTTTACGATGAAGGGTGCAGGCGGTGTACGTGTGGAAATGCAACTCATTTCTGACTTCTCCCGTATCCGCCAGATATATTAAACGCTTTCATCTTGTTGCGCACACTCATTTCGGCTATATCCAGGATTCTGGCAGTCTTTGCGATGTTGCCGCCGGTCTTGGTCAACGTCACTTGGATAGCTTCTCTCTCGATTTCAGCAAGAGTTCTCAGAGCCTCCTCTCTTGACGTGTCTCCATTTCTAGAAGATGGCGTTTGGTCTGAGTGGGCAAATCCTGTGATGGTTGGTGGCAGGTCGGAAGACAGGATGATCTCGGTGCCCTGCTTGACAACGTTTTCGATGAAGTTCTTTAATTCGCGTACATTCCCAGGCCAATCGTATTTCATTAGGAGTTCGAGAGCAGAGTGCGAGACCGAGCGTGTCCTTGAGCCCGTCGAGGCACATGCGTCAATGAATTGAAACACTAGCAGCGGGATGTCCTCTCGGCGTTCGCGCAAGGCTGGCACGTAAATCTTCTCAGCGAAGCGCTCTAAGAAAGCACGCTCAAAAACACCCTCAGCCTCTGCGTTATTTGGCTTCGACATAATAGCGGCAATGACGAAGACGTCGACGGATATTGCTAGCGGGGCTCGCACGCGCCACACCTTTTTGTCGAGGAGGACGCGATAGAGTTTGTGGCTCACCGCAGTAGGCAATTCTTGGATCTCATCCAGGAAGATGGAGCCTCCGTGGGCCAATTCGAACAGTCCTTTGGTTTTTGTTTTTGAATCAGTGAACGCACCCTTCTCGTTTCCAAACAATTCGGTATCCGCGAGGGATTCAGGAATAGCAGCGCAGTCGCGCTTGATCTGAGTCGCTGATTCGCCGCATCCCAGAAGATGAAGTGCGTCGGCGACCAATTCTTTACCAGATCCAGTCTCGCCAATAATGAGTACGTTCCCTTTGGTCTTCGCAGCCCTCGCAATATCTTTTTGCAAATTCTTCAGAGCCTTACTTGTTCCGATCAATCCAGCCGGCCAAGCCCTGACATCATCTGCACACGATGGCACGGCGACACTGCTTGAAGCGAACGGTTCACAACATTGGGCGGCTAGTTCCCCGATTTTCAACGCGAAGGATACATGTGCCGGAGGGAAGGTCTGTATTCTCGCAGTACGTCGGTCTACACAAAAGAACCCGCGCACGCCCTGTGCGGAGGCGATAGGAATCAAAAGCGTTGTGTGATCATGCACAATCTCAGTGAGCAATAGCCGGTCGAAACATGCCTCGTCCGTAATTTCGATTTGTTCGTCGCTACCGAGGCAAAATGCAGCCACTTCTTCGAACTCCCGAGCCTCGGAAGATATAAACCGCGCGATGAAGCCGCGATCCGCATCCAGATAATTTAAGATCCTCGGCATGAACTCTCGGAAAAGCGAGGTCATTGATACGCCCCGATCGCTGAGACGCATGCATTGTTCAATGAGCTCCTTTCCTGCCGCATCGGCCCGCGAGTTGGCGCTAATATCCCGTCTGTAGATGGTTTCGCCGCCTATCCCGACTTGTAGGTCTTTTGAGGGGACGATCCGGAGCCGAGGCAAGGCAGCTCGTGAAGTGGCTTCACGCCTGAATAGTAATCGATAGTCGCCAATCTCGATGCGGTCTCCTTCTCCTAGGATTCTCTGGTAGACATTTTCGCCAGCCACTTTGATCGAATCTCGGCTGCCGAGATCACGAATAAAGTACTGTCCTTCACTTTGTGAGAACCGCACTATAGCGGCATGTATTTGCGATACTTTGCGCTTCGAGTCTGCTAAGATGAGCGCGCATGTGGACGACCGACCTATAATAAAGACATCCACATCGGGAAAGCTCCAATTCCTCGACGAGATTGACGGACCCGTGATCACAAAATGGGGCATCGCGGCACCCCGACTCTTTGACCATTTCCCCCGGCGAGTGTAAAACGCCAAACTAGGCAGCGAGAGTCTGAGGCAGGATAACGAGAATATCCCAATGGCGTCGGCGAACGCCGACGGTTCACTAAGCGAAGCTGGTTTGGTCCCAACGTTCCAAATATCATGTGACTGCCCCGTCGCCTGGAGGGTAAAGTGTTCCGAAATGAAGCCCTCATTATACATACTGCAGGAACTCCTTTGCGCGATTGATCGCAGCCACTCGTAGGAATACACGGCGTGGGCGGTATACCAAGCTCCCTTAACGCCGTGCGCCCGCCGGCCGCCAAGGGCATATTCGCAACTGCCACTGCTGGCTGGTTTTACTCGCCCGATTCCGCATTGGGGACCGGGCGAGTAGCCTATTCATTCCTTTCTCGTGATCTTCGTGCTGCCTGAGCGGGCATCTTAAATTCAGACCTCACTACCTCCAATGCACGGGAATTTTCGTTCATGTCTTCTCCGGCCTCGACATCACCCAGAATGGTGAAAGGCTGGCGTTGGATGTGATTCGGCGGGCAATCTGAACAAGCCGGACCCCCTGTCAGGGAGTCGCGGAGTTCGCCCGGATTTCGCGGCATCCCCTGCGGGTCGCTAGACTGTATGCGGTTCTCCGCTCCCGCACCCACAGTGAATGGCACCGAAAGCAACAGTTTCTCATTCCAGTGGATCTGCGCATTCCACCGGCCTAACGTGGTCGATCTGGTAATCGGTAGGGCACCCATCGTGTAGGCAAGACCGGTACCGGAGACGTTCACCGATTTCCCATTCTTCCTTGCCCCGTCTGGCATCAACCAGTCGACCCGCATGCTATCGCCTTTAATAGCACCGGCTACCCGCACCCAGGCCACAGCCTGGTCGTCGCCCGGCCCGAATCCGTCCACATAGGGTGGCACACCGCATCCAGTGGCTCGATCTGACATGGCAAACTGATCGACCTCGATCGGCCCGACAAAGAACGGGAGAACGGCAACGGGGTAAGCGTCCCATCCGATTCGAACCTTCCAGATACCGGCGGGCCGCTGGGTTATTGAAGTTCGGATCGGAAAATCGGTAGAGAAACACCAATCGCCATCGCTGGCGGTGGGCTCCCATACATCGCGGCTGAGCACAGTTCCAGCTGGATCGAGCCACTCTACGTAAGCTTTACCACCCGCGCGGATATCATTGAGTTGGAACCAGACCTGCGCGCGATCGTCGCGGAAAGTGAATCCGTTGTTTGCCGAGGGCGCTACGCAGCTAGAAAGTTCCTCGCCCGCACCGCGTGTTGTGACGGCGTCCTGAAGTAGCGCCGGCGCAACCGTGAAGGAAGTCGAGGCAAGCGCGGTTCCGTTGAAGGAGATCGCCACCGTCCATTGACCGTATACGTTTGCCCTGTCAACTTGAGCGAGGTTGATCGTAGCGGTCATACATTGACCGCTGGAGTTCAGGGTTTCGCTCACGAAGCTTCGGTAGGTCTTGCCGTTTGGCGCAAGATAATCGAAACGGACCGTTCCACGCGAATTGGCCTGAAACGCCATCCACGTCTTTTGTTCGCCGATTACGCCCACAAATGCCGAAACTGCCTCTGGTGCAATGCAGTTGTCATTCCGCGCTTCCCGGGCCGATGTGAGCTTTTCGATCACCGGCATGCCGGCCGCCTTTGGATTGATTTGCGCAACGACGAACTGGGCAACGCCAATTGAGGAGCCATTTACCAACACCCGCACCCGCCAAGGACCGGGCTGGCGAGCGGCAGAACTGCCGGCCAGTGGAATCGAAGCTCGAAAACAAAAGTTGCCGTTTTCCTTGACTGGCACGAAGCTCGTTTCGCGATAAAGGTGATGTCCCGGGGAAAACCACTCGACGCTCACAACATCGCCCGCCCGAAGGCTAGCGGCAACGAAAGAAGCATACACTGTGGAATCGGAGGAGTGCACCGTGGACATCGGAGGCGGAAGCGAGCACACAGAGTCTGTTTTCCCCGTGGAAGTCACAAGCTGGTCGAGGAAGGCTTCTGTGTTGGGCGACGGATATTTGATGGGACGAGTACATTCAGCACTTACTTCATCCGGAGCGGGATTAACGGTCAGGGCGCAGATTTTCCTGGCACTTTGCGCGCTCGTAGTCGTTGCCTCGACGACAAAATCAAAACGTCCGGAGCGGAGCGGAGCCCCGCGCAACTCTCCCGTCGCGCGACCTAAAGTTAAGCCGGGAAGTACGTCTCCTGCCGCGAGGTTCCAGTCGACGTAGCCAAGTGCACCGGATAGCTCGAAAGTGGCGGCAAACGGTACGGCGACCGTAGCCGCGGGGAGCGGACACGCTGGTCCTGTTATCGTCATCGGAATACTCTTCGCCGTGCCCGTGAAATCCTGTCCAAGTTGATCGCCTTGCAGGTTTTCATATGCGCGAACACCCGTCGAGAAACTGAAGGACGCGTGACTTGCGGTGACAGACCCCGTGAAGCCTACCGGCACGGGCAAGAGATAGTTGCCGGTAGAATCGCTGAGGGCCTTGGCGTCGTTTCCGATTGATAGTATCGCCCCGGATATCGGATCACCTGAGATTCTGCGTACGAACCCAGAAATTCGGAGTGTTGTTATCGACTCAGACTTCTCGATGGCAACGAAGTCTTCCCATGGCAAATCGAATGATGGAAGGGTGTATGCGCGGCTTGACGGAAGAAAGTCGTAACCCTCCTTGATCGGGGTGATCGTTCCAACAAAAGAAGAATCGACCGAAATCTCATATGAACCTGAAGCATCTGATTGCCCCCCGGTTCCAGTGGTGGTGGTTAGGAGGACCCCGCCGACAGGCTCGCGATTCCAATTCCGGATTTTTCCGGAGATACGAACGCTTCTCGGCAACGAGAGTGAACTTTCGAAAGTGTAGTCCTGCCCGATCTGATCGGACTGCAGGTTGACGTAGTTGCGAGACGCCGGAGTGAATTGGCCGTCACCGCGCGGCGTCGCGACTCCCGAATAATTCATGGGTAACTGGCCCGAATAAGCCCCGTTGGCGCCCGTAATGGCGGTCGGGCCGCCGTTTGAAAAGGAGATGGACACGCCCGCAGCGGCACCGCCGCTGGCGAGGCGAACCATCCCGCTCAACTTTATTGCCGCCGGCGGCAATTGCGAACTTGCTAAAACATAGTCCTGCGCAGTTTGGTCAGTTTGCAGATTGGCATAATTGCGAGAGGCAGGCGCGAACTGCCCGTCACTGCGAGGCGTCGCAATGCCGGTATACCCGATTACCAACTGTCCTTCGTAGCCCCCGTCGGCGCCAGTCGTCACCGTAGGACCGCCGTTCGAAAAGGAAATAGATACACCAGCAGCCGGGCCGCCCGTGGATCGGCGGACTACCCCGCCCACCTTTATTGAGGGTGGTGGAAGCGGCGAAGCCGTGAAAACATAGTCTTGACTGATTTGGTCAGTTTGCACACTGGCATAATTGCGAGAAATAGGCGCGAACTGCCCGTCGCCTCGCGGCGTTCCAATACCGGTGTACCCAATCGCCAACTGCCCCTCATAGCTACCATCGGATCCGGTAACGACGGTTGGACCGCCGTTCGAGAAGGAGATGGTTACCGCCGGAGCGGCATCACCGGTAGCACGGCGCACCACGCCACGCACCTTCACGGAGGTCGGTGGTGCCGGAGATCGCTTACCAGCAAAGTCCAGCCCGTTAATACTAAAACTCACGTTGGACAAATCGCGGGCCGAGGGTGTGAATGTAACACCCGGCGAAGAGGCGAAAAGTAGGCCAGAATAGCCTTTGCTAACCTTAATCGAGTACTGTCCTTTGGCGTCTGTCCGAACTTGAGCCCCTTCGCGAAGGCCAACCAAGACATCACCCGCGGGTTGGCCGTCGATCATCACAGAGCCGGAGACGGTGACATCAGGCGTGACGCCCGGCAACTGAGCATCCAGATTACCCGCGAGCGTGAATAATGTGAGTGAAGTAACAAATAGAGTCTTCATGTTCATTCTCTTTCGTCAGTGCTGTGCTTTGGCTCCCCTATTTGAGGGAGCCAAAGAGGATGAGTTTGCCGTCCGAAGCAACTTTGACGGAGTCAAAGCGCTGGCCGGCGGCAGGAAAGTCGCCTGAGGCCGGGAAGTTATGAATGGGTTTCCACAAGATCTGCCCCTCGGTCTTCGGATCGACCGCCTTCAGCATCAAGATCGCCGGGGAGTTGGTCGAAGCCTGATCCGCGTTGGCGATGTACCACTTCTTGTCCTGGTCGCCCGAAAAGTAAAACCAACGAATCGGGTAGCGGTTGCCACCCAATTCGGCAACTTCCGGATCAGCGGTTTGCGAGATCAATCGACCGAAGTCGACCGAACGGCTATCAGCGGAAACGGTGACCGACTCGTAGACCATACCCGCGGCCGGATACGGCCCAACCGACTGAGCGAAGGCATGTGCAGGCTTCCAAGCGATGTCATTAGCCGCCGCATCAATTCCCTTCAACAGTAGGACGGAGCTTGCCGCGCCGACACCTGGTGTGGTTGTTGCTGCTGGCGGCTTCACGATGAACCACCGTCCAGAAGCAGCTTGGCCGTAGAGCCATTTGACGCCAAACTGGCCGCCGACGAGGATGCTAACGTCCGGATCCTGAACCACGGGCGGCTTGCCGCTTCCGCGCTGAGTGAGTTGGAGTTCCGTACCTGCAACAGTCAGCACGGCAGTACGATCAGCGGTGCCAGAGTGAATTCCGACTGTAAATGTTACCTTGCCCGGTCCTTGGCCAGTAGTCTGGGCGAAACTAACGAAGCTCTCACTACTTTTTGCAGTCCAGGAACAACCCGCCCGCCCTCCGATCTCGACCGTTCCGCTGCCTCCAGAGGCGTCGAATGTGTTACTGGCGAGACGAACAACAAAGTCGGTACAGACAAGTACCACGCCGTCCTGCGCAAGCTGCAGGGCAGTCCCCGCGACCGCTAGGGTAGCAGTCCGGGCTGCTGTGGTTCGGTTGGGAGAGACGACCAGTTCGAGATTCATCGAGCCTTGGCCAGATGCAGGGCGAATGGTAACGAAATCTGATGTCGTAATGGCGGTCCATGGGCACCCATTGGGGGCAACTACCTCGATGATCGCGGAGCCGCCAGCGATATCAAAACGGACACGGCCAAGACGAGCGGTAACGCCCATGCAGACCGGTGCTGACTCCTGTTGGATGGGCAGCGATCGACCCGCGACCGACACCGCCCCAGTCCTGGAAGAGGGTGACGTGTTTGGCGGGATGGTCAATGTGATCGTCTGGCTGCCCGTCATCTGTCCCTTCGGATTCACTTGCACCCAGTAGTCGCCAGTAGACACCGGCACGGCGCAACCATTTGTCGTAGAGATAGTGATTGTTGCTGTCCCACCGTTCGGGCCGAATGTGAATCGGTCCGGGCCGATTTGAAACTCGCAAGCCTTAGGAACGAACTTAATTCCGAGAGCATACGCCGTAATCGTTGTGGCTTCACCACGTTGGTGATCCTTGCTGCTAACTACACACCCGCGTTCGCCGGACGGGTAAACCGAAGTTAGCAATGAGCCCTGCGTCCGCCAGTCTGCAAACGCACCGCACCCGAGCCGAACAAACCCGGGATCGACCTCCACGGAAGTTGTAGGGTACGATGAGACGCCACTTCGGTTCTGAACAATCACCGGTGTTGGAATATCGGCACCATTCTGCGGTCGTATCCCAATGACGTAGGCTGTCAACGGCGCGAAATCCTCCGGTGCCACGTGTTGTTTGGCTTTGCCAGTCCATGACCGAGTGCCTTCTGGCATGCTCGCCGTTAGCATCTGGCCGCCCCTATAGCGCACGATAGCGCCGCCCCCAGTCATCACATACTGTACGGGAAGAACCGCCGTAGCTACGGGGACCGGACTTGGAGCCGATGTCGACGAACCAATATAAACGATCCATTGATCAGACGGGTCTTCAATGGCGGTAACAAAGATGTCAATTGTTGATGGGTCAGCGACACCGTGATCCTTACCGAGACAGACCCACGTGCGCTCACTCTCTGGGTAGCTCCCGGTCAGCATGTTACCGAAACCAGAAAAATTGTCGCGGCACCCGCCACTGATGATTTTGTACCCCGCCGGCACCGTCAGCCGGATTTCCGGGTGATTCTGCTTGGAACTCGTCTCCTGGAAAGTCCGAACCTTCAAAGCGGGCAGATCGACGGGAGGCTTAATGGGATCGGCGACGCTTGGCAAGAATCGCTGGCACGAACCCTTCGTCGTGTTGATCACTATGGTGACGGCGGAGATCGGAGCATCACGCGTAATGATGAGCGACGCACCGGCCAGCGGAATCTCCGAACCCGGACCGAGACCCACCGGCGCTTTAGCCCCAACAATCTGGAACCCATTCGGTAAAACCGTAGGAGGATAGTCGGTGATTGAGTTGGGGGAAAATTTGACCGAAAGAGTGATCCCCATTTCTCCGTTTGTTGTGGCCGAACAAGAGAGCCCGATGGACGTGGTCTTAACGCATTCTAGCCATGCATTAACGATCTCGGTTGAAGCTGAACGCTGTACTATCTGGAGAAACTCCTCCGACGAGAAGTTGCGAATTCGGCCCTGATCGACCGCCCGCCTCCATTCTCGGAACTTGTCTTCGGAATGACTGCCGCTAAATTCGACCGGAACGCCGTTAATGGGGAAGCCGACCTTCAGGCCACTGTTCTGCGCGCCCTTAAACTGCTCCCATTCTGTGGTCTTGAGCCACTCGTAAAGGTTGTCCTGCACCGTCTTGCGTGAATCAATCGTGGTGAGGTTGAAGACACCGCCGAGAAGAATGGAGTCACAAGTGGTTTGGGCAAACACGCCTTGCACCGCAAGTAGACCGAAAACGACTAATACCCGTGCGCAGAAACGAGCAGAAAATAGGAATGCGCCCCTCGTGGCAAGCGCATCCTGGTTGGGGAGAGGGAAATTATTTGTCATGGGGGTCACATTCCTTATGCAGTCGGTTGGATGTGCATAGCCAACGGGACTACGGCGGCCCCTTCTGGCGCGGCGTGTAAGACTGGTTCTCGTCCGAAGATCGTCTTCACCTTGTCGGTGTTCAGATACACCATAATCAAACCGGCTACGAAGGCGCCGATCAGATTAGTAGCAAGAATGCTCACCAGAACGTTGAGCGTGTAACCGATCAGAGCAAACGTTCGCGCCCACCGTTTGCCTTTAATCAGACCGATACCCATGATTAGGCTGCCTGCGGCCATGAACATCAATACGGCCGCCTCCGACGGATACTTAGCCCCGAACGACGCGAGGGCGAGAATGAAGCCAAAGACCGCGTTCAGCCCACCGAGAATCGGGAGGCCGGTTGATTTGCGAGAGGGGAGTGTGGTTTTCATTGCTTTTCCTTTTCTGGGCTTTGCTGCCCGCCTCATATAAGGCAATGCGGATGCCATAGGCATGCGGCTACGTAAGGTCAATGGAGTCAATGCATTGTGTGAATAGAAAGGCTCAATGACCCTAACCCACACCCTCTGGAATTTAGAGGCTCTTTGCGCAAGCCCCCTAAATCCTGTGAGTCTGCTCGGTTTTTTGGTTGCTAACCGGGGAAGGGGGATGGCGTTTGCGCGGCGCATCCGAATGTCATAGACCAGCGGGGCCACCGGCGGAGCCGGATTGAACAACCTGTGACTCCGCGGGCCTTGCGGTGAGGTATCCTGCGAGAGAACACGGTCGCAGTCAAGGCCCTTTTTTCATTGGTGCGTATGCCCCAAGACCAGCATGGTTCCAGGAAGGCGATTGCACATTGGCGAGGCTCTCGTAGCACTCCCCTAGATCAGAATCCGCGGTAGGCCAACCTGGGCAGTCGTGTTCGGAAAGGTTGGATATAGCGATGCTTAAACCGGATAACCTCGTATTGAAATCATCGACGACGACATGTCGGGATTACCCGTACTTCGACCAAAGGTCGCCGGGATCGATTTGGCGAGTGAGATCCATTGGGTGTGTGCTCCGAAGGTGGATGGATCGGGACGGGAAGTGAAGGAGTTCGGAGCGACGACGCCGGAGCTGGAAAGGATGGCGCAATGGCTGAAGGAACGCAGCGTAGAATCGGTTGCGATGGAGAGTACCGGAGTCTACTGGATTGCACCACACGAGGTCTTGGAGAGGCACGGCTTGGAAGTGGTACTGGTCAATACGCGCGAGTTGGCCAGAGTGCCCGGGCGGAAGAAGACGGATCGGGTAGATTGTAAGTGGATCCAACGGCTGCACAGTTGCGGGCTGCTGACGGGCTCGTTCCGGCCGCCGGAACAGGTATGCATGCTGCGCACGTTGGTGCGGGACAAAAAGACTTTGGTGGCCGAGGCATCGGACTGGTTGCGGCGGATGCAGAAAGCCTGGACCAGATGAATGTACGGGTGCATCGGGCGGTCTCGGACATCGACGGCGTGACGGGCATGGCGATCATGCGCGCAATCGTAGGAGGAGAACGGGACGCCCGGCAGTTGGCGAAGTTACGGAATGTGCGTTGCTCGAAGAGCGAAGAGGAAATCGCCGAACAATTGAGCGGGCATTGGCGGGAGGACCACTTATTCACTTTGAAGCAAGCCCTGAAGATGTACGACGACATCCAAGAGCGGATTGCCGACTATGAGAAAGAGATTCTGCGCCAGCTGGCGGAAATGGCGCGGGAAGAGTGCCGCGGGCAAGAGGCGCCAAAATTGGAAAACAAGCAGAAAGCCAAGGCGATCAAAAAGCGCGGGGAAGAACAGATGCGCGAAGCTCTGTACCGGATTAGCGGAGTGGACCTCGCGGCGATCAATGCGATTGGGGTGGAGACGATCCAGGTGGTGCTCAGCGAATATGGCCCGGATCTGAGCCGCTTTCCCACCGAGAAGCAGTTCGTCTCACATGTGACCCTGGCTCCCCACAACCCCACCAGCGCAGGAAAACCGGTTAAGAACAAAAAATGGGGTAGCGCCAGTACCCGAGTCGCCGCCGCGCTGCGCATGGCGGCCTTATCCGCACGCCACAGCGAGACGGCGCTGGGAGCATACTACCGCCAGGTTGCGCGCCGTATTGGCGGGGACGTAGCGGTGTTTGCCACCGCAAGGAAGCTCGCCACACACATCTACCGCATGCTGCGCTGGGGGCAAGCCTACGTCGATGAGGGTGCCGCAGCCTTTGAGATGATCTGCAAGCTCGATCGCACCCTGATGACGTCCATGTCTGAAGGCGCCGACGAACTCCGTCTCCGCATCCAATAGGCCGATCAGTTTATTTGTCGGCTGCGACGTCGAGCCGTCCACATTCCATACTCGACGTATAATGGGGCGCGACCTGGCAACTCTTTCGCTAGAGGGTCGTTGTGCATGGACACCCGGATAGGGCCTTTCAAATGCTGAGGAGAAAGAATGTGGTCCGACTTTGAGGGGGAGTGGATCGAGAGCACCTACCTTTTAGAGGGGTTGCTTGGACAAGGTAGCTTCGGGGGCGTGTTCCGAGCGAAGCATACTATCGCTGGAAGGGTGTTGCGGAATGTGGCCGTGAAATTGGTTGAAGTCGATCCCGACCAGACCGACCTTCAGTTGAACGAAGTGCTTCATGCAACCACGCTTCGCCACCCCCATTTGCTTGCGTGCTACCACGCAGGACGCATTCGCCTCAATGACCGTGACCTGCTTTATATGGTACTGGAGTTGGCCGGTGGGACATTGGAAAGGGCAGGGCAGCATCGTTGCTTTGAACCTAATGAACTGCTGGCGCTCGCGCGAGACATCAGCAGTGCCTTGCTGTATTTGCATAATCGGAAAATAGTTCACCGCGATGTAAAACCAGCGAACATTTTGTGGGTCAACGGAGAGTGGAAGCTCTCCGACCTCGGGACGTTGCGCCCTCTCGGCGATGCTTCCACCATAGTGACGGGCACTCTGTTCGGATCGCTTCTTTATATGCCTCCTGAGGCACTCCACGGAACAGTGGCGCCAAGTTGGGATATGTGGTCTCTTGGTATCGCCCTGCTGATCACCGCGACTCGTCAGAAGCCTTATAAGGCTAGCACCGAGACCGCACTTTGTTATGAGATAAGCAAGCAGGGCCCGCAAATCCCGGCTGGCTTGCCGAGGCACATCGACGGTATACTGCGGGGGTGTCTAACTGCTGACCGCACTCAGCGCTGGACAGCACGCGATCTGCTTGATTCGCTCGACGGAAAAAACCAGGAACACATTCAAGTGGTCATGGCACCGCCAAGCACATCTCATCTTGGCCGAGTCCATGTTTTGCATAATGAGGCGCTTCAAGCAAATCGCGACGGTCGTTTAACTGAGGCTTTGGCGTTAATCAACGAAACGATCAGACTAGATCCGAATCAGCCTACCTTGAGATTGTGTCGCGCAAACATCCATTTCAACAGAGGCGACCATCAAAACGCCGCTTTGGACTACTGCGCCTGTCTTGAAGACGTTGCCTGGGATGAGTCTTCTGTGACAAATGCTCTGGACTGCGCGATCTTGCTTGAGCAGCCAAGTTGGGCGTTTCTTTTGATCGAGCAATATCTGAAGAAGCGGGGCACTCAGTCGGTTCCCTTGCTGTTACGCCGCGGACGCCTGCACATGATCTCAGGTGATCCTAATTTTGCTGGGAAATGCTATGCACAGGCGCAGTGGCTCGACCTCGACAATGAGGAACCAGCTATCAGGATGGAGGAGATCTGTGGCGATGGGCGACGCATCTGCGCGGATGAGCGCCGATTCGCCATTCACATTACCTCAGATCGTATAGGCATCTCTTACTGGGATTCTGGATACCCTGAGGTTCTCGAGATTGAGCATAAAAGTTGGGTCCGAGCCGCCGTCGGGATAAGCCGAGAGGGAAACTGGGTAGTCGGGCACGAAGCGGAGGCGCTTTATCTTAGCGATCCGGAACGGGTTGCCATTGACTTCATTCCGGCGCTAGGGCATGACTCCGACGTAACAGATGGATCTTCGAAGGCGAAAACGCTACGCTTACGTCGCGGCCCGAATGGTGCTGCTCGGCTTGACCTGGGTGCCGGACTACCGCCAGAGGCGGCCTTGGCGATGTTGCTCAGGCTAGCTGCGGCAGCTGTTGCAAAACGTTGGCGTGCGGAAGTGCTTCGTTGCGTGATTGCTGTGCCGACGGCGTTCGGCTCTCGTCGAGAGGAAACCGCGTTGCGCGACGCGGTCGATATAGCTGGTCTTTGGCTTTCAGCAACTGTCCATGAGACGGTGGCCTCCTTTGCCTGGTTGACAAATTCGATGCGAGATCGCGGAGAGGTGGCGTTCGTTGATTTTCAGGGATCGACGCAGGCGGTTCTAATTGCGAAAGTAAGTGAGGGGGCAGTCGAGCTCAAGTCTTGTGAGATGGAATCTCAGGTTGGCCTCTCCAAAAACGCAACTGGCGTTGCTGCCACTTTCGCAAGGCTCCTCGCTAAGGTCCAGCTTTCGTCTGGGCAATTGAATCCACAGCGTGTTTTCGTTCGAACACAAGATGATGAATTCTTGAATCTAGTGAAAGATGTGTTCAGAAGGGACCCACAGCGCGTTACCGAATGTGAGTTGGCCACAAAAGGCGTCGCACTGCTCGCTGGAGCTAGCGGAAACCGGAGCTCAATTGATCGGTTGTATCAAGGGTTCTTCCGCCCGGGGTATGGTGCTGTTCCCCAGGACCCCGTTACCGTGAGTCCACTCCAACAGAGCAGTTCCCATCCCACCATTGGTTGCGTGAAGGATTCCCGTTGGAAGGAGCGTGCGCGGAAGGCGCTAATATTTCTGCCGATCAACGGCGGTTCTCCGTAGTAATACGAACCAGGTCGAGGCCTTGATTTGTTCAACTTGAGGTTGCTGTCGCCCTGCACTGAATTCCTGGAATGACGGTTATTTAGATTCAGCATATTCCAAGAGTTCTATACAACAGTCGTTGCAGTGAATGGCTGGAATAGTGTAGGCTTTTACACGAATAAGTTACCCCTCAACTTCCGTGCCGCGACCACCGGATTGGCAATCAACGAATACGCAGGATTGGCAGATTGCGACTGCCCGCGAGGCGATCATTCGTCCGCTGGCTGAGCAACCGAGAGTCACGATTAAGGTGGCCGATGAAGCGGCGCATCTGCTTGGTATCTCCCGGAGCTTAGTTTATGAATTGATTGCGCGATTCCGGCGGCGGCCTCAGACTTCGAGTCTGTTACGCGGTAAACCAGGGCTAAAACCTCAGTCCACTCTCTTGGACCCTTCGGTCCATAAGCTCATCATGGAGGCCATCCAGGAATGTTTTCTCCAACGCGAGCGGCCTCGTGTGGCCGATCTGATGCGGGAGATTCGGACACGCTGCCACCAGCAAGGCTATCCGGCGCCCAATTTCCGCACCGTAAAGAAACGGCTCGCGCTGATCGATGCCAAAGTGCAGGTGCGGCGGCGGTTTGGGGCCGCCACGGCGAGAGAGCAATTCGCCCCGGTGCGCACCAACACCAATCAGGCTGACCTGCCGTTGGAGTGCGTACAGATCGATCACACGCCGGTCGACGTCATCGTGCTCAGTGAGCGAGATCGCAAACCGATCGGACGCCCCTGGCTCACACTGGCAATCGATGTGGCGAGCCGCACCATAATGGGCTTTGCGGTCCTTCTCGAGCCACCCTCAGTTGTTTCCGTGGCGCTCACGCTCACACACGCGGTCATGTCGAAAGACGCATGGCTTGCCGATCGTGAGTTGGAGGTTCGATGGCCGGTGCATGGTATTCCTGATCTTTTGCATCTGGATAACGCTTCTGAATTTCACTCCCAGGCACTCGAACGCGGCGCCGAAGAATATGGAGTTAGGCTCGATTTCCGTCCCCCCGGCGCTCCTCATTACGGGGGCCATATCGAGCGCTTGATCGGTACGACCATGGGTGCGGTCCATCTGTTGCCGGGCACTACGTTCTCCAATGTCGCTGAGAAAGGGGATTACAGCTCCGAGAGCGCTGCCTGTTTGGCTATTTATGCCCATCCCGCCAAAAATGTAAGATTAGCCCAAAGGGGCCACAGAGTCGTCTCGTGTAGCTGTACTCCAATATGCCGGATCTGCATAGTTGGCGACCAAAGCGTCAATGTCGACCTTTGACGTTGACTGGTCGAATTCGAAACTTCCAAACAGATTGACGTTTTGCCAAGCTACGGGAGAAACGTCTTTAATAAAGATCTGCGCCGCTTCATCGCCAGCGGCCCGTTTTTGCTCATACACCCGCGACAGCAGCACGGTGTTGTAGTAGATGATTGCGTTGGTAATGAGCCGTGAGCGTTCGTTCCATAGCTGCTGTTCGGCTTCAGTTTTTACTCTAAATTTCCCGCCATTGACGAAAGCCACCGCCCGTCGAAGCCGGTGATAGGCTTCACCACGGTTCAGAGCTTTTTGCACGCCTTG
>Ga0163144_10003571_pt1 | contig 35385 bp, 42 predicted proteins | sample OliLak19BULKMAT1_FD_123175 | JGI IMG/M metagenome (GOLD analysis project Ga0163144, IMG submission 123175) | Freshwater microbial mat bacterial communities from Lake Vanda, McMurdo Dry Valleys, Antarctica - Oligotrophic Lake LV.19.BULKMAT1 | ecosystem: Environmental > Aquatic > Freshwater >...
GATAGCAGATAGCAGATAGCAGATAGCAGATAGCAGATAGCAGATAGCAGTGGCATGTCAAAACAAGTGATTAGTACTGTGGGGATTTATTCGTTTGTTGTTTCAGTAGAAGTCTCTTCAACTTGCTGTATTTCGCTAGCTTCCACTTCATTTTCCACAGGAATGGAAACATCTTCTTTCATCTCTCTTTTCTTAAGATAAGAAGCAGCTTTTCCAACTCTATCTCTTAAGTAGTAAAGTTTAGCCCTTCGAACTTTTCCGTGTTTTAACACTTCTATTTTAGCTACATTAGGTGAATATAAAGGAAGTATTTTTTCTACTCCTATTCCATAACTAATTTTTCTTACAGTGAAAGTTTTTGTGATTCCTTTGCCCTTCATTGCAATAATCATTCCTTTGAATTTTTGAATTCTTTTCTTATTAGTTTCTCTAATTACTGTATCTACAACTACTGTATCGCCAATATGCAATACAGGTCTCTCAACTTTATACTTATTATCGATTTTAGACATTAATGGTGTGTTCATATTTCTTGTTCTTTAGCAATAGCGATTATATCAGTACTGAATTCAAAAATCAAAAGTAAAAAGGCAAAAGTACAACTCAAAATTCAAAGGTAACTGAATATTGAGAGTTTTTATTTTTTAATTGTGATTTTAACTTTTGATTTTTAAGTTTTGACCTATGAATCAAGGTCCACATTCTGTGAGATAAGCTTGATCTCCTGTAACTGCTTACGAATATCTCTTAAAGCTACTTCTACTGCGCGTAATCTCGAGGCCACTTTATAGTCTCTTGGATCTGCTCCTAAAAAATATGTAATCGGTTTTTTAAATAGATCTGCTAATTGTAAAAGCTTATCGATTGGAGGTGAAATTCTTCCAGCTTCGTATCCACTTATAGTTTTGTCTGAAACTCCCAACGCCACTCCAACCTGTAGTTGAGACATTCTTGCTTCTTCTCTTGCACTCTTTATTCTCTGAGCAAGCTCAGTTACAACTTTCTTTTTTCTTTCTTCATCTATCTGAAAAATTTTATCTGGGGCTGTGTTTGTATACCTCATCGAACTCTTTTAAAAGTATAAGATTCGTCGATTTTAACAAAAGGTGTGTGTATAGGCAATAACAGAATTTAGAATCTAGAATTCAGGTATAAAAGTTTGCTTATAGCTTACAGCTTAATACATACAGCTTTGTTATAATTAAGAATGGATTTAGAGATGAAAGAACAATTAATCTGGGATGAATACGGTAGGCCAGAAGGAATTGTTTTAGTTAACAAACCTACAGGAATAACTTCTCACGATGTTGTTTATCAATTGCGCAAGAAGTATGGGATTAAAAAGATTGGCCATGCGGGAGCTCTAGACCCGTTTGCAGAAGGTTTGTTAATCTGTTTAATCGGGAAAGCCACAAAACTTTCAGATAGTTTTTTAGAGCTGGATAAAAGTTACGAAGCAGAAGTTTTATTAGGTATTGCTACAGATTCTGGAGATACGGAAGGAAAGGTCGAAAAGATTAAAGAGGAAAGATCAAAGATCAAGGATCTGGAAATTCAAAAAGTTTTGCAATCATTCACCCCAGCTTATGACCAATTTGTCCCTGTTTTTTCTTCTGTAAAAGTGGATGGTGAAAAATTGAGGAAGTTAGCTAGGAGATATGAAAAATTTGAGATTGTAGATAGTAAGTCAGAAATTAGTAGGTCAGTTGATAGTAAGTCAGTAGGTCAGAATCAAGATGATAGACGATTAGCGATGGACGATAATAATCAGCTCACTGTGAGTAAAAAAGTTCTTTTCTATGTAGGCGATAAAGTTGTTAAAGAAGTTAATCTTCCTAGAAAACTAGTGAAAATCTATGGAATAGAAATGATGGAGAAATATGAAAAGAATCTAAATCAGATTGAAGGATTGGAGGAAGTGCTGAGTCAGATGCCAGATGATTCAATACAGAGCAAATATAAAATTCTTAAAATTAATATCTCTTGTTCGAAAGGAACATACATACGTCAACTTGCAGTCGATATAGGAGAGAAATTAGATATGCCAACTATGCTCATAAGTTTAAAAAGAACAAGAATAGGCGATTATATTTTGCCTTATACAACTGATTTTTGAAAATTTGACTTGAATTTTTGAATAATTTACAATTTATTTATGAAAAAAATGAAAAGATTTATCCCTGTTATAGTCGCTTTTTTGTTTGGTGCTTCGCTATTTGGAGCTTTCCAATATACGATTGCACATGCTGAAGATCTTAATCCTATTTATGCTTGTGTTAAGAACAGCAATGGAGCGGTTCGTATTGTTGGTGCAAGTGAGACATGTTCTGGAAGCGAAACGTCTTTAAATTGGAATAATCAAGGTCCACAAGGAGCACAAGGCCCACAGGGATCGCCAGGGAATTCATTTGTGGTTTGTCCAACTTGTACTAAAAAGCACATTCTAGACAGAATAGGAGGAACAACTTTAGAAAACGCGCAGTTAGATTTCGCAGCACTGGAAGATGCAAGATTGGCCAATGAAAATCTTTCTGGTGCTTCTCTTAAATACGCATCTCTGCCTCGAGCAAGTTTGAGAGATTCAGATTTGAGTAATACCGACTTTTCAAATACGAATTTGAAGGACGCTATATTCGAGAATTCAAATTTAACAAACGCAAATTTTACTGGTGCAGATCTTTCATTCGTAGATATGAATGCAACAATTACAACAGGGGCAAATTTTACCGATGTGATGTGGTATTTCACGCGTTGTCCGGATGGTACTAATAGTTCCAATAACGATGGGACTTGCGAAAGTCACTTAAATAATTAACAATAGTCATTTTAAATATGTCTGTTTGGGTATTTTTACTACATTTCTTTTTTATAGGAGGAGTCTTCTCTGGAGGATTTATTCTGGGTTTGATGTTGTATCCAAAAATTATTAAGATGAAGTTGTTTAACAAAGAAATTAGTGACTGAAATTGAACAATTTTTATACTGGCAAACAATCTCAATAGCATTTTTAATTCCTGTGTATCTTGCTTTAACTGTCACACTCAGAGACGTTTTAGGTTTACCTTTTAAATTTTTCGGATTTAAATTTAATGTTTTTAATTATCATTTCTTCATTTCTATACTAGTGTTTTCTGCAATCCTAGCTACTGCAATTATAGAGGAGCCTTATCTTCTTTTAGTTTTCTGGCTATTTGGATTTGCAGGAATGATAGGAGAAACACTATTTTCTTTAGTATGGGATTCGTTATTTCCAAAGCCTTTTTGGTACTACACAGAGTGTACACTTTTTGGAAAATATACAAGTACACTCAACTTTTTCATTTGGGCAACGGGAGGAATGGTTGTGCTATTCATCAAGGATTTTTTTGAATTGAAGTACAACAATCCACTAGTGAATTTAAATATAGAAAATTCATTAATATTTTTTTGGATAATCTTTTGTGCACTTTTTGCTTTTCTTTTTGCATTCAGATTCTTTTATACAAGTAGAGTATTGAAACAAAAAACTTTAGAATTTTCAGCCTTAACATATAAAACCTATTTCATTTTTTGCATTCCTTTTTTAATTGCTTTGGCTTTTGGTGCAATATGTTTTGTGTTGGAGTATGTAATTGGAAAAATTCTAGAAATATTTTTAGGCGAGAAATTCTGGGTTTACAACTACAATACTTTCGATAAACATCATTCAACAGCATTAAACATAATTCCTTTCGCATTGGGAGGATTTTACTTTTGGAGTGTTTATGAATTAATTAATAATTTTATATTAGTATGAAATTTCTAGAAAAATATATAGATTTAAAAGTTTTCGATTTTGCAATTGTTTGGTTTAATTTTGTATTCTGGGTGCTTTTTATCCCAAATCTTCAAGATACATCAATCTTAAGCACTACTTTGTTTGCAGCTTTTGTTTTTATGTTTCTGCCAGCTATTTATTTAAATTTTCGTAGTCACAAAAACCTAAAAGAAATATTAATTGCTTCTTTAATCTTAGGATTATTGCTCGGTTTCAGTATTGAATTTATTGCAGAGGTGAACAACGTTTGGAATGTAAACCAACTTCTAGTGCCATTTAAAATCTTTGCTAAGGTTCCTATAGATAATACGATAGGACATTTTTGCATGACGTTTTTTATCTTTTCGTTTTACGAACATTTCATAGATGGAGAAGTGTCAATTAAGCTTTCTAATTCATACAAAATTCCTTTGTATTTAGGAATCTTTTCTATGATTGCAATAGTTAGTTTGTACGCATACAATCCCGAATTTGTTCAGTTCAGATATTTATACATTTTAATTGCAGTTATTTTTGCAGTTTTATTTTCATTCTTTATTATTTACGAGCATCCAACGCTTTTTAAGAAATTACTATTACTTGTAGGATTTTTTGGCTTTTACTTCTTTATAATAGAACTAACTGCTTTACCTTTAGGTTTCTGGAGTTTTCCAGGTGATTATTTCGCAATGTTGAATATCGAAGGAGTTAAATTTACTTTGGAAGAATTAATCTTCTGGATTATTTTATACCCACCAATAATTGTTTCGTACTATGAATATTTTGTAGACGATAGGAGATAATAAATTACACTTTATTTAACCTGAATCTTGAAACTTGCTCCTTCGCTGGCAGAAAATTTTCCAGTAATATTTACATCTTGAATAGACTGAATACAAGTTTCTGCAGGACCAGGCTCGTTTACAGTAACAATCGCTGTTACTTGCTCAGGAAAACTTTCCGCAATTAAAATATCAACATCTGTAGAATGACAAGGAGTTGGCAGATACCCAGTTATAGTATATTCCCATAAACTATCCCCTAAGTAAGTTGCAGAGCCATCTAGAGCATCTTCGTAGTTACCTTTTGTTGCCCCGTCTCCAGTTGTTCCGTTAGAATCTGCCACATTGTTTGGATCCGAAGTATTGTCTTGAACATCATTATCATCATTTCTTCTAGCAATGGAAAAAGCAGTAAATCCAGCAAAAAGTAAACAAAAAGCAATTAGCACAGCAGCAATTAGATTGAATTGTTTATTTGACATTAAGATCAGTTTAAATATCTTATCTTACTATATTTAAAATTCTGTAGGAACAGCATTAGCACGTTTGCCTACACTGCGTGTTATGTTCTCTAATTTCCGTAATCCCATGGCTATTATAAATTTGCCATTCTCCTGTTTTATGGCAGCTATTTGGCTATCCTTTGAGATTCCCGGAGTAAAAAAATTATTCCAGTCCTCATGTCCTTCTTCTCCAAAGTTTTTAGAAAAATAAATTAATTCCTGATAAGGAGAGTACCCCAGATAGGTTAAATTAGTAGGACCGGGGTTATCTGATTTTATTGGTTTGTCTAATAAATGTGCTTCTATTTGTAAATTTTCCCCTGGAATTAAGGTTTGATCTTGTATTGTTAGTGGTAGTTGTTTTAAATCAAGAAAGTTAAACGTTTGCTCCAGGTCTAAGATTTATGATATCGAATGTAGGTTCCAGTTCAATTGCTGCTTTTAAAGCATTCAATCTTATCTGCTTCTCGGGTGTAGTTATTAACCCATTTTTAACTAATCCCCCACTAAATAATACTTTAAAAAGATGGGTTTGAATATTAAATATGATTTTTCCATTTTGGGTGTAAACTTCTAACCCATTTGTACTTATTAATTCTGATGGCTCTATATCCATATTAACTAAAGATTCGAATTGGAGATAATCTCCTAATTCTTTCTCAGTTGTGCCCAAATAGAGGTAATTGCCTGGAGGTAGACATTGATATTCTCTAAAGTAAACAGAAGAATGTTCAGGGAAAAGTGTTAGGCTATCTCCGGGCATTCTTTTATCTCCAAACCTAACAAATACTCGCATGTCTGGGTTTGTATTATCGTAAATATTGGTTCCAGAAACTATATTATTCATATGGAGGTTATTAATATTTATTAATTGCAAGACTATAACTCAAGGGTGCTAAAATGGAGTAATCTACCATTTAATAAGTAGTGCATGAAGAAAACTTTCACATTCTTTCTAATAATAGTTGCTATTGTAATTTTCCTGGCTGGGCTTTTTATTGCAATGGATCAATTCTTTGGCATTAATAATACAGACAATATTTTGAATATTTTCAAAGAAGAATTGAATATTAAAGATCCAGAAGAAGAAGTAGACGATCGACCTATAGAACTTGAAGCTAATACAACAACAACCGAAGTCTACGAAGGTACTTCTGCATTTTCAATTAAATCAAATAAAGAAATTGTCTTAGAGCAAAGTAATAGACAAACTTTAACTTTTGCAGAAGAAAAAGACGGTTCATTTTATTATGTTCTTGAAATTACAAATTTAGGATCTGGGCCAAATACAGTAACTGCAAGATTTAAAGATGAAGCAGGAAATCAGCAAGATTTGAAATTCAATATAGAAAGAGTTGCATATGCCCTTCCATTTGGTGCCCAGGCAGTAGAGAATTGGCCAAATACACAATATATTGTAGATGGAGAAAATTTAATTGCACCAATTAGCAAAAGTAGAAAACTATTAAATACTTACGAAGCAACAGATTTAGTAGATCTAAATAAAGAATATTTTTTGTATACAAATGTAGAAGGAATTATGTTGAACAGAGTAGCTGCAGATTATTTAAAACTAATGCTTACAGATATGCAGGCACAAATTGGCAAAAACGTTGTAATTGCCTCGGGTTATAGATCTTACGCAAATCAAATTCAAACATATGCTGGTTGGCAAAGAAAGCTGGGTCAAGAAGAAGCAGATAAAATCTCTGCTCGTCCAGGTTATAGCGAACATCAATTAGGAACTGCAATAGATTTATTTAGTGAAGATTCTGGATTAGATTTTACAGCTGAGTTTGATAATTCAGCCGCAGGAAAGTGGCTTCAAGCAAATGCTTATAAGTATGGATTCATCCAAACTTACCCTAAAGATTCAGAAGCAAAAACGGGATATTCATACGAGGCATGGCATTGGAGATTCATTGGAAAAGAAAATGCGGAAGAGCAAAAGCAAAGTGGATTAATATTTACAGATTGGGTAAAACAAAAATTGAATTTGCAAGATATTGTTCCAGAAGTGGAAACTGTTGAACCAGAGCAACCAGGGAATCTGATACAGAATTAAATCTTAATAATTATCAATATAAGCATGTTCCAGCCTTCAAAAGAAATTTTAGAAAAATACGCAATGGTTATGGTGGATTTCGCTTTGGGTAATGGACAAGGTATTAAAAAGGGAGATGTTGTGGGAATTGAATATTGGTTACCTGCAAGACCTCTTGCTTTGGAAGTTTACAAACGTATTTTACAAAAAGGTGGTAAGCCATTCTTTTTTGCTAAAGACGACGAAGCTACAAAAATTTTGTACGACTTGGGATCGGATGAACAAATTGAATTTTGGCCAAAAGAATTTCTAAAAGGATATGCAGATGTAATTGACCATCGTATTGCACTTTTGGCAGATGAAGACCCGAAAATGTTCAGCGAAATTGACCCGCGAAAACTTATCTTATCGAATAAATTCAAAAGGGAGTATAGAAGTTGGTTAGATGCGAAAGAAGACGCAGGAAAACTTTCTTGGACTCTATGCTTGTATGGAACTGAGAAAATGGCTTCTGAGGCAGGTTTAACATTAGAAGAATACTGGAATCAGATAATTAAAGCTTGTTTTTTGGATAAGGTAGATCCGATTGTAAAATGGAAACAAGTTTTTACAGATATGCATGAATTATTAGAGAAAGTGAATTCTTTGAAAATTCAAAAACTTCATGTTGAAGCAGAGAAAACTGATTTGTGGTTAACAATGGGGGAAAACCGAAAATTCATTGGAGGGAGTGGACATAATATTCCAAGTTTCGAAATTTTTACATCTCCAGACTGGAGAGGAACAGAAGGGACAATATTCTTCGATTACCCTCTATATAGATATGGAAACATTCTTAAAGATATTCAACTAACATTTAAAGAAGGCAAAGTTGTAGAAGCTACAGCTTCCCAAAATCAAGATCTATTAAGAGAAATGATTTCTTCGCAAGAAAATGGAGATAAAATTGGTGAATTCTCTCTAACAGATAAGAAATTTTCAAAAATCAATCATTTCATGGCAGAAACTTTATACGATGAAAACTTTGGCGGAGAATTTGGAAACACGCATTTAGCTGTTGGAAAATCTTATCACGATACATACGATGGAGACTTTAAGCATCTAACAGATGCAAACTGGTCATCACTCGGATTTAACGACAGTGGAGAACACTGCGATATTATGGCCACAACAAAACGAACTGTCACCGCCACTCTAGCAGACGGTTCTGAAAAAGTAATATACAAAGATGGGGAGTTTGTAATTTAGTATGTAAGTAAGTCAGTAAATAAACAAAGGTAGGTCAGTAGGCAAGTAAGTCAGAGGTAAGTAGAATCGCCCCTAGGTTATAGGTTTTAGTTTGTAGTTTATAGAACTTTTTGTGAAATGATATCTTTGTAATTCTGCCTGTCTCGATTTTAAAGGAACTTAAATATATAAAGTTACTCTGTTATAATCCTTCACTAGTTAATTAACCAAGTTCATTTATTAATAGGCTTATGGCAACTTTTGAATGGGGTTCGGACGATTTTGTTGGCAAATGGGCTTGCGATTTGGAAGAGAAATTGCAAAATCACTTAGAACTTCTCGAAAAAATCCATTTCGTAGGTGTGAGTTTTGCAGAAAAGAATCCTTGCGATGATATTGTAATTATTAGTAGTATGCTTTCGAAATCTGCAGGTTTACTTAATAAATTGTTTATATGCATATATCTTCTGAAGGAACTGTTCAGCTGTGTTTGCCTGCTATATTTTGCAGCATTGAAGCTTTTAGATCTTTGATTTCAGGTGTGATCCTTAATGATTCTTTGTATGAATTGTACGATAAAGGAATACCTATTATTTTTACAGCGAATAATAAAAATTCCATAGATAAAATTCTAGCCTGTGCCATTCCATTTCACGATCAAGAAGTTAAAGTTAATTTTCAACCCGGACAAATGTCTCCTGTGTAGTATTTAATCGCTTCGGCTTCAGGATTATTTAATAATGATCTTTTGAGATCGAATTTAATGTTTAACAACAAGGGTAGTGAAATGCCTACCTAATTTGAAATCTGGTGATTACCTACTAATGTAGTTTTATAAATTTCTTTAAAACCCTTGATAATATAGTCCTTTCCTGAGATAATTGCCAGTGCCAAAAATTTTGGCAATTTTTTTACGTTGTTTTAATACACAATCGCAAGGTAAGCTGGTATAATGCCACTACTCTGAAATTTGGAGGTATAGATATTTCGCCAAAGAGAAAATCGACTTTGGCACTATTCTAAATTATTTATTAGAAATTTAAAATGGCAGAATTTCAAAGAAAGAAACCACATGTAAATGTTGGTACATTAGGACACATCGACCACGGTAAGACTACATTAACAGCAGCTTTAGTTGCATACTCATCAAGACAAGGTTGGACACAAGGAGGAAAATCTTATGCAGAAATTGCAAAAGGAGGTATTGCAAGAGCAGGATCAGATAAGATCGTAACTGTTGCATCTTCTCATGTTGAATATGAATCACCAAATAGACATTATGCTCACATCGACTGTCCAGGACACAAGGATTACATTAAGAATATGATTACTGGTGCTGCGCAAATGGATGGAGCAATTATTGTTGTATCTGCTGCAGATGGACCAATGCCTCAAACTAGAGAGCACGTTCTGCTTGCTAATCAAGTTGGAGTAGATCATTTGGTTGTTTTCATCAACAGATTTGAAGACGATATGGATACAGACCTAATTGAATTAATCAAAGAAGAAGTAAAAGATATTCTTAAGAAATATGGTTACGATCCAAGTAAAGTACCTTTTGTAGTAGGAAGTGCTAAATATGGAAGAGATGGAGAGAAAGACGGAGACGAAACTATGGCTGCATTGCTTGCTGCTATGGACGAAACAATCCCTGAACCAGTAAGAGAATTGGACAAACCATTCTTAATGCCAGTAGAAGATGTGTTCTCTATTGAAGGTAGAGGTACTGTTGCTACAGGAAGAATTGAGAGAGGTGTTGTTAAGGTGAACGATATTGTTCATCAAATTGGATTAATGGAAGCTCCTAAGGAGTTGACTATTACTGGAGTTGAAATGTTCAAGAAATCTTTACCACAAGGACAAGCTGGAGATAATGTTGGATTATTAATTAGAGGTATTAAGAGAGAAGAGATTGAAAGAGGGCAAGTATTGGCTGCTAAAGGATCAATTAAGCCACATACTAAATTCAAAGCTGAATTGTACATTTTGTCTAAGGATGAAGGTGGAAGACACACAGGATTCGGAACAGGATACAAACCACAGTTCTTTATTAGAACTGCAGATGTAACTGGAGAAGTTAAACTAGCAGAGGGAACTCAATTAGTTATGCCTGGTGATAATGTAACTGTAGACGTTGAATTAATGCAACCTATTGCTATAGAAGCTCAAATGAAGTTTGCTATTCGAGAAGGAGGGAGAACAGTAGGAGCTGGAGTTGTTATCGAAATCTCTGAATAATGTAAATTAAAAGCCCTCTCTTGAAAAAGAGGGCTTTTTAAACCTTGTTCTATATAATTTATTGCTCTTTAAAGTAGGAAACAAATGCAAAAGATTAGAGTAAAAATAAAAGGATACGATCATAGAGTTGTAGACAAAGCAACGGATCAGATTTGCAGAACAGTAATAGATACTGGAGCCAAAGTTAGAGGTCCAGTTCCCCTTCCAAATAAAAGATGGAAGATGGCTGTTCATAAAAGTCCCCATATCGATGCTAAGTCTAAGGAACACTATGGTTTAACTGAGCATGTAAGATTAATCGATATATTAGAACCAAACGCTAATACGATTGAAGCTTTAACACATATGCAGTTGCCTGCAGGAGTAGATTTAACAATTAGATAACGAGATTCCGATAAATCGGAATAAATTCAAAATTAAAAAATCAAAATTCAAAATTTAGGAAAATTCCTTCGGAATTACTAATTTGAAATATGCTAAATACAAAAAATATAAACAATGAAAGTCATATTAGGAAAAAAAATAGGAATGTCTCAAGCCTTCGATACAGAATCAGGAGAACTAATACCTGTAACTATTCTAGATGTGTCTAATAATCTTGTTTCTAAGCTACTTAAAGATGGAGACAAAATTTCACATATAGAAATTGGTAAAGATAAGAAGAAAAACGCAAATAGAGTGGATTTAGGTAATTATAAAACTATTGAATTTGTTCCCCAATTTAAAAATGCTATGAAAATTGAAGGAGAAATTAGTGCAGAAGTAGGATCAGAAATTAAAGCAGATCTTTTTTCATCTGGAGATATTGTAGATGTAATTGGAACTACAAAAGGGAAAGGATTTGCTGGAGTAATGAAAAGATGGGGTTTCAAAGGAGGTAAAAGAACACACGGTCAATCTAACAGAGAAAGATCGGGAGGATCTGTTGGATCTGGAACAACACTAGGTAGAATTTACAAAAATACTAAAATGCCTGGTCATATGGGCAATGTAAAAAGAACTATCAAGAATTTGAAAATTGTAGATGTAGATGCTGAAAACGGATTAATTAGTGTAAGTGGTCCAATCCCAGGAAGCAGAAATTCATATGTAGTTATTAGAGAATCATTCTGGAATAAAAATAAATGAAAGTAGACTTATTAGACCAAAAAGGAAAAGTAGTTAAACAGATAAATCTAAATAAAGAGATTTTCGAAGCAGAAGTAGATGCTAACGCAATTTCTCAATATGTTTATATTTATTTGTCTAACCAAAGAGAAGGTAATGCTCATACAAAAGATAGATCTGAAGTAAGAGGAGGAGGAAAGAAACCTTGGAAACAGAAAGGAACAGGAAGGGCTCGATTTGGTTCAAGTAGAACTCCAATCTGGAGAGGAGGAGGAGTGGCATTCGGACCAACTAACGATGTTAATTACAAAAAGAAAATTAATAAGAAATTCAAAAATCATGCATTAAAGAGTTTGTTAAGTATGTTAGTAAAGGAGAACAAGATTAAATTTGTAGAAACATTAGCTGTAGATGAAGATAAGCCCTTAACAAAACAGGCTTTAGATATTAAAAATAAGATTGCTAAAGATTCTAAGAAGATAACAGTAGTTACATCGGAAAAAAATGCTGGAATTATGAAAGCTTTTTCAAATATTTCGAACGCTTTTGTTAATAATACAAAAGATGTAAGTATCTACGATTTATTTGTAGGAGGGACAATAATTATGGAAGAAAATGCTCTTGAATCAATAAATTCAAAATTTAAAACAACTAAAACTGTAAAGAAAACTAATGATAGTAATTAAAAAACCTGTAGTAACAGAAAAAACAGTTCAAGATTATAAAGAAAATAACAGAGCTACTTTCGAAGTAGATATGAATACTAATAAATTAAGTGCTGTTAATGCATTGGAGAAGGCATTCGGAGTTGAAGTAGAGAAAGTATGGGTTAAAAATAGACTTGGAAAAACAAGAGTAGATAGATTGTCGAATAGATTAGGAAAGAGATCTCAGGATAAAAAAATTATGATCTTTCAACTTAAGAAAGGAAGTAAAATAGATTTTTTTGGACAACAGTAAACACGTAGTGCGTAATACGAAGAACAAGTGCATTTTAATTAAAAATTATGACAGTTTTAGCTGTCAATTGTTAAGTAAACTATAAATCATATAAGATGGCACTAAAGAAATTTAAACCAACAAGCGCAGGATTAAGACATGCAGCATTGCTAGATAGATCTGGCTTGTCTAAAGGGGGTCCATATAAATCTTTAACAAAAAAGGTTAGCAGGGACCATGGTAAAAACAACAGAGGTGTTATTACAACAAGACATAAATCTGCTGGATTTAAGAAATTGTATAGAATTGTAGATTTTAAGAGAGATAAAAGAGACATAGGAGGGGTTATTGAAACTGTAGAATACGATCCAAATAGAACAGCATTTATTGCATTGGTAAAATATTCAGATGGTGAAAGAAGGTATATTCTAGCTCCAGATAAATTGAAAATTGGAGATTCTGTTATGAGTGGTGAAGAAGCACCAATTAGAGAAGGAAATTCATTACCTTTGAAGAAGATTCCTCAAGGTACTTTTGTACATGCGGTAGAAATGTATGCAGGAAGCGGAGCTTCTATAGCAAGATCTGCAGGTACAAGCGTACAAGTGATGGGAGGAGATAAAGGATACATTCAATTGAAAATGCCAAGCGGTGAACAAAGATTAGTTAGAGAAAACTGTTATGCTACAATTGGAATGGTATCTAACCCAGACCAAAAGAATGTTAAACTTGGAAAAGCAGGAAGAAAGAGAAATAAAGGAGTTAGACCAACAGTAAGAGGAGTTGCAATGTCTTATAAGCACCCACATGGAGGAGGTCAAGGAAAAGGAGGTAGACACGGAACAGGTGGACCAAAGAAAGATTTATGGGGTAATAGAGTTGGAACAAGAACTAGAAAAAACAGAAAAACAAGTAGTAAATTCATATTAAAGAGAAGAGCAAATAAGAATAAGTTCAAGAGTTATAAGACAGTTCTCTAAAGAAGCAAAGCTTTTTTAGTAATTAACAATTAAAGATTAACAATGTCAGATCCAAACTCAGGAGTGTCAGGAGAATGGGGTGATGAGGGAGATAATGTGTTAGGCGAATATGATCTATACGATACGGATGATGTATAGGTAAACCCTATCAGGCAGATAGCTGATTTAGGTAATCAGATGATTGCTGATTATAGTGCCGAAGGGAAGAGACCAAAAGAAAATGATTTTGAATCATAATTAAAATTTATTTTAAAGCTGACAGCAGATAGCTGAAAGCTCATAGCTAACAATGGCAAGAAGTTTAAAAAAAGGACCTTTTACAGACGCTAAATTACTAAACAAAGTAAGAAAAGCTAAAGCTGAAGGAAGTAAAAAAGGTATAAAAACATGGAATAGACAAAGTACAATTACCCCAGAAATGGTTGGTACTAACTTTGAAGTTCATAATGGAAAGATTTTTCATAAAGTATTTGTAACTGAGTCTATGGTTGGACATAAATTAGGTGAATTTTCGCCAACTAGAAAGTTCACAGGACATAGTAAGAAAGGTAAGATTGCAAAATCTACCGGATCTACAGGAAGTGGAGCGTCATCATAATTAAATAATTAGGAACTATGATAGTAAAAGCAATTGGAAAAAACGTAAAAGGATCTGCTCAGAAAGCTAGGATACCAGCTCAAATAGTAGTAGGTATGCCTGTGGAAGAGGGGTTAGCGATATTGAAATACATGCCTAAGAGAGCTGCACGAGATGTGTGGAAAGTTGTAAATAGCGCAAAAGCAAATGCAGTAAATAATCACAGTATGGATGGAAGTAAACTTATAATTCGATCCGTAAGAGTAGATGGAGCAATGAAATATAGAAGAATGAAAGCTGGATCTAGAGGATCTGCAAAGTTCTTCGATAGAAGATTCAGTAATATTATGGTGGAAGTAGACGATGGAGTTAGTTTATCTGTAAAAGAAGACAAGAAAAAGGCTAAATCTGAAAAAACTAAACCAGTTTCAGAAGAAAAGGAATCTAAGGAGGCACCAAAGGCAAAGAAAAGCTCAGCAGCAGCCAAGACTTCAGCCCCAAAAGCTAAAAAAGAAGTAAAAGCCGTTAAAAATTAATCACTTTTTTGGTATAATAGGAAGCTTGTTAAAGCTATCAGCCTTTAGCAGTTAGTTTAATAATTTAATTAGTACCAGTAGTCAGTAAATAGTAAGCAGAAAAAATACTAAACTGTAAACTGAAAACTTTATAAAAATGGCACGAGGCGCACACAAAGTAAATCCATTTGGATTTAGATTGGGAATAAATAAAAATTGGAAGTCTAGATGGTATGCCGGTAAGAAAGACTATGCAGATAGATTTTTAGCGGATTTAAAAATAAGAAACTTTATAGAAGGTAAATTAAAATCTGCTGGAATTGCAAACATTATTATTAAAAGAATGATCGCTAAGATTATTGTTGAAATTAACGTAGCAAGACCAGGAGTAGTTATAGGAAAAGGGGGATCTGCAATTAACGATTTGAAAAAAGATCTAGAAAGGATGATTAGACAAGAAATTGAGATTAAAATTTTTGAAGTTAAGAGTCCAGAATCTGTAGCAAAAATTGTAGCTGAAGGGATCGCAATGCAATGTGAAAAACGTGTTGCACCAAAGATGGCTGCAGAAAGAGCAATCAAAGCAGCAATGGAATCTAAAGAAGTAAAAGGAATTACAGTATGGGTTGGAGGAAGAATTAAAGGGGCAGAAATGGCTAGAGTAGAAAAATTGTCTTCCGGAGTTATTCCAAGACACACTTTAAGACAAGATATAGACTACGGATTTGCAGAAGCACAAGTTCCTGGAGCTGGAAAACACGGTGTTAAAGTTTGGATTAATAAAGGAGAGAAAAACACTTATATAATAGATTAAGTTGCTAGTAAGAAATCATGTTACAACCGAAGAAAAGAAAACATAAAAAAGAATTTAGAGGATCCATGAAAGGTATGGCAAGTAGAGGATCTACTCTTGCTTATGGAGATTTTGGGTTACAAGCAACTGAATGTGGTTGGATTGACAGTAGACAAATTGAAGCAGCTAGAAAAGCAATTGTAAAAGAAACTAAAAGAAAAGGAAAAACATGGTTAATGATATTTCCTCATAAACCTTATACAAAGAAAAGTGCTGAAGTTAAGAGAGGAGGAGGAAAAGGAGATGTAGAAGGATATGTAGCTGTTGTTAAACCTGCGAGAGTTATATTTGAACTTGGAGGTTTACCATCGGAAGTTGCTAGTGCAGCTTTAAGATTAGCAGCATTTAAGTTACCAGTGAAAACAAGAATAATAAGTAAATAAGTAAGTCAGACCTACAGATAAAAATGGCAGAAAAAGAAACAAAAACAAAAAAAACAACTAAAGTAGTAAAAGAAGCTAAAAGTGTTGTTGTTGCAGATATGACATTGCCAGAAGCAAGAGAAGAATTGCAGAAAGTATATATTCAAATTAAAACAGGAGAAGAGAAAAATACAACAAAAGTAAAAAGTCTTAAAAAACAAATTGCTAGATTATTAACAAAAAAAGACTAATTAAAATTAATAATTATAAATTCAAAAATTGGCTAAATCAGAAAAGAAAACAACAAAAACCGAAGAGAAAGAAGTAAAAAGATCTTTAAAGAGATCTACAATCGGAATGGTGACTAAGATTTCAAACGATAGAAGCTTTAAGGTAAGAGTAGAAACTAAGTTTCAACATCCTAAATACGGAAAAATTATTAAAAAACATAAAAGTTATTTAGTAGATAAACAAGCTACAGAAGAAGTTCAAGTTGGAAATACAGTAACTATTGAAGAATGTAGACCAGTATCTAAGAATAAAAGATTCAAATTAGTAAAAGTTAATAGTAAAGAATAAAACTATGGTACAGACAATGTCTAGATTACAAGTAGCAGATAACAGTGGAGCAAAGGTAATCCAGGTTATTCAGATACTTGGTACAAAAAAAGGAAGGACTTTTCAGAAAACTGGAACTGTTGGAGACATTTGTAGTGCAAGTGTTAAAAGAGCAATTCCAAATGGAAACTATAAAAAAGGAGATGTTATTCACTGTGTAATAGTTAGAGCAAGTAAAGAATATAAGAGAAAAGATGGTTCATACATTAGATTCGACGAAAATGCAGTTGCAATAATTAACAAAGAAACAAAAGAACCAAAAGGAACAAGAATATTTGGACCTGTAGCAAGAGAATTAAAAGATAGAGGTTTTAATAAAGTAATTTCTTTAGCACCAGAAGTTTTATAAAAAATATGAGAAAGATAAGAAAAGGAGATACAGTACAAGTAATGAAAGGAAAAGATGCAGGAAAGCAATCTGAAGTTGTGGCAGTTATTGTAGATAAAACAGGAGTAAGAAACGATAGAGTTGTTGTTAAAGGAGCAAATATTATTAAAAGAGCACAAAAACCAAATCCTCAACTAGGTATTGCTGGTGGAATTGTCGAATACGAGAAACCTTTAGACATTTCGAATGTAAGATTTGTTGAAGGTGGAAAACCAGTAAAAATTGGTTTTAAAGTAGACGAAAAAACTGGAAAGAAAGTAAGAATATCTAAAAAAAGTGGAAAAGAAATATAATTAACAATGACAGAATTAGAAGAAAAATATAAAAAAGAATTCAGAGCAAAACTTAAAGAAATGTTTAAGTTAGAGAACGATCATCAGATTCCAAATTTGGAAAAGATTATTGTTAACGCAGGAATAGGAAACGAATATAAGAATAATACAGCAGTTGTAGAGGAAATGGTTGATACGATTGCAACAATTACAGGTCAGAAACCAGTAGTTACAAATGCAAAAGTAGCAATCTCTAACTTTAAATTAAGAGAAGGAATGCCAAATGGAGTTATGGTTACTTTGAGGAAAGATTTAATGTGGAACTTTATTTATAAATTGGTAAACGTGGCTTTACCCAGAGTTAAGGATTTTAGAGGTGTATCTAGAAAAGCTTTCGATGGAAGAGGGAATTATTCTTTAGGAATTAAAGAGCATACAATTTTCCCAGAAATCGACACATCAAAATTGCAAAAGATTAGATCTTTACAAGTAGTAATTTGTACAAATACTAAAAACGACGAGCAATCTTTAGGTTTCTTAGAATTGCTAGGAATGCCTTTTCAGAAATCGAACAAAGCTGGGCAAGTATTGTATAAATAGGCCTTAAAGAAGTATAATCTAGAGCGGAAAAGAAAAGTACATGGTAGGTCAGTAAGTCAGTAAATTTAATCTGACTTCTGAGATACTTTTGTACTGAATACTAAATAATATGGCAAGTAAAGCTGCAAAATCGAAACATAAAAAAATAAAAGAGAGAATTGCAAAAGGTAGTACTAAGGTTAGCAAAGTAAAGCTAAGGAATAGGTGCGAAATTTGTGGTAGACCAAGAGGATACATAAGGAAGTTCAAGATCTGCAGAATTTGCTTAAGAAAGAGAGCGTTAGCTGGTGAATTGCCAGGAGTTCGAAAAATTAGTTGGTAGTAATATTAATAAAAAATTATAAATTATAGAGATGGTAAACGATCCAGTAGGAGACTTCCTAACAAGAATAAGAAATGCGCAGCTTCGAAAGAGAGAAGTTGTATCTCTTCCTACATCTAGAATGTTGGAATCTATAGCAGATATCTTGAATAAAGAAGGATTTATTGATGGATTTGAAATTAATAAGAAAGAACCACAAAGCGAAATTGAAGTTAAATTAAAATATGTAAATGGAGTGCCGGCAATTAGAACGTTAAATAGAAGATCTAAACCAGGAATCCGAAAATATAGAGGATATAGAGAGATTGTAAAAATTAAGAGTGGACTAGGAATTTCAATTTACTCAACTCCAAAAGGCGTTATGACAGGAAGCTCTGCAGTAAAAGAGAGAGTAGGAGGAGAATATATATGTGATATATACTAAAATGAGTAGAATAGGATTAAAAGAGATTATATTACCAGAAACTGTACAAATTAAAGTATCAGATGGTGGGACATTTAACTATAAATTAGTAGAAGTTACAGGTCCAAAAGGATCTTTAAATGAATCTGTAAGAAGAGGTATCGAAATTAAAGTTGAAGACGGAAAAGTAAATATCGAAAGAAAATCTGAAGACAAGCAATCAAAATCTAATCACGGATTATATAGATCTTTAATAAACAATATGGTTATAGGAGTAACAGAAGGTTATTCCAAAGAACTAGAGATTGTAGGAATTGGTTATAGAGCGGAGAATCAAGGAATAAACGTAGTTTTCTCACTAGGATATTCACATAAAATCACACTAACTCCACCTGAAGGAATTATAGTAACAGTAACAGAGCAAACTAGAGTTAAAGTAGAGGGAATGAATAAACAATTAGTTGGAGAAGTAGCAGCAAAAATTAGAGCATATAAGAAACCTGAACCATATAAAGGAAAAGGAGTTAGATATGTAGGTGAAAATGTTAGAAGGAAATCTGCTAAGAATGTAGGCTCATAAAATAGAATATAAATAGGTAGTAATAAAAATGGAAAGATTCGTAATAAAAAATAAAAAGTTACAAAAAAGAAAAAAAAGTATTCGAAAGAGAATTTCTGGTACTACAGAAAGACCAAGAGTTGCTATATTTAGATCTAACAAGCATTTGTATGCTCAAATTATAGACGATGTTCAAGGTAAGACTTTAGCAGGAATTTCAGATTCTAAAGTAACAAAAGGGAAATTAAAACCTATTGAAATTGCAAAGAAATTAGGAACTGAATTAGGAGAAAAGGCAAAAAAAGCAAAGGTAACTAAAGTTGTGTTCGATAGATCTGGATATAAGTATCACGGAAGAATTCAAGCATTAGCAGACGGACTTAGAGAAGCAGGATTAGAATTCTAAATAATTAAAAATTACAAATTTAGCTCAAAAAGCCAATAGCTTTATATGGAAGAAACAACAAAAGTAGAAGCACAATCAGAAGTAAAAACAGCAGCCCCAGCAGCGCAAGCAGCTCCAGATCCTGCTTCAAACTTTACTCCAAGAGAATTTAAAAAGAATACAGTTAAAGTACGACCTAAAAGAAGAAAAGAATCTAGAAATAGAAATCCTGAAGACGATATGTACGACCAAAAAATTATTGAAATTAGAAGAGTTACTCGAATGTTTAAAGGAGGTCGAAGAATGCGATTGAGCGTATTCATTGTTATAGGAGATAAAAATGGAAAAGTTGGATTAGGTTTAGGAAAGGGGTCAGATGTTAGATCTGCACAAGATAAAGCATTCTCTAGAGCTAAGAAAAATTTAATTGCATTCCCATTGAATGGAAATACAATCCCTCACGAAGTTATGATAAAAGTTGGAGCAGCTAAAGTTTTAATAAAACCAGCAGCACCAGGAACTGGAATTGTAGCAGGATCTTCAGTAAGAATGGTTGCAGAAGTAGCAGGAATTAAAGACATGTTAGGAAAGATTTTAGGTTCAAATAATAAAATATCTAATGCATATGCAACAATTGGTGCATTGCAAGAATTAAGAGCAACAAGACTATAATATGAATTTACCTTCACCGAAAACAACAAAAAAATCTAAACAAGTAGGAAGAGGAGTTGGATCTACAAAAGGAGGACATACAACAGGTAGAGGTATGAAAGGGCAAAGATCTAGATCTGGATATAGAAAACCAGGTCCTAATTTTGAAGGAGGTCAAAATCCACTTTCAAGAAGATTGCCCAAGGTAAGAGGATATTCAGGAAACAAATCTAGAAAAAGAGGATATAAAACTTCTAAACAAAGACCAAATCCAATTCAGTTAAGTGAGCTTGAAGCAGCATTCGATGCAGGTGAAACAGTAAGCTATAAATCTCTTGTAGATAAAAAAGTTGTTAAGCCAAATTCAAGTAAAGAATTAATAATTAAAGTTGTTTTCGATAAAGATATAACAAAGAAATTGAATTTTGAATCTGTAAAATTGACTTCTAAATCTAAAGAATCTGTTGAAAAGGCCGGTGGTTCTATAAAATAAATTTCTCAATTTCTCGAATTAGCAAAATACTCACTCTCCTGATAAAATTGATCATGGTAGAAAATAAACTCGACTACGAAAAATTTAAATCCGAGAATTATTCAGAAAGAAAGTCTAGCAGAGTAGCTAACAAGAAAACTGGATTAAGAAAAAGATTCTCACTTAAACCTAGAATTCCTACAAATAGTTTCTTATACGATTTAACTCATAACAAAAGTTTACTTTCCAAAATCTTTGTAACAATTTTAGTTGTTCTAGTTTATAGATTATTAGCATCTATCCCTTTACCAGGAATGGATATGGCAGTTTATAATAAATTTTTTGGACAAACATCTTCTGCATCCGAAGCAAACTATTTCTTTTCGATTTTCACAGGAGGTTTTTTAGACACACCTAGTGTTATTGGATTGGGAATTGCTTCGTATATTAATGCATCTATTATTATGCAGCTTTTAACACCTGTAATCCCTAAATTATCCGAACTATCTAAAGATGGAGCGAGGGGACAACAAATTGTAAATCAATATACGAGATACTTAACTTTGCCTTTGTCTTTAATTTATTCTTCAATATATTTAGTGTTCCTATCTCAAAGAGATATAAACGATACAGCAGGAACTGGAATTACTGCTTCACCTGAATTTCTAATTCCTAGAGTGCCAGGTACAGATTGGCCATCTATAACAAAAATAATATTTATGGCAATTGTATTAACTGCAGGAACTATGTTCTTAATGTGGTTGGCAGAGGTAATTTCTGAAGCAGGTATTGGAAATGGATCTTCAATAATAATTGCATCTGGTATTTTAGCTTCTATTCCTACTTTAATTAGAACCGATTTAGCAAGTTTACAATTGAAGAATAGAGTTACAGAAGCTTTGGAAGGTAATTTAAGTACTTTCACAGACCCAGTGTTTTTATCGATTATAGGAGTACTCTTGGGTATTGTGGTAGTTACGGGACTTGTTGTGTTTACTAATGAATCTATTCGTAGAATAAAAATTCAGTATGCTAGAAGATCGTCTGCTGCAACCCCTGCGCAAGAATCCCATTTGCCAATTAAATTAACATTAACAGGAGTACTGCCAATTATTTTTGCATCTGCTTTCTTGTCTTTACCACAATTGGTAGTTCCTTTAATTATTAATAGGATAGACGATACAAATTCTGCAACATATAAATTCTTAGATTCAATTCAGACTAGTTTTCTGTTTTCTCAAACAGACAATATTGTTAACACACAAGATTTTCAATATGCATTTGTATACTTTCTGTTTATAGTTGCATTCGGAATGTTCTATGCATATATAGCAATGAAGCCTAAAGAAACTGCTGAAAGTTTACAAAAACAATCTGCATTTATTCCAGGAATTAGACCCGGTAATTCAACAGAAAAATATATTTCTGGGGTGTTAGGTAGAATTTCTTTTGCTGGAGCAATATTCCTAGCTTTCTTGGCACTATTCCCTTTAGTTGCAAGAAATTTAATAGTTAGCTCTACTGGAGTTAATTTAGCAGTCCTTTCTGGTATTGGAGGTACAAGTATTCTAATTGTTGTAGGAGTTTTCCTAGATACAATGAGGCAATACAACTCTCTTAAAGTGGCAAAAAGCTACGAAAAGTATATTTGATCGAAGGTCAAATATACTAAATTACAATTCACAAGCATCAAATTCCAAACAAATACAAATATCCAATATTAAAACTCTAAATAATATGATCTGACTTACTGCCTTACTATCTACTATCTACTTTTTTTAAATGATACAATCAGTAAATTAACTATACACATATGAAACTAACTATTTACAACGCAATTTCGATCGATGGATTTATTGCAAAGGAAGGAAGAGATTCTGACTGGGTCTCTGAAGTAGACGTACCTTATTTTGAAAAGGCTATCAAAAATGCTGGATGTATTATTATGGGCAGAAAAACCTTTAAGCAATATGAAGGAGAACTGTATCCCTTTGAAGGAGTTAGAAATATTGTTATAACTAGAAATCCAGAAGAAATAGGAAAATATCCAAATGTAATGGCTACTCAGAATTCGCCCAAGCAAATTCGAGATATGCTAGAGAATTTAGGACATAAAGCAGCAATTATTGCAGGGGGCGGAGAAACGAATGCCTCTTTTCTTCAAGCGAGAGTGGTAGATGAGATTATTTTAAGTGTTCATCCTATTATTATTGGAAAGGGAATTAAATTATTTGAATTGGAAGATTCAATTTTTGGGGTGGAGTTGGAAAAGATTTCTGTAAAAGAATTAACAGAGGGACTCATACAAATCACTTACAGGGTCAAATACTAATAAAGCTTCAGGCTACTAGCATCTACCGCCTAGCTTAATTTTCAAACTTTTTCGTACTGTCAATGTTTAGAAATTAGGGCTTTGAAATTAGAAATTCCACTTGCAGCGGGTGTATAATTCACCAGTCAATTCATTATTTTGAACAATATTTACACAACAAAAGAAGAGGTTGAGAATGTTAAAGAAGCTTGTAGAATATCTGTTTCTATACTTAAAGAGCTTAAAAAGCTTGTAGTATTAGGCAATACTCCTAATCAAATTAATCAACTGGCTGAGGATTTATGTTTACAATATAAGGTATTGCCTTCATTTAAAGGAGTAGCGGGCACTAAAGTAAATTTTCCTGGCGCTTGTTGTGTTTGTGTAAACGAAGAAACGCTTCATGCTATTCCTTTTTCAGATAGAGAATTTCAAAGTGGAGATATTGTTAAAGTAGATTTTGGTGTTATATATAAAGGAATTCACACAGATCATTGCGTTACTGTGGGTTTAGGAGAGTTAAGTAAAGATGAAAGGAGGCTTATTGAAACTACAAAATTAGCAGTAGATACAGCTATAAAGCAAGCTTATGCGGGAAATAGGGTAGGAGATATTTCAAATGCTTTAAGTACAATTTCGCATATGGCGGGATTTGATTATATCCGAGGATATGCAGGGCATGGGATTGGACCGTCCTTATGGGAAGATCCAAGCATTCCGTACCATGGAGAGAAGGGAACTGGACCTGAATTAAAAGAAGGTTTATTAATTTGTATTGAACTGCAGTTGAGTTTAGGTGGTGGTAAATTGTCGTTAGACAAAGATGGATGGACGTTAAGAACTTCTGATATGACTAAAACTGCAATGTTCGAACATGTAGTATTAGTTCAAAAGCAAAAACCTCTAGTTCTAACAAGATTGGATTGATTATTGATTTAACGTATCGTATACAACTTTCGAAATTTTTTGGATTTTACTTCTGGCTTCGTCGTTATCGATTTTCTCATTCAAAAATATCAAAATGTAATCTGTTTTAGCACCATAAACTATTGCGGCGTCTTCCCAAGAGTATCCAGGAATTGTAGAAATTTGGCCAGTTTTATGTGCTATTGCGGTACCTGCAGGAACTCCCACAGGAATGCCATCTTGAAGCAAAGGATGAGTATTTTTTAATAAATCCAATAGATAAGCATTTGTTTCGGATTTTAGATATTCACCTTTATATATCCCTTTGAAAACTTTACCCATATCTTTTGCAGATACGTCGTGTGGGTCTCTAAAAAAATATTCTACACCTAATTCGACTTTAGTTCTTTCATTGGTTACTAAATATCCACCCATTAAATTTTCTAATTTTCGAATGGAAGTATTATCGCTATCTATAATTAAAAATCTTAAATATTGGTCTATTGTAAAACTTGCCCCCACATTTCTTGCTTTTAAAGCATTAGAAGGATCTGCGACATCTCCAAAATCAAGCCGTACAGCTTGCGATAAAGATAAATTACCCTTATCTACATCTCGTAATGTCAAAATTGCAATTGGGACTTTAGAAATACTACCTGGTGGCATTAATTTCTCTTCGTTTATACCTATTGTCATGTCCCTCTTTATGTCGTGTACATAAATGCTGTAGTTATGGGAATTACTGCCTAAAATAGTTTGAATTTCGGATTTTAATTTCTCAGAATCAATGTCATTTAGCTTGAAATTAAAATCCAGCCTGAAGTTATGAGATGAAATATTGCCACCATTATCATTTTCTGTAATTTGAACGTTGGGAGAAAGGGTTTTAAGAGTTGTTAAATAGTATTTTTTATACTTTTCTTCTAAAGTAGATTTATATATCTTCTTTTCGATTTTAGAACGGGTATCAAATCTTAGCAGAGCGCCATCCAGGACTTTTATTTTGTTATCAAATGCTCCAAATCTTGCGGATATTGTGGATACACTGTAGTTTGAAGTAGCAAAATAAATAGCAAGCAAAACAAGAATATCTAGAGATATTATTAATATAAAAGATGAAAATATTTTTAGTCGCATTAATTTTATAAATTTAGATTATTTCTTCTTTAGTTTCCCGAATGTAATCGTTCCATTGTTCAAATCCTTTGATACTATTTTTTACAGGTCTTTCGATTAGATAATCGAAAATTAGTACAAATAGATTTAATCTTGCCGCTCCTTCCGATAGATATTTCCCCAATATTAAAATAGGAAGCGATAGCATATCGATTAAAGGAGAAAATACACTTGGTGAGGTATTTACTACTTTCAATTCCGAAGCGGTATTCCTTAATTTATTTGCCATAAAGAAGATTGTAGAAAAGAAAATAAGGAAAATGACCATCCCTACGGGGTTATAGTTAAGCAAATTTAGCAAAAATACTATGCCTGCAAAGATTAAAGTAGAGATTGAATAGTAGATTATTTTGAATGCATATTTCGATTTTGTTCCCATTGCTGCAATTTGATCGAAAGCTACAACATCATCAGATCTATCTACAGATACTATTGCACTAATCATTTTCTTAATTTGTTCAGTATTTTCTTTATTTGGGATAGAAAAGCTGTTTGCCACTACAAACATTGTAAAAGTAGGGAACAGAATATTAATTGCTAAAGTTATATAGTTAACTTCGCCATGCGTTTGCAATTCGTACGGTACTTCAATAAACAAAGCTAAAAGGATTTTTGTTATAAAGATATAAATAATACTTCCTATAATGGTTCTTGCTAATACACTTTTATTTATTTGATATTCAAATCCGCAAATTTGTTCAATTTTTCTATTTCTCTCATCTTCATTTTCTACAAAGCTTGCAGCACTCTTTGGATCGGTTTTAATAACTTTATCTAGTATTTTGAAAGGAATAGATTGTTTAATAACTTCTTTGTATCTTTTCTTGGATGGAATATGCTTTAAATAACTGTGAATCTCGCCATAACAATTATCTAAATACTTAGCTACAGTCATTAACTGGGATTGATTTGGAGTTCCCCAGTATGGGAATTTAAGATAAAAAAGATGAAACAAAATAATCTCATCGTCGGACTTAATATTCGCTCTGTGCGAAGCAATATATGTTTGAATCGCCTCCTGTCCCTTTGGGAGTTTTGTTTCATCTAAAATGCCTTTGTTCTTTAGAAAATTATATTGAAGCTCAATTAAAACATCTTGAGCATTGTGAGGAATGAAGGTTCTTTCAATTTCAATGGCTATTAATGAATATAAAAAATCTCTTAAAGATCCAGTTAGCTCTTTCTTGTGCATTTTTTTGTATTCAGTAGCTAGAGCAGAGTATTTCTTTAAAATTACTGTTAAATACTTAGTTTTAGATGCAGGTAAATGAACATTTTGTAGATATTTTGCCCAGATTATTTCTCTCGCTAAATCGCGAGATACCTTTTCTGGATTCGGGTTCTCAAGCGCTTTCATGCGCTTGAGAATCCGTTTAATTGCTCTTTTCCTTAGTAGATGGGCTTGTTCTTCTTCAATAACATTTCTTACCCCTTCGTAAACAGTTGCAAAAAAGCTAGCCAGCTTACTTACCTTAATGTGTGGCTGACCTTTTTCTATTTCTATCCTTTCATTTTCTTTTTTATGTGCTTCGATTAGCTTCTGAACTAGCTGATTCATAAACAAATTATACCCTGTTGTAATGTCATTTCATATTTTGTATTGTATTAGTATTTACGTATAATTTTAGTGAAGATTATTCAAAACAAAAAATTTTTATTTTTAGCAATTGCATTGATATTTGCATCTCAGATATTTCTATATCCCTTACCCGATAGAGATACAGACGTTTCCGTAGCAGATCTGATTGTTAGTGTAAGTCCAGGTAGCAGTTTAAGAGACTTGGTTAATTCTAATCCAGACGGTACTACATTCTTAATCAAACCAGGAGTTCATAGACTACTTTATGCAGAAGAAGAAACCGCAATCTCCCCAAAACCAAACCAGAAATTTATAGGTGAGTATGGTGCAATTTTAAGTGGTGCTAAACAATTAAATGTTTCAGAAGTAAAAAGAGAAGGTAACTATTATTATTTCGATGGACAAACTCAAGAAACAACTCCCAAGCCAACTACAGGCTATAGGTCTCCCATAGGTACAGGTGTAAGTGGGTCTGGATACGCTTGTCAGGAAGACTCACCGAGGTGTAATAGGAACGAAGAATTTTATATTAACGATGTACCGCTAAAACATGTAGATAATAAAGGGGATCTTAGTGCGGGAGAATGGTGGTTTGATTATGGGAATAATAGAATCTATTTTTTAGATAATCCTGCAGGCAAAAAAGTTGAAGCTAGCGTTACACAATTTGCGATTGTTAATTGGGGTAATTCAGGAGTCCAAATAAAAAATCTGATAGTTGAGAAATTTTCAAGTCCTGCACAAAGATCTGCAGTGGAACTGAATGGAACAAGTAATATTGTGGAATTTTCAGAATTTAGGTTAAACCATGGTACTGGAGTTTCCGTGGGACCTTCTGGGATAATGCGAAATAACAAAATTCATTGGAATGGGCAAAAGGCATTTGGATTAGGTAGGAGTGGTAAAAATGCATTAGTAGAGAATAATGAGATTTCATTCAATAACTACGCTGGCTTTACTTTAACTTGGGAAGGTGGTGGAAATAAAATAAGTATAACTGAAGATGTAACTTTTAAGGGTAACTATTCTCATCACAACGATGGACCTGGGTTCTGGACTGATATAGATAACATTCGCACTACTTACGATGGAAATATTGGAGTGTATAATACTAAACATTGTATTCAACATGAGATTAGCTTTGATGCAGTAATTAAAAATAATTTTTGCGCTTATAATGGAGGGGCTCAAATATATATTCAAGCTTCCACAAACGTTGAAGCATTCGATAATACTGTTATATTAGGTCAAGATTCCAATTATGGCATTTGGGCACAAAACGATAAAAGAGGTTATTCAAATAAATTCCCAGAATCTACATGTAATGGAGGTTCTCAAACAACAGTATGCGAGCCTTGGATTCCTAAAAATGCAAAAGTCCATAGTAATAAAATTTATAGTACTAAAACCACTGGAGGTAAGGTTGCAGGTTTAAACGGGGGAGATAAAAATAATTCTAATTATCCAGATCCATTTAATTTCGATTTCGTAGATCAAACAGTGAAATTTTACAATAACGACTACTTTATTCCTAATACTACAGCTAGAACTTTCATGTGGGGAACGTATGGAAACGATTCAAAAACTTTCGATGAATTTAGAGCTTTTCATTCTGCTTTAGATACAGGAACTAATGCAAGTACTGTTACAGATCAATATACAGTACCTAGTATTCCCGTATTTAATAAACCTACAGGTCCGCAAACGCTAGTGGGAGCAGTGTGCGGAAATGGGCAAACTCAAACAGGCGAGGTATGCGACGATGGAAATACTTCAAATAACGATCAATGCGCGTCGGATTGTAAAAATAAATGTACTTCTCCTCAGATATGGAATGGAACAAGTTGCATAAATCCCCCAGGAAATTTTACAAATGAAGTAGGAAGTAACTACTTTAAGTTGCAAGCAGAAAACTACGATCCAAATGGTTTTTCAGACAAAACACCTACAAATTTAGGCGGTAAATATAGAAACGATGCAGTAGATATAAAAGAGATTACAGGTGGACATGCAGTTGGATGGATGGAAACCGGCGAATGGCTAGAATATACAATAAATGTTCCAGTTACAGGTAAATATAATTTGAAAGTTAGGTCTGCATCTGTGCAAACAGATGCAAAGTTAAAGATAGAGGTAGATGGAGTCCTATTTAAGGATGTCACTGTACAAAATACTGGAAGCTACGATACTCAAGCTGAATATTCCATAGATGGCGATAATATCCAAAGCGGCAGTAGGAAAATAAGAGTAACAGTTCTAAATCAATTTGTAGATTTAGATTATTTGCGATTCGAGGTGGTTCCTGCAGTATGTGGAAATGGAACTATAGAAGTTGGAGAGGTATGCGACGACACTAATACAGCAAATAACGACCAGTGCTCTTCTGATTGTAGGAACAAATGTACTTCACCACAGATTTGGAATGGAACGAGTTGTATTAATCCATCTGTAGATATAACACCAGAAGTAGGAAGTAATTACTTTAAGTTACAAGCAGAAAACTACGATCCAACAGGATTCTTCGATAAAACCGTAACTAACTTAGGTGGTAAATATAGAAACGACGCGGTAGATATTAAAGAAATTACAGGGGGATATGCAGTGGGATGGATGGAGACAGGTGAATGGCTTGAATATGCAGTAAATGTGCCGTCTTCGGGTAAATATAATTTGAGAGTTAGATCTGCCACATCACAAGCAGATGCAAAATTAAAAATAGATATAGATGGAGTGGCTTGGAGAGAAATTACTCCGCAAAATACCGGTAGCTTTGATACTCAAGCTGAATATTTAATAGATGGAAATCTAATTCAAAGCGGAAGCCGAAAAATAAGAGTAACAGTTCTAAATCAATTTGTAGATTTAGATTATATGAGATTTGAACTTGCTGCAGGTGAATGTACAACCAATTCTCAATGTCCATCAGGCGAGCAATGTACAAGCAACTACTGTGTAAATACTAATACGGAGGCTGTGTGCGGACCAATGGATGTAGATGGAGATGGTAAACTAACTGTAATAGATCAAGTGGCCATATTGGCATTATTAAGAAAAACCTGTGTTGATGATATTGTGTATTCTGGATGTGGGGGTAAAGATGCGAATAGAAATGGAAAGATAGATCTAAGAGACATAGCATCGTTTAATAGGAGATTTGGATTGTCCAGCTGTGCTGTAAATGCACAATAAAGTAATAGAAACTAGAAATAAGCGAGTCCCGACTAGTCGGGACTCGCGAAACTCTAAAGTGATGGTTATTTCATAAATTTCTAATTTCTATGAATTTCTTTATATAAATAATTTTAACTATATCCTCTTAACCTTCAATTTTTAAACCTGAGGGTGATCGGTTTTTTTATTGCTTCTTTTACAATTTCATTTCCAAATTTAGATTTACCAAATTCTCTATCTATAAAAATAATTGGAACTTCTGCGTGTTTAAATCCTGCTTTTAGAGTTCTGTATTTCAATTCAATTTGAAAAGAATATCCATTTGAATAAATTTGGCTTAAATCTACTTTTTCGAAAACTTTAGTTTTATACGCATTAAATCCACCAGTCCAATCTTTAATTTTGAATCCTAAGAATAGGGAAGTATAAAGATTTCCAAATCTACTTATGAATTTTCTTTTAAATCCCCAATTCTTTGTGCCACCACCTCGTATATATCTCGAGCCAATAACTAGATCTGAATTTTCTAGTTCAGAGAAAATAGGTTTTAAATATTCAGGTTTATGGGAAAAATCTGCATCCATTTCCATTACTGCATCTGCACCTAGCCTAATTCCCATAGAAAATCCTTGAATATATGCTTTCCCTAATCCCGCTTTTTTAGGATTATGAATAACATAAATATTAGAGTCATTTTTTTCCTTTTTATAATCTTCAACTAATTTGCCTGTTCCATCTGGGGAATTGTCGTCTATTATTATTAAACCTAAAGTATGATTCAGATCAACTATTTCAGCTTTTATAGCGTCTATAAGCTTGATTATATTGTCTGCTTCGTTGTATGTTGGTATACAGATAAATATTTTCATTTGTATATATTTGATATATAATCATATTACCATGAATAGCAAGTTTATTAAAACCTATCTTCATAAATATTTTACATTAGGATTGTTAGTAATCCTGCTATTAGCAATAGGAGTAAGAATATATAGGCTTGACTATAATAACTTCTGGAGAGATGAAGCTTTTTCTGTAAATCTAGCACAGGAGGATTTTTCAGAGATTCTATCTGTTACTTCTAACGATACTCAATCACCTTTGCATTTATTGATTATGCACTACGTAGGAATGCCTTTTACGTACAACGAGATTGCAATGAGGATGGTTTCTGTCATATTTGGTCTTTTAACATTATTCGCGATTTATAAGATTGCAAGGCTGTTTTTTAGTAAAGAATTCTCACTTGCCGTATTGGCATTTGGTGCTCTTAATCCAATCTTAGTTTATTATTCCCAAGAGGCTAGACCATATTCATTAATGACCTTTGCATTTGCAGCTTCTTTGTATTTCTTTTTAAAGCTTTATAGTAATTCTTCAAGAAATTTTGTAGATTATTTCGGTTTTGCGATATTCAATTTAATTGGGCTATATAGTCAAAATTTATACATTGTTCCCTTTGGGATATTTAATTTGCTGGTTTTGTGGAAGATTATACAAAGGAATAGATTAAGTAAGATATCTACGACATCTTCAACTTTGTCACAATTGCTTAAATTAAAATCCTTTCAACTATATTCAATATTCAATATTCTAGTTTCTGCTTTCTATTTCCCTTGGCTATTGGTAGTTTTCAAACAACTTCAAAACTTTAATAGTGAAGGGTTTTGGTTAGTTTTTAAACCTATTTCAAATATTCCAGATTTGATTTTGCACTTTTCTATTGGGCATGAGTACAACTCAATTCTGAATTGGCAAAATGGGTTTATTATAATTATATTAATTTTCTTCAATTATCTCTTCTTTTTTTTCGGTGTAATTAAATTTCTAAAATTAAAGAAAAGCAGAATTATGTTCTATATATTCTTAGTAAATATAGGCTTGGTAGCTCTAATTTCTATAAAAAGTTCCTTTTTTTATATACGATATTTATCTTTTCTTGCTGTAATTTGGGTCTTTGTTCAAGCAATAGGACTTAGTACAATCAAATCCATAACAATTAAAACTCTGTGTTTGGCAGTATTGCTTATATTTCATGTATTATTTTTTATGTTTAATGTTTCTAACCGTCATCATAAACCTCAATACGATGCGCTAATAAGGCATATACAATTCGACCCAGATTATGGAATTGGAGAAACTGTAATTTCAGAAAATGCGTTACCTGTGCATGGAGTAAATTATTATTCAAGGGGATTTGTGCCAATCTATATTTATAAAGCAAAAGAGGACTTGCCTTTTTATCAAGGTTTAGCTTCGCTTTCGGACTTTATTTTTGGTCAAGATTTTCGTTTAGATGGGTCTGAAATTTGGTTAGTTTCTGAAGATACACCAAGCAACGAGCTTAAAAATGAGTTAAAGAATAGAGGATATTTTGCTGTTGAGAGGGAATTCTTTTCTGGAGTGATTTTGGAGAAATGGGAGAGGTCAATTAGTAAATAAGCAAATGTGCCAATATGCAAATATATTGGCTTTTACTCTTAATTATATTACTGGATTTACTTATTTGCATATTGGCAAATTCCCATATTGCCTGATATAATTGTTCAATATGAATAAAAACGTTTATTCAAAAACAAATTCTTTAAAACTCCTCCTCGCTTAAACGCGAATTAACCCGTCACGTTAATTTTCAAGATCCAATTTCTAATTTTCAAACAATAAAGTTAAAATTAACTAAATAATCATTAATTAATCTATATGAATACAGATAAAGATCAATTTAACCCAGCTTCATTTGAAGAAAAGTGGAGAAAAATGTGGGAGAAAAAACAAGTTTATAAAACAGAAGGTTCGAGCGACGAGCAACGAGCTTCGAGCGATGAGCAGTTAACAACGTCAAACGTTCAACGTCAAACGTCAAACGGATCTGGCCCAGAACCCAAAACACAAAACTCAAAACCCAAATCTTATATCTTAGACATGTATCCATATCCTTCAGGATCTGGTTTGCATGTAGGACATCCACGAGGATATTTAGGGACCGATGTAATTGCTCGCTTCGAGAGAATGCGAGGCAAATCTGTTATGCATCCAATGGGATTCGATTCTTTTGGCTTGCCTGCAGAGAACTACGCTATCAAAAGTGGAATGCATCCTCAAAAAACTACAGACGATGCAATTGAAACATTTAAAAAACAAATAGAGAAAATTGGATTATCTTACGATTGGAGCAAAGAATTAAGCGTTCACAGACCAGATTATTATAAATGGACACAATGGATTTTTTTGCAATTGTATAAAAAAGGATTGGCTTACAAAAAGAAAGCACCTGTAAACTGGTGCCCTAAAGACAATACGGTATTGGCTAACGAGCAAGTTATAGACGGTAAGTGCGAGAGATGTGATTCTGAAGTTATTCAGAAAGATATGAACCAGTGGTTTTTCAAAATTACAGACTATGCAGATAGATTATTGGAAGGTTTGGATCGAATTGATTGGCCTCAAAGTACAAAGTTAGGACAGATTAATTGGATTGGGAAAAGCGAAGGAGCTATCATAAAATTCAAAATCCAAGCATCAAATTCCAAAGAAGACCAATATATTGAAGTGTTCACTACTCGTGCAGATACAATCTATAGTGCTGCATTTGTTGTTTTGGCACCAGAAAATCCTTTAATTGAAACAATAAAAGATTTGATAATAAATATTGATGAAGTTGAAAAATATATTCATGAGTCTAAAGGTAAAACAGAGTTAGAAAGGCAACAGCAGAAGGATAAGACCGGCGTAAAAATAGTAGGTTTGATGGCTGTAAATCCTATTAATAATAAAGAAGTACCAATTTATATTGGAGATTTTGTATTAGGTGGTTATGGAACTGGTGCAGTCTTTGGCGATGTTCATGACGAGAGGGATTTTGAATTCGTCAAAAAATTTAATATTGAAGCAACTCCATCTATTGTTCCAGAAGAACCGAAATTAGCAGAAAAAGTTAAGAACTTAGAGGTTTGTTTTGCTGATTATGGAATATTAATAAATTCTGATGAATTTACAGGAATGAGATCTGAAGAAGCTTTACCTAAAATAGTTGAAAAATTAGAAAAGCAAGGTGCAGCTCGAAAACAAGTTAACTACCGTTTGCGCGATTGGTTAGTGTCGCGTCAAAGATATTGGGGAGCTCCTATTCCTATTGTTTACGATCCAGAAGGAAACGCTCATCCAGTGGATGAATCGGATTTACCTGTTTTATTGCCTACAGATGTAGATTTTAAACCTACCGGTGAATCGCCTTTAAACTATTCAGAAACTTTCCATAAATCTGCAGAAGAAAAATACGGGAAAGGATGGAGAAGGGAAGTAGATACTATGGATACTTTTGTAGATTCTAGCTGGTATTTTTTTAGATTTGCTGATGTAAATAACGATAAGATTTTTGCTGACACCGAAAAGATGAATTATTGGTTGCCTATAGATTTATACGTAGGGGGAGCTGAACATACTGTATTGCATTTATTATATGCGCGTTTCTTTACAAAAGTCTTTTATGATTTAGGTTATGTGAATTTTGACGAGCCGTTTCAAAAATTAAGACATCAAGGAACGATTTTAGCTTCAGACAATAGAAAAATGAGTAAAAGATGGGGAAATGTTATAAACCCAGACGATGAAATAGCAAAATATGGAGCAGATACGTTAAGAATTTATGAAATGTTTATGGGTCCATTCGAATCGACTATGCCTTGGAATACAAAAACTGAAGTTGGAGTATTTAGATTCTTGGGAAAAGTGTGGGAAATGCAAAATAAAATTAAAAATGAAAAATTAAAAATTAAAAATGAGGGCTTCAAAGATGGAGATGATGTCATTGCGAGCGAAGCGAAGCAATCTTTTCAAAACCAGGAAGTAGAAATTAATAAGTTAATTAAGAAAGTAACAAAAGATATTGAAACGATGAGTTTTAATACTTCCATTGCAAAAATGATGGAATTTGTTAATTTCTTAAAAACTCAAGAATCAATTGAAAGAAGTGTGTGGGAAAGATTTTTGTTGGTATTGGCTCCTTTTGGTCCATATATTGCAGAAGAATTATGGTTTAGATTGGGCAACGAATTCTCTGTAACACAGCAAAAGTGGCCAAGTTTCGACGAAAGCTTAACTGTAGATTCAACTGTTAAGATAGCAATTCAAATTAACGGAAAAGTTAGAGGAACAGTAGAAATTAGCCCTGAAGCCACAGAGGAAGAGGTTATGACATTGGCTAAATCTCAAGAAAACATATCAAAATACATAACATCCGACCCTAAGAAAGTTATTTATGTGAAAGGAAGGATTTTGAATATAATTGTTTAAACTTAAAAAATTTAAGTAAACTATGTAAAAATACAAGAGAACTTGTGGAAATATAAGAAAAATTGTAGAATGTAGTATTAAATTTAGTATTTGACAAGGTGCTATGAAAAGTATTACTATTCAAGATATAAAAACAAAGGGTTCTAAAGTTCTAAAGACAGATGATGGCGTACCTATTTTACTAATTGTGAATTCTAAACCCCAAGGTGTATTTCTGGGTTTAGATGAATATGAATCTATGATTGAAATGCTTGAGGACTATGAAGATTATAAAGCAATAGAAGACAGAAAAAATGATCCTAGCGAAGATTGGGATGTAGTTCAAAAAAGATTAGGTTGGACAGTTAATGATGTATCAAATAACAATAACAATAACAA
>Ga0163144_10003572_pt1 | contig 35381 bp, 37 predicted proteins | sample OliLak19BULKMAT1_FD_123175 | JGI IMG/M metagenome (GOLD analysis project Ga0163144, IMG submission 123175) | Freshwater microbial mat bacterial communities from Lake Vanda, McMurdo Dry Valleys, Antarctica - Oligotrophic Lake LV.19.BULKMAT1 | ecosystem: Environmental > Aquatic > Freshwater >...
CGCCCATTGTCCAATATTCCCCACTGCTGCCTCCCGTAGGAGTCTGGGCCGTGTCTCAGTCCCAGTGTGGCTGATCATCCTCTCAGACCAGCTACCGATCGTCGCCTTGGTAGGCCGTTACCCTACCAACAAGCTAATCGGACTTAGGCTCATCCATCAGCGCGAGGCCTTGCGGTCCCCCGCTTTCTCCCGTAGGACGTATGCGGTATTAGCCCGGGTTTCCCCGGGTTGTCCCCCACTGATGGGCAGATTCCTAAGCGTTACTCACCCGTCCGCCACTCGTCGCCAGGGTTGCCCCCGCGTTACCGTTCGACTTGCATGTGTTAAGCATGCCGCCAGCGTTCAATCTGAGCCAGGATCAAACTCTTCAGTTAAAGAGATTCGTCTATTGCTAGACAATTCTTTGACGAAGATGCTCGATTTTGGCTTGCGCTACTCATCAAGCTTCGACTAATGACGAAGCATCAACAGACGTTAGCGCCCACACAAATTGTTTGGTCAGACTATTTTTTAAAGAGCGGTTCGATGCGTGTCGCGCCGAAGAGGGGCGCATTATACATAGCCCCAAAGGTCGGTCAACACCTCCCGCGAAGCTTTTTTTGTACGCAGCTTCATTTAGAAGCCTGCCGGCACTTCATCTTGCCTTTCGTCGCAGCTAAATTGCCACTTATATTCTCTATAAAACAATGCGGTAGAGTCCCGCGAGACACATGGACAGGTGTTCAGGAACTCTGTAAATAAACTTCTATGAAGGCAAATTTTCGCTTCCCTACCTGAATGAGGTAGCGCCTGCCGGCCTCAATCCGCGCATCCTCGTCGTCGATGCGCTGCTCGTCGACCCGGACCGCACGCTGGATCAAGGCTCGCCGAGCTTCTGACGTGCTCGCGACCAGGCCGGCACTCTTAAGGGCAGTTGCCAGTGACAGAGTTGGCGTTGCAGTGTCGATCTGAATTTCCGGGATATCTTCAGGTAAACCTCGGCCGGAAAACTGTTGAATAAAATTGGCTTGCGCCGCACCAGCCGCATCCGGACTATGGAAACGGGAAACGATTTCCAGTGACAGTTCAAACTTGATGTCGCGGGGATTCCGGCCGTCAGCTGCCTGTTGCCGCAATTCGGCAATATCTTCGTTCGTTCTCAGGCTTAGCAATTCGAAATAGCGCCACATCAGGTGGTCCGATATCGACATCAGCTTGCCGAACATCGCTTGTGGCGGCTCCGAGATTCCAATGTAGTTGCCCAAAGACTTGGACATCTTTTGTACGCCATCTAAACCCTCAAGGAGGGGCATGGTGATAACAACTTGCGGTTGCTGGCCGGCCCCCTCCTGTAAGTGCCGCCCAACCAGCAAGTTGAATTTCTGGTCTGTGCCGCCCAGTTCAACGTCAGCTTTTAACTGCACGGAGTCGTAGCCCTGAATCAGCGGATATAGGAATTCGTGAATCGCGATTGGTTTACCGCTCTCGTAGCGCTTCTGAAAGTCGTCCCGCTCTAACATGCGAGCAACAGTATGCTGCGCCGCGATTCTAATCAGGTCTGAGGCGCTGCACGTTCCCATCCATGCAGAGTTGAACACCACGCGAGTGCGGGCAGGGTCGAGAATTTTGAACACCTGCGTTTGATAGGTTTCGGCGTTGGCCACCACTTCGTCAGGGGTCAGAGGCGGCCGCGTCACGCTTTTTCCGGTGGGGTCGCCTATCAAACCAGTGAAATCGCCAATCAGAAAGATAACCTCGTGTCCGAGGTCCTGAAATTGCCTGAGTTTAGTCAGGACGACGGCATGTCCGAGGTGGAGGTCGGGCGCAGTCGGGTCGAATCCGGCCTTGACCCGTAATGGCCGCCCCACCGCAATGCGCTTACGAAAGTCGTCCATCGGCAGGACATCAACGGTCCCCCGGCAAAGGAGTTCAAGAGCTGAGGACGACATCGGCTGTGAGGTTCCTAAGGTAATGAAAGCGCGAGATTCTTTTCCGCATACTATATCATTGGCCAAGGCGTCGACGGGGTGCCGCGACAGGTGGGGGTTGCGTGCGATACGGGCGAGAAATCAAGTACGAAAGCAGCGTTCACGCTGACTACGCCCCCTGGGGCGCGCGAAGCCATGTGTCCCGCTGGCGGCAATGGCCGTTGCTGGCGGGAGCGGCTTTTCTGCTCGCGTTGACAGTGGACCTCCTGCTCGACAGCCCGATAGAGTCTTCCCACCCGCCGGACACCGACGCTCCACGCGAACGCATTGGTATACGCATTCCGGGCAAGGCACTCGACCATGCCCGCGACCAACTGCTCGCCAGACTGCCGTTCGAACCTCGTGTACCCCTGGCTTCAACGGCTGCGCCAAGAATGCTGCCTGAAACGGCGCTTCAGCATGAAGACTGGCAAACGACGCAGATTAGGCCTGGTGACAATCTCTCGCTGATATTCAATCGCATTGGCGTAGACGGCCGCGACGCACAGCGCGTCCTGAAGTCCGCAAAGTCGGGCGGCGTATTGCGTACCATCATTGCCGGTCAAACATTGGCCTACCGTCTGGTCAACGGCGAGCTTCAGGCCCTCGCTTACGAAATCGATCGCTTCAAGACAGTTCTGCTCAAGAAAAATGCCGATTCCTTTGATTCTGAGGTCGTAGAACTCGAATCCGACATCCGCCTCGCCTCAGCTAGCGGCGAAATTACCCGCTCTCTGTTTCTTGATGGCCAGGCCGCCGGCCTGTCAGACCGGATCATCATGGAGTTCACTGAAATTTTTGGATGGGACGTCGACTTTGTGTTGGACATGCGGCGCGGCGACAAATTTAAAGTCATCTACGAAGAAATCTATCGGGCCGGGGAGAAAGTCAGCAATGGCCGGATACTCGGTGCAGAGTTCACCAACCGGGGCAAAACGCACCGCGCCATATTCTTCAAGGACGCCGACGGCGGTGAAGGCTATTACTCCGACAATGGCGAGGCGATGCGCAAAGCTTTCCTTCGCGCACCGCTGAATTTTTCGCGTATCAGTTCCCGCTTCAACCTCGCGCGGCGGCATCCGATCCTCAATCGGCTGCGCGCGCATCGAGGGGTCGATTATGCAGCGCCGATGGGCACTCCCATCCGCGCTGTGGCCGATGGCAAGATCGAATTCGCCGGCAGCCAGAATGGTTACGGTAACGTGATCATTCTCAAGCACGGTGATTCCTACAGCACGCTTTACGGCCACCTGTCGAAGTTTGCGAAACAAGTCAGCCGCGGCAAGTCGGTCAGCCAGGGCCAGCTCATTGGCTATGTCGGCAAATCGGGCCTCGCGACCGGCCCGCATCTGCATTATGAATTCCGAATCAATGGTGTGCACCACGATCCACTAACCGTCAAGCTGCCCCGATCGCTGTCCGTTGAGCCCGGTTTCGTGGCGGAATTTCGCAAGCAGACCAAGCAGACACTCGCCATGCTGAATTCCATGAAAGAGGGTGAGGGTGACACCTCATCGGGCATGGTTGCCAATGCGGGCCGGGATCGATTATCCGGCGCGCAACGCGACATGTAAGCTGCAGTCGACGGCCCGGTGGCGCTCTTCATCGGCCTCATTTCCGGTACCAGCATGGATGCTATTGATGCTGCACTGGTCGACATTGAAGACACCCACCTGGCACTTCGTGCATTTCTCGAAGTGCCCTACGAAGCCACACTGCGCGAGCGCCTGGAATATCTGATTCGGTCCAGATGCGCACCCGTCGACGAAATAGGCGCACTAAACACGGCATTAGGCCAAGCGTTCGCAGACGCGGCACTACGCCTGCTCGCAACATCCAATATAACTGCCAGCGACGTTACGGCCATCGGCAGCCACGGTCAGACGATTGGGCATGCGGTGGAGGGCCCCAACCCGTACACGCTGCAAATCGCGGATCCCAGCGTCATTGCCTATCGCACCGGCATACTGACGGTCGCAGATTTCCGCTCGAAGGACGTGGCTGCCGACGGACAGGGCGCGCCTCTGGTCCCAGGATTCCATGAGCACCTGTTTCGGAATGAGGAGCGGGACCTCGCGGTGGTCAATATCGGCGGCATAGCGAATGTTTCGCTGCTAGCACGCGACCCTTCGCGACCGCTGCTGGGCTTCGACTGCGGTCCCGGCAATACGTTGATGGATCTCTGGATCCGTCGTCATCGCGGGGTGGACTTTGATGACAACGGGCAATGGGCAGCACGCGGTACGCCGAACGACGACCTGCTCGCTCAGCTACTCGCCAGCCCTTACTTCGCGCGCCGCCCGCCTAAGTCTACCGGCCGTGAGTTGTTCCATCTGGACTGGCTCGATCAACAACTGAGCGCATTTGGCAAATCACTTGAACCCGTCGACGTCCAGGCAACGCTGGCTGCCTTGACCGTTTACAGCATCGTCTCGGATATCGATCGATACCTTCCCGCCTGTACGGACGTTGCCGTTTGCGGAGGAGGCGTCAGAAATAGCGATTTGATGCGTCGACTGCAGATAGCAGCGCGCAAGTCGCGCGCCGTTTACACCACGGATGCTATCGGGCTGCCGGCAGCGGCAATCGAGGCGATCACGTTTGCGTGGCTCGCCTCACGCCGCCTGGCTGGATTGACAGGCAATGTGCCTTCTGTCACCGGCGCAAACGCACCGGTGGTGCTGGGGGCCGTTTACGAACCAGGCTGACGCTCAGGCCGAGAACGAAGAACCACACCCGCACGTGGTGGTGGCGTTCGGATTGCGAATCACGAACTGCGCGCCTTCGAGCCCTTCGCTGTAATCGATCTCGGCGCCCATCAGATACTGCACGCTCATCGGGTCGACCAGAAGTCTCACGCCCTGGTTCTCGACCACCGTATCGCCGTCGCCTTCTGCACTGTCGAAGGTGAAGCCATACTGGAAGCCGGAGCAGCCGCCCCCCGAGATGAAGACGCGTAGCATCAGTGCCTGATCGCCTTCTTCATCGATCAGGGTCTTGACCTTCTGTGCGGCCGCATCGGTGAAGACCAATGGAGCCATTAATTCTTCGGCAACAGTCATATTGTCCTCCGCTGTCGTTTAAAGTGCTGAAAATCCGGCGGCGCCGAGCGCAACCTCAGGCGTCTTCGCTCACGACACTCATCGTGACGTGGCTCAGTGCAAGCGGCGCCCGCGTTTCATCCGCGATACGCACCAGCTTGCCGTTAACTTCCGCGCCCATTGCCATTTCGATCATGCGGTAGTGCACGTCGCCTTCGACGCGGGCATTGGCTGCGAGTTCAACCCGATCGCTGGCGTACACATCACCTTTCACGACCCCATTCAGGATCACGTAAGGAACCCTGACCTCGCCCTCGATAGAGCCGCGTTCGCTGACCGTCAGCGTTGCCTTTTCTTCATCCCTCGCCGCGACGTTGCCCCGCACGGCCCCGTCGACGTGAAGGCCGCCGACAAAAGAGATGTCGCCTGTGATCTTAGTCTGCTGGCCGATAACGGAGTCGACCCGTGTCGGCCGCCGCTTTTTGTTTCCGAACATTGCCATGTCTCTTGCTGTCGCTGCCGAGTGACCGCTCGCGCATCGGGCTCGGGGGAATGCCGCCGGGAACCCCGCGCGGGCGACGACCTTACCATCATTGCCCACCCCGTTAACAGGTTACGCGCCTTGCCTCAAGCCCGGACGCTGCCGCTGCGCGGGCTGGCACCCGGACTGGTTGCGACGGGTTACCGCTCGCCGCAGGGCGGGGTCCGTCAGGCTTTGCCGCCTGTCGGGAGCCGCGCCGACGGACCGCAAAAGCTGCGGCATCGCGCATTTCTCCCTAGAATCGGTGCTTGCTGCAAAGTCGCAGCCGGCGTGGGGGAAACCCCCGTCACGGCCTCTATAGTGCGCGAAGGACCTCAGGAATAAAACGCTATGTATTCATGGTTGAAGGCCTTGCACCTGATCTTCGTGGTGACCTGGTTCGCCGGCCTCTTTTATCTCCCGCGCCTGTTCGTGTACCACGCCACGAGCGAAGACGCCGTCAGCAACGATCGCTTCAAAACCATGGAGCGCAAGTTGTATTCGGGCATCATGACACCGAGCTTCGTCCTGGTAGCCCTGACGGGCGTGGCGCTGATCTGGCAGAGGGGTGCCGAATGGTTGGCAGCCACCACCTGGCTGCACGTCAAGCTGACCCTGGTGACGATTCTGATCGCCTACCATTTCTATCTCGGACATGTCCTGCAACAGTTTGGGGCCGACGCGAACCGGCACGGCCATGTGTTCTACCGGTTCCTCAATGAATTCCCGGTGCTGATCCTCTTTGCAGCAGTCCTGCTGGCGGTCGTGAAGCCGTGGTAGCCCTCAGTCCGCCATTGCCTCGAAATCGTCCTTGCGCGCGCCGCAATCGGGGCAGGACCAGTTCAGGGGCAGCGCTGAAAACGGGGTACCCGGCGGCACCCCTTCATCCGGCAGCCCCAGCGCCGGGTCATAGATGAAACCGCAAATCACACAGATATAGCGTTTTGCCATTGTCGTTACCGAACTCACTCCCGCTGTCTGCTCACAACGTGCCCCTGATACTCGCCATCGGCGGACATGACCCAAGCGGCGCGGGCATCCAGGCAGATATTGAAACGGCCGCCGCCCATGGCTGTCACGCGGCCAGCCTCGTAACCTGTCTGACTGCCCAGAATACTAGATGCGTCAACGAAGTCGTCCCCACCCCTCCGCTCACCCTGCGCCACCAGTTCGCCCTGTTACAACAGGATCTGCGCGCCTTCAGTGCATGTAAAATCGGTCTGATCCCGACACTGGAAGTGCTCCATGCCGTGATCGACATGCTACGGCAACTGCCGGCCGGCACGCCGGTGGTGCTCGATCCGGTCATTGCCGCCAGCTCGGGTGCCGCGCTGATGCAGGATGATGTCCGCCAGCAGCTCGTCGAGCATCTGTGGCCGTTGGTCACGGTTTGTACGCCCAACAGGGCAGAAGCCCGCTTGCTGGCCAGCGCCAGCGGCGCGGGTACGATTGAAAGACTGTTGGGACGGACACCTGGCTGGACGTTGATGAAAGGCGCTGACGAATCCGTCGCGCCTGAGGTGGTGCATCATCTCTATCGTGACGGTACCTGCTATGCCACTTACGTCTGGCCGAGGCTGGACGGCCACTTCCATGGCTCGGGCTGCACGCTGGCCAGCGCAGTCGCCGCCAACCTGGCCTGCGGCGCTTCCGTGGCGAGCGCTGTCGGCGCAGGTCTTGATTACACCTGGCGCGCGCTGATCGAGCCCCTCGACATCGGCGGCGCGCAGTATCTCCCGCGGCGGTTCTTGAGATGAACAACCGGCCGCGACTGCCAGTCCGTGGGGTCTACGCGATTACCCCTGACGCCGAACTGGCGCAGGCCGGCCTCACGACGCAAGTCGAATCGGCGATCCGCGGCGGCGCTGTGATCATCCAGTATCGACGCAAGCACATCAGCCGCGCTGGCGCACTCGAGGAGCTCGCGGCTTTGCGCGCGCTGTGTTCGGGGACCGGCACGCTGCTGATCGTCAACGACGACCTCGACCTCGCGCTGGCCAGCGGCGCCGACGGGGTCCACCTTGGGCGCGAGGATGGCGATTGGGAAGCCTACGCGGCGCTGATCGAGCGCCCGCTGCTGGTCGGCATCTCCTGCTACAACGATGGTGCGCGAGCACTCCATGCCGCGGCGTGTGGCGCGGACTATGTGGCCTTCGGCAGCTTCTTTGCGTCCAACACCAAACCTGAGGCGCGCTTATGCACGTTGGCTACCTTGCGCGCAGCGCGCGCCGAACTACACCTCCCCATCGTTGCGATAGGAGGCATTACACCTGAAAATGGCGCCAGCCTCGTGCGGGCAGGTGCTGACTTCCTGGCCGTCATCTCCGGCATTTTCGCGCAGCCATCGATAGAATCGGCGGCTGCGCGCTACGCGGGTCTGTTTGGAGAACATCATGTTTGAACGGTCTGCCGAACTGTTCGCCGAAGCGCGAACGATTATTCCCGGAGGCGTCAATTCGCCCGTCCGCGCCTTCAATGGTGTGGGCGGCACGCCGGTGTTCATCGAGCGCGCTGCCGGCGCCCGTATCACGGACGCTGACGGTAACCATTATGTCGACTATGTCGGCAGCTGGGGGCCGATGATCGTCGGTCATGCGCACCCGAAAGTCATGGCCGCGGTGCAGGCGCAACTCGCGCATGGCATCGGATTCGGCACGCCAACGGCGATTGAAACCACGCTCGCCCGACAGGTACAGGCCTTGATGCCAGGGCTGGAAAAGGTGCGCATGGTCAGTTCCGGCACGGAAGCTGCGATGAGCGCAATCCGGCTGGCGCGTGGGGTCACCGGGCGCGATCGCATCATCAAGTTCGAGGGCTGCTATCACGGCCATGCCGACTCGCTGCTGGTGAAGGCCGGCTCGGGCGCCCTGACGCTGGGCATCCCGACCTCCCTGGGCGTGCCTGCGGCGCTCGCGGCGCTCACGATCACCCTCGACTACAACGATATCGATCAGGTCCGACGCGTGATGGCGGACATCGGCCACGAAGTGGCGACCATCATCGTTGAGCCCGTTGCCGGTAACATGAATTGCATCCTACCCGTGCCGGGCTTTCTCGAAGGCCTGCGGGAGATCACGGCTGCCCACGGCACGCTGCTGATTTTCGACGAGGTGATGACTGGCTTCCGCGTGGACCGCGGCGGTGCCCAGGCGCTGTACGGCATCGCACCGGATCTCACCGTGCTCGGCAAAGTCATCGGCGGCGGGATGCCCGTTGGGGCGTTTGCCGGGCCGGCCAGGTTCATGGATCAGATCGCGCCGTCCGGCGCCGTGTACCAGGCGGGGACGCTGTCCGGGAATCCGGTCGCGATGGCCTGCGGCCTGGCGACCCTGGAACTCGTGTCGGCACCCGGCTTCCATGCCGGTCTTGAGCGCATCACCGCGCGCCTCGTCAATGAACTGAAAGTGCTCGGTGAGCGCAACCGCATTCCCATTGCCGTGAACCATGTGCCGGGCATGTTCGGTTTGTTCTTTACCGATCAGCCGCAGATCACCTCGTTCAAGCAGGTCATGGCCTGTGATGTCGCGCGCTTCAAGCGCTTCTTCCACGCGATGCTCGAGGCTGGCGTCTATCTTGCGCCATCGGCATTTGAGGCCGGATTCGTGTCGGCTGCGCATTCCGACGACGACGTCGACCGCACACTCGAGGCGGCGGGTATCGCGCTGGCAAAAATCGGCTGATTCGCTCAGGCGCTGCGCGAGCGGCGCCTCGACCAAACTGGCGGGAAACGGCTGCTTTCGCCGTCTGCGGCGAATCAATGATGAAGGAGTGCCCGGCCGGCGGCGCTCATTTGCTCATGTGAGCTTCGCACTTCATCTGTCGCGCGCCGGGCAGACGGAACCCGCGACGGCTTGCGTCCACCTGCTGACGTCAGATTTCGGTGAACAGTCCGACGCGGAGACTCGTGCCGGTATAGATCTGCTCGCCATCGACGGCCATTGCCGCGTCGGCGATCCCCATGACCAGCCCGCGCTGCACTACCCGCTTGAGGTCGATGCGATAGCTGACCAGCTTCTTGTCCGGCGTGACCTGGCCGCTGAACGCGATTTCATTGCCACCCAGCGCTCGACCGCGGCCGAGCCCTCCCTTCCAGGCGAGGAAAAAGCCGACCAGTTGCCACATCGCATCCAGGCCGAGGCAGCCGGGCATCACCGGATCTCCTTCAAAGTGGCACTGGAAGAACCAGAGCTCCGGCTTGATATCGAGTTCAGCGATGATTTCGCCCTTGCCGTAGCGCCCACCGGTATCGGAAATCTTCACGATGCGGTCGAACATCAACATCGGTGGCAGCGGCAACTGGGCATTGCCCGGCCCGAACAGGTTCCCGCGGCCGCAGCCGATCAGTTCGTCGAAGGTATAGGCATCCTTGCGGCGGCCTGACGTGATGACCGGTGCTTCGGGATTGATAGGTGAGAATGCTTGCATGAAGTGCTGCCCCTGGGGCCCCCAATTATAGCAGCACCGACGGCGGGTACCGCAGTGTCTCAATCGAACTCGAAGACTGCGCGCACGGTGGTTCCCTGCGGCGTCCCGTCGATACTCAGCAACCCGCCGTAGCCCGTTTCGATCACATCCCGCACCACCGACAGCCCGATCCCGTGGCCATCGGCAGATTCATCGAGCCTGCCGCCCCGCCGCAGCACCTGTTCGATCAGATGCGATGGCATGCCCGGGCCATCGTCGACGACGACCACTTCCAGGGCCTGGCGCCGCTGACCTGGCCGTAACGGCAAACCATGGGCTCGAATGCCCACCCGACTGCGTGCCCACTTGCACGCGTTGTCGGACAGATTGCCCACAACTTCCATCAAGTCGCCCTGATCGCCAAAAAAGCGGGCGCCTGTATCGACCTGCACGTCGATCTGCAGATCGCGCGCGTGATAGACCTTGCGCAGCGATCCGGCGATGCGCTCGACCATCGGCGCAACCTCAATCGGCGGCGCAAAAGCATTGCGGCCGACCGTTGCCGCGCGTTGCAACTGGTAACGTACAGTATCGTCGATCTGCGCCACCTGCTCCTGCAGCGTGTGTACTGAATCGGGATCGACGCGGCCGGCTTCGAGCGCCGAGCGCAACACGGCGAGCGGCGTCTTCAGGCTGTGCGCCAGATCGCCAAGCGAATTCCGGTAACGCTGCACATGGGTATCGCGTGCTGAAATCAGCGCATTGAGATTGCGCGTCAGCGGCCGGAGTTCGCGCGGATACTCACCGGTGATGGCCGCCTGACGGCCGGACTCGATCGCACGCACTTCAATCGCTACTGCGCGCAGAGGCGTCAAACCCCAACGTAGAATCGCGGTCTGAATCAGCAACAACAGCACGGTGAGAATCGAGAACCAGATCCATAAGCTGCGCTGGAAACCCTGCACCTGAAGTTCGAAGGACTGCCGCCCTTCACAGGCCTGCAGAATATACATGCGGGACTCAGTCTTGCCGCGTGTTTCCCACTCCACTCCATAACTGGAGCAAAACAGGGCTTCGTCGGTAGAAGAGATGGTTTCGTCGAACACGAACTCACCGGGTGGCCGCGCCGGCGGCGGCTGTACGGCAAAACCAAGCATCGAACGCGAGCGCCACACAAGGCCACCGTCAACGTCGAAGACCTGGGCATAGTGGCCGGAGTCCGGCATCGACAGCGATGGATCGGGCAGCGCGGCAGGCAGCGGCGCTACCCGCGGCGCATCAAAGTTTGCGAGCCCCAGCAACATGAATATCTGCGCTTTCAGTCGCTCGTGGACCGCGGTCAGCGAAGTGTCGCGAAAACTGCGGTCGATGCCGTAGCTGGCGGCACCCAGGAAGACGATAAGCACGACCCCGGCCGCAATCAGGATGCGGGAATTGAGTGACAGCGGCATCGATGCTTCCGTGCGCCGGAGGCGCCACTAATGTGCGGCGGCGCGCCGGGCCTGGCCGCCGTACGGCGCGGGCGGCATGCGACGCGTGGGATAACGCATCTGCTGTCCAGCACTGGCGCTGACGAGCGAAAGAAGAAGATTCACGGCGACGGAAACGCTAGCTCTGGAGCGGGGACGCGGCGCGTTCGAAGCGGAAGCGGTAGCCTTGGCCGCGCGCCGTCTCCACCGGGTTAAGCGTGCGGTCCGGGTCGAGCTTGCGCCGCAAGCGGCCGACGATGACCTCGAGCACATTGCTGTCGCGATCGGCATCTTCTTCGTAGAGATGGTCGGTCAGCTCGCTCTTCGACACCACACGCCCGGCATGCAGCATCAGGTACTCGAGCACCTTGTACTCGAAAGCAGTCAGTTCGACGGCCTTGTCATCGGCGGCAAAGGTCTTGGCCGACATATCCAGCACGTAGGGGCCGCAGCGCAGCTTCGGGTCCGACCAGCCCGCGGCCCGGCGCAGCAGCGCGCGCACGCGTGCCATCAGTTCTTCAGTGTGGAACGGTTTGACCAGATAGTCGTCGGCGCCAAGTTCGAGCCCGGCAACCTTGTCCTCCCAGCTGCCCCGCGCCGTGAGGATCAGGATCGGAAAGGCATGCGCCGCCGCACGCCAGCGCTTGATCAATTCGGTGCCAGGCATGTCGGGCAGACCTAGATCGAGAATCGCCAGATCGATTGGATACTCGTTGCCGAGGTGCAGGCCGTCACGCCCATTGCCAGCGACATCGACCGCATAGCCTTCATTGCGCAGTTGCGCCGCGAGCGTGGCCAGCAGATTGGGTTCGTCCTCGACGATTAGCAGTCGCATGAGTCCCCTCGCCTAACGGATCTGACCGGATTGGCCATCGACGACGATGGTGCGCACGCGCCCCGCATCAAGCAGCACCCGCACGGCATATGCAGCCTGTCCGCCGGGCGGCTGCGCCTGGACATCGAGCACCCGTCCACCGGTCTGCGCGCGCGCGATCGCCGCCGCCTGATCGGGCCCGATCGCCATACCAACGCCCGGCGCCGCGAACGGCAACGGCGTCTGCCCGGGCGTTTCTGCGAAACCCTGAGCAAGCGCGACGGCAGTGAACAGGCAAAGTCCAACGCTCGTGATGAAATGCTTTCGCCGCATGTGGTCATCTTATCCGAAGGCCCGGGCCGCGACATCGGGGGCAAGCCGCGCGTGGTTGAGCCGACGGCAGGGCGGGCGCCTGCCGCATGGTGCGTCCGTCAGCGTGGCGCGTCGGCCCAGAGCCTGCATTGTGCCGGCCAACCGTCTTCGTTCATCCGCCCGTCAGGGCGCCGGCACGACGTCGACTCTCACGCGCAACTGCGGGCCCGGATCCTGCGGCAGACGCGTTTCGTACTGACGGCCGTTGTAGTGGTAGAGCACGCGGTAGCCATCTGCGACCGTCTGCTGCGCATAGGACTGTACGAGACGACAGCGACGCTCGCTGCCCGTATACGAAGCGCCACCATAGGCCGCGCGTTGTTGCGCATAGTCTCGCCCGACCGACGCTCCGAGTGCGGCACCCGCCACGGTCGACCAATCGCGACCGCTGCCCTTGCCGAACTGATTACCCACCACTGCCCCGACGATACCGCCCATCAGATGCGGCGTGTAGGACTGCGGGCCCGACGCCGACTGGTAATAGGCAACCGGCTCGTCCCAGCATTCCTCCTGCTGCAGCGGGGTTTGCACGACCCGCGTCAACGGCTCAACGCGCGTGACCTGGGCATAGTCGAACTCGCCGCCTGGCGGCGGATAGCCATTCGCGCAGGCCAGCTGGCTGAAGGCCGTAAGCGCGGCGGCGGGCAGGAGGCGGCGATTGACGAACTGGAACATGGGCTGGCCCTCGAGGTTCGCGACGCGCAGGAATGGCGCGGCGGCTTAAAGCCTGGACGTGAGGCGCTGAACATCGGCTGAATTTGCGCGGGCCGCGGGCGCGAAGGCCGGCAGTGCCTGGACAGAAGTTGGGGCCGCGAGTGCTCGCGTCAGCCCAGGGGCCGATCGTGCTGCAGGGACGGAATCATCGCGCGTGCATCGGCCACCTTCGCCGGGTCGACGCTGGCGAGCACGAAACCGGGTTCACTGCCACCATCGGCCAACACGGCCCCCCAGGGATCGATGATCAGTGAATGCCCGTAGGTACGACGACCCCAGCGGCGTTTGCCGCATTGTCCGGCAGCAAACACGAAGCAGCCGTTTTCGATTGCGCGTGCCCGCAACAGGACGTGCCAGTGCGCTTCGCCCGTCGTCGCCGTGAACGCTGCCGGCACGGTCAGGAAATCGGCGCCATCCTGCGCGAGCGCGCGATATAGATGCGGAAAACGCACGTCATAACAGATGCTCAAGCCGAGCCTGCCCCACGGCAGCGTGGCGATTGCCCGGTACGTACCAGGTTCGACGGTCGTCGATTCCCGATACATCTCGCCCTGCCGCAGCTGGACATCGAACAAGTGAATCTTGTTGTAAGTGGCGAGCACTGCTCCGTCGGCACCCAGCACATAGCTGCGGTTGTGCACCCTGCCGGAATCGAGGCGTATCGTCAGTGAGCCTAGTGCGATCGAGACCTTCAGTTCACGCGCCAGCGCAGGAAACACCTCGAGCGCAGGATGGTCTGCTGCCGTGTAACCGCGTTGCAGATAGCGCTGATCGGTTTCTTCCAGACAGGTGAAGTTTTCGGGCAGACAGACGAGCTCGGCGCCGCGTGCCGCCGCCTGACGCACCAGTCGGCCGGCTTCTTCGATGTTGCGGGCAACATCATCCTCCGCACAGTTCTGGATGCAGGCAACGGTGAACGGCCTGGCCATCGGCTCAGTCCAGACGCCGATTGGCGATCACGATGCCATCCCGATCGGCATACAGATACTGGCCCGGGATGATCATCATGTCGGCAAAACGCACCGCCAGGTCCCGCGCGCCCTCACCTTTCCTGACGCTCTTGCGCGGATTGGTGGCGAGCGCCTTGATGCCGATAGGCATGTCCGCCATCACCGCCGCATCGCGCACACAGCCGTAGACCACGATCCCTGCCCAACCATTTTTGCGGCCCAGTTCCGCGAGCATGTCCCCCACCAGCGCACAGCGCAGGGAGCCGCCGCCGTCCACGACCAGCACGCGCCCCTGGCCCGGCTCCTCGAGGGCGGACCGTACCAGGCTGTTGTCCTCGAAGACTTTGAGCGTGACGATCGTCCCTTCAAAACTGGGGACACCGCCGTAGTCCTGGAACATGGGCGCCGCAATCTGCAGGTTCTCACCGTGTTTGTCGTAGAGATCGGCAGTCGCCTTGCTCATGTTGCCACTCCTGGTAGTGTGCACGTCGCGCGGGTCTACGCACCATAAAACCCGGCGCCGCGATGCGCCAGCAGTTCAGCGCGCTCCGTACGGCCACCGGCGGCACTATCAAGCGCCTCAGTTCTTCCCGGGTTTGCGCGGCCGCTGCCAGCCGCTGATGGTCTTCTGACGCACCCGGCTGAGCACCAGCCGATCCGCTTCGACGTCTTCGGTGACCGTGGTGCCGGCGGCAATCGTCGAGCCGCGGCCAACACGCACCGGCGCGACGAGCTGAGTGTCGGAACCAATGAAGACGTCATCCTCGATGATCGTCTTGTGCTTGAAAGCGCCGTCGTAGTTGCAGGTGATGGTGCCGGCGCCGATGTTCACGTTGCGCCCGATTTCGCTGTCGCCAATGTAGGCGAGGTGATTCGCCTTGGAGCCGACATCGAGCCGCGATTTCTTGACCTCCACGAAGTTGCCGATGTGGACGTCCGCTCCGAGTTCGGTCTCAGGCCGGATACGGGCAAAGGGGCCGATGCGAGCGCCGGCACCGATCGTCGCGCCTTCGATCACCGAGTTCGCGAATATCCGGGTGCCGTCCGCTATGTCGCAATCGGTGAGCATGCAGTTCGGTCCAATCTCGACATGGCAGCCGATACGCACACGGCCACTCAGCACGACGTTGACGTCGATCACGGTGTCCTGCCCGCAGACGACATCGCCGCGCACATCAAGTCGCGCGGGATCGAGCAGGGTGACGCCCCCGTCCATCAGCGCCGTCGCAAGCTGTCGCTGCAGCGCGCGCTCGAGTTCGGCGAGCTGCACTCGATTGTTGACGCCCGCCACCTCCGCTTCACTGCTCGCAAAGACGCCCGCCACGCGGATACCTTCTGCCACCGCCGCCGCCACGCAATCCGTCAGGTAGTACTCTCCCTGCGCATTGTTGTTACCGAGGGCCGGCAACCAGCGGTGCAGGAATGCGCCTTTGACGGCCATGATGCCGGTGTTGATTTCTGCAATGCGCAGTTCGTCGGCGCCGGCGTCCTTGTGTTCCACGATGCGCACGATCTCAGCCTGGGCGTCGCGCACAATGCGACCGTAGCCGTGCGGGTCCGGCAAGCTGACCGTCAGCAGCGCGAAGCCACTGGGCGCCGCAGCGTCGAGCAGGCGCTGCAAGGTGGCCGGCGACAGCAGTGGCACGTCGCCATAGAGAATGAGCACGAGCTCATCAGCTGGCAGCAGGGGCAGCGCCTGGGCGACGGCATGCCCGGTACCCAGCTGCTCGCGTTGTTCGACCCACTGCATGTCGGCCCCCGCGAACGCAGCCTGCAGCTGCTCGCCCCCGTGGCCGAAGACCACGACCGGTCGGCACGGGCTGACCTGCGCCGCCGCGTCCATGACATGACCGACGAGTGGCTTGCCGGCAATCCGGTGCAGCACTTTCGGCAGATTGGAAACCATGCGTTTTCCCTTGCCAGCGGCAAGGATGCAGACAGCTGCGCTCATGCGGCTCAATCCTGATGGTCTGGTAGGCGAATCTTAGGCCGGTGCGGGCGGGCGCTCCAGCCGCGAATGGCGTGTCCTCACGCCGATTGAGCGGCGTAGAGGTACCTGGCAGGGTAGCGGCAGACCGCAAGGCAGCCTGGATGCAGGCAGCGTGGACGTCTGCCGCCCGGGATCTGGAATGCTCAGCCGCCGCGACGGCGCAGGCGCTGGATGACCTGCAGCTGGGCTGCGAGTTCGGCAAATTCCGCCTGGGCCTTGGCGAAGTCGATCTTGCCGCTGCGATCTTTCAGCGCCTCTTCGGCTTCCTGCTTGGCCTTCATCACCGCGGCTTCGTCGAGATCGTGCGCGCGCAGCGCCGTATCGGACAGCACGGTCAGCATTCTCGGCTGCACCTCGAGCATGCCGCCCGAGACATAGAAGGTCTGCTGTTCGCCACCCTTCAGCTGCACACGGACTTCGCCGGGCCGCAGCTGGGTCAGCAGCGCGGCGTGGCCCGGCATGATGCCGACCTCGCCGAGCACCGCAGGCGCGAACACCATCTCTGCCTCGCCGGCAAAGATTTCGCGTTCCGCACTGACTATATCGACGTGTATGGTGGACATTGTGCGCCTCGCTTAGAGCGTCTTGGATTTTTCAACCGCGTCTTCGATCGTGCCAACCATATAGAAGGCCTGTTCCGGCAGGTGATCGTATTCGCCAGCGACGATCGCCTTGAAGGCACGGATGGTGTCCTTCAGCGACACGTAACGGCCCTTCGCGCCGGTGAACACTTCGGCGACGAAGTACGGCTGCGACAGGAAGCGCTGAATCTTGCGCGCGCGGGTTACCGTCAGCCGATCTTCTTCAGACAGTTCGTCCATGCCGAGAATCGCGATGATGTCGCGCAGTTCCTTGTAGCGCTGCAGGGTGCCCTGCACGGCGCGCGCGATGTCGTAGTGTTCCTGGCCGACAACTAGCGGGTCGAGTTGGCGGCTGGTCGAATCCAGCGGGTCCACCGCGGGATAGATGCCGAGCTCGGCGATCTGGCGCGACAACACGACGGTTGCGTCCAAATGCGCGAAAGTCGTGGCCGGTGACGGGTCGGTCAAGTCGTCGGCGGGCACATACACCGCCTGAATCGAGGTGATCGAACCAGTGCGAGTCGACGTGATGCGCTCCTGCAGACGGCCCATTTCTTCGGCCAGTGTCGGCTGGTAACCCACCGCCGACGGCATACGGCCGAGCAGCGCGGACACCTCGGTACCGGCAAGCGTGAAGCGGTAGATGTTGTCGATGAACAGCAGCACGTCGCGGCCTTCGTCACGGAACTTCTCGGCGAGCGTCAGGCCGGTCAGCGCCACGCGCAGCCGGTTGCCCGGCGGTTCGTTCATCTGGCCGTAAACCAGTGACACCTTGTCGAGAACGTTCGAGTCCTTCATTTCATGATAGAAGTCGTTGCCTTCGCGGGTACGCTCGCCGACGCCGGCGAACACCGAGAAGCCGCTGTGCTCGATCGCGATGTTGCGGATGAGCTCCATCATATTGACGGTCTTGCCCACGCCCGCGCCGCCGAACAGGCCGACCTTGCCGCCCTTGGCGAACGGGCAGATCAGATCGATGACCTTGATGCCCGTCTCGAGCAGTTCGGTCGCTGGCGACAGGTCAGTGAACTTCGGCGCTTCGCGATGTATCGACATCGTCTCGTCGGCGCCAATCGGGCCGGCTTCGTCGATCGGCTCACCGAGCACGTTCATGATGCGGCCGAGCGTCTTCTGGCCAACCGGCACCTGGATCGGTGCGCCGGTGTTGGTGACGTCCATGCCGCGGCGCAGACCGTCGGTGGTACCCAGCGCGATGGTGCGCACCACGCCGCCTCCCAGCTGCTGCTGTACTTCGAGCGTCGTGGCGCCGCCCTGGAGTTTCAGCGCGTCATAGATTTTCGGCACCTCGTTCGTCGGGAACTTGACGTCGATAACTGCGCCGATAATTTGCGAGATGCTGCCGCTCATGCTTCGGTTCCTCTGAGAAGTCTTTACGCTAATTCAGTTCAGGATCAAACCGCCGCGGCACCGCCGACGATTTCGGCGAGTTCCTGCGTGATGGCGGCCTGGCGAGCCTTGTTGTAGATCAGTTGCAGCTCTTTGATGAGCTTGCCTGCGTTGTCGGATGCGCTTTTCATGGCGACCATGCGCGCGGCCTGTTCGCAGGCGATGTTTTCGATGACGCGCTGGTAGACCAGAGACTCGATGTACCGGCCAAGCAGCTGGTCCACGACTTCCTTCGACTCGGGCTCGTAGATGTAATCCCAGTGATGCGCGATCGAAGCATCTGCGCTGGGCTTCAGCGGCAGAAGCTGCTCGAGTTCGGCCTTCTGCGTCATCGAGTTCACGAAATCGTTGGCGGCGATGAAGAGCTGGTCGATCCGGCCGTCTACGTAGGCGTCCAGCATGATCTTGACGGTCCCGATCAGCTGATCCAGATGCGGCTGGTCACCAACCCGGCTCACCTGGCCCAAGACATTGCCGCCGACGCGCTGGAAGAACTGCAGGCCTTTGCGGCCGATCGTACACACATCGCACTCGACGTTCTCCGCGTGCCAGCGCTTCATGTTCTGGACCATCAGGCGAAACAGGTTCGAGTTCAGGCCGCCGCACAGTCCGCGGTCGGTCGAGACGACGATGATGCCCACCCGCTTCACTTCACGTGCGGTGAAAAACGGATGCCGATACTCGGAATGGGCATGCGCCACATGCGAAATCACCATCCGCATCTTCTCAGCGTACGGACGCGTGGCCTTCATCCGGTCCTGCGCCTTGCGCATCTTGCTGGTCGCGACCATCTCCATCGCACGCGTGATCTTCTGCGTGTTCTGGACACTGGCGATCTTGACCCTGATTTCTTTGCCGACGGCCATGCGATTACTTCCTTGACGACTACCAGGTCTGCGTCTGTTTAAACTTGGCGATCGCCTCGTTCAGCTCGGTTTCGATTTTATCGTTATAGTCGCCGATCTCGTTGAGCATTTTCATCAGGTCGGGCTTGGCCGAGCGCATGTAACCATGCAGTGCCGCTTCGAACGCACCCACTTTCTTGACTTCGACGTCGTCGATGTAGCCCTTGTCGACCGCGAACAGGGACACCGCCATGTCACCCACGGACAACGGCGAGTACTGCTTCTGCTTCATCAGTTCCATGACGCGCTGCCCGCGGTCGAGCTGCTTGCGGGTTGCTTCATCGAGGTCAGACGCAAACTGGGCAAAAGCCGCGAGTTCGCGGTACTGCGCGAGGGCCAGACGAACACCGCCACCAAGCTTCTTGATGATCTTCGTCTGCGCCGCGCCACCGACGCGGGACACCGACAGACCGGCGTTGATCGCGGGGCGAAAGCCGGAGTTGAACAGGTTCGTTTCGAGGTAGATCTGACCGTCGGTGATTGAAATCACGTTCGTCGGCACGAACGCGGACACGTCGCCGGCCTGCGTTTCGATGATCGGCAGCGCCGTCAGCGAACCGGTTTTGCCTTTGACCTTACCGCCGGTTTCCTTTTCGACCCAGTCCTCGTTGACGCGCGCGGCGCGTTCGAGCAGACGGGAGTGCAGATAGAAGACGTCGCCGGGATACGCTTCGCGGCCCGGCGGGCGGCGCAGCAACAACGACACCTGGCGGTAGGCCCAGGCCTGCTTGGTCAAATCGTCATAAATGATCAGGGCGTCCTGTCCGTTGTCGCGGAAGTATTCGCCCATCGCGCAACCGGAGTATGGCGCAATGAACTGCAACGCGGCGGATTCGGAAGCCGTGGCGGCGACGATGATGGTGTGGTCCATCGCGCCGTGCTCTTCAAGTTTGCGAATCACTGTGTTGATCGACGACGCCTTCTGGCCGATGGCGACGTAGATGCACTTAATACCGGTGCCTTTCTGGTTAATGATCGCGTCCACGGCAACGGCGGTCTTGCCGGTCTGGCGGTCGCCGATGATCAGCTCGCGCTGGCCGCGGCCGACGGGCACCATCGCGTCGATGGACTTCAGACCGGTCTGCACCGGCTGTGACACCGATTTGCGCCAGATGACGCCCGGGGCAATCTTTTCAATCGGTGAGGTCTGTGTCGTTTCGATCGGGCCCTTGCCGTCAATCGGCTGACCCAGCGCATTGACCACGCGGCCAAGCAGCGCCTCACCGACCGGGACTTCAAGGATGCGCTGCGTGCAGCGCACGATGTCGCCTTCCTTGATATGGGTGTATTCACCCATGATCACGGCGCCTACAGAATCCTGCTCGAGGTTAAGCGCGAGACCGTAGGTGTTCCCCGGGAACTCGATCATTTCGCCGGACATGACGTCCGACAACCCGTGAATGCGGGCGATGCCGTCGGACAGGCTAACCACCGTGCCTTCCGTACGGTCTTCGATCGCAAGATCGAACTCCTGGATCTTTTTCTTGATGAGTTCGCTGATTTCAGTCGCGCTGATTTGCATGGGTCATCCTCGTCTGTTCAGGCATTGCCTGTCCCGCTGCACGGGGGACACGGCGCCGAGGTCACTTCAAGTTGAATGCGTTCGCAAGCTGGCTCAAGCCGCCCTTGAGCGAAGCGTCGTAGACCACGTCGCCAACTTTCACGCGCGCACCGCCGATCAGCGTGGGGTCGATGGTCTGGGTAATTCTGATGTCCTTGCCGAGCCGCTTATGCATGGCATTGACGATCCGCTGCTCCATCTCGGCATCGAGCGGAAACGCCGACTGGACTTCAACGTGTGCCACGTTGTCGTGCACCGCCCGTCGCTCCGCAAACACGCTGGCAATTTCTGGCGCCACATCGAGACGGCGGGCCGCGCCGAGCACCTTCACGAAGTTGCGGAACGTGCGGGAGAAGCGCTCACCGCCGACGTCCAGCAGCAGTTCGACCAGCCGCTGGCGGCCGAGTCCCGGATCCTGCAGCAGGCGCCGCACAGCCGGGTCGTTGACCATCAGGCGCAACGTCTGCAGGGCTTCGTCCCACTGCGGGACCTCGTTCGCCTCGCAGGCCGTCTCGAAGGCAGCCTGCGCGTAGGGACGAGCGATAGTGAGGTTCTCTTGCATGACGATGATCCGTTAGAGCCGGGTGCTCAGCTTGTCGAGGACATCCTTGTGTTTCGCCGCGTCGATTTCGCGCAGCAGCACCTGTTCGGCGCCCGCCAGCGCGAGTTGAGCCACCTGGGTCCGCAGTTGCTCGCGTGCCTGCTGGATCTCCTGCTCAATGTTCGCGCGAGCTGCGGCCAGTTGCCGCTCGCCTTCGACTTTCGCCGTGGCCTTGGCCTCTTCGATCATCTCACTCGAACGTTTCTGCGCGTTGGTGACCAGATCCTGGCTCTGCAGCTTCGCCGACTTCATCAGCTCGTCCACCCGCCCCTGGGCGTTGACCAGCTCGTGCTGCCCCTTCTCGGCGGCGGCCAGGCCGGCAGCAATCTTCTGCTGACGCTGATCGATGGCCCGCATCAGCGGCGGCCACACGAAGCGCGAGGTGAACCAGACGAAGGCGAAGAACCACACCATCTGGGACACGAGCGTGAAATTGATATTCATGGTTCCGTTTTCCGGGGGCTAGGGAGAGACGTCCGTACCGGGCTCAGCCAGCCGCAGTCTGCAGCGCGGCGAGCAGCGGGTTGCCGAACGCGAAGAGCATCGCGATACCGACGCCGATGATGAACGACGCGTCGATCAGGCCGAGGAGCAGGAACACTTTCGCCTGCAGCTGCGGAATCAGTTCCGGCTGGCGGGCAGCGCCTTCGAGAAAGCTGGCGCACATGATCGCGACGCCAACGCAGGCGCCAAGCGCGCCCAGGCCGATGATGAGCCCGATGCCGATGCCGGTGAAGGCCTGGACCTGGGCGAGGTGCTGGACGATTTCCATGTTAATTACCTTTCATGTCAGGGAGGTGGAACGCAAGCTAAAGTTGAAATCAATGACTCTCATGCGCCATCGCCATATAGACGATGGTGAGCATCATGAAGATGAACGCCTGCAGGGCGACGATCAGAATGTGGAAGATCGCCCAGCCGGTCGACAGCAGGGCGCCGAACAGGGTCCCGGTCGTCCCCGTCGCCGCCCACAGACCCAGCAGCAGGAAAATGATCTCGCCTGCATACATGTTGCCGAAGAGTCGCAGGCTGTGGGACAGGGGTTTGGAGACATATTCAACGACATTGAACAGCAGGTTCGGAATCCACAGCACAGGATTGCCGCCGAACGGTGCGCAGAAGAGTTCGTGCGTCCAACCGCCGAGGCCCTTGGCCTTGATGCTGAAGAAAATCATCAGCAGCCACACGGAGAGTGCGAGTGCGAAAGTCGTATTGACGTCTGCCGTGGGCACTTGACGCCAGTTTTCCAGCCCGAAAACATGCTTGTAGATCCAGGCCATGATGTCGACCGGCAGAAAGTCCATCGCGTTCATCAGCAGCACCCAGACGAAGATTGTCAGGGCCAGCGGAGCGATGAACTTGATGTTGCCGTGATAGATGCTTCGGACCTGGTCATTGACGAACTCGACGGCGAGTTCGACGAAGGCCTGCCGACGCCCGGGCACGCCGGCGGTGGCGCCGCGGCAGACCAGCCACAGCAGGCCAATGCCGACGATGCCGAGCAGCACGGACATGACGAGGGAATCGACGTTTACACTCCAGAACGGGGTGTCACCTATCGGCTTCGTGAGGAAGGTCAGATGGTGGCTGATGTAAGCCGTCGGCGTCAGGGCGTGTTCTGCGTGTTCGGATGCCATGCGTATGCTTCGCTTGTCGTCCAGTCCTGTTCAGGAGCCGTCGTTGATTTCTGTCAATTGCAAGCCGTGGTCAGGCGTTGCGCGTCATCCATACCGCCAGCCACTGCGCCTTCAGCGCACCGACCGTGCCGGCCAGGAGGCCCAGCCATCCTGCACCATCACCGATTGTTCTCGCCGCAGCGAACAGGGCGAGCCCGATGTACGCAAGCTTGAGTGCTTCCGCCAGCAGGAGGTGAAACACCCCGAGGGTTCCGAGCCGGGAAGCCTTGAACCAGAGCGCCAACGCCACCGCCGCGTTGGGCACTGCAATCGCGGCGCCGCCCCAGACGGCAGCCAGCGCTTCGCAGCCGCCACCAAGCCCGAAGGCCAGCACGGCAATCACGGCGGTGACCCCAAGCTGCAGTGAGAAGGTGGCGCCTATCATCTGCGCCCAAGCACCTGACGCCCCAACCCCGGCAGGTCCGGTTTTGGACTCGCGGCGCAGCATCATTTTAAGCCCCGGAATTGTATGGACTTTGGCGGGGAGCCGTCAACTAAAAAGATCCGTGGTTTCCGCGTCGTTCTCACTGGCATCAGCGGATGTGGGCGAGGATGCCATCGAGTTCATCGAGCGACCCGTAGCTGATCACCAGTTTGCCCTCGCCCTTTCTGCCGTGCTTGAGCGAGACCTTTGCGCCCAGCTTTTCCGACAATTGGCCTTCGAGATGCAGAATGTTCGGGTCAGGGCGGGGCGCGGTCGGCGGCGTCCCGGAGGTCCCGGCGGCGGCGAACGCGCGCACGAGTTTCTCGGTCGCACGCACCGACAGACCGTCGGCGGCTACGCGTTGCGCCAACGCCGTCTGTGCCTCGGCCGGCAGCGACAGCAGGGCGCGCGCATGTCCCATCTCGATGCTGCCGTCCTCAAGTAAGCGCTTGGCGCCTGGCGCGAGTTCAATCAGCCGCAGCAGATTGGACACGGCGGCGCGCGAGCGGCCGACGGCCTCCGAGACTTCCTGGTGCGTCATCTCGAATTCCGTGCTCAGGCGTTGCAGCGCAAGCGCTTCTTCCAGCGGATTGAGCTGCTCGCGCTGGATGTTCTCGATCAGCGCGATGCTCATGACGGCCTTGTCGGGAATGTCTTTGACGAGCGCCGGGATCTCCTGCAGCCCGGCCAGCTGCGTGGCGCGCCAGCGCCGCTCGCCGGCAATCAGTTCATAGCGTGAGGTGCCGCGCAGGGGACGCACGACGACGGGCTGCACGACACCTTGTGCGCGGATCGAGTTCGCCAGTTCCTCCAGCGCCTCCGGTTTGATATCAAGCCGCGGCTGATAGCGGCCACGCTGGATCAGATCGACCGGAATCATCCGCAACTGATCCCCTGCCGCGACGTGTTCGACCGCCGACGCTGCTGCCGGCGCGGCCTGGTCAGCCCCCACGCCGAGCAGGGCATCGAGTCCGCGGCCCAGGGCGCGTTTCTTGGTCACGTCGATACTCCTCAGTTGCCGGCGGCGGCGCGCTGGGCGTCATCCCGGCGCAGCATCTCGCCGGCCAGCGCGAGATAGGCCAGTGCGCCGGCGGATGATTTGTCATACAGCAGGGCCGGCAAACCGTGGCTCGGCGCCTCGGCCAGTCGCACGTTGCGCGGGATGATCGTGCGGTAGACCTTGTCGCCGAAATGTTTGATGAGCTGCTGCGACACCTGATTCGCGAGGTTGTTGCGCGGGTCGTACATCGTGCGCAGAAACCCTTCGATGTGCAGCACCGGGTTCAGAATCTTGCGGATTTTCTCGACCGTCTCGACCAGCGCGGAGATGCCTTCGAGCGCGTAGTACTCGCACTGCGTCGGCACGATGACGGCCTCAGCGGCCACTAACGCATTGACGGTCAGCATGTTCAGCGAAGGCGGGCAGTCGATGATGATGTGGGTGTAGCGGTCCTTGATGCGTTCGATCGCGAGCTTCAGGCGCAGTTCGCGGCCAAGTTCCTCGAGCAGGCTGACTTCGGCGCCCGTCAGGTCGGCATTCGCCGGGAGCAGGTCCAGCCCCAGCGCTGGCAGCGTACGCGTGGCTTCCGCGATGCCGCAGTTGCCCATCAGGACATCGTAGCTCGACAGCGCCAGTTCGCGCTTGTCCACGCCACAGCCCATCGTCGCGTTGCCCTGCGGATCGAGATCGATCAGCAGTACTGCGCGGCGCGTGGCAGCGAGAGACGCGGCCAAGTTGACGCTCGTCGTCGTCTTCCCGACTCCGCCTTTCTGGTTGGCAATTGCGAAGACTGTCGCCATCACAGCAGGAATTCTTTGTGGGTGGATGTCGCCAGCGCGTCCGTGCGGGCCTGGAATGCGCTGGGCGAGGGCGACGGATTATGGCACAAAGCGCCGGCGGGTCCGCACCTCAATCTGCCGGCGGCAGCCGCACACAGTCGATGCGCACCAGATGCCGGTCCGACCAGCCGGGAACCTCGAGCCGGATGAGTTCGCAGGCCGCTGCCACCGGTCCGAGTGCGGCGAGCTCGGCCAGCGGGGCCTGCCCCTTCAGCGCGAGAATCCGGGTCTGCCCACCCTGCAGGTCGCGGGTCATGCGCAGGACGTAGTCGAGCGCACCGACGGCCTGGCAGATGATGGCGTCGACTGGCGCCTCAGGTGTCCAGTCTTCGATGCGGGCGCAGTGCACCTCGACATTCGGCAGATTCAATTCGATCCGCGCCTGGGCGAGGAAACGCGCGCGACGGGCACGGGGTTCGACCAGGTGAAAGACCGTGTCCGGCATGACGATCGCGAGCACCATGCCCGGCAGGCCGGCACCGCTGCCGAGGTCCGCGACCTGTCGCCCGTCGACAAAGGGCCGCACGGCCAGCGCATCGACGACGAACTTGCGCGCGAAATCCGTCGCCCGCCGGACGCCGGTGAGGTTCGCCACCCGATTCCACTTGATCACCAGTTCGCTGTAGCGCGCGAGCAGCTTTGCCTGCGCTTCGTCGAGCGGCTGACCAAGGGCGCGAGCGCCGTCGAGGATGAGAGTTTCGGGCGTCATGAACGGCCGCCCCAGACGCGGCGCGCGCCGCCGCGCACCGCCGGCAGCGGCGTCATCCGTTGACCGCCGCCTGGGCGCGGTGGCGCTTCAGGTAGACCAGCAGCAGCGACAGCGCTGCCGGCGTAACGCCGGCAATGCGGCCCGCCTGGCCGAGCGTGTGCGGCCTGAAATCGCACAGTTTGGAGACGATCTCTTTCGACAGCCCCGGCACCCCGCGATAATCGAAATCCTCCGGTACCGGGGTGTCGGCGTGGCGCGCTGTGCGATCGATCTCCTCCTGCTGCCGGGTGAGATATCCGCTGTAGCGGGCGTCGATTTCGATTTGCTCGATGACCTCGGGGTCATCCACGCCCGGGCCGACGCCGGGAATCCGCATCAGCGCCGCGTAGTCGAGCTCCGGCCGGCGCAACAGATCTGCCAGCGTCTGCTCCTTGCGCAGCGGTTGGCCGATGAGCTCGGTGGCCAGCACCGGCGGCAGCCGTTCCGGCGTCAGCCAGTGGCCTGCAAGGCGCTGCCGTTCGGCCTCGAACTGCCGGCGCTTCGTCTCGAAACGCTGCCAGCGCGCGGCGTCGACGACGCCGAGTTCGCGCCCGATCGGCGTGAGGCGCAGATCGGCGTTGTCTTCGCGCAGCAGCAGGCGATATTCGGCGCGGCTGGTGAACATGCGATAGGGCTCGGTCGTGCCGCGCGTGACGAGATCGTCGATCAGCACCCCCAGGTAAGCCTCATGCCGCCGCGGGTACCAGGGGTCCCGGCCTTGCACCTGTCGCGCCGCGTTGATGCCGGCCAACAGGCCCTGGGCCGCCGCCTCCTCATATCCCGTGGTGCCGTTGATCTGGCCCGCAAAGAACAGGCCGTCGATCTGGCGGGTCTCGAGCCAGGGGCGAATGGCGCGCGGGTCGAAGTAGTCGTATTCGATGGCGTAACCGGGCCGGGTGATGTGCGCCTGCTCGAAGCCGGCAATCGAGCGCACCAGCTCGAGCTGCACATCGAACGGCAGGCTGGTCGAGATGCCGTTCGGGTAGATTTCAGCGGTCTCGAGCCCCTCGGGCTCGATGAAAATCTGGTGCGACGCTTTGTCGGCGAAGCGCATGACCTTGTCTTCGACCGATGGGCAGTAACGCGGCCCCGTGCTCTCGATCTGCCCGTTGTACATCGGCGAGCGGGCGATCGACCGCCGGATGATGTCGTGGGTCCGCTCGTTAGTGTGCGTGATGTGGCAGGGCACCTGGCGCGGGTGCTGCGCACGCTCGCCGATGAACGAGAACACCGGGGTCGGCTCATCGCCGGGCTGCGGATGCAGCCGGCTGAAATCGATGCTGGCACCGTCGATACGCGGGGGGGTGCCCGTTTTCAGGCGCCCGACCGGCAGCGCGAGTTCGCGCAGGCGGGCCGACAGGCGGTTCGCCGGCGGGTCCCCGGCGCGCCCGGCCGGGTACTGGGCCTCGCCGATGTGCACGAGACCGGCGAGAAACGTGCCGACGGTCAGAATGACCGTGTCGGCCGTGAAGCGCAGACCCATCTGGGTCACCACCGCGCGCACCCTGCCGTGCTCGACGATCAGGTCGTCCACCGCCTGCTGGAAAAGGTCCAGATTGGGCTGGCTTTCGAGCCGCCGGCGGACGAAGGACCGGTACAGTGTGCGATCGATCTGTGCGCGAGTGGCCCGCACCGCGGGACCCTTGCTCACATTGAGGCGCTTGAAGTGGATGCCGCAGTGATCGGCGCCGATGCCGATGAGGCCGCCGAGCGCGTCGATTTCCCTGACCAGATGGCCTTTGCCGATGCCGCCGATCGCCGGGTTGCAGGACATCGCGCCGAGCGTCTCGATGCTCTGGGTCAGCAACAGGGTGCGTACCCCCATTCGGGCGCTGGCAAGCGCGGCTTCGGTGCCGGCGTGGCCGCCGCCGACGACAATCACGCCGTAGTGTTGGGGATGTTGCATGCGGGCAGGCGCCGTGAGTCACTGGCAGGGGCCGAAGAATAATCCTAAATGCGGCTGCCGTCAGCGCCGCGGCTGGGGGACACGGCTGCGTCGGCCTTGCCACGCGTGAAACTTCCGCCGCCCGCGGCGGTTTGCGCAACGCAGGTTGACGATGCAGATCGGCTGTGGAACATTTGCGCGCCGCCATGGGCACCGTGAGCTGCTGGCAAACACGCGCACTGGCTCACCGCGTGCGCGGCAGGCAGCCCGCATTCATCGGTCGACTCCAACGTCGTATTTTCAGTGGGTGTGGGAACACGGGTCCCGTGCCGCGTCGTCATCCCGGGGGCAATGTCGCAATGGAAAATTTGATCGAAATCAGCGAGCTGCGAAAGTCCTTCGGGCCGCTGGTGGCCGTGGACGGTGTATCGCTGCAGATACGGCGCGGCGAAGTGCTCGGCTTCCTCGGCCCGAACGGCGCCGGCAAGTCGACCACGATGAAAATGATCACGGGCTTCATCGCGCCGACCTCAGGCTCGGTCCGCGTCTGCGGCCACGATGTCGCAACCGACCCGATCGCCGCCAAGCGCTGCATCGGCTACCTTCCGGAAGGTGCGCCGGCCTACGGCGAAATGACGCCGGCCGACTTTCTCGATTTCATCGCCGATATCCGCGAACTGCGCGGCGCGCAAAAGGAAGCCCGGATCCGCGAGATCGTGGGCAAGATTCACCTCGAGCACGTGATGAATCAGACGATCGACACGCTCTCGAAAGGCTTCAAGCGCCGCGTCGGTCTGGCGCAGGCTATCCTGCACGATCCGCAAGTGCTGGTCCTCGACGAGCCGACCGACGGGCTGGACCCGAACCAGAAGCACGAGGTGCGCAGCCTGATCGGCGAAATGGCGCCGAACAAGGCCATCGTGATCTCCACACACATCCTCGAAGAGGTCGATGCGCTGTGCACGCGCACCGCGATAATCGCCCGCGGCCGTCTGCTGTTCAGCGGCACGCCAACGGAACTCGAGGCCCGCTCGCGCTATCACAACGCCGTGACCCTGACGGTCGCAGCCGCCCAGTTCGACGCCGTGAGCGCGGCGCTGTCTGCGCTGCCGGCGGTGTCCACGGTCGAAGCACGTGGCGCGGGCGCCACGCGCCGCCAGCTGACCGTGATACCGCGTGATGGACAGGCCATCATCGAGACCGTGCAACAGACGGGCCGCGCCAGTGGCTGGGCCTTCGACGAGCTCTACGTAGAGTCCGGCCATCTCGACGAAGTGTTCCGAACGATAACGACGACGGCCGGCAACGCCGGCGAGGTGACCCGGACATGAGCCGCATCGGTACGCTGTTCGCGCGGGAATTCCGCGGCTATTTCGCCACCCCCGTGGCCTATGTGTTCATCGTGATCTTTCTGTTCCTGACCGGCCTCTTCACGTTCTACATGGGTGGCTTCTACGAGCGCAGTCAGGCCGATCTCGAACCGTTCTTCCGCTATCACCCGTGGCTGTACATGCTGCTGATTCCGGCCATCTCGATGCGCCTGTGGTCCGAGGAACGCAAGAGCGGCACGATCGAACTGCTGATGACGCTGCCGGTATCGCTGCTCGAAGTCGTACTCGGCAAGTTCCTCGCCGCCTGGGCCTTCACCGCGATCGCATTGGCGCTGACCTTCCCGATCTGGGTGACGGCGAACTATCTCGGCAATCCTGACAACACGGTCATCGCCGCCGGCTATCTCGGCAGCCTGCTGATGGCCGGTGGCTTTCTGGCGATTGGCGCGTGCATCTCGGCGCTCACCAAAAACCAGGTGATCGCGTTCGTGGTCAGTTTCGTGATCTGTTTCGCATTCAACCTCAGCGGGTTTCCGCTGGTGCTCGACTTCTTCCGCGGCTGGGCGCCGCAGGCGATCGTCGACGTCATCGGATCATTCAGCTTTCTGACGCACTTCACGTCGATTCAGAAGGGCGTCATCGATCTGCGCGACATCATCTACTTCGCCACGCTGATCGCATTCTGGCTCTACGCCAACATGCTCGCGATCGAAGCGAAGAAAAGCAGCTGAGGCCAGGGATAGCATCATGCAAACCAAATCACAGACCCTAGGCAGCATCGTCATCGCGGTGGTGCTGTTCCTTGGCGTGAACATTATCAGCAACGAAACCCTGACCTCCAGCCGGCTCGACGTGACCGACAGCAAGCTCTACACGCTGTCGGACGGCACGCGTGGCGTGCTGTCGAAGCTCGACGAGCCGGTGACGCTGCGCTTCTATTTTTCGGCGCAGCAGTTCGCAACCGTCCCGCAATATCTGAATTACGGCAAGCGCGTGCGCGACCTGCTCGAGGAATATGCCGCACAAGCCGACGGCAAGCTCAAGCTGCAGGTGATCGAGCCCGAGCCCTTCTCCGAGGCTGAAGATCAGGCCGTCGGCTACGGCATCGAACAGCTGCCGCTGAACGCCACCGGTGACATGGGCTATCTCGGCCTCGCCGGCAGCAACACAATGGACGACGAACTGGCGATTCCGTTTCTGAATCCGGATCGCGAAGACGCACTCGAGTATGAAGTCAGCAAGCTGGTCTATTCGCTGGCGAATCCGACGAAACGCGTCATCGGCCTGATCACGGATCTCGCCCTGAATGGCGGCCAGCCAACTGCGCCGGACCAGCCGGGATCACCCGCCTGGGCGAGCATCAGCCAGCTCACGGAAATGTTCGACGTGCGCGATCTCGCACGTGATGTCACGGCGATCGATGCGACCGTCGACACGCTGGTCATCGTGCATCCGAAGAATCTGCCGGCCAGGACACTCTATGCCATCGATCAGTTCGTGCTGCGCGGCGGCAAGGCGATGGTGTTCGTCGATCCGCTGGCCGAGGAAGACCGGCCCGAGCAGGACCCGAACAATCCGATGGCCATGCCGAAGGTCGACTCGAACCTCGAACCGCTATTCAAAGCCTGGGGTATCAAGGTCAAGACCGACAAGATCCTGGGCGATCCCGAGAATGCCGTACGCGTGAGCTTCAGCGGTGCCCGCGGCCCGCAAGAAGTCGAATATCTGCCGTGGATACAGCTGCACGCGGCGAACATGAATCGCGACGACTTCATCACCAGCCAGCTGCAGGGCGTCAATGTCGGGACGGCCGGCAGCATCGAAACCCTGAAAGGCGCCAGCACGAAAGTCTCGCCGCTGCTGACCTCCGGCCCGAAGGCGGGCCTGCTCGAACGGGACGCCATTTTCTTCGTGCGCGATCCGAACGGGCTGCGTGAAAGTTTCAAGCCAGGCAAGGCGCCAATGGTAATCGCGGCCCGCGTGACCGGCGCCGCGGTCACGGCCTATCCCGATGGACCGCCGCTCGCCGCGCAGGAGAAGCGCGGCCCAGGGGACTCAGACCAACTGAAGCAGGCCAGTAAAGGCATCAACGTCGTCGTCGTCGCGGACACCGACATCCTCGCCGATCGCTTCTGGGTCCGTATCGAACGCTATCTCGGCATGCAGGTGCCGAGTCCGTTTGCGAACAACGCGGACTTTCTGATCAATGCCATCGACAATCTCGGCGGTAATGACGATCTGATCAGCCTGCGCAGCCGCGGCGAATACGCCCGCCCGTTCGAAGTTGTCGAGGGCATCAAGCGTGAAGCCGAAGCCCAGTTCCGCGATCGCGAACAGGCGCTGCGCGCCAAGCTCACGGAAACGGAAACCAAGATGCGCGAACTGCAACAGGGCAAGGGCACTGAAGGAGAATTGATTCTGACAGCAGAACAGCGCAAGGAAATCGAACTCTTCCGCGCCGAACAGCTGAAGACCCGCAAGGAACTGCGCGCGGTCCAGCACGATCTGGGCAAGAACATCGAGCAGCTCGGCAATCGCCTGAAGCTGCTGAATATCGGGCTCATCCCGCTGCTGCTTGCCGTGATCGCGATCATCGTCGGCGCCGTGCGCCATCGCCGCTGGGTCTGACGGAGTAACACCATGTCTGCCAGGAAGCCGCTGCTCCTCATCGCCGCCGCCGTGATCGCCTACGGCGCCTTTCACGTGACGCAGCGCAAGGCACCGTCGACGGAAGTCGAAAACGCGCCACTCTATCCGGGCCTGATCGATCGCCTGAACGATACCCGCAGCATCAATATCCAGACGGCCAACGACAGCTTCACGCTCAAGCGTGACGGCGAGCGCTGGGCGATGGTCGAGCGCGACGGTTTTGCGGTGAAGTTCGACCTGGCGAAGGAAGCGCTGGTGCAACTGTCGGCGCTGAAGATTCGCGAAGCGAAGACTGCAAAACCGGAAAACTATCCAACACTCGGCGTGACCGACACGCTGGCCGGCGACGCGCGACGCGTAACCGTGCGCGGCGAAAGTGAAACGCCGCTGGCCGACCTGCTCGTCGGCAAGGGGCGCGCGGCGAAAGGGGTCGAGAGTCCGGGCCACTATGTGCGCCGTGCTGGCGAACAGACTGCCTTCCTGGTCGAGGGCGATCTCGGCATCAGCGGCAAGCGCAACGAATGGATGGATGCATCGATTCTCGATCTGCCGGTCGATCGCGTGCGCAAGGTGACCCTGACCCATGCCGGCCAGGCGCCGGTAGTCGTGGCCAAGGCGAATCCCCAGGCACAACTCTTCGCGCTGCAGGAAACGCCTGAAGGCTATGAGTCGCGTTCTTCGGCCGTCATTTCGAGCATTGGTGGCCTGTTGCTGGATGTGCGCTTCGAAGACGTGGCCGCCAAAGGCAAGGTTGAAGGTCAGGTGCCGCGCGCAATCGTGGAAGTTCAGACCTTCGACGGGCTGGTGGCAACGATCGAGCAGTACGACCTAAAGGATCAGGTGTTCGTCAGCTTCGATTTCGCTTTCAACGAAGAACTCGTGTTGGCCGCCGACGCCGCGCCGGCGCCTCCGGCCGTTCCCGGCGCACCGCCCGCGCCTCCGCCGGTGGACACCAAAGCCCAGATTGAGAAGGTCAAAGCTGAAGTCGAACAGTTCAAGGCCCGCACGGCTGGCTGGATCTATGAACTGGCAGACTACAAGACGCGCATTATCGACAAAAAGATCGCCGACCTGATCAAGGTCAAGTCTGAACCGATGCCGACGCCGGAACCGATCGAAAACATGAATTCGGACCCGGACATGAACTGAGGCCGACGGTGTGCTTCGCGCGCCGCCCGCCGGGACTCAGTGCCTGACGAGGTTCATGCCGGCCGGCAGCGAATTCGTCATCTGCCGCAGCGTATGCCAGCCATGGCTGCTGCCCGATTCGCTCCACAGCGCAAACGCATTCAGACCGTCGAGGCTGGGCGTGCCCTGGTTCAGTTCGCGAATGCCGAGCAGCACATCGAGCGCCGCCACGAATCGCTCACCCAGCGCCTGATAGACCGCGCGTTCCTCGCCGCGCAACGAGGCTGCGTGCTCGCGATAGGCGTGTTGCCCCACCTGCACGAAATAGGACAGCGGAATGCGCTGCTTGATGGCGTGATCGGGAAACAGCCCCGCAAACAGCAGGCACTGATCGCCCACGGCCGCGAGATTGCGCGCGTCGGCGTTGCCGGCAGTCAGCAGTTGGCGGGCGAAACGGGCTGACAACGCGGGATTATCGCCGGCGCTGCCGAGCATCCGGTACAGCAGGCACACGACGTATTCCTCGACCGCCTCCGGCAGGAACGCACGCGCGTTCTGCTGGGCCTGGGTCAGGAGGCCGCGCCATCCGGCGGCTTCAGGCAGATGGAGATCGATGTTCACGCGTTGCGCTCCACGTTGGGATGCTCGACGTATCGGCCCTGCCCGGCCCGACTTGAGCGGGTCTGCCGGGCCTGTGGCGTAGGCACGTCCGGCGGGCAGCGGCTATACTTGCCCGCCTCTCGTAACAGGTCCGGCCGCGCTACCGCGTCGAAGTGCAAATGACTGAATTAAACGCCTCTCCGGGCAGCTTTCAGGAGCTGATCTTCCGCCTCCAGACGTTCTGGAGTGAGCGCGGCTGTGTGATTGCGCAGCCCTACGACATGGAGATGGGCGCCGGGACCTTCCACCCGGCGACCTTCCTGCGCGCGATAGGCCCGGAACCGTGGCGCGCGGCTTATGTACAGCCCTCGCGCCGCCCAACCGACGGCCGTTATGGCGAGAACCCGAACCGGCTGCAGCACTACTACCAGTTCCAAGTGATTCTGAAACCTTCGCCGCCTGACCTGCAGGCGCTTTACCTTGAGTCCCTGCAGATGCTCGGTATCGACCCGCGCGTCCACGACATCCGTTTCGTCGAGGACAACTGGGAATCGCCGACGCTCGGTGCCTGGGGACTCGGCTGGGAAGTCTGGCTGAACGGCATGGAAATCACGCAGTTCACTTATTTCCAACAGGTCGGCGGCCTCGACTGCCGGCCGGTGGCGGGCGAGATCACCTACGGCCTCGAACGCATCGCGATGTATCTGCAGGGTGTCGATTCGGTCTACGAACTCGTCTGGGCCCGGCACGAGGGGCACACCGTCACCTACGGCGACATTTACCACCAGAACGAAGTCGAGATGTCGACCTACAACTTCGAGCAGGCCAACACCGAGATTCTTTTCGGCTGGTTCAATCACTGTGAAACCGAAGCCACCCGACTGATTGCCGCGGGCCTGCCGCTGCCGGCCTACGAAATGATGGTGAAGGCGTCACACACCTTCAATCTGCTAGATGCGCGCCGCGCGATCTCGATCACCGAACGCCAGCGCTACATCCTGCGCGTGCGCGCGCTGGCGCGTAGCATTGCCGAAACCTACTACACAGCCCGCGCGGCGCTGGGCTTCCCGATGCTGCCGGCGCACGAACGCCCCGTGGCGGTGACGCCGTGAGCGACGCGCGCGATCTGCTGATTGAACTCGGCACCGAGGAATTGCCGCCGAAGGCCCTGCCGGTGCTGTCGGCCGCCTTCCATGACGAACTGACGAACCGCCTGCGTGATGCCAAGCTCACGTTCACGGCCAGCCGCGCCTATGCCACCCCGCGCCGGCTCGCCATGCTCGTCGAAGGGCTCGCGCCGATGCAGCCGGCGCAGGACATCGAGCGGCGCGGCCCGGCCACGGCCGCGGCCTACAAGGATGGCGTGCCGACGCCGGCCGCCCTCGGCTTTGCGCGCTCCTGCGGCGTCGGGTTCGATGCGCTGGAAACCCTGAAGACCGACCAGGGCGAATGGCTCGTGTATCGCGCCCGTCAGCCCGGCCGCCCGGCGCGCGAGTTGCTGCCCGAATTCCTGCGCGAGGCGCTGGCCGCGCTGCCGATCCCCAAGCGCATGCGCTGGGGCAGCGGCGACGCCGAATTTGTGCGCCCCGTGCATTGGCTGGTCCTGCTGCACGGCGCAGAAGTCCTGCCGGCGGAAATTTACGGCATCAGGAGCGGCAACATCAGCCGCGGCCACCGCTTCATCGGCGACCAGGCGATCGAGATCGCGTGCCCCGCCGACTATGCGAGCCTGCTCGAAACGCGCGGCAAGGTGCTCGTCGACTTCGACGCGCGCCGCGAGCGCGTCCGGGTGCTGGTCAACGAGGCAGCGGCGGCGGCCGGCGGCC
>Ga0163144_10003574_pt1 | contig 35377 bp, 22 predicted proteins | sample OliLak19BULKMAT1_FD_123175 | JGI IMG/M metagenome (GOLD analysis project Ga0163144, IMG submission 123175) | Freshwater microbial mat bacterial communities from Lake Vanda, McMurdo Dry Valleys, Antarctica - Oligotrophic Lake LV.19.BULKMAT1 | ecosystem: Environmental > Aquatic > Freshwater >...
GCGGTGGCACTGGCGCTGGCGGCGGTGATGAGTTCCTCCATGTCCACGCCGCGCAGGGTGAAGAAGAGTTCGGGCTTTTCATCCAACCGCGCGCCCACGCCGTACAGGACGGCGGCGACGTGCTTGCACATGTCGGCCCAATCGGGGCAGGAGCAATCCAACTTGATTTCCGATGGCGCGGGGAACAGGCCGGTGCCCTGCGCGGTGAGATCCGCGAGAATCTCCTTCGACAGCCGGCCTTGCAGGAGGTCGAGCAGGTTGGTGACTTGGCCGGCGCTGCGCGCCTTAAAATCCGTCCAGCGTTTTGGCGCAAGCGGGCTGAAGCCAATCGCGATCTTGTAAAGCTCGGAGCCTTGCACCAACGCCTCGACTTGGCCTCGCGTGATTTGCAGATCAATGACCGAGCCGTTGCGAATGTAGCTGCGCCCGCGCGGCAGGCGGTTCTCGTAGTCGCTGTAGGCTTCGAGGTTGTCGCACCAAGCTTTGCCCCAGAAGGTCGTCGCGATTTTCTTGCTGGCGAGGCTCACGGGTGCGAGGGCGCGGCCGGATTTCTTGGCGAGTTTCTTCGCGGCGGCTTCGGCTTTGCGGCGGCGTTCGGCGACGGGGACGTAGGGTGGGTAGGAGGAGTACCAGGACATGATCGTGGAAAAGTATTCAGTGTTCAGTTTTCAGAGTTCATCAGTCTGCCCGGGCATTATTCGCCGCTCGTGGCCTTCAAGTCCAGCGCAACGAATCGCAAAAGTTCGTCGTTCGACATTTCCGTGAGAAGCGTTGCCGCCCCGCCTTCCGCGCCAAGGACGGAATCGGCGAGGGCTTTCTTCTCCGAGATGAGCGCGTCAATCCGCTCCTCGATGGTGCCGCGACAGACGAATTTGTGGACGAGCACGTTTTTCTTCTGCCCGATGCGAAAGGCGCGGTCGGTGGCCTGGTTCTCGACGGCGGGATTCCACCAGCGATCAAAGTGAATGACGTGGCTGGCCGCAGTGAGGTTCAACCCGGTGCCGCCGGCCTTGAGCGAGAGGACGAAGAACGGCGGGCCGTCATCTCGCTGGAAATCCGCCACGAGTTTCTGCCGTTCCTTCACGGGCGTCGAGCCGTGCAGCACGAGGCCGGGGCGTCCGAAAAGTTCTCGCAACCGCGCGGCCAGAGGCTCGGTCATCTCGCGGAATTGCGTGAAGACCAAAACCTTTTCCTGGCGCGAGGCGATCTCCTCGCCCAGTTCCGCGAGGCGAAGAAATTTCCCGCTCTCATCGGGGGCATACGCGCCGTCGCCGAGCCAGTGGCTCGGATGATTGCAGATTTGCTTGAAGCGCATCAGGAACGCGAGCACCAGTCCCCGCCGCTGAATGCCGTCGGAGAGCGATTCCAGTTTCTCGCCCAGTTCCTGGACGCTCTTGGCGTAGAGCGCGGCCTGGCGTTTGCCGAGCGAACACCACGCAGTCAACTCGGTTTTGTCCGGCAGGTCGGAGATGAAGCTGCGGTCGGTCTTGAGGCGGCGCAGGATGTACGGGCGCACAAGCTGCCGGAGCGGGGCGAAGTTCGGCGGCTCGGCGGCCTGGAGATTCTTCACGTAACGGCTGAACTCCGGGGCCGCGCCGAGCAGCCCGGGGTTGAGAAAATCGTAGAGCGACCATAAATCGCCGAGCCGATTCTCGACCGGCGTGCCACTGAGGGCGATGCGGGCGCGGGCGCGCAGGCGCTTGATGGCGCGGGTCTGACGCGCGCCGGGATTCTTGATGGCTTGCGCCTCATCCAGCACGAGCAACCTCCATTCGCGTTGCGCCAGCCAGTCGAGCCGCGCGGCCTGGCCGTAGGTGGTGAGAATCAAATCCTTGCCGGCGAGGAACGCATCGGCGGTTTTCTCGTCGCGCCATTTGCCGCCGGGATCCTCGGCGGGATGCGCGAAACCGGCGCGCAAGCTGGGCGCGAAACGGGCGAGTTCATTCTTCCAGTTCGCGAGCAACGACGCCGGCGCGATGAGGAGCGAAGGGGCGGCGTTCGTGGCACGGGCGTCTCGCCCGTGTGTCTCGGTTCGCACGGGCGAGACGCCCGTGCCACTACGCGCCTCTCCATGCTTCAACCGCAGCAAAAGCGCGATGACTTGAATCGTCTTGCCCAGCCCCATGTCGTCCGCGAGGCACGCGCCCAGGCCGAGGCTTTGCAGAAACCACAGCCACTTCACGCCGACGGCTTGGTACGGACGCAACGTGCCGCTGAGATGCGCCGCCGGGTCGAAGTCCGCCGCGGCATCCGGCTGGCGCAACTTCTCCAGCGTTTCGCGCAGCCAGCCGCCGGCCACAACCTCGCTCCAGTCGGCGGTGGGCGCGGTGGCCTCATCCGCCGCGTCCGCGCCCAGTCTCACGCCCGCGAGCAGGCGCATGGCTTCGAGGAAGGAAACGCCATCGCCCGCCGCGCCCTGCTCGACCCGTTTCCAGTGTTCGAGCACGCTGCTGAGTTTATCGCGATCCACCTCGACCCATTGCCCGCGCAACGAGACCAGTCCCGAATCGGCCGCCATCAAAATCTTCCACTCCGCCTCCGTGAGTCTCTCCCCGCCCAGCGTGGACTCGACAGAGAAATTCATCAGGCTGTCCACGCCCAGACCGGCACCGCGTTGTTCGCCCACACGCACACTCACCTGCGGTCGGTTGCCGCGCCCGTTCTTCCACCAATTCGGAATGCGCGTGATAATGCCGCTGGCCTCCAGCGCCGGAACTTCGCGCAGGAAGGCATGGGCTTGCGGCGGCGACCACGCCTGGGGTTGAAAGATGCGGCGGCTGTCGAGCAACGCGCGCGTCCACGGACTGCGTTCCGCGGCCTGCTGAACCGGTTCGAGCAGCGAGCGGAGCGCGGCCTGATTCTTCGCGCCAGCGTATTCCTGAAGCGCGCGGGCCAGCGGCAGATGCACGGGCTTCTCTTGAGCCGAGAGCCGGTGCGTGTAAGTGGCCATGAACGCAAAGGGTGTCTCCGGCGAGCGCTTGTTCTCAGCGAGGTGAAACGTGACCTTGCCAAGCAGATGCAGCGCCGGGTTGATTTGCCCGAGCCACGGCCTCAACCCGCCCGCGGACTGCGCTTCCGTGCGAGCCAGGGCATCCAGTTCAACCCAAAACGCAGCGAAGGCGTCGGGCGACGCGTATTCCGCTCCGCGCATCGCCGGGATGCGCAGCGTGAGGTCAAAAAACAAGTCCGTCGGCGCGGTCGTCTTGATGGCGGTTGGTCCCTCCGCCACCTCCGGCGAATGGGCGAGCGCGGTCAGGAACTTGTTCGCGAACTCGCGCCAGAACATCCACTCCGCCGGCCACGCGCCGGACTCGCCCCGCCGCCCCGCCAGCGCCAGCAGCCCGCGCGCGGAGGATTCCGCGAACGCCGCAGCGAGGACGGCGTCCGCTTCCAGCTCTGTCCTGGCTGTCGCGTCCGCCGACTCCTCGATCAACAATCGCCCGTGCGGGCTGAGCACAATTCGATGCGGCATGGGGCGCGAATTATTCACGGAGTCAGCGGGTGTGTCCACAACTTCGGCGAACGTGCGGCAATTCTTACTTTACAGCGCGCCGTGCTGTGACCGGCTCAAGCCAGCCCAGCGAGGCGTTGCGTCGTTCCTGCCACGATTATCGATCATCCCCGTTTTGGCTCCAAAGCCGGCTGCAAGCCGGCGCTCCGGCCATAAGGAGAACCACTGGCCAACATGCAGGTCACTGCAAAAATCGTTGCGCCCAGTGCGGTTCGGGTCGGCGGCAACTTTCAAGCTGGCCGAACCATCGGTAACGATTCCGCGCGATGAAGTCGTAAACAGAGTCACGAATCGGTCGGGGCACAATCCGCAGCCACGAGATGGCGCGCCAAAAGCCCCCCAGGATCGACAGGGCGCGGAGGACGGCTTCGGATTTCTGATGGATGCGCTCGGCTTCGGTGCCGAAGTCCTCAACGAGAACGAGGCTTCTGAAATCTGCGCCCGACACGCCATGCCGCGCGAGAATTGGGCGCGCTGTCTCGCCCTGCAACGGCGCGAAGCGAAGTGCGCCCTCCTTGTCCTCCTCGACCAGGGTTTGCACGCTGCGATCACAGAGCGCGCAGACGCCATCGAACAGGATGAGCGGGGCGGTGGCGGGTTTCTTCGCCGGGAGCCAGTCGGGATCGAACGTGAACAGGTGGATCATTACCATGCCGCAAGTCAGGTCCGCGAAATCCACCACAAGCAAAATGCCCAGGTGCATGGCCAGCATCCAGAGCCACGCCACCAAGCGCCCCCGGCGCGCGAGGCTCAGCGGCAGGAACAAAATCTCACCCGCGAGCGCCACCCAGGTCAGCAGCTTGAGCGCGTCGGCGGGAGCCGCCAGGCTCAAATCCCGGAACCAGCCGGGGCGCGCCAGCGGGTTGTTCAGCAGGTGAAGCATCGCGGAGCCATCCACCCAACTGGGGCTGGAGAGCTTCACGCAACCGCTGAAGGTGTAACCCACCGCCAGCAGCAGCCAAGCGGCCCAATAGATGCCGGCGGGAAATTCCCAGCGCCCGGACGCGCCGCGCGATCTTACGCTCAACGGTTCTCCAGGTGGCAGCAGCGCGCAGAACCAGAGCAGCAATCCCACGTACGGGATGCCCGGGTTGATGATCAGATTGTTTCGGTTGAAGAGGCAGGCCCATCCGAACCAGAGCAGCAGCGCCGCCGTGCGCCGGCAGAATCCGATCATCAACGCCACCGCCAACAGCGTCAGCGTCAAGAGGAAGCCGGTGACGAAGGCCGGAGAATCAAAATGTTCCAGCGGATTGGGCAGAATGCCGAAAGTGAAGTTTAAGTTCGCCTGCGGCAGGACGCCCTCCCGGCTGAATAACTCGCCTCCGTAAGGGATCAGATATGCGAAGTGAACCGTTAGATAGATCCCGAACAGGATCCGGAAAGCAGCGAACTGCCAGGGTGAGATGTTTTTTATCGCGCGCATGGAGACTCCAGAATCCAAACATCGTTCCGCCCTTGCGTTTTGGTGCGGATGCGGAGTTGAACCGGCCCGTCCGGCGGCAGGTTGAATTCACGGCGCAGCGGGCCATTCGTTCCCAGGCCGTGACAGAAGACCGCTTCCCAAAGCGGTCGCGGCAAAATAGGCGCTCCGGCCAGCGCGGCGCCAAAGACGTTGCGCCGGTTGTAGGGTCCGGCGAGACGTTGATACAACTCCGGGGTGAGAGGCGTTTCAGCGGTCTGTCCGGACGGTGTGGGCACGAGCAAAGTGAATTCAGATGCGAAGCCTTCCACTCCGTTTATGTCGCAAAACACTTTTGGAAACGGCGCGGCAACTGAGATCGCTCCGATGCCGCGCAAGGTCCGAGATCCAATCAAGTCCCCGACTATTTGAGTCAAACCGAACAGGAAGATCATCGCAGCCACAACATTGCGCCAAAGCACTCCGGCAGGGCGGGGCGGGGCGGCGGCGGTTGAGAACCAGGTTTTCACAACGACTTCTCTCGCTGCGATTGGCAAGCCCATCGTTTGCGGCAGCCAATGCACGTCGCCAGGAATTGCAACGGCGCCTGCCGTTGCGTCTCCGCCGCGTTGACGTCGCGGAAAGCGAGTATGTCATCGAAACGATCTTCCTGAACGGGATTGAAACCGCACCGAGGAACCGGCTTATCCGGATTAAAAAGGTTCCGAAAAGCATGTCCCAGATGGGCAGGTCGGCGAAGTTCTGCGTGTGGTGCCGGTAACGATGATGGACGCGATGCGACTCGGGTCGCTGCACGAGGAAGCCAATCCAGCGCGGCGTCCGCACGTTCCAATGATAGAAGAATTCCGCGACCGCCGTCAGGAAAGTGTAACCGGCCGCAGCCGTCACGCTGCAACCGAGCAGGGTATAAACAATGAGCGCGCTCAGGATGGAGTTGAGCAGAATCTCGACCGGATGTTTGTAAAAGCTGGTGACCAGTTCGATCCGGCGTGGCGAATGATGCAATTGATGGCACAGCCGCCAGAACAATTGTGACTCGTGTCGAAAACGGTGCCACCAGTAATAAATAAACGTGGAAACGAAATACGCGATGACCGCCGCAGGTACGTCCCCAACCCGCTCGCTTAATCGGAACAGGGAGTGTCGCGCCAGCCACGAATCCCAGGAGATTCCGGCCAGCAGGATGATGCCGAGTTGGACGAGGTTCACGAGGATCACGCGCCCCCACCAGGCGCGCACTTTCGGCATCGGTCCCGCCGGCCATAATCGCTCCGCCAGATAGAACCCGCCCGCGACGGCGATCACGAGCCAGAGCATCACGACCGGCTCCTTTCCGTGCGTGAGTGATTCCCCAGTGCATTCATGGCTGGAGTTTTACCCGACAATCACGACACTCGCGAATCGATATTTTCGAATGGGGCACGATCGCAATCGATGAGCACAGCATTGTTTGACGAGCAAATCGCACCAACAAAGCCGCCGCAACAGTTTCCCGAAGCGGCGTGTTGAATCCATGTCAGGCACTCGACTTCAGTTCATGACGCGAAATGCTGCTTGCGGGGATCTGTTCCCGCGATGATCACGCTGACCGATTTCTGGTTGAACCCCTTGAATCCGCCGCGCCGCTGCAGATTTTCCAGATGGCTGCCGATCGCGCCCTCGCTCAGGAATTTTTCGGATTGTTCGGGAGTGATCAACTTCGAGGCGAGAAGTTTTTTGGCGCGTTCGCCCGAAACCTTCCAGCGCTCACCCTCGGTGAACGCCTGGCGCAGGAATTCAAAGTCCGAGAATGGATTCATCGTGTTCACCCCTTGCTCCTTCAATTGGTCGCGGAGCCGCTCGAAATCAAATCTCGCCTCCAAATGGTGCATCCCGGCGTCGAGAAAGCTTTCGCCGTGCAAACCGATCCAGAGGCCGACCGTGCCGAGCTTCGACGCGGGCGCGAGGCGAGCGGATGAAAAGTCAATTTGCGTTTCGTCCTCCATCAAATCGACGTCCGCAAACACCACGATGCCCGTGACCGGATGCTCGGAGATTTGCGCGCCCCATCCCGCCTCCGCCCCCGCGTAATAACGCTCCCGTTTTTCCATCCCGAGCCGCATCAAGAAGGCGATCAGATCGACGAAATGTTCCCGTGAACTGCGAAAGGTGTGGTGGTCGTGATTACCCCAGCCAAGCCCGAGCTGATCCTGGCGTCGCTTCTGAATGCGCGCGGCGCGATTGCGGCCTTCCCAACAGGCGCGCTCCTCCGCAAAATAAAATTCGCAGGACAAATCGCGCCCGACCAGTTTCAAGGATTCGTCGAGAACCTCGTTGGCCAGCGAGAAGCCGTCTGCGGCATTGAAAAATCTCCGAGGGCGAGCGCGCCAAAGTTCCCGGGCTTTGATAATGCTTTTCAATTCATCGCCCTTTAGAGGCGCGGGAACGAATCCCAGGCAAGCGTGGCGCTCGACGGCTTCGAGCCTGGTGCCGTCTTCCTCGGAGATCAGGGCCCGCCGATACCGAGAGAGCGGCTCGCCTTCGATGGGTGCGTCGAGATTATTCGCCCGCAGAAAGTCCGCGATAAACTCAGGACGCAGCGCTATGACAGCCGGGTTTTGGGTTTCGTCCGGGCGCAAAATCACTCGCGGCAACGTGGCCCGCGGATGGTGCAACACCATTTCGCCATTGGGAGTTTCCACAGGGTTGGTCTCAAAACCGGCCTTGCGCAACACGGTCTCGTCGTCGGGCGAAAGCACGAGGTGATCAATCCACTCGAAGAAATCGGTCCCCGTCTCCGCCTGCATCCGATGGGCCAGTTGAGCGGCAGATTGATTGGTTGCTGAAAAGTCCTCGATTCGTTGGCGAAGAAGCTTCTCCGCCTCGAAAGCCAGAGGCCAGTCGAACTGCTTGGGGTCGTAAGGAGACGAACCGCCCTGCTTCGCATCGGAGGATCTGGATGTAGGACTCACAATCATCTTTAAGATAAATTTACAACTCGATGAATCAAATGCGATCTAAGCCGAGTGGCTGCCTCCGAATTTGATTCCCTGGGCGAGAGGCAATTCCTTCGAGTAATTGATCGTGACCGTTTGCCGCCGCATATAGCTCTTCCAGGAATCGCTTCCACTCTCGCGTCCGCCGCCGGTTTCTTTTTCGCCGCCAAAAGCGCCGCCGATTTCCGCGCCGCTCGTGCCGATGTTGACGTTGGCGATGCCGCAATCGCTGCCCAGACTCGAAAGGAATAATTCCGCCTCGCGCAAATCATTCGTGAAAATCGCGGAGCTGAGCCCTTGCGGGACGGAATTGTGCTGTTTGATCGCAACCGCCAGCTCCCGGTAGGGAATGAGATACAGAATTGGGGCGAACGTTTCCTGGTGGACGATTTTGTAGTGTGCCTTCGCTGTGGCGATGCACGGGCGAACGTAGCCGCCGCCGGAATAACCCGCGCCGCGCAACTTTTCGCCACCGTATAAAATTATTCCGCCTTCACGCTGAAGTTCTTTCATGGCCTTCTGCATTTGCCCGACCGCGCGCGAATCGATCAACGGCCCCATCAACGTTGTGAGATCGGTCGGGTTTCCGATTCGCACTTGTTTGTACGCGTCGAGCAGGCGCCTGGTCAGTTCCACCTGAATCGATTCGTGAACAAAAACGCGCCGGGTGGAGGTGCAGCGCTGACCGGCTGTCCCAACTGCGCCGAACAGAATTGCGGGTGTGACCAGGTCCAGGTCGGCGCTGGGCGCAACGATGATGCCATTGTTCCCGCCGAGTTCGAGCAACGTCTTGCCCAAACGACGGGAAACTGCCTCGCCGACACCCCGGCCCATGCGAGTCGATCCCGTGGCGGAGATGAGCGGAACTCGCCTGTCGTTCACCAGTCGCGCGCCCAATTTGTGGTCGCCGATTGCCAGAGAAAAAATCGCCGGATCGATCTTGTTGGCCCGGCAAACCTTCTCGGCAATTTTAATGGCGGCAATTGCGGTGAGCGGGGTTTTATCCGACGGCTTCCAGATCGTGGCGTCGCCGCAAACGGCTGCCAAAGCGCTGTTCCACGCCCAGACGGCAACGGGGAAATTGAACGCGCTGATGATCCCGACCACACCCAACGGTTGCCACTGCTCCATCATGCGATGCTGCGGTCGTTCCGAGGCTATGGTCAGGCCGTAGAGCTGGCGGGAGAGCCCGACCGCGAAATCGCAGATGTCGATCATCTCCTGCACTTCGCCTTCGCCTTCGGCCAGAATCTTTCCCATCTCCAGCGTGACGAGTTTGCCGAGGTCCTTTTTGGCGGCGCGCAGCGCGTTGCCAAACTGGCGGATCACCTCGCCGCGCTTGGGTGCCGGAATCACGCGCCATTTTTCGAATGCGGCCTCGGCAGCTCGAATGGTCTTCTCGTAATCAGCAGCCGTTGCGGTGCGGACGTTCGCCAGCAGCTTTCCGTCGATTGGGGAATTCACCTTCAACTCGGGACCGCTCCCCATCCATTCGCCGCAAAAGGCGCCGGGATTGGTTTCTTTGAGTCCGAGTTTCTTCAGCAGATTCTTGGAGTGCAATTTCATCAATGGACAGCTTGGCGCGATCGCGAAGGAAATCGAAATAAAATCGCTACATCGGAAGCGGAGAGTTCCTGGGCCACTTGGGGTTTTATCAATCTCTGGGCAGACGTGTTTATCGTGAAAATGTCCCTAAATTAACTTCCTTTTACCTCAATAGCAGATATTACGGGAGTGGCGAACTCCATACTTTCCATGAATTCATAATATGCGAAAAATCGGCATGGCGGCAGCGTTTCTCCTCTTTTTTGAGGCGGCGGAACTTCGAGCCCAAGTAACTAGCGACGGCACCATCAATGCGCGAGCGGTTTCTCGATTCGTGCAATCGTTGAGCAGGACCAACGCGCTCCGAGTTGGCGTTTTTGGCGACTCTGTGACAGACCCTTCCGGGGGTGGAAAATTCGAGGGGTTTTCGACGAATCTCATCAGAGCATTCGGCCGCAGTGGCGGATTAATGGTCAATTTTCCCTGGTTGCGATACACCGTAGATAATGAAACGCGCTACTTGGTTGATACAAATTGGTTTTGGTATCACGCGGTTTTGACCAATCGAAGCTCCATCACCTTTCAGAGCGACCTCCCAACGGGACCTAAAGTTTATTGTGATTCGGCGGCGATTTATTTCCTCCATCAGCCCGGCGCGGGTGCTTTTGAAATACAAATTGCCACGAACGGTGGATTCTTTGGGCGGGTCGCGACGGTTGACTGCGATGGAGAATATGGTTCAGCAGTAACCAATTTCTCGCTGGAGTTGGGATGGTACCAGATGAAATGCGTCAATATATCGAGCACCAATACGATCCTTGACGGCGGAATGTGGATTGAAAGAAGCAAAAATCTTGCACCCATACTTGGCCTGACAGCACCGGGAAGAGCCTACACCGACTGGACCGCGTTGAGCACAAATGTGACTTGGCCAATCTGGCGATTTCTCAAACCCGATCTCATTCTGATGGAGGCCAAAGATGATGCTCCCACGTTCAGTTCGGCTTTTCCGTCTCTCGAAAAGATGTTCACAAACTGCTCGCCAGAGATGGATGTAATTTACATCGCCACCACACCATCGGCTGGAGGAGATGAAAACTACGCGATTCCGCAAAATGCGGTCATGCGCCAAATGGCCATCAATTACAGTCGATTTTACTGGGATGGGTATTCCGTGTTCGCGTCGTATTCCCAAGCAACCGGCCTTGGTTATACGCAGGACGACGGAACGCATTTCAACCGCGCCGGGGGGGGTACCTGGGTCGGCTCCTGTGGTCCGAACTCTGGAACACTCCATTGGAAATTTCGTCTGTCGGAAATCAACCTGGTTTGGGGACGCTGGTCCAATGGTTTTCCCATAGCAACGTGTTGTATCAACTTCAGTATGCTTCATCGCTCACCCTTGCGAATTGGATGAATCTGGAAGGGCCTCGAACTGGGACCGGCACAAACATCAGTTCGCTCGACGCGGAATCCACAGAAGAACAAAGATATTACCGGGTCAAAATTACTTTGGATGAAACTTCTGGGCTTCCCTGAGCGGCTGCGGATTCAGGAGTCTTAGCCTCAAGCGGCTGCCCATACGGCAAATCCTCTGGCACGTCGCAAAACTCGCCAACCGCCCGCCAGAGCGCAGAGAAATCCTTGTTCACGTCTCCGGAGAGGCAATCGGTGATGTCATTCGCGAGCTCGGGATGTTTGTCGATGACTTTTTTGAAGGAGAAATTCGGATCGTAAAAGGCGTAAACCAGCTTGCGCATGTTTTCGATGCCTTCGCGCAAGCTCCGCCCGTATTCGGCAAAACGTTCGGGAGAAAAATCATTGTCATGAATGGCGTCGGACACTGCGTCGCCCGCCATCACCCCGCTTTTCATGGCCAGCATCAGCCCGCTGCTGAAAACCGGGTCCAGAAAGGCGAAGGCGTCTCCAACCAAAAGCAAACCCTCGCTGGCGCAGAATTTGGAATGGAAGGAAAACTCGTTCGTCACAAAATATTTTCCGACCTGTTTGCCCTCTGCCAGATACTTTTTGATCCAAAGATTTTGCTCCACCTCACGGGCAAATATTTGGGCCAAATCTTTCACCCCGTCGCGGGTTAAATATTTCCCCTCGGCGACGACACCCACGCTCACCCTGTCATTGTGCTGCGGAATATACCAGAACCAGCCTTTATCGGGGATGAACGCCACCGTCGTTGCGCCCTCGTCTTTGCCCGTGTCGCGTTTCGCGCCTTTGTAGTAAGTCCAGACGGCCACTTTCTTCAAAAACGGGTCCGCCACCCGCCAGCCGTTGCGCACGGCGGCAAAAGATTCCTTGCCGGTGCAATCCAGAGTCATCGGCGCGAAAAACTCCTCAATCTCCCCGGCCTTATTTTCCGCGCGAACGCCGACGCACGGTGCTGCCGAGTTGCACTCGGCAGAAAGGGCGGACGCGTCTGAAGAAACAGGCGTATTCGGAGTGCCATGATTCTGCCGAGAGGATCTCGGCAGCACGTTTTCCCGGAGCAATTCTGTCACGACCATTTCTTCGCGGACAACTGCCCCTCGTTCGCGTGCGTGATTCAAAACCATTTCATCAAACTCTGAACGCAAGACCTGCCAGGTTTGGGAAACGTCCTTGTCGTAGCGGCTGTCGAAGTAAAACGGTTGGGAAGCATTTCCAGAGGGCGAAACAAACTGGACGCTATGTTTTTTTGTGAAATGCGACTGGCGCATTTTTTCGACCAGACCGAGTCGTTTCAACGGAAAAAATGTAAAGGGCAAAAGCGATTCGCCCACGTGATAACGGGGGAATTTTTCCCGTTCCAACACGAGCACGCGGTGGCCCTTCTCGGCAAGAATGGCCGCGGCGGATGAACCGGCCGGGCCGCCGCCGATGATGATGGTGTCAAATTTGTTCTCGCTGGTCATGGCGGCAGGATTTCCACGATCTCCGCCAGGGGCCGATCCCAGGCATCAACTAGCGTGTTGCGACGTCCGTAGAGCGATTGAGTTCCGGTTAGTTTCAGAGCGCCATTGATAAAATTATCCGAGGTCACAGTGAAATAGCATTTGGGCCGGCTGGAGTAATCGATGTTGAAATCCTTCAGGATCTGCCCCAGCGGACGATGTTCCTTCAGGATTTCCTCGCGCGCGGGAGCCGGAAACAAATTCAAGATGATCTTGATGGCGCCGAACTCGACCGGTTTTTTCACGCCGTTCAATGTCAAAACGACTTCACGATAATATTCGTTGTCATGGTTATGCCGGGCCAGCAGTTGGATGTGGATCGCCTCGCCGTGAAAGGATTGGAGGCGCGAGGTCATGTCGCCGTCGTGAACCAGCAGCGATTTGTAGGGCTCGGGAATCTCCGCCGGCTGGACGCGGCCAATCGCAGGCAAAGCTTCGCCCCGCTCGCGATAAAATTCGTCGAGAGGATAGGTCTCCGGGTAAACCGCACGCGCGGCAAAGGGACGCGCTTCCGAATTGGATCGGGAATCAAGCATATCTCGCGTTCTTGTGCTCCGGCAGAAAGAATTCGTGGAGCAGGCGATCCACTTGCAACAAACCTTCCCGGTTCAAACTGACCGTGTCGCCCTCGACTTTTCCAAAACCCCAATCCGCCAGCGTTTGGACGGGCACAGCGAAACGCTGGCGCGGATCGACGCCAAACTTTTTCTGGAAATAGTCGCAGTTCACCCGGCCCAATTTGAGTTGGAGAACGAATTCGCGAATCAGCTTTTCGTCATCGGTCGGGGTGAGCGCGCGGAAAATGGGAAGTTCGCCTTCCGTAAGTTTCCCGAGATACGTTTCGAACTCGTGCTGGTTCTGATAATGCGTGCCACTGAAATGGCCGAAGCTGGCCACGCCCAGCGAAAGCAAATCCGCGCCCGCCCAAAGTTTGTCGCGATAGACGAAATTCGTTTTCGATTTGTCCTTCACCGCGGTGTAGGCGCTGGCGACGGTGTAGCCCGCTTTTTCCAGTTCGGCGAAGGCATATTTGACCCAATCGCGTTTTGTCTCCCAATCGGCGACGGGCGCGACGAGCTTGCCCTCGGCTTTCATCTGCTGATAGATCGTCGTGTTGTAGGGAATTTCCATCTGGTAAATCGTCACGCTGTCGGGCGAGAGCTCGATGGTTTTGGCCACGCAATCTTTCCAGTTCGGTTCGGTTTCCTCGACCATCCCTGAAATGAGATCGACGTTGATCTGGGGAAAGCCAAGTTCGCGGGCGTAGCCGTAGGCGCGGAATACTTCCTTGGAGCGATGGGCGCGCCCGTTGATTTCCAGGATGTGATCCGAAAAGTTTTCAATGCCCAGGCTCAAGCGCGTAACGCCCATTTCGCGCAGTGCTTTTAATTTGTGATCCGTCAGCGTGCCCGGTTCGCATTCGAAGGTGACCTCCTCAACGCCGTCCCATGGGATAATCTCCTTCATGCCGTCGGTCAGTTGCTTCAACTGGTCCACCGATAAATAGGAGGGGGTTCCGCCGCCGAAATAGACGAAGTTGGCGGAGCGCCCGCCGATGACAGGTTTCTTCGCGTAGAGGGACAGCTCCTTCAAAGCCGAATCAATGTAAGCGCGGATCGCGACCGAATCCTTGTCCGTATAGACCTTGAAATAACAAAAGTGGCAGCGCTTCCGGCAAAACGGAATGTGCAGGTAAATGCCCAAAGGCGGCGTCGCGGGGCGAGGGTCGAGAGTCGAGATGTAATTATGTGTCGGCGGCTGCTCCAAAACCTCCAGAAACTCCGGCACGTTCTCAGTTTTCCAAAACGAAAACGGCGGGTAGTTGGAAACAAAATAATTCCCGACGGTGGTTTCTTTTTTAGCCGTGGGTGTTTGCGTCGGTTGTGAAACGGGAGTTGTCGCGCTCATTTTAAAAGGTCGTTCGAGATTACTGAGGTTCTGAAAATCCACCTCGGGCAAATTAACTCTCTTACCGATTGTTTTTGTCCCTTCGCTTCCAATTTTCTGATAAGCCCCGATCGTTTCGGTGTCATCCCGCTCGAGCATTCTGCTTGGAAAAGCAGAGCCGCCCGCCAACTGGAACCGTCATCAGGCGCTGGAACCGTCAATCGGATTTGTGAGTTCGGCGAGACCACCCATTTTGCCTCAGCACCCGCGCCACGTTTCCACTGATTGGAGGCTGCAACCTCGGTCCAATTCGATCGGATGAAAAACAGATATTCCGATTGATTTGTTATCTCAATCAAAGCCAATCGTTCCGAGGTGACTGGCGAATTCGTATAATTTACAAATGAGACAGACACCTGCGGGCGCGGCAGCCGGGATTCCTCCCCTGCCTTCGCTTGTAGAGGAAAAGCCTGCGTTGAGATTGCCGCCAGAACGGCGATCCATGAGCCCAAATATTTGTTGGAAGTTGTCTTCATTTTAAACTTACTTTCTCGAAATCTTTTACGGTCGGTGGTTTCCTGCCCCTGCCGGGGATGATTTCGTGTCCCTCGGCAAGCAGCAGTTTCGATTGTGTGGCGACTCCGCCGGGATATTTTGGATTCAATTCTCCGCCGGTCTTCAATGTGCGCCACCATGGCGTGACGCGCTTCCTGCCTTCGGCCTGCGCTTCCGCGGCGGCCTGCGCGGCGATCCAGGCAAAAATTCCCGTGGTCATGGGGCAGGCGAAGCTGGCGTTGTGCTTGCGCGCGAGCGCGGCGCGAAGTTCATTGATCGTGGTGATTTTTCCCTTGGGCACTCGCCGCATCAATTCATCCACTTCGCGCGGCGCGGGGATGACCATCATTCCGGTTCCCCACTTTTTGCTCATGCGCCCCTCGACCTTGCCGACTTTGGGCAAACCTTTGTCGTCCGCCAATTTTTCCCGCCAGGATTTTCGTTTGTAGGCGCTCATGACGGGGAAAGCTCCAAATTCCAAGCACCAAACTCCAGAGAAATTCCAAGGCTTAAGTTCCAACGCGTCGATTGCCCGGCACCGATTTGGGCGTCTGGCGCTCGATGCTGCTCTGGTGCTTGGATGTTGGAATTGGGAGGTTTCATTTCTTCTTTTCTCCAAAGCAATAGATAAAGCCATCGTCGCTCCCGATCACGAATTTTCCATCGCTCACCGCCGGCGAACTTTCGAGGGCCTGGCCGACGTCATACGACCAGAGTTCCTGGCCGTCCTTCAAGTTGACGAGATAAACACGGCCATCGTTCGAGCCGACAACGACTTTGTCGCCCGCTACAACCGGAGAGCTCTCGACTTTGCCCTGCGTGGCGAAGGTCCAGATTTTCTGGCCATTCTCACGATTGAGGCAGTGCAACAGTTTGTCGCGCCCACCCACGATGACGCGATCCGCCGTCACGGCAGCCGATGACATGTAGGCAAAATCGCGATTCTTGTAGCGCCAGACGACTGGAGAATTCGTTTCAGAATTTTCAGCAGACGGTGATCCGCCTGTTCCGTTCTTTTCGACGGGGGGTTTTTCAGGGACTTGCGGAGCGCGTCCATCCGAAGCGCGTCCATCCGGAGCCTCGGACTTTCCCAGGTCAATGCAGAGGAATTCGTTTTCGTAGTGGCCGAAATAGGCGCGATTTCCCGCGAGCGCCACTGAGGCGGCCACGTAGGCGCCGGCTTCGAGTTCCTTCAACTTCGTTCCGTCCGCGACCGAAATGACGTGAAGCAGTCCGTCGCATCCCCCGAAAACGGTTTTTCCGTCGACGACGGCGGGAGAGCCATTGATGTAATTGCCGGTTTCATAGACCCAGTTGGATTTGCCGGTGGCGGCATCGACACAGTGCAGCCGGTTGTCGTAACTGCCGATCAGCAGGCGCAGCGATTGGTCGTCCGCCCGAAAAAGGTTGGGCGCGCCGAGAATCTTGCCGTCCGTCTGATATTTCCAGAGCAGCTTTCCAGAACCCGCTTCCAGCGCGTAGAGAAACCCGTCGGTCGAGCCAACAAAAAATTTCCCATCAGCAAAAAGCCCGGGCGCATCGACGCCACCGCCTGTTTTGTAGGCCCAGAGTTTCTCTCCCGTGGCGAATTTAACCGCGTAAATATATTGATCACCCGACCCGAAGAAAACCTTTCCCCCCGCGACGACGGCCGACGACTTGACCGGTGCCTCGGTTTTGAATTTCCAGAGCAACGCGGGCTGAGCGGGCAGGGACGACCCGGCGACGCCCTGCAAGGAGGGAGTGCCGCGGAACATTGTCCAGTCATGGAGTGAACCGGCGCGGGAAGCGGCGGTTGTCAGCGACAAAGCCAGGAGCGTGTTGAGGATTAGTTGGCGAGTTTTCACGAACACGGGTTGAGTATCGCCTGCGAAAATTCATTTGGCAACCGATTGTTACCTACACGTATTATCTCGTAGTTGGAAGAAACAGGCCAGCCACCGGGAATCTTAAGGGAATGGCGCTCCTCCGGGAGCAGGGCGGACGTGATCTCGCGGCAAAGAAGAGCACGCGCGCTTTCGCCACAGGCTCACGGTGTCCCGGCAGCGGCAGCGACAGCGAGCCGACAGAATTCGAGAATTTTCTCGAAAGGATCCCGGCGCTTTTCAACGCCGCCGAAGCCGTAGTCGCGGGCGGAAAGATATCGCGCTGTTAACAACAACGGCTTGCGTTTGTTGAGAAACTTTATACTGTGCTAGAGCGTGAAGCATAAGGCTTCGCTGCTTCATATTGAGAATACGTATGCCTATCCAGCCTCCGCCACCTAACCGGGCCTTCACGCTAATCGAGTTGCTGGTCGTCATTGCCATCATCGCGATTCTGGCCGGATTGCTTTTACCCGCGCTGGCCAAGGCGAAAGCGAAAGCCCAATCCATTACCTGCCTGAACAATTTGAAACAGTGGGGCCTCGGATTTCGGATGTATGCGGACGACAACCGTGATTTCGTCCCCGACGAAGGAAACACGATTGTGCAGATCGATGATCCGCAGAACCAGGATGCCTGGTACAACGTTGTGGCGGGATACATGGGAAGCCAGCCTCTGACCAATTCCTATTTTGCTTCTCCCCGAACACCGCCGTTGCCTGGCACAAAGTCCGTATTTTCCTGCCCGTCCGCCCAGAACCCGAATAACACCTACAAAACGCCGCCCGCGACGAGCCGGGCTTTTTTCATGTACGGAGAGAACGGCCGTCTTTGCGTGAACAAATCGACGCGCGCCGCGGGGGCGGGTCAGACAAAACTGTCGGGAATCAAAAAGGTCGTTGACACAATTTTCATTGCCGAGGTGGATCCGAACTCTCCGAACAATACCGGCGCCGCGCAATCCAACGTGACCGGACAGTACGCAGTGGCGAGGCATGCCGGGGATAAAAGGGGAAATTTCTCCATGTGCGACGGAAGTTCGCGGGCTGCCGGGACGAACGAATTTCTGCGGACTTCCACTGAATCCAACAACGCCTCGGAAGAATGGCGGATGGAACGGAGGATTTATTGGTATCCTTCGGAAACGACTCCGAACTGACTGGCTTAATTTAACAACAAGAAAGGCTCCGAAAAAAACCTATGAAAAATCTCATTCTCACCCTCGCCGTGCTCGCCGCCGCCGCAACCGGATCCCGGGCGGCAATCATATTTAGTGATAATTTTAACTACGCGGACGGTTCGGTAACCACTGCCGTGGGATCGCCTTGGACAGCCCATAGCGGGGCGGGCAGCGGCCCGATTCAGGTCGCCAACCAACAGCTCAAAGTCAATTCCAGCAGCGCAGAGGATATCAACGCCACGTTCTCCGGAGTCCCCTACGACACCACGAACAACCCCTCGGTGACCGCCCTGTATTCCAGCTTTACCGTGAACGTCACGAATCTGCCGGCAATCACGGGGAATTACTTTGCTCATTTTAAAGACGACACAACATTCGGCTTTCGTTGCCGCCTCTATGCCGTGACCACAAACGCCGCGCCAGGCACTTATCGGCTTGGCATCGCCAGCACCAATTCCGTCTCAACCACAGCGGGTTTCCAGGCGTTTCCTATAGATCTGGCGACAAACGTCGCTTACACGGTGGTGACACGCATTAACCTGATTACCGGGAATTCCACTCTTTGGATAAACCCAACTTCGGAGGACGACACGAGCGTTTCTTCAACCGCCGATCCCGGAAACATCCTGCCAATTTTCAGTTACGCGTTCCGTCAATCCGGCGGCGGCGGGACTGTCCTGGTGGACACATTAAAGATTGGAACCGCGTTCGCCAACATCGCTGGGACCAACACTTCTCCTTCCATCTCTTCCATTGCCAACCGCAACACGCCGGCCAACACCGCAACCGGCCCGATTTCATTTTCCGTTTCCGACGCGGAGACGCCCGATTCACTCATCGTTTCAGCCACGTCTGCAAATCAGACGCTCGTTCCTGACGCCAACATTACGTTGGTCGATAATGGCGGAGGCAGCCATACCGTCGCAGTTAACCCCGCAAGCGGCCAGCAGGGTTCGGCAGTGATCACCGTTTCGGTATCGGACGGCGTCAACGTGACCACGACATCTTTCACCTTGAAGGTGGGGGCTCCGAGCATCGGGGCGGTTGCCACCCAGATTACTTCGGTCAACCAGCCAGTCACTGTCTCGTTCACCGTGGGTGACACTGAGGGTGATGTTCTGCTTGTCTCGACCAATTCCTCCAATACAGACCTGATTCCAAACGGGAACATAAGTCTCGGAGGCAGCGGCGCGAACCGCACGATCACGTTGACCCCTGCGACTGGCGTTACGGGCAATTCCACGATTACAATTTCGGTCAGCGACGGTCATACGACGACCCAAACCAGTTTTGCCGTGACCGTCAAGGCGTTGATCGGCCTCGTCTTTGCCGATGAATTCAATTACGCGGACGCACCAATTTTCTCTGTTTCCGACGTTTGGATCCATGGAAGCGGCTCCGGAACATCCGCCGAAATGCAGGTGCTCAATGGAGCGGTGGTTCTGGACAACGCGCTGACGGAAGATGTGATGGCGAACCTGACGAATGGACCCTTCGCATCGTCAAACGGCATCGTTTTGTACTGCAGCTTTACCTTGAGCAACGCCGCGCTGCCGTCTGTCAGCGGAAATTACTTCATGCATTACCGGGATTCCGTGGCGGGAACCACGTTCAGGGCCAGAGTATTTGCCAGCACGACCAATGCATCCGAAAATTCCTTCAAGCTCGGCATTGCCAACAGCGCAGGCGCCATCACGGCGGCGAGCCAGTTCCCGCTTGATATTCCACTGAATGGGATAGTCACGGTCGTCACCCGTTACAATGTCGGCACCGGAGAAAGTCGTCTTTGGGTGAATCCGAACTCCGAAAACGATCCCGGGGTCAACGCGGTCGATACTCCCCTGCCGTCCACCGTTGGTGCCATTGCCTTGCGCCAGGATAGCGGCGGCGGCCCCCTCGGCATCCAGCACCTTGATAACCTGAAGATCGGCACGTCCTATACCGACGTCATGACCGTGACAAATACAGCGCCTCCCGTTCTCCTCGTTGCCAAATCCGACAACAATATTGTGCTGACCTGGCCCAATCCGGCGTTTGCCTTGCAGCAAGCGCCGACTGTCACCGGAACCTTTACGAACGTTCCTGGCGCAACCAGCCCGCACACGAACGCTCTGAGCGGCGATCAACAGTTTTTCCGGCTAAAGAACTAGAAAAATCTTACACGCAAAGGGCGGCATGAAAATGCCGCCCTTTTTTGTTTTTAATCCCGCACCCGCTGCCGTAACAATCCGTGATTTGAAAAACCGCGCTGTATTTCTCGACCGCGATGGAACGCTCATCGAAGAAAGAGAGTATTTGAAAGACCTGAAACAGGTCGCGTTCTATCCAGGCGCCATCGGCGGTCTGGAAAAACTGCGCGACGCCGGTTTCAAATTGTTCCTTGTCACCAACCAGTCGGGCGTCGGGCGTGGCTATTTTACTTTGGAGGACGTGCAGAGGGTTCACGATCACATTGCTGATGAACTGGCGCGCTCCGGAGTTAACTTTGAGAAAATATACTTTGCGCCAGAGCATCCTGACCAGCCAAGTCGCGGACGCAAACCCTCGCCGCAATTTCTCTTCGATGCCCGGGATGGATTCGGGATCGATCTCGCGCAAAGCCACATGATCGGCGACAAGCTGATTGATTTGGAATGCGGCTGGAATGCGGGTGTGAAGAAAAGCATTCTCGTGCGAACCGGGTATGGCACAAAAGTGGAGCGCGATTCCCCCGGCGAAATCAGAAGGGCGGTGTGTGTCGATTCGTTAAGCGAGGCTGCAGAGTGGATTTTTCGCCAGGAAGAATCAGGCTTTGCAAATTTCCGCGAGAGATGAGCTGACGGAGGGCAGCTTATCTGGATTGAGCCAGCTCCGTCTCAGCCAGAAACCAGGGACGCTCTGCGCGTGAACGATTTCTTCTTTGCCCGCAAACTCCACGAGCAATTCACCCTCGCGCCGGTAGAAGCGATGCGCCAGGTGCTCGGGGTCGAGTATCCAGTATTCCTGCACTCCATGTTCCTCGTAGGCGGCGAATTTCGGGCCGGTGTCCCGGTCGGCGGACCAGGGCGATAGCGCTTCGACAACGAGCGCCGGGGCGAACGGGGCGTGGGCAGGCTGAAGCCGCGTCACCTGCTCGGTGGTGAAATAAGCAAGGTCCGGCAAAAAAACATTTCTCGTGCTCAGGCGCACCGCAACGACTTCTCGGTAAAGGCGTCCGAGATTTTTTCCGTCGATGTAGGAGCGGAGCAGGTGATCCAGGAAATTCAACAAATCGGCGTGTCGCAAGTTTACCGGTGAATGCATAAATTTCTCCCCATCGATTAAATCGGCATGAACGCCGGGCCTGAGCCAGTCGAGGAAATCTTCAGCCGTCCAGAGTTCCCTTTCGCAGGTGTCTGAAATGGAGACGAGCGTCGGCATGGCCAAAATTTAGCGGCGCGAAGGAGTTTCGGCAAGCGCGGTTCACTTTTGAGTGTTGCTCGAAGCAAGTCTCGTTTATCTCTAGCAGGCAACATTCGCATGAAAATCATCGGCATCATTCCCGCCCGCTACGCCTCAACCCGGTTTCCGGGCAAACCACTCGCGCTGATTGCCGGCAAGCCGCTCATCCAGCACGTCGTCGAACAATGCGGGAAAGCCAAATCGTTGAGCGAAGTCATCGTGGCCACGGACGACACCCGAATCTTCGAAGCTGTCCAGGATTTTTGCCAGGTCGAAATGACGTCGCCTGACCATCCCAGCGGGTCGGATCGAATCGCAGAAATCGCCGAACGCAACTCCTGCGATGCCGTCGTCAATATCCAGGGCGACGAACCCTTGATTGATCCCGCGGTCATTGATGCGGTCGCCCATGCCCTGAGTGAAAATGAAATGTCCACGGCAGCCACGCCCATCAGGGACCCGGCCGAATACGAAAATCCCAACGCCGTAAAAGTCGTTGTCAACGTTTCGGGACACGCCTTATATTTCTCGCGGCGCACGATTCCGTTTTTGCGAGATGCTGCCAATCGTTCGGTTGCTGAACAGTTGGCGGCATTTCCATTTTTAAAGCATCTCGGCATTTATGGGTATCGTCGCGAGACGCTGCTGCGGCTGGTAAAGTTCCCGCAGTCGCCGCTGGAACAGGCCGAGAAACTGGAACAGCTTCGGGCGCTGGAAAACGGGATTCAGATCGCAGTCGTGAGGGTGAACTACGACAGCATCGGTGTGGACATGCCGGAAGACGTGGCGCGCGTAGAAGAGATTTTAAAGAACCAAAACAACAGATGAACACCGATGGACACAGATTTTTCGGACGTTACGCCCAAGCCACGTCTCCATCCGTGATTATCTGTGTTGATCTGTGACTTCACTTTTTCAAATGAAATACATTTTCGTCACCGGCGGTGTCATTAGTTCGCTCGGGAAGGGCTTGCTCGCGGCGGCTCTCGGGACGCTGCTCGAGAATCGCGGTCTCAAGGTCACGCTCCAGAAATTTGACCCGTATCTCAACGTCGATCCGGGCACGATGAGCCCGTACCAACACGGCGAAGTCTATGTGCTCGACGACGGCGCTGAAACCGACCTTGATCTCGGCCACTACGAGCGGTTCACCAATTCCAAGCTGACCCGGCTGAACAACCTGACCAGCGGCCAGGTTTACCAGACGGTCCTGGACCGGGAGCGTCGGGGCGATTATCTCGGCAAAACTGTCCAGGTCATCCCTCACGTGACGGACGAGATCAAAAACCGCATCCGCCAACTGGCTGAAAAATCCAAGGCGGACGTGGTCATCACAGAAATCGGCGGGACCACCGGCGACATTGAGGGACTCCCGTTTCTCGAAGCCATCCGGGAATTCGCCCTCGAAGTCGGATACGACAACGCGATGTTCGTCCACGTCACCTACGTTCCATTCATCAAGGCGGCAGGAGAACTGAAAACCAAGCCGACGCAGCAATCGGTCGCGAAACTGCGCGAGATCGGGATCACGCCACACATGCTGGTCTGCCGTTGCGAAAAGTCGCTCGACGCGGAGTTGCGCCAGAAAATCTCCCTCTTTTGCAACGTTCCCTACGAAGCGGTCATCGAAGAGAAAGATGTCGAGCACAGCATTTATGAACTGCCGCTGATGTTGCAACGCGAACGCATGGACGACCTGGTCTGCCGCCAGCTCCGGCTGGAAACTCCGCCGGCGAACATGGCGCATTGGCAGGAGATCATCCGCAAACTGATTGCGCCCCAGCACCGCGTCCGGGTCGGAGTCGTCGGCAAATATATCGAGTTGAACGACGCGTATAAATCGGTTTACGAAGCGGTCATCCACGGCGGGATTGCTCATGATTGCGGCGTCGAGATTATCAAGGTGGACGCCGAGGAAATCGAGCGGGCCGGCCCGGAGAAGATTTTGTCCGGCCTCGGAGGGATTCTCGTTCCAGGCGGATTTGGCGAACGCGGAATTGAGGGGAAAATCCTGGCAGCCAAATACGCGCGGGAAAAAAATATTCCGTATCTCGGCCTGTGCCTTGGGATGCAAATCGCCACCATCGAATTTGCGCGGAACGTCCTGAAACTTTCCGAAGCGCACTCGACCGAATTCAATCCCAATTCGCCCCACCCGGTCATCGCCTTGCAGGAGGAGCAGAGAAAAGTTTCTTCCAAAGGCGGGACAATGCGGCTCGGGGCGCAAGCCTGCCAGCTCACCGTCGGTTCGAAAGCCAGTCAGCTTTACGGAGCCTTTTGCATTAACGAACGGCATCGGCACCGCTATGAATTCAACAATGCCTACCGGGAACAATTCGAGAAGGCGGGCTTCATGATTTGCGGAAACACCCCGGACGGAAAGCTGGCGGAGGTCATCGAACTGACAGACCACCCGTTTTTCATTGCGTCACAATTTCACCCGGAATTCCTGAGCAAGCCCGATCGTCCGCATCCGCTGTTCAAAGGATTCATCGCAGCCGCCCACGCCCACTTGCATCACAAACCAATTTAAGATGTGAGTCTCCTTCTTGAAATAACTACGCAGCGAACTGCTTCATTTTCTTAACCAGGGGCGGAATCGCCTTCCACGGATCCTCATTCTCCTCAAACTCGAGGGCGACATAGCCCTGGTAATTCGCCTCGCGCAATATCTGGAAGAGGCCCTTGAAGTCGGCGGCCTCGGCCGCTTTCGCCCCCTCGCGGCGCATGGACGCCTTCAATTGGACATTGACCGCGTAGGGAGCGCATTGGGCCAGATCCGCGTAAGGATCAGCCGTGTTGAAATTTCCGGTGTCCAGGTTGATTCCGAGCCAGGGACTCTTGACCGCTCTGACGATTTCGAGGAGTCCTTCCGGTTTCGCGACGATACCGCCATGATTCTCCAACCCGAGAAATATTCCTTTTGAACCCGAGTAATCGGAAACCTCTTCCAGTGTGCCAATGCACATCTTGCGCGCCTCGGCGTCGGTCAGGCCCTTGGCGGCTGACCCGGCAAAAACCCGGATGTGAGGCGCGCCCATCAAGGCGGCGTGATCGACCCATTTCTTTACCAGATTGATTTCTTCGGTGAGCTTTTGCCCTTTCGGCAGGGCAAAATTATTTCCACAGGCAGTGCCGCTCACCTCGACTCCGCGGAGAAAACAATGGCGCCGAATCTGGAGCAGGAAATCGTCGGTCACCGGCTGGGGAAAATAATAGCTGGTCAATTCCACACCCTGGCATCCCTGCTCCGCGCAAAAATCGATGAACTGAAATAAATTAATTTCCTTTCCGGACGCGTTCGGTTTGAAGTAATCGCGGAACGAATATGCGGCCACGCTCAAGAGGAAGCGGGCGTCGCCCGGCCTCTTAAAAGGTTCGACTGCGGTCGCCAGGTTTTTCAGCAGTCCGGCGCCAGTCAGAGCCAGAGCCGTTTGTGCCGAAGACGCGAAGAATGTCCGGCGAGAGATCTTCGATTGCATGGCCAGTTGATAACAGCAGTTTCCCTCAAAAGCAAAGCCAAGCGCTGAGCCGTTGTCCTCTTCCACAAAGGTTTTTGAAACTTGCAATCACTCTCGGCTTGGCTATCTTCCACGCTCCGCTGCCGGAAAAATCCCAGCGAAAATTTATCTAAGAAGCTATGGCATCAGCAAACGACCTGAGAAAAGGGATGGCGATTAATTACAATGGAGACATCGCCGTTGTTTTGGACACGCAACATCGCACGCCCGGGAATCTTCGAGCGTTCGTCCAGGCCACCATCCGCAGCATCCGCACCGGCAAATCTTCCGACGTCCGTTTCGGTTCCACCGAGAAAATCGAGATTATCCCGATGATGACCCGCAAGATGGAGTTCAGCTACAAGGACGGCGAGGACTATGTGTTCTCCGACCCGGAAACTTACGAGACGGTCACGATCATGGCGGATGTCGTTGGCGATGCCTCCAAATATTTAATCGAAAACGCGACGGTGACGGTGACGCTGGTCCAGGATAAACCGGTGCAAATCGAGTTGCCTTCAAGCGTGATCCTGACGGTGACGGACGCGCCCGATGGTGTTCGCGGCGACTCCGCCAACAACGTGCAGAAGGCGGTCACCATGGAGACCGGCATCACCGTCCAGGCTCCGCTGTTCATCAAGACGGGCGAGAAGATCAAGGTCGATACGCGCACCGGAAAATACATGGAACGCGCCTGACGAATCGCAGTTAACCCGTTTCGGTTTACAAATCAAAAGGCCCGCACGAATGCGGGCTTAGTTTTTTTCCTGGCCAAGGACATCCTGGTGAAGGTCGATGCTTGAGGAATCCCGGCACGTCCAAACCACCGATACTTCAGGAATTTTCCAACGCCGCGCCGCTCCAACCCCGCTGCGACTGGTCCTGCGGACACGGTTGCCCTCCGATCAAGAATCCTAACGCGTCGCCATCCCAGGCCCGGGATTGTGAGGCAGACCCGCTCGGCTCGGGCAATCGCACAACCAACGTCACCCACCGCGACACGATTGCCGCTTTCGTCGAATTCCTTGAGCCGGGTTGCATTGCCGGATATAGCATTGACTCGATGCATCCAAAAAGCCACCTCGGCAAGCTATGGCGAAAGTTGAAATCACAAGCAGACCCAGGTGATCGCTCGTGTCCGTTTAAATTAGATTTTTCGGCGTTGCATCGCCTTCGCTTTGCTCTCCTGTTCGCTGGCTGTATGGCTTGCCACGCTGCCACATTCCATGTCGCGCCCGGCGGCAAAGACACGCACCCCGGCACTCGATCCAAACCGTTTCGCACCTTGGAGCAGGCGCGGTCGGCAGTGCGTTCAATGAAGCAAACCAGCGGTCTCCCGCCCGCGGGCGTGACAATCTGGATTCAGGCTGGCGACTACGTGTTGCCCTCCACGTTTGAAATTGGCCCGGAGGACGGCGGCGAGCCGGGCAGGCCGGTGGTGTATCGGGCGGTCGAAGGGAAGGAGGTGAGAATGATGGGCGGAATCCCCCTGCCGGCCGGGATCTTTCAACCCGTGAGCGCGCCAGACCAGTTGCAGAGACTTGATGCGGCGAACCGCCAGAAGATTGTCCAGGCAGATTTGCGAGCGCTCGGGATCACCAACTACGGCACTTTCCCGGATCAATTCAGCGGCGCGGCCTTGGTGCCAGAGTTGTTCTTCAACGACCAGCGCATGACTTTGGCGCGGTGGCCGAATGACCAGTGGGCTGAGTTCAGCAAGGTAATCGAAAGCGGCCCCGCCCCGTGGCGCAATCACGCTTCGGACAAGCTCGGGTCATTCGCCTACGAGGGAGATCGTCCGGCGCGGTGGCAGCCTGCGCCCGCCGTTTGGCTGCAAGGCTACTGGTGTTTCGACTGGAGCAGCGAAACGATTCGCGTTCAGAACATCGACACGAACGAACACCAGATCACAATGGCGAAATCGCATCATTACGGGCTGGGGAGCGGCAACCCCGGCCCGCGGCGGTTCTTCGCAGTAAACCTGCTCGAAGAGCTGGATCAGCCCGGCGAATACTTCATCGACCGCGACACCGGAATGCTTTTTTTCTGGCCGCCTTCGTCCTTGCGCGGCGCGCGGGTGGTATTGTCCACCTTGACCGAGCCCGTCATCGCATTGCGCAACGCGTTGCATGTCACGTTGCGCGGCCTGACGATCGAAACGTGCGCGGGCAACGGAATCGAAGTCCGCGGCGGTCGGGAGGTCAGCCTGCTCGCCTGCCGCATTCGCAACACCGGCATGGATGGCGTCGTCGTGGAAGGCGGCGCGCAGCATCGCGTCGAGGCCTGCGACATCTTCGACACCGGGACGGCCGGCCTCAAAATCGGTGGCGGCGACCGCAAGGCACTCGCGCCGAGCGGGCATGAGGCGATCAACAACCACATCCACCACGTCTCGCGCCGTCAGCGCACGCACGCCTACCACGTTCATCTCGGCGGCGTCGGCGTCCGGCTCGCGCACAATCTGCTCCACGACGGGCCCCATCAGGCCATCGGACTCGCGGGCAACGATCACGTGATCGAGTTCAATGAGATTCACCACACCGGAATGGAGACCGATGATTGCGGGTCGTTTTACATGGGGCGCAACCCGTCCGAACGCGGCTCGGTGCTGCGATACAATTACTGGCATCACATCGGGAGCACGCGCAACCACGGCAGTTGCGCGGTCTATTTCGACGACGGCGCCGGTGGGCAGACCGTGTTCGGCAATATTTTCTATCGAGCGGCCGGAGGGAGTTTTGGGGCCGTCTTTTCCCACGGCGGCCACGACAACTCGGTGCGCAACTGCATCTTCATCGAATGCCCCCTCGCGCTGGGCAGCGCCCCTTGGAATGCCAGCACTTGGAAAGAATGGCAGACCGGTTCGCTCTGGCAGGAGAAGTTGCTCAAGGACGTGGACATCACCCGGCCGCCGTACGCCGAGCGCTATCCCGAACTGAAAGGATTTTTGGAGTTTGGAGGCGAACCGCGCAACAACCACGCCGTTGCCAACCTGATTGTGAATTGCCCCAAAGTGCAAACCGGCAATTGGAATGTGACCAACTGTTTCGTGACCGACGGCGATCCGGGCTTCGTCAACTTCGCCAAACAGGACTTCCGGCTGCGCGACGACTCAGCAATCTTCACGAAGATACAGGGCTTCGAGAAAATCCCCTCTGAGAAAATCGGCCTGCGGCGAGATGAATTGCGCCGCCGTCCGTGACGCTCACTTGAGCGTCTTCAAGTAGGCGAACAGGTCGCTCACGTCCTCCGGTTTCATTCCCTCCAGCAAGCCCTCCGGCATCAGGGTCATTTTCGTGAATCGCGTTTGCCGGACGTCGCTTCGCGGCACGCGCAGGTCGCTCGTTTTGGGCCGGCGCAGGATAAACGCATCCTTGTCCTCGGAAATCAATCGGCCATCCAGCACTTCGCCGTTCTTCAACTCCATCCGAAAGACGCGGTAGCCAGGTTCCATCTGCGCATTCGGCGTCAGTATATTTCGCAGCAACGACTCGACGCCCAACGCACCGGCGCCGTTCAGCACCGGACCGATATCGCCGCCCTGCCCGCCGACGATGTGACAGCTCAGGCACAGCGTGGCGAATAGGGTTCGCCCTTTCGCCACATCTCCGGATTGGTTGGCGTGGGAATGGAACGTCGAGAATTTTTCGCCCAGCGCCAGAGATTCCGTCTCGGTCAGCAGCGCGGGGAAATCCTGCGTCTTCTCCACCCGCGCTCCGGCACGGAGCTTGCCCCATTTCGCGCCGGAGAAATACCGGACCAAACCATTCGCCTGGCCGCCTTCGTAACTGCGGTCGAATTCACCGCGAATTTCTTCCGGCGTGCGGACACGATCCCAGACCCGGAACTCGCTCAACCAACCCGCCGTTCCCATGCCCGGCGTGGTCCAGCCAATCCGGCAATGCTCAAATTTCTTAGTGACGATCTTTGAATCGGCGGTGTCGAGTTCGCCGTTCAGGTAAATTCGAAATCTCCCGCCCGCATCACGCGTCACTGCAATGTGCGTCCAGAGGTCCGGATGAGTTTTTTTCTTTGCGACGATGGCATCGTGGATCTCTCCTCCGACATAGACGCGGAACTGTCCACCGGCGAAATTCATGTCCAGCGCGCCGGGTGCGCCGAAAATTCCGTCGTTGTTGTCAATGCCGGGGTCGAGCTTGACCCATGTCTCGACTGTGAACGAACCGTCCAGCGTAATCTCGGATTCCACCCAGGCATCGCTACCGCCATTGAGCCGGAGGCAGGGGCGGAACAACGCAGCCATGTCACCAAGCAACTCGCGCAACCCGGCGGAATCGCTCAGGACCGTCAGCAGTTTTTCGAAGGCCGGGCCATCAACATCTGTTTTGGCAATGACTCCAGATTTGATGCCAGCTACGACGGCTTGCGCGCCGGCCTTCGCGCCAGTCAACCGGCCCAGGGCAGAGCGACGCTGCGAGGTGTCCAGCTCTGGCCAGAAACCAAGGAGCACCGACGCCCCGAGTTCGTCCTTTAAAACAGCCAACGCGCCAAGCGCTTCGTTTCGGATTTCCGCAGACGCGGATGATTTCGCAATCTCAGCGAGAAGATCGACATCGCCCACGCGCAACTCGCGCAGCGCTCGCAGGGCTGCCTCGGCTTGACCGGAGAGCGTCTGTTTCCCGTCGCCAGACTTTTCCCAGCCTTGTCGGAGGACGGACGTGATCTCATTTTCAAGAGCCGAAATCTGAAAAGCGCTCGCCACCTGAATGCCGAGAGACACGGAGGTAGAATCGCCCGCAAGCAATTCCCGCGCGGCGCTGCTGACCAGGGGAGTCATTCGCGCCGCGTCAATCCGGCTGCGCGCCTGAAGGAGGCTTTCGACCATGTTCTTGCGAGTCGCCGGGTTTTGGAGCCCGGCCTTCAATGCGTCGGTCACGCCGGGCGCATCGGGAAAGTTGGCGAGGCGGAGGATTTCCTCCTGTGAGGGCGCACGCCCGAGTTGCGGCAGCAACTGGGCAACGCGGCTGGCGCTCGCTTCCGGCTCCAGCGCCAGAGTGGCAAGGAGACGATTCTCCAGCGGCAACGCTTTGGCCGCATCGCTCTCCAGAAATCTCGCGACGGCGTCCGGGTGTTTCTCCATTTCCAGGCGGGCAACGTAACGCTCGAATTCGCGATCGTAGGCATCTTCAATCTTTATGGTCTTGCCGTTTTGAGTGCTTTTCATGGTCGGTTCCGCCAACGGAGCGCGAGCCAACTTTGCGAGCAATCCGACTGCGTTCATCGCGGCGGGGGAACTGGCCGAGGCTTGGTCGCCTTCGAGGTGTTGGGTCAGGAGCGTGCCCGCCGTGCGAATGACTTCGGCGCGCACCTCGGGGTCGGCATCGTCGGCCAGCGATGCGAATGCGGCGAGCGATTCGGCAATGGGCAGACCGTTGTCGCGATGGGCGCGGATCGCTTCGCGGCGAATGTTCCGGTTGCCATCGCCGAGCAATGGCTTGAGCAAGGCGACGTCAACGGCGTGCAATCCCTCCAGCGCCCAGAGGGAAGCGATCCGGCGTTGCGCGGTTTGGTTCTTGTCCCCGGCAATTATTTTAAGCTCCGGCGCGAGTCCCTTCATCTGCCGGTCGCTGATGGCCTGCCAGGCAAGATGGCTTTGCGCCAGAGACGCGCCGCCCAGTTTGGCAAGCAGTTGTTCGCCCGTGAGCGTCGTGAAATCCGGGACCTCCAAAGGTTTCGTTCCGGAAGGTTTCACGCGCCAGATGCGTCCCCGTTTTTTGTCACGCTCGGGGTGGTTCCGCGGCACCTCGTTGTGCGAAATGATTTTGTTGTACCAGTCCACGATGTAGAGGCAGCCGTCCGGACCAGTGCGCAGCGCCACGGGCCGAAACCATTCGTCGCTGGAGAGGACAAAATCCGGCAGCCTTTGGTAACGAAAACGGGCGCCGTCCGGCGTGACACGGATGGCCTGAATTTTTCGCGTGATCGGGTTGGCGAGATAAAAAATGCCCGCGTATCCCTCGGGAAACAGGGAGTCGTCCGCCAGCGCGAGACCGCTCAAACCTGTTCCACCCATCCGAAATTCCGGCGCGGTGCCCGGGAACTCGGGGGCGTAGCTCTTGAATTGCGCGTCGGAGCAGCCGGGATAATTCGCATATTCATGGAACGGCATCATCGGGTAACCGTAGTCGTTTGCCTCCTGAATCCACGCCTGCCCGTTTCCGTCCAGCACGAGGCCCCAGATGTTGCACGGGCCCTGCGTGGTGATGTCGAAATCCGATCCGTCCGCCCGGAACTTCGCCATGCGCGTCTGGTCAAACTGCTGCTCCTTGCCAGTCGAGGTTTTGACTTTGCCGTAATTGAAAGCGCCCTGTGCCATCCAGATCCAGTTTCCCGGCGCGCGGGTGAATTGATGCGGGAACAAGTGCGAATCCTGCACGCCGAAACCGGAGAGCGTCACCTCGCGCTGATCCGCTTTGCCGTCGCCGTCGGTGTCGCTCAGAAAAACAATGTCCGTCCCGTGTTGCGCATAGACGCCATTTCGATAAGGCAAAATCCCCAAAGGAATCGCCAGGCCGTCGGCGAACACTCTTGCCTTGGCGGCGTAACCGGTCGGGGATTTCGGGTCGCGGTCGAAAACCAAAACCTTGTCCTTCGCCTTGCTCGCGTAGAGTTCCCGGGCAACGGCAGGGCTCTCGTTGGCATCCACCGGATATTCGAGCGCTGTCATCGTCCAAAGCCGACCCTTCAAATCCCAATCGATGGCCACGAACTTCCCGAATCCCGCTTCCGTATCCTCGCTGGCGATCAACTCGATTTCAAAGCCTGGAGGCAGCGTGAACAAGGCCCACTCCTCTTCCGGGGTGAGCGGGGACGCCTTTGCGCCGGGCTTCGGTTCCGGCGCGCCCTGAAATTTCTCCGTGTCGGGAAATTCCTCGATGGTGATGCCCTTGATTTGCACGAGGGCTTTGCCGCCGCCATGCACTTGGATGCCGAGTTTGCCCCGGTCGTAATTCGGGATGCTCAAGTCCGGCTCGTAATAGTCGGTACCCATCACGCCATTGATCCAGGTGGTGATGCGCGATCCTACGGCGCGAATGACGTAGTCGTTCCAACCGTCCGGTTTGAGGACGGGACGCAGCGCGTTCATGTCGGAGAACGACATCACCTTGTTGCGGCGAGACTCGTCGTATATCGCGCCATACCATGAGGGCTCGCCGAAGTCGCACTGATAGCCTGCCATCTCGGTATTGCCCGGGACGCGTTGCGAGCGGATTTGGAAACCGGAGTTGATGAAGCCATTCGTGCCGGTGAGCTTGATTTTGAATCGCACCATGAAGTTTGTGTAATCGCGGGTGGTGGCGAGAAAGTCGTTGTGCTTGACCGTCTCGATGAGCGAGCCGCCCGTCAGCGCGCCATCCTCGATGCGCCAGAGCTTCGAGTCTCCCTCCCAACCGGCGAGGGTGGCGCCGTCGAAAAGCGCCACGGCCCTGGCTGTGGGCGCAGGGGGCGGCGCGGCGGGTAGAGTGGAGCTCGATTGAGAAAGAAAGGCGGTGAACAAGAGAATCGAAATGCGTTTCATGAGAGTGGCGTCGCTTGACATGGGCCATCCCGGCTGGCACCCGAGCGTTTTTGGAAAGGACATCGCCCGGAGAATAACGTCACCGATTTCCGAACGCACCTGCAATTTTTGCGACTGCGAGCCTGTCTGAAAATTCGGGATGGGGTAGCACAGGCCACCGGCCTGTGGCGTCCGGCGACTCGCCGGACGCAACGGGGAGAACGCTTGAACCAAAAAGGGCGGACTTTTATCGTGCGGCCGCCTTCCCCTTCCGGTCGGCGGGGTCGCCGACCGAAACAGGCCGGTGGCCTGTTCTACCCTTTTCAGACAGTCTCTGAAGAATTGTCAGGCGCGTCCCGGCTGTGCGCGAGCGCGAAATTTAATCGCGGCTGAATGCCGCTTGGATTGAGTCGGGAGTGAGTGCATGATGCGCAGGATGAACGAACGGAAATGCCAATGAAAATTACTGTCCACGGAGCTGCCGGCGAAGTTACCGGTTCGTCCTACCTCGTTGAAACCGACCGCGCGCGGGTGCTCGTGGACTTCGGCCTGTTTCAGGGCGGCGGAAATACGCAGGCCAAAAATGTCCTGCCTTCGGGCCTGGATCCCGCGCGCCTCGACACGGTGCTGGTGACGCACGCGCATCTCGACCACACCGGGCGACTGCCGCTGTTGCTCAAGGGCGGCTACGCCGGTTCCATCCACGCGACGAATGCGACCCGTGATCTCACCGGCCTGATCCTGCGGGACTCGGCCAAGGTGCAGCACTACGATATCGAGCGCGCCAACCGCAAACGCGAAGGGTCAGACAAACCGTTGCTCGAACCTCTCTACAATGCCGAGGTCGTCGAGCGCACCATGCAATTGTTCCGCGTGGTGGAGTTGAATCAGCCCTTCGCCGCGGCGGACGGGATTGAGGCGAGATACATCGGCGCGGGGCACATGCTCGGCTCAGCCAGCATCGAGCTGACCGTGCAGGAGGAAGGCAGAGAAAAGGTCGTGGTCTTTTCCGGCGACATCGGGCCGTCCGGCCTGGCCATCGTGCGCGACGCGGAGACGTTCAAACGCGCAAATGTCGTCTTTCTCGAATCGACTTACGGCGACCGCGATCACAAACCGTTGAAAGAAACCCTGGCCGAGTTTCGCGCCATCATCGAGCACATGGTGAAGAACAGGTCGCGAATCCTCGTGCCTGCGTTTGCGGTGGGTCGCACGCAGCAGATTATTTTTCACCTCGATGAATTATTCTGCGCAGGAACGGTGAAACCGTTTCCTGTTTATATCGACAGCCCCATGGCCATCGAGGCGACGAGAATTTACCAGAGCCATCCCGATTTGTTCGATGACGAGATCATCGACCTGCAACGCGCCTGCGACATCGCCAGCCGCCACAACCACGTCAAGCCCACGCCCACCGCGCAGGATTCGATGGCGCTGAACGAAACAGCCGGACCCTGCCTGATCATGGCGGGTTCGGGCATGTGCAACGCGGGCCGCATCCTCCACCACCTGCGCCACGGGCTGTCCGATCCGGAAACCAGCGTGATGATCGTCGGGTTTCAGAGCGAGGGAACCCTCGGCCGCCAGCTCGTGGACGGCGCCGGCGAAGTGAGGATTTTCGGGGAGAAGATTCCGGTTAAGGCGAGAATTCACACGCTGAACGGATTCAGCGCCCACGCCGGGCAGACGGAATTGTTGAAATGGTTTCGGTTCCTCGCCCCATCGAAACCGCAAGTCGTCCTGACACACGGCGAGTCGCGCGGGCGCGAACCACTGGCTGAATTGATTCAAAATCGGCACGGGCTCAAAGCGGTTTTGCCGTCGCAAGGCGACGTGATTCGACTCTGACGCGCATGACCTGGGAGATGATTTTTGTTTTCGGGCTGCTGGCCGTGACCTTCGCGATGATGGTCTGGGAAAAGCTGTCGCTGGACATCGTGGCGATGCTGGCGCTCAGCGCACTGCTGGCCGCGGGCATTTTGACCCCGGCCGAAGCGTTCAAAGTCTTCAGCAACGAGGCCGCCATCACCGTCGCCTGCATGTTCATTCTCAGCGCCGCGCTGGAGCGCACCGGCGTGATCGAAACCATCGCCCACCAGCTCAACCGGGCGGTTGGGAAAAGTGACTGGTCGCTCCTCATTGTAATGCTCCCGATCGTCGCCGTGCTTTCGGCCTTCATCAACAACACGCCGGTCGTCGTCGTGTTCATGCCCATCATGATTTCCCTTGCAGCGTCGCGCGGATTGAAGCCATCGAAACTGCTCATCCCTCTTTCGTTCGCTTCCATTTTCGGCGGGCTTTGCACGCTCATCGGCACCTCGACCAACATCCTCGTCAGTTCGACGGCGCAGCAACTGGGCCAGCCTCCGCTGGGCATGTTCGAGCTCGGTCGCGCCGGTTGGATTCTGGCGGTGGTGGGCCTGGTTTATCTGCTCACGATTGGCCGCAAGCTTCTGCCCAACCGCGACACGCTCGCTTCCACGCTCCAAACCATCGACAGCAAACAGTATTTGACCGAGGTCCTGGTCGCCGCCGGATCGCCGTTGGTGGGGAAAAAACTGTCCGAGACGCCGCTGGCCAACCAGCCCATGGCGCGCGTCCTCGAGGTCATTCGCGTCGGCGCGCTGGTTTACACTCCGCTGAATGAAATTGTCCTCGCGCCCGGCGACCGCCTGCGGTTGACCACCCCGCTCGCCTCGATCCTCGAACTCAACCAGCTCAAAGGAGTGGAACTGCTGCCCAAGTCGGCCCTGGGCGTGGAACTGATCGGCGCGCAAAAAGCCATCGTGGCCGAGTGCGTCGTCGGCCCGCGCTCGAGCCTGATCGGGCGGAGCGTTCGCGACGTGGACTTTCGCCGCACCTACGGTGTGCTGGTGCTGGCAGTGCATCGGCAGAGCGTGAATTTGAGCCAGGATTTCGCCGACGTGAAACTGCACTACGGCGACACGCTGCTGGTGGAGGGTCCGGAGTCGGCGATGAACCGGTTGCGCGGGCATCGTGACTTTCTCCTGTTGCTGGACGTTCCGGAAACGGCCAAGCGCCGGCAAAA
>Ga0163144_10003576_pt1 | contig 35363 bp, 42 predicted proteins | sample OliLak19BULKMAT1_FD_123175 | JGI IMG/M metagenome (GOLD analysis project Ga0163144, IMG submission 123175) | Freshwater microbial mat bacterial communities from Lake Vanda, McMurdo Dry Valleys, Antarctica - Oligotrophic Lake LV.19.BULKMAT1 | ecosystem: Environmental > Aquatic > Freshwater >...
CTGCGCGAAGGCCGCGGGCGCCTTCGGCCCTTTGCGTTTCCGGGGGTTCGCGTCCACGCGTCGCGCGAGTGCATTCAGCAACTGGCGGGCGTTCTGGAAATCGCCCAGCCACAGCAGCGCCGTGCCCTTGCTCGCCAGCTGATAGGCAGCATCGGCGGTCATGATGTCATCGGCGACGACCATGCGCTTGGGGGGTGGCGTGCCATTTTCGGAACGCCAGCGCACGGAGGTCGTCGTGCCCCCCTTGGTCCAGGTCAGGACGGAATGCGCGGGAACGACGGAATTGTTCGGGAGGGAGATCATGATAGTGAGTAGCTTACCTGTCGCGAGCCCCCCGCAGCCAATCGTCATCAGCTGACAGCAGCGCATCACTGCCGCCACCCGGCGTCGTGAAAGTATCCAGGGTCTGACCTTCCGGCTTCGGTTGCGGCTGAAGAGGTATTCGCCAGGGGCTTCGTCCTGCCATTCTCGCCGAGCCTTCCTTGCGCCCACCGCCGATGACAACAGCGTTTGTTTCTCACCTCCCGTATTGCCGCGCGATCTGTGCTACACCTCAATCATGGAAACCACCGTACAAGTCCCGCGCGCGATCCTGATCGGCATTCAAACTCCGGGCGTCGACGATGTAGCCCACGCCGCGAGCCTTGAGGAACTGGGCCGGCTCGTGAAAACGCTCGGTTACGAAGTCGTCGGCACGCTGTCGCAGAAACGCCCCGGGCTGGGTGGCGCGACCGTGCTCGGCAAGGGGCGCCTCGCGGAACTTGCGGCGCTCACCGGCGGGACGGGGGTCGTCGGATCGATGGCCATTCCGCAGAAGTCGAAGGCCCGTGAGCGCTTCGCTGGCACCGAAGACAAGCAGCCGGAGGTGCCGCAGCCGGCACCTGATGCGGAGGCGCCACGAAAGCCGGAGTTCGTGATCCTCGACCACGAGATCTCCCCGAACCAGGCGCGCTATCTTGAGCGCGCAACCGGGGCGAAGGTGCTCGACCGGACCGGCGTCATCGTGGAGATCTTTCATCGTCATGCGCGCAGCCGGGAAGCCCGGCTACAGGTGGAGATCGCGCGGCTGAAGTACGTTTCGCCGCGACTGCAGGAGGCCGTCGCCGGCAGCGGCCGGCAGCAGGGCGTCGGTTCCGGCGAGTCCGATCTCGAGACCGATCGCCGCAAGATACGCGATCGTCTCGCCGAGCTGAACGCGCAGCTGAAGGACGTCCTGCGCGACAACGAGCAGCGTCGTCATGCGCGCCGCGACCAGCTTCGGGTCGCGCTGGTGGGATACACGAACGCAGGCAAGTCGTCGCTCATGCGCGCCCTCACCGGCAGCGAGGTGCTGGTCGCGGACAAGCTGTTCGCGACGCTCGACACGAGCGTGCGCGCGCTGGCGCCGGAGACCCGGCCGCGCGTGCTCGTTTCGGACACGGTCGGCTTCATCAAGAAGCTACCGCACGACCTCGTCGCGTCTTTCCGGTCCACCCTCGACGAGGCGCTCGAAGCATCACTCCTGCTCTTCGTCGTCGACGCGTCCGATCCGACCTACGAATCGCAACTCGAAGTGAGCCGCAGCGTGCTGCGGGAGATTGGGGCGGACGCCGTGCCCTCCCGCCTGATTCTCAACAAGATCGATTGCGTGAGCGAAGACGACCGCGCCGCCCTGCGCGCGAAGCACCCCGGCGCCATCCTGCTATCCGCGAAGTCACCGCAGAATGTGGCCGCGTTACGCGAGACGATCATCGCGTTCTTCGAAGCCTCCATGGTGGAGGATGAATTTGTGCTGCCGTACGGAAAACAGGGACTGCTGGGTGAAGTGCACGAGCATGCACGCGTGCTGTCCGAAGACTACGACACGAAGGGTCGCATCATGAAGGTACGCGGCTTGCCCGGCGCGATCGCCCACCTGCGCAGAATGCTCGTTGCGCCGTGAATCCGAGCGCCGTCGCCGCGGGATTACCGCACTGACCTTCAACGACGTTTGCTGTAAGAGTAACCACGACGGCAGCAGCGACGACCGTCACTGCATGCAAGGGCTTCATAGCAGCCGCAACCGGATGCCACCCGCGGGATAGTCTTGCGCGGCCAGGCGGCTAATGCACTTGTTGATGCCTATCCCTCACGATACCAAAGTCGAGTCCGGAGAATAAAATCCCTGGCGGGTGGCGGACGCCGTGCAGGCCTCGTCGCCGATACAATCACCCCCGAATGATTTCCCGCCCATCGAACCAGCCAACGGATTCAGATAAAGCGTCCGGCTCAGGAACTGCAGAAGTGCGAAGCATTTCCGGCGAAACGCCGCAGCCAGGCGGGGACAGCGAAGGACGACACTTCCGCCTGTTGGCCATTCTCTGCCTGTGCGGATTTGCCACGTCGATCTCCTGGCGCGCGCTCGATCCGATGCTACCGGTGATGGCGACGAACCTCGACGTCCCACTGAGCGAAGTGGTCCTGCTGGCTTCCGCGTACAGTCTGCCGTTCGCCCTGATGCAGCTGGTGTTCGGCCCGCTGGGCGATGCCCTGGGCAAAACGCGGCTCATCCGGTTTTCGCTGGGCATGGTCGCGGCGAGTCTGCTCCTGATGGCGGTCGCACCCGACTTCCACACCGTGTTCGGGGCGCGCATCCTCAGCGGCGCCTTTGCGGGCGGCATCAATCCCGTCGCCATCGCGCTGCTGGGCGAAACCATCGCGCTGCACCACCGCCAGGTCGCGCTGGGCCGCTATCTGGCGGCGATGATCGGCGGGCAGATGATCGGCGCCCTGTACGCGGGCCTGCTCGTGGATCTCATCGGCTGGCGCTGGGTGGTCGCGATTGCCGCCGTGGTGGTCGCCACGGTCTGCGTGCTGGCGATCCGGTTTCTCGACAGCACCCGCGAAACGCGCTCGCGTCCGTCCCTGCCGAAAGTGGCGGCCAGCTACCGCATGATCTTCGCGCGTCCCGGCGCCTTCCTCCTCATGGCCATACTGGCCGCCGAGGGAATATTGATACTGGGCATCATTCCCTTCGTCGCCGGCATGCTCCTGGAGCGTCTCGGGAGCGGCTCCGCGCAGGCCGGCATCGTCATCGGCTGCTTCGCGATCGGCGGCATGACGTTCGGATTTTTCGTCCGCCGGCTGGTGGAAGGGCTTGGCCCCTGGAACATGGTCCGGGTCGGCGGCGTGATCGCGGGCCTGGGATTACTCGGCGCCGCCGTGCCGATCCACTGGGTCGTAACGGCCGGGTGCTTTTTCGGCATCGGCTTCGGCTTCTACACGATGCACAACAGCATCATGCTGCGCGTCACCGAACTCGCGCCCCATGCGCGCGGCGCAGGCGTGTCCGTGGGCGCCTTCGCATTTACCGCAGGTCAGGGCATCGGCCCGATCCTGTGGACGCTGGTATTGCCAGGACTGGGCTACCTGACCATGTTCCTGGCGGCAGGTTTGTTGACCGCGCTTCTGGGCTTCGCCGCGGCAAAACTGCTCCGCGCGCGCATGTCCGAGGCGGGTTGAGCGTGCTTCGGGAGCGCTCGCACTCTGGCCGAGTGGTCTAGCCTGCCCGGGTCAGCACACCGCGCAACGCCCTCACCACCGTCTCCCTCCGCACCGCATCGCGATCCCCGTCAAGCTGCAGCGTTTCCGCGACGGGCGTTCCGCCCTTCAGCAGCCACGCCACGCACACCATCCCGACGGGCTTCTCCGCGGTGCCACCGCCAGGACCGGCCACACCGGACACTGCGATCACGATTCCCGCGTGGCTGCGCGCAAGCGCGCCCTGCGCCATCGCACACACGGTTGCTTCGGACACCGCGCCGTGGCGCGCGAGCGTCATTTCCGGCACGCCCAGCATCTCCTGCTTGGCGGTGTTCGTGTAGGTAACAAAGCCGCGGTCGAACCACTCCGAACTGCCGGGCACCATCGTGACGGCCTGGCCGATCCAGCCGCCGGTGCAGGACTCGGCGGTGGCGAGCATGATGCCGCGGGCTTTCAGCGCGCGACCGGCGGCTTCCGCCAATGCGTAGAGTTCGTTGTCCATAATTGAAGGCTACGACAATCGGCTGAGCACGACCACCCCTTCCGCTGAAGCTCCCTCCCCTCCTTGGCAAGGAGGCATGCTTGCACCACCCCTTCCGCTGACGCTCCTTCCCCTCCTTGGCAAGGAGGGGATACGAGGGGTGGTCAGGTCAGGAGCGCCTTGGCGACCGCCAGCACGAGCAGCGCGTAGCCGGCTGCCAGCAGATCGTCGAACATGACGCCGAAGCCGGTCTTCCACTTGCGGTCAAAGTAACGGATCGGCGGCGGCTTCAGGATATCGAACAGGCGGAACAGCAGGAAGGCCCACGCCTGCCAGAGCAGAGAAGCGGGCGTGAAGAACAGCACCAGCAGGAAGGCGACGGTTTCGTCCCACACCATCCCGCCATGATCGGCCACGCCCAGCGCGCGGCCCGTGCGACCGCAGGCCCAGATGCCCAGCGCGAACAGGACCGCCAGCACGCCCAGCCAAGCGTAGGGCGGCACCAGCGGCATCACCCAATAGTGAATGGGGAAGGCGAGCAGCGTGCCGAAGGTGCCCGGCGCGAAGGGCGCGAGCCCCGCGCCCGCGCCGAAAGCAATGAAATGCGCGGGATGCGCGAGCAGGAAACGCGGGCCGGGCGCGGCCGGCCGTGCCGCCGGGGATGCCGGTGTCCCCTCAGCGGAAATGGTCGTATCCCCCGCGCGGCATCCGCACGAGCGTGGACCCTTCGTACACCCGCACCCGCGCCGACCCGCGCTTCAAGGTGCCCACCCGCGTCACCATCACGCCGTTGCCGAAGCCCGCGCGCTCGACCTTCGCGCGCATCCGCGGCGGCGCGGTGAACGCCAGCTCGTAATCGTCGCCCCCCGCCAGCAGCATGTGGCGGGCAACCGCCGTGGTGCGGCAGGCGCTGATTTCGTCAGGGCGCGGCACGCAGTCGAGCCAGACTTCCGCCGTCAGCTTCGAACGCTCGCAGAGATGGCCGAGGTCGGCCAGCAGGCCGTCCGACAGGTCGATCGCGGCGCTGGCAACCCCGCGCAGCGCCCGCCCGACCACCACGCGCGGCTGCGGCATTTCGAGACACTCGACGCAATGCTGGCGCGCGCGGCCCGTCAGCCGGATATGCCCCTGCAGGGCGGCGAGCCCCATCGCGGCGTCGCCGAGCGTGCCGGTGACCCAGATATCGTCGCCGGCCTGCGCGCCGTCGCGGCGCAGCGCCTTACCCGCAGGCACTTCGCCGATCGCGGTAACCGTGATCGAGAGCGGCCCGCGCGTGGTGTCGCCGCCGACGAGTTCAACGCCGTAGCGGCGCGCGAGGCGAAAGAACCCCTCGGAGAAGGCGGTCAGCCAGCGCGTGTCCGCCTTCGGCAGCGTCAGCGCGAGCAGCGCGTAACGCGGGACAGCGCCCATCGCCGCGAGGTCGGAAAGATTGACCGCGAGCGCCTTGTGGCCCAAACGCCCGGGATGCGTGCCGCGCAGGAAGTGTGTGCCTTCCAATAGTGTGTCGGTCGTCACCGCGAGTTCGGCGCCGGCGGGCGCGCGCAGCAGCGCGGCGTCGTCCCCGATCCCCAGGCGCGCACGACCGGACGCAGCCGCGGGCCGCGCGAAATGGCGGCGGATCAGGTCAAACTCGGAAGTCACGTGCGCGGCGGCGCGCCGGTGGTGTTCGCGGCCGCGCGCCGCAACGCCTGCGCGCGCAGGAACACCGGGAACACGAAATCGACGAGCGCGAACACGCAGAACGCGATGCCGACCCAGATCGTGTACTGGCGCTCGAACCTCGGAAACCCCTCGATCAGCAGGTAGAGACCGATGTAGGCGTTGACGACGCCGCCGAGGTACAGGGCGAAGAGACGTTTGCGAAAGGCATCCATAGGAAGCGGATTCTAGCGGAGCGGTGCGATCGTCGCCCGCAGGTCATCGTAAAAAGCGGGTTGTGCAGCGAGAAACCGCGCGCGGCTGGCGCGCAGCGCGCGCTGCGTCTCGGCAAGGTTCGCCGCGGTCAACCGGCGGCCGAAGCCCTGCCGTGAGGGTGTGCCGAACAAGTCCGCCAGCAGCAGCGCGCCCATTTCGTGGTTGAAGTGGTCCGGGTCCTGCCAGTACAGCGGCTCACGGCCGATCACGCGCTCGCCCGTGACGGCGTTGTAGTCATAGAAGGCCCACAACTGCACGCTGCCGTCCGGTGCTTCTTCTTCCACGAGGCGCGCGATGGCGGCCAGCGCCACCCAGCGCGCCGCGAATTCCCCGCACAGGAAGTCGAGTTCCAGCGCCAGCGCGTGATGGGGATAGGCAAAGAGGCGCAGTGCCACCCCCTTCTCTCTTGCGGCACGGATCACCACCCGCAGGCCTTCCAGATCAGGCTCCACCGTGGCCGCCATGCCGCCCAACCCTTCGCCCGGCGGCGGCGTGGCGGGTACCTGCTCCGCCGTACAGCCCTGCTTCGCGCGGCCGCGGAAGAAAGCCCCAAATCGCGCAGCCGTACCCGGTACGCCCCGCGTATACAGGTAGCGGCCCTCGCGGGTATGGCTGGCACGGGCGGCGCCCTGCTCGAGCACCGTGCGCACCGAGTTCTGCAGCGTGCGCAGCGACAGCAACAGTTGCACCTGCGAAAAGTCTGCGATCTCCGCCCGCTGGCGCGCGCAATCCACGCGCGGCAGCGAACCTGGATGGATGCCGATGACGGCGCGCTTCAGATCCGTCGCGTCCAGCGCGTAGAGGAAGTAGCACTGCGTTTCGGCCCAATCCACGCCGGCGAAAGCGAAGTTGTAGCCCTTCAAGCGCCCGCCGTCGGTCAGAGAGGGGTCGTTGGCGTCGAAACCGATCTCGGCCAGCGAACTACCGAGCACGATCGCCTGCGGCTGTTCCCGCGCGAGCAACTGCGGCTTCACGTGCTGCTCGAAGCGCGCGAAGCGCGGCTTGTCGGCGTTGAAGCCGGCGATCTCGACGTCGCGGTAGTACCAGAACGGATCGACCACGCGATTGAATGCGGCGACCACGCCCACCACCAGCGCGAGCGCGGTGAACAGTCCGATGGTGTAGGTGCGTGGGGTCATCAGAACTGGAAGTAGATGAACTCGCTCACTTCCGTGAGCGACAGCACCGCCAGGACGGCGGCAATAGTGGTGGCCGCCAGCCACGGCAGCGCCGGGCGCCATTGCCACCACGGCTGCGTGCCATCCGGCTCCACCCCCAGCGCCGGCCTGAACGCGCGCAGCACCTGCTGGCTGTTCGGCGCGAGCCACACGATCAGCGCGCAGAGGATCAGCCAGTTCAGTTGCGCCCCGCCCCCGAAGGTGGCGGTGTTCTCGAAACGCACGCCTTGCCCCGCGAGCCAGCTGCCGAGCGTGCCAAGCTTCTCAAACCAGCGGTACGGCAGCGTCACGCCGTTGGCCCCTGCCATGGCGTGCAAAATCGCCAGCGCGCGGTCCATCGTCTCGGCGCGGAAAAAGACCCAGGCGACGACCGTGGCCGTGAAGGTCAGCAGGACGGCCATGAACGCACCGGGACGGCCGTAGCTACGCGTCCAGCCCAGCCGTTGCCGCAGCTCCCGCCACGCATGGTTCACCAGCAGGTAAAACCCGTGCAGCGCACCCCAGACGACGAAGGTCCAATTGGCCCCGTGCCACAGGCCGCCCAGCAACATCGTCACGGTCAGGTTGACGTAGCGGCGCGCGGGGCCGCGCCGACCGCCGCCGAGCGGGATGTACAGGTAGTCGCGGAGGAAGCGCGACAGCGTCATGTGCCAGCGCCGCCAGAAGTCGATGATGGAGGTGGCCTTGTACGGCGAATCGAAATTAAGCGGAAGCCGCACGCCGAACAGCAGAGACAGGCCGAGCGCCATGTCGGTGTAGCCCGAGAAATCGAAATAGAGCTGGAAGGTATAGGCGAGCGCCCCGCCCCACGCGTCCACCAGGGTCAGCGCATCGGCGGTATCGAACACCGGGCGCGCGTAGACCGCGATGTTGTCGGCGATCACCGTCTTCTTGAACAGGCCGATGAAGAACAGCGTGAAGCCGGTGGCGACGCTCTGCCAGTCCCAGCGGTAGATATCGCGGCGCGCGAACTGCGGCATCATTTCCGCGTGATGCAGGATCGGGCCCGCGATCAAGTGCGGAAAGTAGGTGACGAACAGGCAGTAGTGCGTGAAGCGGTATTCGGCGGCCTTGCCCTGCCACGCGTCCACCAGGAAGGCGATCTGGGTGAATGTGAAGAAGGAAATGCCAAGCGGCAGCACGATGTGCAGCAGCGGCAGGTCCGCGCCCGCGGCGTGGTTGAGCGTGGCGGCGAAGAAATCCGCGTACTTGAACCAGCCGAGCAGCAGCAGGTTGGCGGCCAAACCGAACACCAGCAAGCGTTTGCCGGCCGGCGTGCCGGTGCGCCGCACGATCGCGAGCCCGGTCTGGAAGTTGAATACGATCGAGCCGAGCAGCAGCGCAACGTAAACCGGATTCCACCAGCCGTAGAACACGAGCGAAACCACGGCGAGCCAGCCGGCTGCCAGCGCGTGGCTCGCCCGTGCGAGCAGGAAAAAACCCGCCAGCACGACTGGCAGGAACACGCAGAGGAAGGGGTAGGAGTTAAACAGCATCGGCAGCAGGAAGGCGAGCCGACCCCGCGGCGCTCTATCGAACTTGCACTATTCGCGTCAGCGAACAGTGCCAATCTCACCCTCTCCCCTGGGGAGAGGGTCGGGGTGAGGGAACGAGCGTCTCACTGTCATCAGTGATAACGCTCGTCAGGCGCCGGCGGAACTGCGCGCCGTGGCAGCGCCCGCAGGGAGGCTCCTCGCCAGCTTGTCGAGCACCCCGTTGATGAACTTGTCGCCGTCGGTGCCGCCGAAACGCTTGGCGAGCTCGATGGCCTCGTTCAGCGCCACCTTGTAGGGCACGTCGGGCTGCGACGTCAGCTCGTAACCGGCGATCAGCAGGATCGCGCGCTCGATCGGCGACACCAGGTCGAATTTGCGGTCGAGGTAAGGGCCGAGCAATTGAATGATCCGGCCGGCATCGCCCGCCGCGCCATGGACCAGAATGGCGCAATAGGTCCGGTCGCAGCGCTCCCAGCCCTCAGAGACTTCCAGTTGCGCCATCACCTGCTCCGGCGAAGTGCCGGCCAGCAGCCACTGGTAGAGCCCCTGCAGCGCGAACTCGCGTGCGCGACGGCGGGCCGAAGACGGCTTCGGCTTCGCGGCCTTGGCCGGCTTCGCCTCAGACGCCGATTTTTCAGCGGTTCCGGGCATCGATCGCTTTCAGCAGGTTCGCCAACTCGACCGCGCAGTCCGCGCACTCGGCGCCCTTGATCACCATGCGGGCCTCGGCCTGCTCGTCGTTCTCGGTCGTCAGCACACCGTTCGCGATCGGGATGCCCCGATCGAGCGCGACCTGCTGGATACCGGCCGCAGACTGGTCCGACACCAGCTCGAAGTGGTAAGTCTCGCCACGGATCACGGCGCCCAGCGCGATCAGCGCATCGAACTGGCCGGTGCCCGCGAGTTTCTGCAGCGCGATCGGCAACTCCAGCGCACCGGGCACGCTGACGACCAGCGTGTCGGTGGCGGCAACGCCGTGTTTCGCCAGCGCCGCGGTGCAGGCCGTGAGCAGCCCCTTGCCGATCTCGGGGTTGAAGCGCGCGAGCGCGATGCCGATGCGCAGACCGGCCCCGTCGAGGCGGGGTGCGATTTCCTGCGGTTCGTGGACGTTGGTACGGGGCATGGGAGAAATCAGAAAAATCCGTGGGCGGGCCGTCGGAAGGATGAACAGGCAAACATTGACGACTTATTCGGGAGGCCGGCCCGGCTCCAGATAGCCGGTCACCTGCAGATCGAAGCCGGCCATGCTCGGCATTCTACGCGGCTTGGCCATCAGCCGCATGTGCGTCACGCCGAGGTCCTTCAGGATCTGCGCGCCGATGCCGTAGGTGCGCAGCGCATTGCGGAGCGCAGGCAACGCCTTGCCGCCCTGCGCGCGCGCCAGCAGGTCGGCCGCACTCTCGGGCCGGTGCAGCAGCACGATCACGCCGCGGTCGGCACGCGCGACGGCCGCCATCGCGTCGTTCAGGTTCCAGGAATGTTCGGCCGCGGTGGTGTCGAGGAGATCGAGCACCGACAGCGGCTCGTGCACGCGGACGAGGACTTCCTCGCCGCGCTGCCAGGTCCCGCGCACCAGCGCGAGGTGGGCGGCGTTGTCGGCCTTGTCGCGGTAGGCGACCAGCCGGAAGGCGCCGTGCATGGTGGTGACCTTGCGCTCACCTTCCCGCACCACCAGCCGCTCGGTCCGGCTGCGGTGATGGATGAGGTCGGTGATGGTGCCGATCTTCAGGCCGTGCTCGCGCGCGAACGGAATGAGGTCCGGCAGGCGCGCCATGCTGCCGTCTTCCTTCAGGATTTCGCAGATGACGGCCGCCGGGCCGCAGCCGGCGAGTCCCGCGAAGTCGCAGCCGGCCTCGGTATGCCCCGCGCGCACCAGCACGCCGCCGTTCTGCGCCATCAGCGGGAAGATATGGCCGGGCTGCACGATGTCGGTCGGGCGCGCGTCGGCGCGCACCGCGGCACGCACCGTCTGCGAGCGGTCCGCTGCGGAAATGCCGGTGGTCACCCCTTCCGCTGCCTCGATGGAAACGGTGAACGCGGTGCCGTGCTGCGAGCGGTTGTTCGCGACCATCAGCGGCAGGTCGAGGCTGCGGCATTTGGCCTCGGTGAGCGTGAGGCAGATGAGCCCGCGACCGTAGCGCGCCATGAAATTGATCGCTTCCGGCGTGACGAAGTCGGCCGCCATGACGAGGTCGCCCTCGTTCTCGCGGTCTTCCTCATCGACGAGGATCACCATCCGCCCGGCGCGGATGTCCTCGATGATTTCCGGGGTGGTGTTGACGGTCATCGCGTCACTGCCCCGCTGCCGCGCGCAGGAAGCCCAGGGCTTCCCCGGCGCAGCGGTCCGGATAGGCCGCCGCCGCGTGCCAGGCATCGCCTTCGATGACGACCAGCTTCGACTGCGGGAGCTTCTCCTGCCAGGCCTTCACGCTGTCCACCGTGCGCAGGCCGCTGCCGGTAGTCGTGATGACGAGCAGCGGACAGCGGATCTTCTGCACTTCTTCGCGAATATCCAGCCCCGGCACCCAGCGCAGGTAACTCAGCAGCGTCGAGCGCGCGGTCTTGCCGGTCAGATGGTTGGTCCACCAGTCCACCTCGGCGGCGCTGACTTTGCTGCCCAGGCGGCCGCCCATGGTCGCGCGCGCCCACGGCACGACGCCTTCGGTGTCGATCGTGGCGATCCAGGCATCGACGCCCGCCGCCGCGACCTCCGGCGGCGTCACGGCAACCACCGAGCGCACCTTCTCCGGCCAGCGCGCGGCGAACTGCAGCACCAGCGAGCCGCCGCTCTTGGCGCCGACCAGATGCACCGGTCCGCCGCCCAGGCGGTCGATCACGCGGCCGATGTCTTCGAGCAGCAGGTCCATGCCCCACGGATGGTCCTCCGGCAGCGGCGTGGAGCGGCCGAAGCCGCGCACGTCCATGCGCGCCACACGGAAGTGGAAGTCCCGCGCGAGATGCGGCACCCACGCGCGCCACGCCTCGGTGCTTTCGGCCAGGCCGTGCACCATCAGTACCGTCTCTGGCGTACGCCAGGGATCGGTATAGTCATCGATCGAGTAATGCAGTTTCAGTCCGGGCGCGTATTCAATCTCAGCGTGCACGTGCGATTCCTTTGCTGCGTGAGGACCGCGGCTTCGCTGCGCGGCGTTGGGTGATGGTGCCGGCGCTGGCCAGCCGTTCGGCGTAGCGCGCCATGAGGTCCACTTCCAGGTTCACCCTGGCGCCGCGCGCCAGGCCGTGCAAATTCGTCTGCGCGAGCGTGTGTGGAATCAGGTTGGCCTCGAAGCGCGCACCGCGCACCGCGTTGACGGTCAGGCTGACGCCGTTGACCGCGATCGAACCCTTGCGGGCGACGTACGGGGCGAGCGCCCGCGGCACGTCCACCGCCAGCCGCCACGAAGTGCCGTCCCGCGCGAAGGCGGCAACCGTGCCCGCGCCATCCACGTGCCCGGTCATCAGGTGTCCGCCGAGACGGTCGGCCAGACGCAACGCCTTCTCCAGATTGACCGGCGTGCCCGCGGCAAACCCCGTGGTGCAGGTCAGCGTCTCGGCGGACACGTCGGCCTCGAAGCCGCCGCGGGTGCGCGCGATGACCGTCAGACAGCAACCGTTGACCGCGATGGAGTCGCCGATCGCCACGTCGGCAAGGCCGAGACCGCCCGCGGCAATGGCCACGCGCAGCCCGCCCCCGCGCACCTTCGTGCGCGCCACGGACCCGACCGCCTGCACGATGCCGGTGAACATGCTCAGGTCGCGCTCATGCGGGCGAGAATGCGCAGATCGCCCCCCACTGGCAGCACGTCGGTGATGCGCAGCCTTCGCCGAGCTTCGAGTTCCTCGATCTCCGGCAGCGCCGCCATGCCGTGCGCCGAATCACCCAGCAGGCAGGGCGCCAGGTACACCAGCAGTTCATCCACGCAGCCTTCTCGGATCAGCGACCCGTTGAGCTTCCAGCCGGCTTCGATGTGGAGCTCGTTCACGCCGCGGACGGCGAGTTCTTCCAGCAGCCGCGGTAGCTCGACCTTGCCGTGCGCATTCGGCAGCACCACGCTGTCGACGCCGTGGGCGGCGAACTGACGCTGCCGATCGGGGTTCTGCACCGCCGCGGCGATCAGGGCGTTGCCGCCGGCGATGACGCGCGCCGCCAGCGGCGTGTCGAAGCGGCTGTCGACGATCACGCGCAGCGGCTGGCGCGGCGTCTCGACGTTGCGCACCGTCAGTTGGGGATCGTCCTGCAGCACCGTGCCGATGCCGGTGAGCACCGCGCACGCCCGCGCACGCCAGTGATGGCCGTCGCGCCGCGCTTCCGGGCCGGTGATCCACTGGCTCTTGCCGTTGGCCAATGCCGTCCTGCCGTCGAGACTGGCCGCCGCCTTGAGCCGCACCCAGGGCCGGCCGCGCGTCATGCGCGACACGAAACCGATGTTGAGCTCCGTGGCCTCCAGTTCGAGCAGGCCGCTTTCCACTTCGATGCCGGCCGCGCGCAGCGCCACGAAGCCCTGCCCGGCCACCTGCGGATTCGGGTCCTGCATCGCCGCGACCACCCGCTTCACCCCGGACGCGATCAAGCGCGGCGCGCACGGCGGTGTGCGGCCGTGGTGGATGCAGGGCTCCAGCGTGACGTAGAGCGTGGCGCCTTTGGCCCGTGCACCCGCCGCTTCCAGCGCCCGGATTTCCGCATGCGGGCCGCCCGCGCGGGCGTGGAAGCCCTCCCCCACGACCACGCCGTTCTTGACCACGACGCAGCCCACGCGCGGGTTGGGCGTGGCCGTATACAGGCCGCCCTCGGCAAGCGCGAGCGCCTGCTGCATGAAGCGGCGGTCTTCGGCGGTAAACATAAGGGCTACTTCCAGGCTACTTCTTGAACAGGGACGGGGGCTCGACTTCCTGGATCACGTCGCGAAAATCGTCCACATCCTCGAAGCTGCGGTAGACCGACGCAAAGCGGATGTAGGCCACCTTGTCGAGTTTGTAGAGCTCCTTCATCACCATTTCACCGATGCGGCGCGACTCGATCTCGCGCTCGCCGAGCGACAGCACCGTCTGCACGATATGGCCGATGGCGTCATCCACCAGCGGCGTGGGCACCGGCCGCTTGTGCAGGGCGCGCAGGAAACCGGTGCGCAGCTTGGCGACATCGAATTCCGATCGGCTGCCGTCCTGCTTGACCAGCTGCGGCATGCGCAGCTCCACCGTTTCGTAGGTGGTGAAGCGCTTGGTGCAGCCCATGCAGCGCCGCCGGCGCCGGATCGAGTCGCCCTCGTCGGAATCCCGCGAGTCGATGACCTGCGTATCGGAGGATTTGCAGAAGGGGCAGCGCATGGCTAAATGCGGGATTCGGGATTGGGGATTGGGGATTTGAAATCAAAGGCGGACGCAGGCGCGTCCGTCGCTCTCCAATCTCCAATCCCCAATCCCCAATCCCGCATTTGCATCAGCCGTAGACCGGAAACTTCCGGCACAGCGCCAGCATGCCGGCCTTGACCCGCGCGATCACGCGCTCGTCGTTCGGCGCCTCCACCACGTCGGCGATGCCGTGCGCCACGCGCTCGGTCTCGTGTTCCTTAAATCCGCGGGTGGTGATCGCGGGCGAACCCAGCCGCACGCCGCTGGTGACCATGGCCTTCTGCGGGTCGTTGGGCACCAGGTTCTTGTTGACGGTGATGTTGGCGCGGCCCAGCGCGGCCTCGGCATCCTTGCCCGTGACCTGCTTGGACTGGAGGTCCACCAGGAACATGTGGCAGTCGGTATGTCCGGACACGATCCGCAGCCCGCGCGTGGAGAGGGTGCGCGCCATGACGCCGGCGTTCACGAGCACCTGTTGCTGGTAAGCACGGAAGTCCTTGCCCATCGCCTCCTTGAAGGCCACGGCCTTGGCGGCGATGACGTGCATCAGCGGCCCGCCTTGCAGCACCGGAAAGATCCCGCTGTTGAGCATGCGCTCGTCCTTGGCCTGACCGAGGATGATGCCGCCGCGCGGCCCGCGCAGCGTCTTGTGCGTGGTGGAGGTGACAAAATCCGCAATGCCGACCGGGCTGGGATACAGCCCGGCGGCGATCAGCCCGGCGTAATGCGCGATGTCGGCCATCAGCAGCGCGCCCACCGAATCCGCAATCTTGCGGAAGCGCTTCCAGTCGATCGTCCGCGCATAGGCCGACGCGCCGGTGATGATGAGCTTGGGCTTGTGGACGTGGGCAAGGTGCTCCGCCGCGTCGTAGTCGATGACCTCGGTTTCGAGGTTGAGCCCGTAGGCGACCGTCCGGTACAGCTTGCCCGAGACGTTCATCGAACCGCCGTGCGTCAGGTGGCCGCCATGCTCGAGCGACAGCCCCATGATGGTGTCGCCCGGCGCCAGCACCGAGTGGTAGACGGCCTGGTTGGCCTGCGAACCGGAATGCGGCTGGACGTTGGCATATTCCGCGCCGAACAGCTTTTTCACGCGCTCGATCGCGAGCGTCTCGGCCTGGTCCACGAATTCGCAGCCGCCGTAATAGCGCTTGCCCGGATAGCCCTCGGCGTACTTGTTGGTGAGCACCGTGCCGGTGGCGTGCAGGACGGCCGGACTTGCGTAATTCTCCGAGGCGATCAGCTCGATGTGGTCTTCCTGCCGCTGGTACTCGCGGACGATGGTCGCCCACAGTTCGGGATCGGTGCGGTCGGCGGTGCGGGCAAGTGAGAACATGAGGGGCGGGCTCGCGTGGGTAATGATGGGCAGGGCGCGAATTTTAGCATCCGTCCCTGCCGTCCCTCCCCGGACAACGCCCCCGGTGCGCCTTTTTACTTCGGGGCGCCCGGCTTGCCGGCGGTACGCCGAACGGCGGAAAACACGAAGTTGTCGAAGCTGTTCTCGGCGGTCCGGAACCACAGGAACTGCTCGTCGCGGTACTTGGACCAGGCCTGGAAGATGGCCTTGAACTCCGGGCTCTTGCCGGCGAGCTCGACGTACAGTTCGTTGGCGGCCTTGAGGCAGGCCTCCATGACCGGGCGCGGAAACTGCCGCAACTGCGCGCCGGCCTTGACCAGCCGCCCCAGCGCTTCCGGATTGCGCGCATCGTATTTCGCCATCATGTGGATATTGGCTTCCGCGCATGCCGTTTCCAGCGCCGCCTGGAAGGGCTTGGGCAGGGCTTCCCACTGCTTCAGGTTGACGTAGATGGAGAGCTGCGCCGAACCCTCCCACCAACCGGGGTAATAGTAGTACTTGGCGACCTTCACGAAGCCGAGCTTCTCGTCATCGTAGGGCCCCACCCACTCGGTCGCATCGATGGTGCCGCGCTCGAGGGCGGGATAGATGTCGCCGCCCGCCAGTTGCTGCGGCACCACGCCGAGCTTCGCGAGAACCTGGCCGCCGAGTCCGGCGATGCGCATGCGTAGCCCCTTGAGGTCCGCCGCCGTCTTGATCTCGCGGCGGAACCAGCCCGCCATCTGCGTGCCGGTGTTACCGGCCGGAAACTGGATGATGTTGTACGGCTTGAAGAAGTCTCGCATCAAGTCGAGCCCGCCGCCGTAATACATCCAGGCGTTCTGCTGCCGGCAGTTCAGGCCGAAGGGCAGCGCGGTGTCAAAGGCGAAGGCCGGGTTCTTGCCCACGTAGTAATAGCTGGCCGACTGCCCGCACTCGACGGTGCCTTGCTGCACGGCGTCCAGCACGCCCAGAGCGGGCACGATCTCGCCGGCGGCGAAGACGCGGATCTCGAACTTGCCCTCGGTGATGGCGGACACGCGCTGCGCGATGTCGTTGGCCGTGCCGTAAAGGGTGTCGAGACTCTTGGGAAAGCTCGACGCCATGCGCCAGCGAATCACCGGCTGCGATTGCGCGATGGCCGGTGCCGCGGCGATGCCGGCGGCGATCCCCGCGCCGGTCTTGGTCAGAAACGAACGTCTTTGCATTACGCCTCCTCCTGTGGACGATATTTTTTGTGTGTAACCCTGGGCGGATTCTACGCCCGCGTCCGCACCTGCGGCGCCGGCGTCAGTCGCCGGCGATGGTCATGTTGTCGATGAGGATGGACCCGGTGCGGCGCCCGCCGCGCACGATGACGTCGCTGCCGACCGCCACGATGCGCTGGTACATGTCCTTGAGGTTGCCCGCGATCGTCACTTCCTGCACCGGGTAGGCGATCGCACCGCCCTCGACCCAGAAGCCGGCCGCGCCGCGCGAATAGTCGCCGGTCACGCCATTGACCCCGCTGCCCATCAGTTCGGTGACGAGGAAGCCGCGGCCCATCTGCTTCAGCAACGCTTCCAGATCGCCTGCCGTGGGCTGCACGACGATATTGTGGTTGCCACCGGCGTTACCGGTGGAGCGCAGGTTGAGTTTGCGCGCCGAATAGCTGCCGAGGAAGTAGCCCTGCACCACCCCTTTCGACACGACTTCGCGCCGGACCGTCGCCACCCCCTCCTCGTCGAACGGACTACTGGCGAGACCCTTGGGAATGGCCGGATCGTCGGTGATCGTGACCCGATCTGAAAACACCGCCTGACCCACGCTGTCCGGCAGGAAAGACGACTTGCGGTACAGGCTGCCCCCGCTCACGGCCGAGATGAAGTGGCTGGCCAGGCCGCCTGCCACCGGCGCCTCGTACAGGATGGGCGCCTGGGTGGTGGCGATCTTGCGCGCGCCGAGGCGCGCCACCGTGCGCTGCCCGGCCAGTCGCCCGACGGACGCTGCGGTATCGAGGTCGGCCGGATCGCTGGTCCAGGTGTCCCAGGCATCGCGCTGCATGGCGTCGCCCTCGCCGGCGATCACGGCGCAGGAAATCGAGTGCTGCGTAGTCGGATAGCCGCCGATGAAGCCGTGCGAATTGCCGTAGGCGAACTGCGACACCTCGGTCCACACCGTGGCGCCCTCGGAGTTGTTCACGCGCTGGTCCGCCGCAAAGGCTGCGGCCTCGCAAACGCGCGCGGTCTCGACGGCCTCGTCCACGCTGATCGTCCAGGGATGGCACAGGTCGAGCCCCGTGGCATCGGTCTGTCTCGCCAGCCGGTCGGGATCGGCCAGGCCGGCCGCCGGATCCTCGGCGGTGAAGCGCGCGATCGACAGCGCCGCCTCGGTGGTGGCGCGCAGGGCTTGCGGCGAGAGATCGGAGGTGCTGGCGTTGCCGCGGCGCTGGCCGAGGTAGACGGTGATGCCGATGCCCTTGTCGCGGTTGTACTGGATGGTCTCGACGTCGTCGTGGCGCACCGTCACCGTCTGCCCAACGCCCTCGGAGACCTTGGCCTCGGCCGCGGTGGCGCCGAGGGACTTCGCGTGCGCGAGCACGTCGGCGACGATCTGGCGCAACTGCGCCTGGGTAAGGGTAAAGGCGTGCTGCGACATCGGGGCGGGAGACTCTGAGTGAGGGGGAATGAAACGGGCGGGAAAGCCGTTATGATACCAGCGCGACACTCACGATCCGCCGCTGCAATGAACGCCGACGAACCCGATTCCGATACTTCCCCGCTGTACGACCGGCCCAGCAAGAGCCAGCGTAAGCGCTCCATGCACGAGCGCCAGGACCTGGGCGATGCGCTGGTCGCGCTGCGCCCGGACCAGCTGGCCAGCTTCGACCTGCCCGAAGTGCTGCTCGACGCCATCCTGCTCGCGCAGAAGATCACCGCGCACGAAGGCCGCCGGCGCCAGTTGCAGTACGTTGGGCGCCTGATGCGCGAAGTGGAACCGGAACCGATCCGCCTGCGGCTGGAAGAAATCGCTTCCGGCCCGCGCGAGGACGCCGCGCGCCACCGTCTCGCCGAGGAATGGCGTGCAAAGCTGCTCGCCGACGGCGACGCCGGCCTGGCCGAGTTCATGCACCTCAACCCCGCCGCCGACGCCGCCGTCCTGCGCAAGCTTGCGAATGAAGCCCGCGTCGAGAAGACCAGCGGCGCCAAACCCCACGCCCTGCGCGCGCTCTACCGCGCGGTCGTCAAGCAACTCGCCACGTAACCCTCACCATGACCCCACTGCGCATCGGCCTCGTTTCCGTCAGCGACCGCGCCGCCACCGGCGTCTACCGGGACGAAGGTCTTCCCGCCCTGCAGGAATGGCTGACGCGCGCCATCACCGCCCCCGCGTGGGAAGCGGTCACGCGCCTGATCCCGGACGAACAACCCGCGATCGAGGCGGCGCTGAAGGAACTGGTGGACACGGCCGGCTGCCACCTGGTGCTGACCACCGGCGGCACCGGCCCCGCCGTGCGCGACATCACCCCCGAAGCAACGCTCGCCGTCGCGCACAAGGAAATGCCGGGCTTCGGCGAACAGATGCGGCAGATCAGCCTGAAGTTCGTGCCGACCGCGATCCTGTCGCGGCAGACCGCCGTGATCCGTTACCGCGGCACCGGCCGCGACGCCACCGGCGCATTGATCGTGAACCTGCCGGGCCAGCCCAAGTCGATCCGCGAAACGCTGGAAGGCGTGAAGGCCGCCGACGGCAGTGCCCTCGTGCCGGGCCTGTTCGCAGCCATCCCGTACTGCATCGATCTGATCGGCGGGCCATACATCGAAACCAACGAGGCGGTGTGCAAGGCGTTCCGGCCCAAGTCGGCATTGCGTCCAAAAAAATCAGAAGCGAAAGACGAAAGAGGATAGACGAGAGACGGTTACTCCCGCGCGCGTCCACCTCTTTCTTCTCTCCTCTTTCGTCTCTCGCTTTTTTTAATACACGGAAACCCCATGTCCGACCTCCTGGAAACCATCGAAGTCGAAACCGCCCCCAACCCCACCGCCGCCGTCATCTGGATGCATGGCCTCGGCGCCGACGGCAACGATTTCGTGCCGGTGGTGCCGGAACTCGATCTGACGGGCTTAGGCCCGGTCCGCTTCGTGTTTCCGAATGCGCCCCTGCGGGCGGTGACGATCAACAACGGCACCGTGATGCGCGCCTGGTACGACATCGTGCCGGGCGACCTCGAAGGCAACGTCCGGCTGCCCGATGCGGAAGGCATCCGTGAGTCGCAGGCGCAGATCGACGCCCTGATCGCGCGGGAAGCCGGCCGCGGCATCCCGGCGCGCCGTATCGTGCTGGCCGGCTTCTCGCAGGGCGGCGCGATTACGCTGCAGGCGGGCCTGCGCCATGCCGAACGGCTGGCCGGCCTGCTCGTGCTGTCCTCCTACCTGCCGCTGGCGGAAACCGTGGCGACCGAGGCGGCTGCCGCGAACCGCGACGTGCCGGTCTTCATGGCGCACGGCGCCTACGACCCGCTGATCCCGCTCGACCGCGCCGTGCGTTCGCGCGAAGCGCTGCAGCAACTGGGCTACGCCATCGCGTGGCACGAGTATCCGATGCAGCATTCCGTTTGTCAGGAGGAAATTCAGGCGATCGGGGCGTGGCTGCGGCAGGTGCTGAAGTCAGTAGCGAAATAAAACGCCCCGCGGAGGAGGATCCGGGCGGGGCGCGGCGGACGGCTGTGTCGTTGAGTTACTGCACCTTGCTCACGATCTTGTAGCGCGCCCAGTCGTAGTCCTCGCCGCCTTCCAGCATGCGCGCGGGCTCGATCAGATAGATCTTCTCGCGCAGGCGCATCTCGTACAGCTGGCTGGGTGAAAAGCTGCCCACCCGCATGACCATGGTGATCTCGCCGTTCTTGTCGGGCTGGGTTGACAGCAGCACGGCCGCGTCGCCGTCCCGCACCGCCCGGAAAGACGACACGCCGCCCGGCGGTGCCAGCGTCACGCGGATGCCGATCGCGGCCAGCGACTGGATGCCGACCCGCCGCTGCTGGTATTCGTCGCGCGTGATCCGCCGCACCAGGCCCGCGCCCCAGTATTTGGAAGTTTCGGTGCGGTACGCGATCAGTGCGCCGACCTTGAGCCAGTCACCCTTGACCTGCGGCACGATGGCGCCGTAACCGCCCTCGCTCGCGTTCTCGACGATCCACGACTCGCCGCCCCCATTGGCGCTTTCGTGCAGCTCGAAGGCCCCGATGGTCGCGGTGGTCTCCAGCCGCTGCAGAAGCTCGGCGAAGCCCGGCACCACGGTCATACGGGTGGCGACCTTGCGCCGTTCGGAGCCGCGCGCGGGCGGCTCGTCAGACCAGTATTCGACCAGATGCTTCAGTACGTTGGTGACCGACTCCACGCTGCGATTGGCCCCGAAGTTGACGTCGCTCGGGATGCCGTCCTTGTCGCGGATCTCGTGGATCAGAACGCTCACGCCCTTCAAAGCTTCGCCGGCGCCGAAATAGCGCACGCTCGCGCCGAGCTTGGCGTTTTTCTGCACGCGCGCCGGCGGCTTACGCATGGCGAGATCGTAGTAATTCGGCAGCGCCTTGGCCGCCTGGCGGCCGATCTGGAACTGGCGGCCGAAATGCTCGCAGGCGCGCTCGGCGATATCCAGCTCCAGCGGCAGCAGGCTGTCGGTGGACGAGATGGACAGCATCAGCGCCTTGACGAATTCCTCCTCGACGGACACCGGCTCCTCGCCGCCGGGATAAACTTCGATGCGCTTGATCGCAAAATCCTTGTCTTCGGCAAACTGGTAGAGGCGGGCGAGATCGGCCCAGATGCGGTCTTCGACGGTGCCGTAGCGCAGCAGCACCCACTTCAGCTGCATCTTCAGGCAGCGCAGCGCGCGTGCCGTGACGACCGGCAGGAGGTTGCGGACCGAACCGGCCCCGGAGGCGCCGGACTGGAACTGCTCGATCAGGACGCTGTACGCAGTGCCGAGCGTCTTCCAGAACTCGAACGACAGCTTCCACATCCGGTTTTCCTGGAACTTCTGCAAACGCGGTGCGGCCAGGTATTCCTGAGCGAGCTTGCGCTGGTGGTTGCGCGCGGACTGGTCGATGAGGTCGACGAGCGCGTAGCGCTGGTCGAGCTTGAATCCCTCGGTGCGGTTCAGGGAATCGAGCCAGAACGTCACCTCGTCGAGCGCCTTGTAGGAATCCTGCGGCAATTCGCCGACCAGTTCCTGAGCGCGCTTCATATCGGCCATCGGGTGGTCCGGCTTGCCGCCCCCGATCCAGTTCAGAGCCATGCGGTACTCCCCTGCGGGATGTGCAATCGGAAAATGATAGCAAAACAGGACGCCACCGGCTCCGCCGGCGCGACCGGCGGTCGGGACCGGCGGACGGGACGGATCCGGTTCAGCCCGGCGGCGTGGCGTCTGAGGTCGTCTCGATGTACCGCCGGAGCAGGCGATTTTCGAATGCGGCCTAGTTGATCACGGCCTTGGCCACGTCGTGAAAGGAGATCACGCCCGCCAGCCGGCCTCCGTCCGTCACCGGCAGGTAGCGGACGTGGTGGCGCGTCATTAGCTCGCGCAGGTGCTCGACGGAGTCGCCGGACTGGCCGGTGACGGGGTCGCGAACCATCACGTCAGCCACCGTGACCCCGGCCAGGTCGCCATTCCGGCCGTCCAGCGCCTTGAGCACCTCGCGAAAGGTGAGCATGCCCGTCATCTCCCCGCCCGCCAGCACGACCAGCGAACCGATGTCGCGCCCCGTCATCTCGCGCACTGCGTCGGTCAGCGGACGGTCGGGCGCGATGTCGAAAATCTGGCCGCCCTTCATCTGCAGGATGTCGCGAATCAGCATGAGACGCCCCCTCTGGCGCGATGCGCAGATGTTACGCCAAGAGTGAGAATCGGGATTTGAAGTCCGGATTTCAGCCTTGGGACTGGTTTCCAATCCCCAATCCCGAATCTCCAATCCCCGGTCACCCTAAATCACGCCCCGCTGGCGCAGGGCCTCAATCTCGGCTGTCCCTAGCCCCAGCGTGCCCAGCACCGCGTCGGTGTGTTCTCCCAGCCGGGGCCCCAGCCAGCGCGTGCCGCCGGGCGTGGCGGACAATTTCGGCACGACCCCAGGGATCTGCATCGGCCGTCCGTCCGGCAGCTTCCACTGCTCCAGCATGCCGCGCGCGCGGTAATGCAGGTCGTTGACGATGTCTTCCGCGTCGTAGACCCGCCCCGACGGTACATCGGCCGCGTCCAGCGCGGCGAGCAGCGTGGCGAGATCGCCCGCGCGCGTCCACGTTTCGATGGCGGCATCGAGTTCCGCGGTGCGCGGCACGCGGCCGGCATTGGTAGCGAGCGAGGCATCGTTCGCCAGATCCGCGCGGCCGATGGCGTTCATCAACCGCTTGAAGATGGCATCGTTGTTCGCGCCGATGATCACGAAACCCCCGTCGCGCGTCGGGTAGGTATTCGACGGCACGATGCCGGGCAGCGCGTTGCCGGCGCGCTCGCGCTTGAAACCCAGCACGTCCCACTCGGGCACCAGGCTCTCCATCAGGTTGAATACGGATTCGTACAGCGCGACGTCCACCACCTGCCCCTTGCCGCCGTTGGCCGTGCGGTGATGCAGCGCCATCAGCACGCCGATCACGCCGTGCAGCGCCGCGATGGAGTCCCCGATGGAAATGCCCAGCCGCACCGGCGGCCGGTCCGGGTAGCCGGTGACGTAACGCATGCCGCCCATGGATTCCGCCACGACACCGAAGCCAGGCCGGTCGCGATACGGCCCAGTCTGACCGTAGCCGGAGAGCCGCACCATGATCAGCCCCGGGTTGTCCGCGGCGAGCTGCTCGTAGCCGAGGCCCCATTTCTCCAGCGCGCCAGGACGGAAGTTCTCGACCACGATGTCGGCCTGCGCCGCGAGCTTGCGCACGATGGCCTGACCTTCGGGCATCCGCAGGTTAACCGTGATGGACTGCTTGTTGCGCGCCTGCACGTACCACCACAGCGAGGTGTCATCCACCATCTTGCGCCAGGCGCGCAACTGGTCGCCACCGTCGGGTGACTCGACCTTCACGACCTCCGCGCCGAACTCGGCGAGCAACCGCGCGCAGAACGGGCCCGCGATCAGCGTGCCGAGTTCGAGAACCTTGATGCCGGCCAGCGGGCCGGCGGATCGTGTCTCCGCCATCACTTCAGGTATGCCGGTGCCCGCCTAATCCGCCTTGATGCCCGCCGTCTTCAGCACCTGGCTCCACTTCTTGATCTCGGCGTCGATATAGACTGCGGCCTGCTGGGGCGTGCCGCCGACCGGTTCGACGCCGAGACCGGCCATCTTGTCCGCAACGTCCGGCATGTTGAGTCCCTTGTTGATGGTTGCCGACAGTTTGTTGACCACGTCTTTGGGCGTTTTCGCCGGCACCAAGATGGCGTACCAGGCGTCCATCTCGAAGCCGGGGACGGTCTCAGCGATGGCCGGCACGTCCCAGCCCTTGGCGCGCTTCAACGAGGTCACGCCGAGCGCCTTGATGCGCCCCGCCTTGACGTGCTGCGCCATGATGAGCGGGCTGGCAAACGACAGCGGCACGCGCCCGGCAAGCAGATCGGGAATGAACTCGTTGGTACCCTTGTAAGGGATGTGCACGAGGTCCACGCCGGTCGCGATCTTGAACATCTCGCCGGCGAGATGCAGCGAGGAGCCGTTGCCGCCGGAGGCGTATTGCAATTGCCCCGGCTTGGCCTTCGCCAGCGCGATGAGTTCCTTGACGGTATTCACGTTGAGCGACGGATGCGCGACCAACACCAGCGGCCCCTTTGCCACGATGGACACCGGCGTGAACTGGTCGAAGCGGTAGGGCACCTTGGAATACAGCGTCGGATTCACCGCGTACGCGATCGCGTGCAGGACCATGGTGTAGCCGTCAGGCTCCGCGCGCGCCGTCACTTCCACCGCGAGATTGCCGCCGGCGCCCGGCCGGTTGTCGATGACCACCGGCTGGTTCCACAATTCGGTCAGTTTGCCGCCGGTGAGGCGCGCCAGCACATCGTTGGGGCCGCCGGCCGGATACGGCACGATCAGACGCAGGGGACGGTTCGGATAGTCGGCTGCCGGAGCAGCCGCGAAGCCGGAAACCGGCGCCGCCAGAGCCGCGAGCACGCAGAACGATGCAGTAGATGAGAGATGGGTGTGCATGTGGGCCTCGTAGAAAAGGGAAAAGTATAGTCCTTGTCCCTTTGAAGCAGGAACCGTGCTCACCTACAATCAGTGCATGCACTACGACATCCTGATCAGGAACGGTACTGTCTATGACGGCAGCGGCGCCCCGGGCATTGCCGCCGACATCGGCATCAACGGCACCACCCTCGCCGCCATCGCGCCAGCGCTGGAGGGCACCGGCTTCAAGACGATCGACGCCGCCGGCCTTGCGGTCGCCCCGGGCTTCATCGACATCAAGACCCACTCGGATTTCACGCTGCCGATCAATCCGAAGGCGGAAAGCAAGGTCCGCCAGGGGGTCACCACCGAGATCATCGGCCACTGCGGCTTTTCCGTCGCGCCGGTATTGCCCGGCAAGACGCAACTGCTGAAAGACTACCTCTCGCCCTCCGCCCCCTGGCTGCCCTTCCGCGAACGCACCTTCGCGCAGTATCTCGACACCTTCCCGGCGACGGCGGTCAACGCTGGCATGCTGGTCGGCCACAACACCCTGCGGCTGATGGTCATGGGCATGGAAAACCGCGCGCCCACCGCGAATGAAATGCGCCACATGGTCGCCCTGCTGGAGGAAGCGCTGGACGCCGGCGCGCTCGGCCTGTCGAGCGGACTTTTCACCTCGCCCGGCGCTTACGCGGACAACGACGAGATGCTGGCCTTGTGCCGCGTGCTCAAGCAGCATCGCGCCGGCTACTTCACGCACATCCGCGACGAATCCAACGGCGTGCTCGATGCCGTGCAGGAAGCCATCGATGTGGCCGAAGCCACCGGCATTCACGTCGAGATCGTGCACTTCAAGTGCTCGGGGATGGACAACTGGGGCAAGGCGAAAACAGCGCTCGACATGATCGCGCGCGCCCGCGACCGCGGCATCGACGTCGACTGCGATTCCCATCCGTACACCGCCGGCAGCAATCCGCTGAAGAACATCCTGCCGCAATGGGTGCAGGCCGGCGGCGTGGACGTCATGCTGGAACGGCTGGCACTGAAAGACTCACGCGACCGCATCCGCACCGAGATCGCCAGTGTCGGCCTCAACAACTGGGGCCGCATCCCGGACTGGGACTGCATCCAGATCTCCATCACGCCGCACCTGCCGCAGTACGCGGGCCGCACCGTGGCGCAACTTGCCGCGGAATGGAAAAAAGATCCCGTAGACGTACTGTGCGACTACCTCATCGAGGATCGCGGCGCGACGAGGGTGTTGGTGATTTCGATCTCGGAAGAGGACATCCGCGAGGTCGTCGCCTCCAGGACCGCGCTGGTCGGCTCGGACGGCAATTGCGTCGCGGATTACGGCATCGTCGGCGGCGGCATGCCGCATCCGCGTTTCTACGGCACCTTCCCGCGCATGCTCGGACGCTACGTGGCCGAGCAGCACCTGCTGCCGCTGGAAACCGCGCTGCACAAGATGACGGGCGCCACGGCGAAAGCGCTGCGGCTCGCCGACCGCGGGCGGCTGTTGCCCGGCTATAAGGCGGACGTCACGCTGTTTGAACCGGCAGCCTTCAAGGATCTCGCGACGTACGCCGACCCGCACCGTTATCCCGCCGGTACGCGCACCACCGTCATCGTCAACGGCACCCTGGTGGTGGAAAACGCCACGCATACCGGCGCGACGCCGGGCCGGGTATTGCGGCGGACAGCCGACGGCGGCGTACGCTAGCGCCGATTTGGACAAGGATGCTCGCGCGCACCCTCGCAACCTCGCGCTCGGGCGTCTCGTCCGCATGCCTTTCCCGGCGCAAACCTTCGAGCGCACCCAGGCACTCCGAGTGAAGGAAGTGATTCGTGACGTGGCGATGGCGCTGCGTAATACCCCCGCGGTCTGCCCCAGGAGCGATATCAACGCGATGATGTTCGATGCGTGGCGGTCTCCACGTTGCATTCGCGGACAGCAACGGTCGCACGCGTAAGCTGCCCCCCCTCCCTGCGCTCGCTGATTGCCGCCACCGGGCAAAGCGCGCCGTCCATCTGGGTGAGTTACGGTGCGCGGCCTACAACAGAGTCAGCAAAACGCCGATACCCGTGTCGCGCGGCTGTCCGCTATCGTCGGTTCGACTCCCCACCTAACGGACTACCCTTGATTCGAACTCCGTCTCCGCCGCCGGCCATATCCCCCGCTTCGGCAGCCCCGCGGCATTTCTCGATGATCCGGGAGTTCCATCTGGCGGATTTCCTCACGCTGGCGAACGCCGCCTGCGGTACCGGTGCGGTTTTCCTCGCGATGCTCTACGTAGGCAGCGGCGCGTCCGCGCACTTTTTTATGGCTGCAGCCTTGGCTCCGCTGGCCTTGCTCTTCGACGTACTGGACGGTCAGGTGGCCCGCTGGCGCAACCAGCATTCGGCCCTGGGACGTGAACTGGATTCCCTTGCCGACATCATTTCGTTCGGGCTCGCCCCAGCGACGCTAGGCTTCGCTGCGGGCCTGCAGGGCGGCTGGGATGCCGCCATCCTCGTCTACTTCGTCTGCTGCGGGGTTAGCAGGTTGGCACGCTTCAATGTGACCGCCGAGCAATTGTCGGAGGGCCGCGGGAAGGTGGCTTATTTCGAAGGCACGCCGATCCCGACCAGCGTGTTGCTTACGGGGCTGCTGGCACTGGCCGCCGTATACGGGCGGCTGGGTGACGACCTGCCCGGCGGCGTGTGGATGGCGGGTTGGGCGCTGCACCCTCTGAGCCTGCTGTTTTTCGTCTCCGGCACGCTGATGATCAGCAAAACGCTACGCGTTCCCAAACCTTGACTGCGGATGGAATGTTCTTCCATCCTCCGCGTGCATCGTTTGCAATAGTCGCAGAACCGGCAGCGCGGCGCCCCTCCCGGAATCGTCCGGGCGGAACATGGCGTCAAGAGCACTCGAGTTACTCCGCCACGGCCAGGTGCGGTTTCATCGCCTCCATCGCCTGGTATGCGTAGGTGCGCACCTGGACGTCACCGCTGAGCAGAGCAGCCCGGTATCGGCGTGCCGCGACCCCCGAATGGCTAACACCTCCCTGCCGGCGGTATACATCCTCGAGTCTTTCGACGGCCAATGTTCTCCAAACAGCCAGCGCCGCCTGTTGCTGCAGATCCGCCGCCAGCGGAAGCGTCACGCCCCGACTGAACGCCAACTGCTGGAGGAGATCGAGTTGACGCGAGTGGGCCGCGGTATTTCGCAAGGCGTATGCCCTGACGTCGGGCGACCGCCCCCTCGCCGCCACCAAGCGGCCGGCGTCGATTTCCGCCACATGATTCTGCGCAGCGGCGCGCAGCATCAGCCGATCGGCTTTTGCCATCCGTTCACGGGGCATTTCCGCCGCAGCGGGATTCGTCCAGAAGGCGGCAAAGGCAATCGCGAGCCCACAGCTTAGTGTGCGCAGGGGAAAACATGCGGGGCCAGCCGGGAATGCGTGCATGACGCTACCATCCGGGAAAGCACCTCAGTCTGTTGTGGGTTGTTTGCTGAATGCGGTGTCGGCGGACGCTCACGCTAAAAAGCCGACTGTCTCTGCTAGAGAGGGTCCGGTTGTCTCTCGCACTGCCACTACAGAGGCACTACCGGGGCGACCGCTGAGTGGGATCTCTCACCAGACACGCTGGCACGGTTGCACACGTCGAACCGTCATCGCGCCTACCGGTGTAAAGCCGACAGGGTCCCAATCAGAAGCGCAGAGGTTCGACGCGGGCAACTAGGCAGCCAGTTCTTCCGCCGCAGCCAGATTGGCCGCTGCGAATTCCCAGTTGAGGAGCTTGCCGACCACGGCCTTCACGTAATCCGGACGCTTGTTGCGGTAATCCACGTAGTACGCGTGCTCCCAGACGTCGATCGTCAGCAACGGGCGCTGCCCGTTGAGGACCGGCGCGCCCGCATCGTGCGTGGCAATGACCTTTAGCTTGCGCTTGTCGAGCACCAGCCAGGCCCATCCGCTGCCGAAATGCGAGATCGCCGCGTCCGCCAGCTCCGTTCGGGCCGCCTCAACGCCGCCGAAGTCCTTCTCGATCCGCGCCGCCAAGTCCCCCACGGGTCCGCCGGGACCCGGCGGCGTGAGACTCTCCCAGTAGAACTCGTGGTTCCAGGCCTGCGCGGCGTTGTTGAAGATCGCCTTGCGCGCTTCGACGCCGGCACTCCACTGCACGATTTCGAGCAGCGATTTGTCCGCCACGTTTTTGCCTTCCAGCAGCTCGTTCAGCTTGTCGACATAGGTCTTGTGATGCGCGCCGTGATGCAGACGCAGGGTTTCGGCGGAAATCACCGGCGCGAGCGCCTTCTCGTCGTACGGGAGCGGAGGCAACGTAAAGGTCATGAGAGGGGTCCTTTTACTGCGCTGAGTGCGTGGTGACAGGCATCGGCCTGGGGGTATTTTGGCAACCACCGGGACAATGACTGCGGCGTGTCCAGCCAGGACACCGGGTGGCCAGGAGGCGACAACCATCGCAGCACAATAGTCATCAACGCGAAGGCGAGGGCGGCGGCCACCAGCATCAGCGCCCAGCGCCCAGCCAACCGCAGCCCCACGCGTTCCGGCACGATTGCACTACTTCCTGGCGATGACCAGCGTGTTGGACACGGACTTCACGCCATCCACTTCCTTGGCAACAGTGGTGGCCTTGTCGCGGTTGCGTTCCGAGTCCACATTACCTTTCAGCATGACCGCGCCGTTCACGGTTTCGACATTGATGTCGATCGCCTTGAGATCGGCATCGGCGATGAACTTCGATTTGACCGCAGCCGTGATCGCGGTGTCGCTGAGGGCGACCTTGGTCTTGTCCATCGCGGTGTCGGCGGCTTTCTCCACCTTCTTGGCGGTCGACTCGACCGAGGACGAGGAGGAAGAGGATTTCTGTGCCTCCTTGGTCGCGGCAGGCTTCTGGTCGCAGCCAGCAAGCAGCGCCGCACCCGCGATTAAGGACAGGCCGAGTACTGTGGTGCGTTTGATGTTCGTGTTCATGTAAATCTCCTTTGAAAGTTTGAAGGTGAATGCAGTAGATAGATTCGGGCAGTGGTGCGCGTCACGGGTCACGTGACATCCTCACGCCCGCGTTCCTTGTCCGGCGCCGGCACGTCCGACGGAATGCCGCGGCGCTCGGTATCGACCAGGCCTCGTTCGACATCGAACTGCGCCTGCCGGATCCGCGGGCGCACGGTGCCCGGTATTTCCCGCGAGAGCGCAGCACTTTCGTCACGCTCGTGGGGCAGCGGCAGGGCCTTGGCGTCGTCCGCCTCGCGTTTACGCTTAACCGCAAGGCTCACGCTGCGGCCGCCGCGCGAGGTGGGGTGGGAGACCCTCATCGGGACTTCCTGGCCCGCACCGCGGTTCGCGATGCGGTCTTGACCGCGCGCTTCTTGCCGGCGGCCGCGGGGGTGCGCAGGGAGGCCGTCGTCGCGCGTTTGGCTACGGCGCGCGCGGTTTTCTTCGGCGGGGATTTGCGCGCGGCCTTGCGTTTAGGCGCGGCCACGGCGGGCACCATACCGGCGACGGGAATCACCCCCATGTCGTCCGGTGCGGCCGGGTAAGTGCCTACGGCTTCGACGACCTTATCAAGCGATTCCTTGACCTTGTCCTTGAGGTGTTCCCAGTTGCTTTCGATGCGCTGCTGCAAGGGCTGTCCCATCGCATTCTCCCTGACGGTGATGGATTGGTTGATAGCTGACGCCAGCGGGTCTACCGCGCGTCTGTGGAGGTAATGTAAGCACCGCGCCCTGCGGGCACTGTGCGTGCTGGCCGATATTCCTGTCGGCGCAATCTGACACGCCTCAGGCGCCGGACGCGGGAGCCGACAACGGCAAGGAACCGTCCGGTACAGGCACGGAGCGATTCCCCCGAAATCCTCGCCGGAAATGGAAGACACGCACCACACGGCCCGACGGCGCAGGGCCAACCGGAGACTGCGCCCCGCCCGCGGTACCGGTCGTGTCCTCCCCCAAGCTTTTCATGGCTGAGCTGTGGTGCGGCTGCCCATGACCCAAGCGTGGGCGTTGCGAGCGCGCGACGAAACGTCAGCGCACTCCCACAGCACGTTCAGCGATTGACTCACCGCCGCACTGCCGCCGTGCTTTTACGCTGCGGCCTTCAACGTGGAAATAAATCCGCAATGAAAAAAGGCAGCGCCACCCCCCGTCTGGCCACCGCAGCCCCGCTAGCGCACTCGTCACGGCTGTGGCGGCATGACCGGACAAGAAACCAGCAGGAACCAGTAAAGCGGCACCCGTATTTCACCAAGCGCAGTTCTTCAATCCGCAGTTTCTTCAACACCATCTAGGAGTCACTCATCATGTCAACGACCACTTATCCGTCCACCACCGGCACCGCCACCGTCTCCCCCTCCATGGGCGGGGACGCCATGAAGGATTTCGCTTCCAGCAGCACCCCGCAGCCTGCGGCCGAGCGCCTCAGCGCCGTCGCCGGGAAGGCCGCGCAGTCGGTGCGTGAAATCGTCGGTGAAGGCAAGGCCGTTGCGGCCGAGCAACTGGATGCCACCACCCGCTGGGTCGGTACTGTCACCCGCGACAATCCCCTGCGCACGCTCGGCGTGATCGCCGCGGTGGGTGTCGTGATCGGTCTGCTGGTCGGCCGGCGTTAAGCGGGTGTCGGCATGAAGGAAACCGGGATGAAGGAACCCAAAGAGCATCTGCGGCAGAACCAACCCCGGGAGTTGCCCTCTCAAAAGCAGGAGCAGGAAAAGGAATTCGGCGAGGGCAACTACAAGGCCGCGCGCGAGTATGACAGCGCGGCGGAGAAGTTCGCCCGGTCCGGCAAGGTTGACGCCGCGGCCAAAGCGGCCGCCCCCGGCAGCGATGCCGAGGCTGCTGCCATGAAGCGCGCGGAAGCCACGGGACGCAGCAAATCAAAAGGCGGGGATCCCGTGCCTGGTCGGACGGGCAAACCTTCTCCAGACGCCTGAACTCTGCAGGGATAGCCCAGCACGGCCGGTCTTCCGGCCGTGCTGTTGTTACGTACGGCGGCACGCGCTTTCAGCGCCGTGCTGCCTGTAAGCGCCAGCCTACAGGCAAAAGGGCATTGTCCCGACGGCGCGCCGCTCCGCCGATCTTTATTCTTCAACACTCCGATGCGGCCACTGGGGGCGCGGCACGGTATCAGATCGCACCACACTCAAGGAGATCGACATGAAAAAGCTTGCGGCGATAGTCGCATTGATGGCGTTGGCCGTTCTAACCGGTTGCAACACCGTGAAGGGTGCCGGCAAGGACATCGAGCGCGGAGGCGAGAAGATTCAGGACGGCGCCGACAACGTCAAGAACAAGATGTAAGTGCAAGTCACACCACCTCTTCAACACAAGGAGCAGCACATGAACTGGGACACCATCGAGGGTAACTGGAAACAGGCCAAGGGCAAGGTCAAGGAACAATGGGGCAAGCTCACAGACGACGACCTCGACGTCATGGCGGGCAAGCGCGACCAGCTCGTGGGCAAAATCCAGGAAAGCTACGGAGTGGCGAAGGACGACGCTGAACGTCAGGTGTCGGACTGGGAAACCCGCAACGAAAAGCATTTCGACAGCTGGACCAAGCGCTAAGTCAGGCACCCAACAGGAGAGAAGCATGATGACATTCAAACAGCGCTTCATCGTGACGGCCGTTGCCGGCGCGATGGGCTTCGCCGGCACCGCCTTCGCGTTCGCCATGACCAAGGCGGAAATCAAGACAGGCGAGGACCGCATCGCGGCCGATTTCAAATCCGCCAAGAACGCGTGCGACAGCCTCAAAGCCAACGCCAAGGACATCTGCATGGCCGAGGCCAAAGGCAATGAGAAAGTCGCCAAGGCTGAAATGAACGCACGGAAGAACGACACGGCGAAAAACCGTACCGACGTGCGCATGGCCAAGGCCGACGCAGACTACGGCGTCGCCAAGGAAAAATGTGACGACCAGGCCGGCAATGCGAAAGATGTGTGCGTCAAGGACGCCAAGGCCGCGAAGACCAAAGCCAAGGCGGACGCCAAGGCCGATCTTACGTCGAACAAAGCGCAGGGCAACGCGAACGAAAAAGCCGCGGAGGCGCGCAAAGACGCCGCCGAAGACAAGCGTGACGCAAACTACGCCGCCGCCAAGGAACGCTGCGATAAATTCTCCGGCGATGCCAAAGACCGCTGCGTCTCGGAAGCCAAAACGCGCCACGGCGTCAAATAGTCCTGTCCACTCCTACCCTCCTCCCAGGAGTGCTTAAACGGGCCGCTAGGCCCGTTTTTTTTGATTGAGGCGGGCTACCTGCCACGCTTACGTCACCGTCAGCGCCAGCCGACGGCATTTTCAGCCGACGCCGACGGAGCGGCGGCCCGCACAACCCCAAGATGCGTGCATGGCTATTTTCAAGGCTCGGCTCGTCGCCGGCCACCGTCAAACGGAGATTTCACGATGATCACTGGATGGACCCTGACTTTCATCTCCGCCGTGCTGGCCGCCATGGCCTGGGCGCTCGGCCTCATGGGAGAGGCGGGCCTGGCGCTGATCGGCCAAACCGCTTTTGTCATACTCAGCATTACGACGGGCGTGTGCCTGCTGCGTGCGTTAGCCTCTGAGGAATTCCCAGGCGATCGGCGATCCGGGTGAACGTCAGCCTGCGGAACGCTGCTTTCAGCGCGATGGCAGCCGCACTGGCCGTTTGGATCGCACTCATGACGAACGATCCAATGGCTGCGCTGATCATGGAGGCTTACAGCCTCGCAGCGATCATCCTCGCTGTGGCTTTTCTGCTCGTCAGTCTGGTCGATGAAGGGCACGGAACCGACTTTTATCCCCGCCCCCCCGGCCAACGCCAGTCCGGACGGCGCACCGCTGGCGCAAAACGCTGGCCGCACGCGCTGAAACGCCGCGAATCCGACGCGGGCCGCGAAACTTAGCGAGCGCCGCTGGGAACTGCAGGATCCTCGACTGGAGCGGCCACGGTCGCGCCGCGCGGTGTGGAAAAAGGGTCCGCAGGCAAATCGGCCACAGAACTGACGTAAGCGCGAACCAGCGTCCCCCGCCCCGGCGCGCTCTCGATATCGAGGCGGCCTCCCCGGGCGTGCAACCGCTGCTGCATGCCGAGCAGCCCGTGGGATTTAGGCCGCACGTCCGCGCGCCGGAAACCGATGCCGTTGTCCTGGATCTCGAGCTGGCAGTCGTTTTTTTCGCAGCGTAATGCGACCCGCATCCGCGTCGCCTGGGCATACTTGGCAGCGTTGTTCACGGATTCTTGCAGGATACGGAACAGGGCGATTTCCACGTCCTCCGGCAGTTCCGGGTCGTGATCGGGGAGATCGAGCTCGAGATGCCACTCCGCCTGCTCGGCAGCCTGCTGCGCGAGTTCCCGCGCCGCCGTCGTCAGCCCGAAGGAGGCCAGCGTGGTCGGCCGCAGATCCTCGATGATCCGGCGCCCGATCTGAATTCCTGCATCCAGGTTTTTCATCGCCCGCTCCAGCTTTTCCCGGGGGGCCGTCAACTCCGCCGGCAGTTTGCCGCGGGCCCAGGCCACGTCCATCTTGCTCGCGGTCAGGATGGAGCCGAGTTCGTCGTGCAGCTCGCGGGCGAGGCGGGACTTCTCCGATTCGCCCGCCACCTGCAGATGGGCGGACAAGGTGGCGAGCTCGGCCGTCCGCTGCCGGACCATGCCGTCCAACAATTCGGCGTGCTGGCGGGACCGCAGCCAGTCCCGCTTGAGCCACCGCATGATGAGGACCAGCAATACGATACTGAGCGTGGTGGTCCCCGCGATCGCGAGACGCGACAACTGCAGGCTGCCCCGCCAGTCATTGACCAGCATCGCGGTGCGGTCCCGTTCGTAGGTCTGCAGGCGTTCTACGGCAGCCCGGATCTCGTCCATTTTCCGCTCGCCCAGATCGCTCGCCACCAGTTCCAGCGCGGCGCTGGTCTTGCCGGCCCGCGACAGTTCCACCGTTTGCTCTATCTCTGTCAACTTGCCGCCGATGAGGCCGATGAGCGCGCCGTACTCGTTGATCATCGCTGGTTCGCGCAGCACGTAGATGGCCCGCAATTCGTCCTGCACTGCCCTGAGTTTGGGCAAGCTCGCATCCAAAGGCGTCAGGTAGCCCTCGCGTCGCGTCAGCAGGTAGCCGCGCTGCCCGGTTTCCGCATCGACCAGTAATACCATCATTTCGCTCAGCCGCGACGTAACCAGCATGGACTCGAGCGCGTCGTTGTAGCCGTTCGCCAGGCGGTTGTTCCCCGTCTCGGACATGGTCAGAATGCCGAGGGCCACGGCGATGCAGGCCGTGAGAGCGGCCTCCCAGCGCCAGCGCAGCAGAAAATCCCATTTCACGGTTCGACGACTCCGGCGACTGAGCTTGACTAGCGGTTAAGGGGGATGGGGGATAGGGGATGGCGAATCAGGCTTGCAATGTCGATTGTAGTCAAAGACCCACCGCACAGGCCCGTAGGAAGCCGGTTTTCCGTGTCGGCGCATTCTGACAGCGAAACCGGCATGGCCTGACTCCGCACCCAGGGCCGCTCACGCGAACATGAACTATCAATGACGTTGATCCCCGAAACGACGTAGGGGTTCATCGCCGCCCCATCATCGACCACCGATTGCAAGGAGATTCGTCATGCTGAAATGGGCTCTGATCTTTGCCGTAGTTTCGCTCGTCGCCGGGGTGCTTGGCTTTACTGGCCTCGCCGCTGGCGCTGCCTCCATCGCGAAAATCCTGTTCTTCGTGTTTCTGGCGCTATGCGCGATCTTTCTCGTTCTCGGCCTCTTCGTCTACAACAAGGTTGTGGACTGAAGGGCAGGGACGGCTCCCATGCTGACTAACGACGAGGGCATGCACCGCCTGATGGCGCAACTGCGCGAGTCACTGGCGGCGCGTGATGAAGCCGCGCGCCGGCCTTGGCGTCGGCGGCGACTCGCGGCCGGTGCGGCGATCTCGCTCATGGCGCTGTTCGGCGTGCTCGCCGGCATTTTCAGTCCGCTGTAACCGCGTTTA
>Ga0163144_10003577_pt1 | contig 35358 bp, 21 predicted proteins | sample OliLak19BULKMAT1_FD_123175 | JGI IMG/M metagenome (GOLD analysis project Ga0163144, IMG submission 123175) | Freshwater microbial mat bacterial communities from Lake Vanda, McMurdo Dry Valleys, Antarctica - Oligotrophic Lake LV.19.BULKMAT1 | ecosystem: Environmental > Aquatic > Freshwater >...
ACAGGCGAAGATCAGCCCGGTACAGCCGCCGGTATGGTGATCACGCCCGGCGTCGCCATGTTTTGGCGATAACGGACATCGTGGCAAGGTTGCAAGGGAAACCCGCCGTTGGCGGGTTTCCTGCTGATTGAACCCCGTGATTTGCTTGGCGATGACGGGAGCCTGATATGTCCCAGGAAAAATCTGCGTGCGCTGGGGCTCCGGCCGTTACTCAACGCCGATAGCTCAGCAATCGCCCCCGATACGGGGGCAAATCGCTTTCGTTGAAAGGGCTGCGTTTTTCGACCAGCGTATAGCGCTGTCCCAGCAGCGCGCGGGTAAAGGGGCCGCTGTTGCCACGGCCGGGATCGCTGACCAGGATTTCCGCCTCCGGTCGCGCATGCCGGTGCAGCACGGCCGCGAGCAGGGCGGCATGGCCGCGTTCGTACAGGATGTCGCTACCGACGATCAGGTCGAAGCGCCCCAGTCCGGCATCGTGCGTGGCCCAGGGCAGGTCGTGGTAGCGGATGCTGGGCAGACCGTTGAGCGCGGCATTGTGGATGAGGAAGGATTCGGCCAGCGGGTGATGGTCGCTGGCGGTGATGTCCGCCTTGCGCCGCTGCAATACCAGGCTGGACAGCCCCAGGCCGCAGCCGATCTCGAGGATGCGTTTGCCGTCAACTTCGAACAGGCACAAGGCTTCGGCCAGCACGCGCCCGGACGGCCACACCTGGCCGAAAAGGCTCCACATCGCCGAGGAAATGCCAATGCGCTCGGCCTCTCCGTTCGGATCGGCAAACTGCTGGAGGTTGCTCAGCGAGCGGATAGTGAAGTCATGCCCGCCGAGGCGGACGATGCTCTGGCGCGTGAGGTAACCCGGCATGTGCCGCTCCCGTGGTGTCCACGCCCCGGCTTGGCAGGACGCTGGCGCGAAAAAGGGAGCGAAGCGGCAACCGGTCATCCGGAGATGAAAGCCTGGTCGGCGGAACGCATGGATACGGCGTGATACGAAGCCATGGTAGCGCGTATCGGGAGCCGCCTGAGTTTGCCTGCGAGTTGATGGGCATTTGCCGGACAGGGACAAATGCTAAATGGACAGGAGCGATGGAAGCGGCGATCCTTCACACGATTGAGGTTCAACAAGAAACTGATGATGGAGCCAGCCACGGCATGGTGATCGATAAAATCATGCAGCTGGCGCGTGAGCAGCCGGACAAGCTCGCTGCCGTGCAGGACGGCAGGCGCTACAGCTACGCCGAACTCGCGCTATGGATCGCGCGTGTCCGCATCCACCTGCAGGACGAGGCGATTGCCGGCCACGGCGTCGCGGTGCTGTGCATCGATCGCCTGCTCGATGCCTGGGTCGTGGGGCTGGCGCTGCGCAGCCTGGGCCTGACCACCATCGTGGCGATCAATGCCGACCACATCGAACAGCTGCAGCTGCCGGACATCGCCTGCGTGGTCACGATGGCGAGCGAAGACCGGACCGTGCTCCGCGCCCGTGCCGAGCTGCGTCGTTGGCATTTGGTCATCGTGTCTGGCCGCTACGAGCAGCAGGCCGGGATGGGGCAGGTTGCCACGGTCGCCAGTGACAAGGCTGGCGGACACATCATGATCACGTCCGGCACCACGGGTGTTTACAAAAAGGTATTGCGCGATGCGGAAGCCGAGGTGTCGCTGCTGCCACTGCATGCGGCAATCAATTTCATCGATGGCCAATCCGTTGTTTACGCTTCGAATTTCGGGCTGTGGACGGCGGGAGGCTATCGCTGGCCGTTGATCGCCTGGAGCATGGGCGGCGCCGTGGTCTTCCACCAGCAAAGCGATATTGATCGCCCATTGCGCGAGCATCCGATCACCCACGTGTTCTCAATACCGACCATGCTGTCCTCGCTATTGGACAAGTTGCCCGGTGATTTCCAACGTAATGACTCACTGCACCTGTTGGTCACTGGCGGCGCCTTGCCGAAAGCACTTGCGCTGGCGGCAAGGCAACGACTCACGCGCAATATATGCAGCGTCCTTGCCTCCACCGAGGCCTTGACGCTGGCCGTCACGCCCGTTGAAACCGACGAGGACCTGCATTGGCACCGCATCCACCCCGCGCGCGAAGCGCAGGTGGTGGACGATGCGCACCAGCCGTTGCCTGCCGGAAGGGTCGGCATGGTGCGGATCAGGATCCTCGATGGTTTGCAGGGCTATCTCGGTGATGCCACTGCCACGACTGAGTTTTTCCGTGACGGCTGGTTTTATCCCGGTGACCTGGGCGAATTCGCAGCCGATGGCCGCCTTTCACTGCATGGCCGTACCGCCGATGTCGTCAATATTCTCGGCAGCAAGATCGCAACGGGGCCGATTGAACGCGCCCTGCAGGACAGGCTGGGCGCGGAAGGCGTCTGCGTGCTGAACCTGCGTCCCGACGGTGACGACGAGGAAATCCATATCGCCGTGGAAACAAAAAAACCGCTGACCCACGAGCAATGCCAGGCCGCCTTGCTGAACGAGCTGAGTGTCTTCGCCAGGGTTCACGTGCATTTCGACCTGATCGCCACATTGCCGCGCAATACCATGGGCAAGGTGCTCCGGCAGGAACTGAGGCGCAGGCTGTTGACGAATCGGGCCACTGCGATCACTGCTGTTATTCCGTGAGCAAAACGAGCTCAGCATGGGCAATAAGGTGGGTCAGTTCAGGGTGGGAATTATTGCTGCAAGAGCGTCGGCTCTGGGCAGACGTCAACGTGCAAGGGCTCTTCGAACAGGCTGGCAAGAGACAATCTGTCCTTGGGTTCGTCCGCAGGATCGCTTGCTGATGACGAAATCAGTCGCTGGCCGATAGCATGAGACAAATCATGATGCGCCAGAACAAGATGGGCGGCCAAAGCCGCCCATGCGTTGCGTGAAGCGAGGAAGCCCGCCGTGGCGGGCTGCCATCAAACCGCCTCGATAATCCCCGCCGCGCCCATGCCAGTGCCGATGCACATGGTGACCATGCCGTACTTCTGCTGGCGACGACGCAGGCCATGCACGATGGTGGCGATGCGGATGGCACCGGTGGCGCCCAGCGGGTGGCCGAGGGCGATGGCGCCACCGAGCGGATTGACCTTGGACGGATCGAGACCACAGGTGCGGATCACGGCCAGCGCCTGCGCGGCGAAGGCTTCATTGAGCTCGATCCAGTCGATCTGGTCCTGCGAAAGTCCTGATTGCTTGAGTACTTTCGGAATCGCGGCGATCGGGCCGATGCCCATCACTTCCGGGCGCACGCCGGCGACCGAGAAACCGACAAAACGGGCCAGCGGGGTCAGTCCGTAATCCTTGATGGCCTGTTCTGATGCCAGCAGGATGCCCGCGGCGCCGTCGCTCATTTGCGAGCTGTTGCCGGCGGTGACGCTGCCGCCCATCCGGAATACCGGCTTGAGCTTGGCCAGGCCTTCGACGCTGGTATCGGCGCGCGGGCCTTCGTCGTTCTCGACCAGCAGTTCACGCAGCTTCACGGTATTGCTGCCGAGCACCGGCTGGTGCGAGCGTATGTGGTAGGGCGAGATTTCCGAACGGAACTCGCCGCTCGCGATCGCTGCCAGCGCCTTCTGATGCGAGGCGGCGGAAAACGCGTCTTGGTCCTCGCGCGACACCTTCCATTCCTCGGCCACTTTCTCGGCGGTGATACCCATGCCGTAGGCGATGGCGAGGTTGTCATTCTGGAAAACCTGCGGGCTCATGGCGACCTTGTTGCCCATCATCGGCACCATCGACATCGATTCGGTGCCGCCGGCCAGCACCAGGTCGGCCTCGCCCAGACGGATGCGATCAGCCGCCAGCGCCACCGCTTGCAGGCCCGAGGAGCAGAAACGGTTGATGGTCTGGGCGGCCACGGTATTGGGCAGGCCGGCCAGCAGCACGCCGATGCGCGCCACGTTCATGCCTTGCTCGCCCTCGGGCATGGCGCAGCCGATGATGGCGTCGTCAATGCGGGAAAGATCGATTCCTGGCGCTTGGGCGACCACGGCCCGGAGCACGTGGGCGAGCATTTCATCGGGGCGGGTGTTGCGGAAAACGCCGCGCGGCGCCTTGCCCACCGGCGTGCGGGTGGCGGCAACGATGTAGGCGTCCTGGATTTGCTTGGTCATGGGGAAACTCCAATCGAATGTTCGATGCCGAGGGCGACGGCCTCCGGCTCAGAGACGTGATGAAGAAGTTGCGGCGGCTGCCCAATCTTCTTCATCAACTAGTTCCTCAGCGGCTTGCCGTTTTTCAACATGAACGCAATACGCTCCTGCGTTTTCGGCGTCTGCGCCAGCGCGACGAAGTGCTCGCGCTCGAGCTTGAGCAGCCACTCCTCGTCCACCAGCGAGCCGCGGTCGATATTGCCGCCGCAAAGGCAGGTGGCAATACGCGTGGACACCTCCATGTCGTGTTCGGAGATGAACCGGCCTTCGAGCATGTTCACCAGCATCATCTTGAACGTGGCGATGCCGACGTCACCGGCGACCGGGATCTGCCGGGCGGGCAGGGCGGGTCGGTAACCGGACTCGGCCATGGCGCGCGCCTGCTGTTTGGCGACGTAGAGCAGTTCGTAGGGATTGAAGACGACGAGATCGTTCTCGCGCGCCAGTTTCAGTTCCTTGGCCTCGAGTGCCGAGGCCGAGACCTTGCCCATGGCGACCGCTTCGAAATACGGCTTGAGGCCGGCAAAGACATCACCACCGGGACCGGCAGCCAAACCGACGCGGGTAGCGATTTCCTTCAGGCCACCACCGGCCGGCAGCAGGCCAACGCCGGCCTCGACCAGACCGATATAGCTCTCAAGCGCGAACACCGTGCGCGCCGAGTGCATCTGGAATTCGCAGCCACCGCCCAAGGCCAGGCCGCGCACCGCTGCGACCACGGGCACCAGCGCGTACTTGATGCGCTGGCTGGTGGCCTGGAAGTTGGCGACCATGGCCTCGAATTCGGCGATCTTGCCTGCGGCCAGCGAGGCCATGGCGCCGGACAGGTCGGCACCGGCCGAGAACGGCTCTTTCGGCTGCCACAGCACGAGGCCCTGGAAATCCTTCTCGGCGACATCGATGGCCTGCTGGATGCCGGCCAACACGCCGTCGCTGACGGTATGCATCTTGGTCTTGAAATTGAGCACGGCGATGCCGTCACCGTCGTGCCACATGCGGACGGCGTCGGTTTCGAACACCGTCTCGCCGGGCGCAAACACCTCGCCGAGGATCGGGTCCGGGAAGCGCTGGCGTTGGTAGACCGGATTGATCGAGCGAGCGCGTGGGCCATTGATCGAAGGTGCGAACGAGCCGTCCGGGCCATGCACGCCGGTGCGGCCATCGGTCGCCCAGGCGGGAAGTGGGGCATCGGACATCGTCTTGCCAGCGGCGATATCTTCGGCGATCCAGACTGCAACCTGCTGCCAACCGGCGGCCTGCCAGGTTTCGAAGGGGCCGAGATTCCAGCCGTAGCCCCAGCGGATGGCGAGGTCGACGTCGCGGGCGGTGTCAGCAATCGATTCCAGATGGAAGGCGCTGTAGTGGAACAGGTCGCGGAACATCGCCCACAGGAACTGAGCTTGAGGGTGCTGGCTGGCGCGCAGCTGGGCGAACTTCTCGGCTGGGTTCTTGTTCTTGAGAATGGCGATCACTTCCGGCGCCGCCTCACCGGTGGCGGGGCGGTAGTCCTGTGCCTTGAGGTCCAGAACCACGATGTCCTTGCCCTTCTTCATGAAAATGCCGCCGCCGGTCTTCTGGCCCAGCGCGCCCTTGTCGATGAGCGCCTTTAGCCAGGCCGGGGCGGCGAAGTACGTGTGCCACGGGTCGTCCGGCAGCGTATCGGCCATCGTCTTGATGACGTGGGCCATGGTGTCCAGACCGACCACGTCGGAGGTGCGGTAGGTCGCCGACTTCGGGCGGCCCAACAGCGGGCCGGTGAGCGCGTCAACTTCGTCGAAGCCCAGGTCGAACTGCGCCGTGTGGTGCAGGGTCGAGAGGATGGAAAACACGCCGATGCGGTTGCCAATGAAGTTGGGGGTGTCCTTGGCGTAGACCACGCCCTTGCCCAGGGTAGTGACGAGGAAAGATTCCAGGCCTTCGAGAACGGCGGTATCGGTCTTGGCGCAGGGGATCAGCTCGGCCAGGTGCATGTAACGCGGCGGGTTGAAGAAATGCACGCCGCAGAAACGATGATGAAGTGATTCATCAAGAACCTCGGCCAAGCTATTGATTGAAAGACCAGAAGTGTTGGATGCAAGGATGGCATTCGGAGCTACAAAGGGCAGGATTTTTGCGTACAGGTCCTTCTTCCAGTCCAACCGCTCGGCAATGGCCTCGATGATCAGGTCGCAGCCCTTGAGCCATTCCAGATGTTCATCGTAATTGGCGGCCGTTATGGCGGCCGCCTTGTCCTTGCTAGCCAGCGGGGCTGGCGAGAGTTTGCCAAGGTTGGCGATGGCTTTGTTCACGATGCCGTTCTTTTCGCCTTCTTTGGCAGCAAGATCGAAGAGGATAGTGTCGACATTGGCATTTACGAGGTGGGCGGCAATCTGTGCGCCCATCACGCCGGCGCCGAGCACGGCCACCTTGCGGATGCGGAGTTGGGACATGGGTTGCTCCGTGGGAAGAGAAAATCGATCTTGTGCCGCGATCATCGTGAAACCGGGATGACGACGGCGGGAGTCAGGTGGAGCCAATCAGACGGTGCGAGTCAGACGGTGAGAATCAGGCGGCGCGAAAGCCCGCTGCGGCGAAACGAATCAGGTTCTGGCAGGTCTTTTCGGCAAAAGCCTTGTCGGATTCGCCGGCGGGCCGCTTGATCAGGCCGAAATCGGCCATGGCATAGGTCAGGGCGCCGGCCACGAAGTCCATGCGCCAGTAGATTTCTTCCTTGCCCAGACTGGGCAGGCACGGTGCAATCGCCTTGGCGAACTCGCGCAGCACCTGGCCGTAGTTGTCGGACAGAAACTTGCGCAGCCGGTCATTCTTTTCGGCGTAGGCGCGGGCCAGGACGCGGACAAAGGCCGAGCCATGGCGGTCGAAGGTCAACGCCAGCGCGGGTTCGATAAAAGCCGCGAGGATCGGCTCCAGTTCGTCAGGATGGCTTTCCTGGGCTTCACGCAGCTCACGAACGCGGCGCTCGCTCATCTCGTCCATGCGCCGGCGAAAGACTTCGTTGACCAAGTTTTCCTTTGACCCGAAATGGTAATTGACCGCCGCTATGTTGACATCAGCCCGACTGGTGACCTGACGCAACGAAGTGCCGGAAAAACCGTACTGGGCAAACAACTCCTCGGCGGCGCCGAGGATGCGATCCTTGGTATTGAAATGTGTCGTGGTCATGGCCTGCCATCGCCTGATTGAAACGTGCGTTTCAATCCTATCCTTGAAACGGCCGGCAGGTCAAACCGTGAAACCTGCCATTAGCCAGCATTGAAGAGGTTGCCGAAGGCCCGGACAATCTGCCCAACAATATTCACAATCCACGCTAAACCCTCGATTGCAGTAGGGTTTCATGGTAAATTTCACGCCTTTCCCACCCTCAAGTACGGAGTTTCAAGAATGTCGCTGGAACGCACCATTTCCATCATCAAGCCCGATGCGGTCGCCAAGAACGTGATTGGCGAAATCTACGCCCGCTTCGAGAAGGCCGGCCTGAAGGTCGTCGCGGCGAAGATGAAGCACCTGTCGCGCAAGGAAGCCGAGGGCTTCTACGCCGTCCACCGCGAGCGCGGATTTTTCAACGCACTGGTCGAATTCATGATCTCCGGCCCGGTAATGATCCAGGTGCTGGAGGGCGAGGACGCTGTCCTCAAGAACCGCGAACTGATGGGCGCCACCAATCCCAAGGACGCCACGGCGGGCACCATTCGCGCCGACTTCGCCGAGTCCATTGACGCCAATGCCGTGCACGGTTCCGACTCGCTGGAAAACGCCGCGATCGAGACCGCGTATTTCTTCAGCGCCACCGAACTGTGCCCGCGCTGATCGACATTACGATGAACCAGCAGGACGCGCCCGCCATTGCCAGCCCGCCGCCAACCGCGGCGGGTGGCGCAGCGGCCGCTCCTGCCCTTCCATCCGCTCGCGGCGCGGGGGCATCCGGCCAGGGGCGTGTCAACCTGTTCGACCTCGACCGGCGCGGCCTGGAGGATTTTTTCGAGAATACGCTCGGCGAAAAACGCTTCCGCGCCCACCAGTTGATGAAATGGATCTACCACCAGCACGTTACTGATTTCGCCTTGATGACCGATGTCGGCAAGGCCCTGCGCGCCAAGCTTGAGCAACACTGTGAAATCCGCCCGCCCAGCGTCGTGTTCGACAAGCCGTCGACCGACGGCACCCACAAGTGGTTGCTCGGCATGGATACCGGCAATGCCATCGAGGCGGTATTCATACCTGACAAAGGTCGCGGCACGCTTTGCGTGTCCTCGCAGGTTGGCTGCGGCCTCAACTGCCAGTTCTGTTCGACTGCCACCCAAGGCTTCAACCGCAACTTGTCCACCGCCGAGATCATCGGCCAGGTCTGGACCGCGTCGAAGCACCTCGGCAACAAGACCCACCACCATCGCAAGCTCACCAACGTGGTGATGATGGGCATGGGCGAACCGCTGCTGAATTTCGACAACGTCGTTCGCGCCATGAGCCTGATGCGCGACGACAACGGCTTCGGCCTCGCCAACAAGCGGGTAACGCTTTCGACCGCCGGCCTGGTGCCGATGATCGACCGATTGGCCGAAGAATCCGACGTCTCCCTCGCGGTGTCGCTGCACGCGCCTACCGATGACATGCGCACCGCACTGGTGCCGCTGAACAAAAAGTACCCGATTGCCGAGTTGATGGCCGCCTGCGCCCGCTACGTGCTGCGCAAGAAGCGCGAATCGATCACTTTCGAATACACCATGATGCGTGGCGTCAACGACCAGCCGGACACCGCACGCCAGTTGGTCAGGCTGATGCGCCAGTTCACCAACTCGGTGCAGATGTCCGACGCTGCCAAGGTCAACCTGATTCCGTTCAACCCGTTTCCGGGCACGCGCTTCGAGCGAAGCGGCGAGGAGGAAATCCGCGCTTTCCAGAAAATCCTGCTCGACGGCGGCGTACTCACGATGGTCCGACGCACCCGCGGCGACGACATCGATGCCGCCTGCGGTCAACTCAAGGGCCAGGTGATGGATCGCACGCGGCGCCAGGCCGAGTTCAAGCTCAAGCTGGAAGCGCAGGGGATTTCCGATGCGGCATAAGCTGCGACTGCTTGCCGGGATTTTCCTCCTCTTCGCGCTCATCGCCACGGTGCAGGCCAAACGGGAGGCAAAGCCCGTCAAACTGAGCGAACCCGGTCGCATCAACCTTGGCATGGCCTACAACCATCTTCGCAACGACAATCTGGCAAAGGCCTTCGAGCGGGTGACTATCGCGGCAACCAGTGACCCGAATTCGGCGGATGTCCAGACCCTGTTGGCCATGATCCAGAATCGGCGCGGCAATCAAGGCCCCGCTGCCGATGCGTTCAAACGTGCCCTCAAGCTCGCGCCCGGAAACAGCAATGTGCTCAATGCTTATGGCGCCTGGCTTTGTCAGCAGGGTTCGTCCGTCGATGCTGACCAGTATTTCCAGAAAGCCCTGAACGACCCGGGCATCCTTGCGCCAAGGGATGTCCTTTACAACGCCGGTCGCTGCGCTTCAAAGGCCAATGACCTGAACAAGGCGGAGCAATACCTGCGTCGGGCGCTCGAATTATTCCCGAATGACGGTGCCACATTGCTGCAATTGGCTGAGGTCAAGCATGCCCAAGAACAGGATTTCGTCGCTCGCGCTTTCCTGCAAAGGCGCGAGGCTCTCGGGCCAATGGGTCCCGAGGCCTATGAGCTCGCGGTAAAAATAGAAACCGGAGCGGGCGACAGCAAGTCTGCTGAACGCTACCGGACGCAGTTGCGGGAAAAATTTCCCGACCATCAGTCGCCCACCCGGGAGGGGGCAGGCCGGCCATGAGCATAGAACCGATCCAAAATCCATTGTTCGACGATCCGCTGGGGATCACACTCAAGAACACGCGACTGCGCAAGGACATGAGCATCGAATCTGTCGCCAGGCAGATGCGCCTGCCAGTAGCGGTGATCGATGCGATGGAGCGCGAAGCCTGGCAGAAGCTGGGCGCGCCGATTTATGTCAAGAGTTACCTGAGCAGCTATCTCAAGCTTTTGGAACTGCCGGAATCACTGGCAACGACCTTGGGTAGCCAGCGCGCTGAAGCCAACCTGGTCACCATGGCGGCGGTCAGCAATGTCCAGCGCACCTTGCATCGTTCCTGGCGCCGGATCATCTACATGGTGATGACCGGTGTCCTGGTGGGTTCGGTCGCCATGCTTGCGCTGCATCTGCAGTCGCGTTCGCCTTCGAGCGAAACGGCAACGGTGCTTGCAGCACCCATTGATCTCGCCGCGACGGCCGTCGCAGATGCAACTGCAGCACCTCCGGCGATGGATGTTGACACCACGGCGATTGACCTTGTGCCTGCCGGCACCGCGCAATTGCCCCAGCCTGAAACCATCGCTGCTTCGCTGTCGCCCTTGCCGGCCACGAGCAACCCGGCAGACCTCGTTTTGTATTTTCGCGGTGAAAGCTGGGTTGATATTGTTGACAGCAGTGGCCGCAGCATCGAGCGCGGGATGGTTGCAATAGGCGCGGAGCGGCGCTATGCGCCTGGCTCGGTGTCCCGGCTGACGCTGGGCAACGCCTCGATGATCGACGTGCTCCAGAGTGGGCAATCGATTGACTTGGGGCCTTATCTTTCCGAGGATGTGGCGCGCTTTGGGTTATCCTCTGACGGCCGCATCACGGCACCCGGCGGCTGACGCCCCGCGCCCGACACCCACTCAACCTACGGCCGGCGCAATTGCCGGCACCAAGACGGAAGGCAATGGATCAACTCGACGAATACGAACAGGGCGAACGCGTTCGCGGCTGGCTCAGAGAAAACGGCACCTCTCTACTGGGCGGCATAGCGCTCGGCTTGGGTTGTATAGGTGGCTGGCAATGGTGGCAGGGTAGCCAAGGCAAACATCGCCAGGAAGCGGCAACCCAATTCCAGACTCTCGGCGAAGCCATTGAAGCCAAGGACAAGACCAAGGCGCAGGCCATGGTCGATTCGATCATCAAGGATTATGCCGATACCGGTTTCTTCCAGCTGGCGATCCTGCGCCAGGTCGAGTTCCTGCAGTCTTCCGGCAAAGGTGAAGATGCCATCAAGCTGATTGACCGCCACGTCGCAGGCGTCAAGGATGTTGCCATGGCGGAACTTCTGCGCCTTCAAGCCGTCCGAATCCTGGTTGCCAACGGCAAAGTGACGGATGCCGGCAAGCGCCTCGAAGCACTGAAGGGTTCGAGTCGCTATCCGACTACCTACAATGAATTGCTCGGCGACACCGCGATGGCGCGTGGCCAGCGCGATGCGGCGCGCAAGGCTTATGAAACGGCACTGACCACGCTTGACCAGACGGCCCGTTCGCGACCGATTCTGGAAATGAAACTCATTGATGCTGGCGGCAAGCCCGCCAGCCAGCTGGAGATCTGAATGATGCTGCGTCGCATGTCACTGTGGGTTCTGGTCGTGGTGATGGCCACTGGCTGCAGCACTTTTTCCGGCCTGTTCGGTAAAAATGAAAAGAAGGCAGCCAAGGAACCGGCCGCCCTGGTGCAGATCACGGCACCCATCCGCATCCAGAAGCTCTGGACCGTATCTTTGGGCGGTGGCGAAGGCATGCTCGGCCTGCGCCAGAAGCCGGCGCTGGATGGCGGCAACATCTATGTCGTGGATGATGGTGGTCGCGTCCATGCCGTTGACAGCCGCACCGGGCGCAGCCTGTGGCGGACCAGCGTAGTCAGCAGCGAAAGCCGGCGCAGTTGGAAATTCTGGAAGAAACAGGCGCGTGCTACCGGTCTGACCGGTGGACCGGCAGCAGCCAATGGCTTGGTGGTGGTCGGCGGGCGCAATGGCGAAGTGGTTGCCCTCGAAGCCGGAAGCGGCCAGATCCGGTGGACCAAAAAAGTCAGTTCGGCGGTCATTGCCTCCCCGCTGATCACACCTGACCGCATTATCGTCCGCAGCAACGATGGCCGCGTGTTCGGACTTGATCCGGTCGACGGTTCACGCAAGTGGGTGTTCGACCGTGGTCTGCCCACGCTGAGCGTTCGTGGCAACAGCTCCCCGGTTCTGGGCCAGGGTATTACCTATATCGGTTACGACGATGGTTCGGTAATTGCCCTGCGTATCGAGGACGGCCTGCGGGTCTGGGAACAAATCGTCGCCGAGCCCGATGGCCGCACCGAACTGGACCGCATGGCCGACATTGACGGTGAAATGCAGGTTGGAGCAGACGAAGTCGTCGCCACCAGTTACCACGGCACCACCATGTCAATGCGTAACAGTAACGGTGCACCGCTGTGGGCGCGCGACGTTGGCAGCCACTCGGGTGTCGCCCTGCTCGCCGATAAGGTCGTTCTGGCCGACAAGGCCGGCAACGTCTGGGCATTGGACCGCAATTCCGGCGCCGATATCTGGAAGCAGGACGCACTGCAGCGTCGCTGGCTGACGACGCCAGCCATTCAGGGCGACTTTGCCGTCGTTGGTGATGTCGAGGGTTACCTGCACTGGCTGCGGCTCGACAACGGCCAACTGGCCGGTCGCATCCGGGTCGAGAAAGGCCTCATCCGCGCCACTCCGCAGGTGTCCGAAGAGGGCGTGCTGTTTGCGCTGAGCACCGACGGCAAGTTGGTCGCCTACTCGCTGGGGCAATAATTCATGCTGCCGATGGTCGCCCTGGTTGGACGGCCCAACGTCGGCAAGTCCACGATTTTCAATGCACTGACGCGCACGCGTGACGCCCTGGTCCATGACGAGCCGGGCGTCACCCGTGATCGCAACTACGGCATGTGCCGGTTGTCCGAAGATCGGCCTTTCATCATCTGTGATACTGGCGGCTTGTCCGGCGAGGAAGAGGGCCTGGCCGGTGCGACCGCGAAACAGTCGCGGGCTGCGGCCGAAGAGGCCGACTTGGTCCTGTTTGTCGTCGATGGTCGCGAAGGCCCGTCGGCGCTCGACCAGGACATATTGAAATGGCTGCGCAAAACCGGCCAGCCGTTCTTCCTGGTCGTCAACAAGACCGATGGCCTTGAGGAGCAGGCTTGCCTCAATGAGTTCGTGCGCTTTGGCGCCGAGGTGTCCGTGCCGGTCGCGGCCGCACACCAGAGCGGCATCCCCGAACTGCTGGAACTGATCCTGCCGCGCCTGCCGGAAGACAGCGATGCCGCCGTGCTTGCCGAAGATCCGAACCGCGTCCGCATCGCCTTCATCGGCCGCCCCAATGTCGGCAAATCGACACTGGTAAATCGCCTGCTCGGCGAGGAGCGCATGATCGCCTCCGATGTTCCGGGCACCACGCGTGACTCGATCGCCGTCGACATGGAACGTGATGGCCATGCCTACCGGCTGATCGACACCGCCGGCCTGCGCCGTCGCGGCAAGGTCGAGGAGGCGGTCGAGAAATTCAGCGTGTTCAAGACCATGCAGGCGATCCAAAGCTGCCAAGTAGCCGTGGTCATGCTCGATGCCGGTGAAGGCGTCACCGACCAGGACGCCACCGTGCTGGGCCATGTGCTTGAAGCGGGCAGGGCACTGGTCGTTGCCGTCAACAAGTGGGACGGACAGAGCAATTACGCCAAGGAACAAGCGCGTTCGCTGCTTGATCGCAAACTGTCGTTTTGCACCTGGGCCGAGCACATCACGATCTCGGCCAAGCACGGCACCGGCATGCGCGAGCTGTTTCGCGCCATCCACCGCGCCCATACCTCGGCCACGCGCGTGTTCACCACATCGGAAGTCACCAAGGCCATGGAAGCGGCCTACACCGGCTTCCCGCCGCCGGTGGTTCGCGGTCATCTGCCGAAAATGAAGTACGCGCATCCGGGTGGTTCCAACCCGCCGACCTTCATCGTCCACGGCACGCGGGTCAAGACGCTCGGCGACACCTACAAGCGCTACCTGGAAAACTTTTTCCGCAAACGTTTCAAACTGGTCGGCACGCCCCTGCAGTTCATCTTCAAGGAAGGCGAAAACCCCTACGAGGGCAAGAAAAACCCGCTGACCGAGAAGCAGCTGGAAAAACGCCGCCGCTTGATGCGCCACGCCAAGGGCAAGTGATCGCCCGCGACCAGGTTTCGCTCGGCATTCTTGCTGGCGGGCAGGCGACACGACTGGGCGGCAGGGACAAGGCCTGGGTCGAATATCGCGGCAACAGCCTGCTCATGCGCACGCTGGGAATGCTGGGTGACGGGTATGCGGCGAAACTGATCAGCCACCCCACGGACAGCCATCGCTTCGCAGCGCTCGGATTGTCGTCAGTGCCCGACCTGCGGCCCGGATTTCCCGGTCCACTGGCAGGCATTGAAGCCCTGTTGGCGCAGTGCCGCAGCGATTGGCTGCTGACCATGCCGGTGGACATGCGTGAAATCCCCGATCATCTCTGCGAACTCCTGCTGGCCAGCAGCGCGGGGCAGGGCGCAGTGGTTCGCGATGGAGACGGCCTGCAGCCGCTGGTGTGCCTGTGGCCTGTGGTTTCGGCTTTGCCGCGGGTAACGGCGGCGCTGGATGGCGGTGATGGCGCCGTGCATCGGGTCATCGCCGCATTGTGCCTGCATGTCCACGACATCTCGCCCTCGCGAATGGGTAACCTGAACCAGCCTGCTGATTTCGAGTGAACTCGTGACCGACTCCTTCCCGCAACGAATTTCATTTGCCGATGCCGGCAATATCATTGATCAAGTCGTTGTTGCTGCGCGGCTTGAAACCGAACGCGTCCCGCTGTCGCGTGCGCTGGGTCGCGTGTTGTCCGAGGACCTTGTTGCGACGCTGGCACTGCCTTCCTTCGACAATTCCGCGATGGATGGTTATGCACTACGCAGCGCCGACCTGGTCGCCGATGCCACGACGAGGCTGCAGCTGATTGGCGAGCAATTCGCCGGTATTTCCCTTGGATTGACTGTCGCTGACGGGCAGTGCGTGCGCATTACCACCGGCGCGCCGATGCCCGCGGGTGCGGACGCCGTGGCGATCAAGGAAGACGCGGCGCTGGATGGAGAACAAGTTTTGCTGGCATCGGCGATAAAGGCCGGAACGCACGTTCGACGCGCTGGCGAGGATGTGCGCCTGGGTGAGTCCGTCCTGCAGGCGGGGCAAGTCTTGTCGCCGGCCCGCCTGAGCCTTTCCGCAGCGCTGGGACAGCACGACCTGCGGGTCCATCGTCGCCCCACCGTCGCTGTTTTCACGACCGGCGATGAACTGGTGGCACCCGGCATAAGCCTGGCACCCGGCCAGATCTACGACAGTAACCGCGTGTTGCTGCAAACCCTGCTGGCTGCTGATGGCTATGAGCCGGTGGCATGGCCGGTGCTGCCCGACGACCCTGCGCGGATGGCGGCGGCGCTTGCGGACGCGGCATCCTCCTTCGACCTCGTGCTGACTTGCGGCGGTGTTTCCGCTGGCGAAAAAGACCATCTGCCGCACCTGCTGCAGCAACAGGGCGAGGTGCATTTCTGGCGCGTGCGCATGCGCCCCGGCATGCCCGTGCTGTTTGGCCGATGGGGCCGCGCCCAGTTCCTCGGGCTGCCTGGCAATCCGGTGTCGGTGTTCGCCACCTATTTGACCTTGGCCCGCCGTTTGCTGGACGGGATGCAGGGCAGGGCAGAACCGCGGCCAATACTGCGTGCCCGTCTGACCGCGCCGCTTCGCAAAACCCATCCCCGCCTTGAATTCCTGCGCGGGCTGCTCGATTGCGATGATCAGGCCTGCATGCAGGTCACGGCCAATCCTGCTGACGGTTCCCATCGCCTGCGTGCGGCTGCCGATTCCAATGCCCTCATCGTGCTTCCCGAAGGTGCTGGCGACTGGGCGGCCGGCAGCCTGGTGGAAGTGCTGCCTCTGGCCCGCTATTGAGCGGGTATGCTGATTCGATGACGTCCTCAGCCATGCCTGAAGCCATTCTGGAAATTTCGCCGGCCGAGGCGCTGGTCCTTCTTGATGCCGGTGCCCGCCTGATCGATGTACGCGAGCCTGATGAACACGCTTTGGGCCTGCCGGCAAAGGCTTTGGCGGTTACACGAGCACGGCTTGAAGCGTCGCCCGGTGAGTTCCACTCGGAGCCGAACCAGCCTCTGCTGCTGATATGCGCGGGTGGCAAACGTTCGCTGCTCGCGGCGCAGTCTTTGTCGGCGCAGGGATATACCCGACTGTATTCCATCGCTGGCGGGTTCCAGCGCTGGCAGCAGGAAGGATGGCCGGTCACTGGTGCTCCAGCAGATCCTGATTTCATGGAGCGGTATTCCCGCCATCTGCGATTGCCCCAAGTGGGTCTTGAAGGCCAGATCAAACTTGGGCAGTCGCGGGTGCTGGTGGTCGGTGCTGGTGGCCTGGGTTCGCCATCGGCTTTTTATCTTGCGGCCGCCGGCGTTGGCTTGTTGCGTTTGGTGGACGATGACCGCGTCGACCGCAGCAACCTGCAGCGGCAGATCTTGCACACCGAGCAGCGTATCGGAGAGCTGAAAGTGGAATCGGCAAGGCAGGCCTTGTCAGCGCTCAATCCACGAGTGCGGATCGAAACACACGCCCTGCGTTTGACTGCCGAGGTCGTTGAGTCGCTGGTGGCGGATGTCGATGTCGTGCTGGATGGCTCAGACAACTTTGCAACCCGATACTTGTTGTCAGACGCCTGCGTGCGCTTGGGCAAGCCGCTGGTTTATGGCGCCGTGCACCGGTTCGAAGGGCAGGTCAGCGTGTTCGACGCCGGCAGGCAGCGTGGCCAATTGCCGTGCTATCGCTGCCTGTTCCCGCAGCCACCGGCTGCTGCCGATGCGCCCAATTGTGCCGAAGCCGGCGTACTTGGCGTCTTGCCCGGCATCATTGGCCTGCTGCAGGCCGCCGAAGTGATCAAACTCATCCTCGGTATCGGCGATTCGCTGGCGGGTCGCCTGCTGCATTTCGATGCGCTGTCGATGCGCTTTCGGGAAACGCGCTTGCGCCCGGACCCGGATTGCGCTTCTTGTGCGCCAGGCCGGTTATTTTTCGGCCATGGCGACGACGACGGGCAGATCTGTTCAACAGCCTGAGACCGGTCCCAGCAGTCGGATGCCCATTGGCATCATGCGGCGCCCAATGCACGGCGTATGCCCGGATGCCACCTTGCCAACTCCAGTGACGCGCCACCTGCCAGACCAACCAAAACAGCGATGATGCCGGCAGTCACGGCAGGCACGGCGAAACCAAACAGCGCTCGCAAACCGGGAACAGCAATGCAGATCGCGACGGTCGTCGAAGCAATGCCGGCAATCACCCAGAAGGCCAGTTGCTGCTTGCCAAACAGGCGGCGCAATGCCCCTTGTCGGCTGGCATTGGTCTTCACCAGCATCAGGTTGCCGGCCGTGAGGGTCATGAAGGCCAAGGTACGGCTGCTGGCGATGTCGTTGGTGCTGCGGAACGCCTGCCAGTAAAGCGCTAGGCAGACCAGGAGCAGCACAAGTCCTTGGGAGATCCCGATGAAAAATTGCGCCATTCCCACCAGCGGCTCGTCGAGTGGGCGCGGCGGGTGGCGCATGGCGTCGGGTTCGGCGGGCTCATTTTCGAATGCCACGGAACACATCGGGTCAATGATCATCTCGATCAGCACCACATGCGCGGGCAACAGCAATGGCGGCAGGCCGAGCAAGAGCGGTAACAGCGCGAGGCCGGCAATGGGAATATGGATTGCGACGATGTACAGCATCACTTTTCGCAGGTTGTCGAACACTCGGCGACCAATAGCAACCGCCGCGACGATGCTGCCGAAGTCTTCCTCCAGCAACACCATGGCTGCAGCCTCGCGGGCAACATCGCTGCCCCGCTTGCCCATGGCGATGCCGATGTGAGCGGCCTTCAGCGCCGGCGCGTCGTTGACCCCGTCGCCGGTCATTGCCACCACTTCGCCGCGTGCTTTCAAGGATTCGACCAAACGCAGCTTCTGCTCGGGCTGTATCCGGGCGAAAATGCGGTTTCGCAGCAGTGCACTGGCCAGCGTTGTGTCGTCCATCGCGGCAATTTCTGGCCCGGTAAGCACGCCAGACTCGGGTGAAATACCGGCTTGCGTGGCAATGGCTCGTGCCGTGGACGGGTAGTCACCGGTGATCATCATCACTTCGATGCCGGCTGATTTCGCCTCGGCAATGGCGGCCGGCACCGATTCGCGCAAAGGATCTTCGAAGCCAAGCAGGCCCAGCCACTTGAAATCGAAATCGTGCTGGCTCGACGGCAAACCTTCGCCCCGATAGTGTCCCGAGGCCACGGCCAGCACGCGAAGGCCGTCTTCAGCCATCAGGGAAACACGCTGCAAGCATTCGTCTCTTTGCAATTTAGACAGATGGCACAAATCGACGATCGCCTCGGGTGCGCCTTTGCTGGCGATTTCAATCACGCCCGAATCGGTTTTCCAAGCCTGGGACATGGCCAGCAGTTCGGGCGTCAGTCCATATTGCCGCGCCAGCGGCCAGTCTTCGTGCAGATGTTCGGTATCCCCCAGCGTAGCCTGTGTCAGTTCGGAAACAGCGCGATCCATCGGGTCGAAGCTGTGTCGGCGGCTTGCCAGTTGCGCGTATTCCAGCAGTCGATGCACCTGCTCAGGAAGTTCTTTTTCCTTTCCGGTGATGCGCATTGCCTGCTTGCCATCATCAAGGCGACGGATGCGCATGATGTTTTCGGTCAGCGTCCCGGTTTTGTCCACGCAAAGCACGGTAGCGGCGCCGAGCGTCTCGACCACGGCCGAGCGTCTGGCCAGTACCTTGACCTTCGCCAAGCGCCATGCGCCTATGGCGAAAAACACCGTCAGCGCCAGCGGGAACTCCTCGGGCAGCAGCGCCATGGCCAGGGCAATGGATGACAACAGGCCCTCAACCCATTCCCCGCGCACCAGACCGTGGAACAACAGCAAGGAAAGGCTGACAACGCCGGCGAAAATACCGAACAGGCGCACCAGTCTGCCGGTGTTCTTTTGCAGTCGCGTCGGTTCGTTGTCGATCAGCGCAAGGGACTTGCCGATGGCGCCGGCGCGGGTGCGCGTTCCGGTGGCCGAAACCCGGGCCATGCCCTCACCGTTGGCTACGAGCGTGCCAGACCAGGCAAAGGGCAAGTTGTCGCCGCCGGGCTCTGCACTTTGCTGGCCGCTTTCACTGGCGGTCGCCGCGCGCTTGCCGACGGGCATGCTTTCGCCGGTGAGCAGGGATTCGTCCACGGTCATTTCCCGGCACGAGACCAAGACGCCATCGGCTGCGACTCGTTCGCCTTCTTCAAGGACGATCAGGTCACCGGGCACCACCTCGGCACTCGGGATGCGTTGTGCCTTGCCGGCACGAATGACTGTTGCGGTCGGTGCCGCCATTGCCTTGAGTGCCTCCAGCGCGCGTTCGCTGCGGCGTTCCTGGATGATCACCAGGGCAATCGTCAACAGTGCAAAGGTCCCCAGCAGCACGCCTTCGGCCAGTTCGCCCAATACCAGATAGCTGCCTGCCGCCAGCGCCAGCAACAGGAACATGGGCTCGGTCATGACTTCCCGCGTGGTTCGCCAAATGGTTGGGCGATTGCTGATGGGCAGTTCATTGCGGCCGACCTCCAGCAGGCCTCGAGCGGCTTCGGCCTCGGTCAATCCCGGCGGAGTCGGTTCGGAGCGTTGGTCATTCATGCCTAGGCCATTTTCCGTGGTGTCGCCGTGCTGAGCCTTGGACGCTGCACGATCACGGGCTGCCGCTCCACCTCCAATTCCGTATCTCAGGCATGTCTTCACCGAATTCTTGGATGTATTGCTTGTGCTCGATCAGCTTGTTCTGGAGAAGCCGTTTGAGGATTGCACCCTTGTCGCCGGTTTGCGGCAGTCGATCAATGGCATCCATCACGAGGTGGAAACGGTCCAGATCGTTGAGCACGGTCATGTCGAAGGCGGTGGTGATGGTGCCTTCTTCCTTGTAACCACGGACATGGAAATTGCCGTGATTGTGGCGGCGGTAGGTCAGCCGGTGGATTAGCCAGGGGTAGCCGTGGAAAGCGAAGATGACCGGCCTGTCCAGGGTGAACAGTTCGTCGAAATCACCATCACACAAGCCGTGGGGATGTTCGGACTGCGACTGCAGGCACATCAGGTCGACAACGTTGACCACGCGGATTTTCAGAGACGGCAGGTGTTCGCGCAGGATGGACACCGCGGCGAGCGTTTCCAGCGTTGGTACATCGCCGCAACAGGCCATCACCAGATCGGGTGCATGGCCCCCGTCGTTGCTGGCCCAATGCCATTTGCCGATGCCCTGGGTGCAATGCCTGACGGCGTCGTCCATGGCCAGCCACTGTGGCGCCGGATGCTTGCCAGCGACCACGACATTGACGTATTGACGGCTGCGCAGGCAGTGGTCCATCACCGAGAGGAGGCAATTTGCATCTGGCGGCAGATAAACCCGCACGACCTCGGCCTTCTTGTTGACGACGTGGTCGATGAAGCCGGGATCCTGGTGGGTGAACCCATTGTGGTCCTGTCGCCAGACATGCGATGCCAGCAGGTAGTTCAGCGAAGCAATCGGATGCCGCCACGGCAACTGCGAGGTAACCTTCAGCCACTTGGCGTGCTGGTTGAACATCGAATCGACGATGTGGATGAAAGCCTCGTAGCAGTTGAACAAACCGTGCCGCCCGGTGAGCAGATAGCCCTCGAGCCAGCCTTGGCACTGGTGCTCGCTGAGCATCGAGTCCAGCACGCGTCCGACAGGTGCAAGAAACTCGTCATTGGGCAAGGTGGCCGCATCCCACTGGCGCTCAGTCACCTCGAACATCGCGCCCAGGCCATTGGAGAGGGTCTCGTCAGGGCCGAAGACACGGAAGTTTTTCTGCACCTGATTCCATTTTGCGATATCGCGCAGGAAAGGCCCGAGCACACGGGTATCGCCAATGCCGCGCACTCCCGGCACCGGCACTGCCGCTGCATAGTCGCGGAAATCCGGCATCACCAGATCGGTAAGCAGACCGCCGCCATTAGCGTGCGGGTTGGCGCCCATACGCCGCGCGCCCGTCGGGGCCAAGGCCGCGAGGTCGGCATTCAGGCAACCCTGCGCGTCAAACAATTCCTCGGGCCGATAGCTCCTCAGCCAGTCTTCCAGCTGCTGCAGATGGCCCGGATGCGTGGCCGGGTGCAGCGGCACCTGATGCGAACGGAAGCTGCCTTCATTGGGCAGGCCGTCAACCGTGATCGGTCCGGTCCAGCCCTTGGGTGAAACCAGCACGATCATCGGCCAGCGTGGCCGCGCGAGATTGCCGTGATCGCGGGCGTCACGCTGGATGGCCCTGATCCGTTCGATCGCGTCGTCGAGCGCCAAGGCCATGGCTTCGTGCATCAGCGCGGGCTCATGGCCTTCAACGAAGATCGGCGACCAGCCATAGCCACGGAACAGCTGTTCCAGTTCCTCGCGGCTGATGCGGGCCAGCACGGTCGGGTTGGCGATCTTGTAGCCGTTGAGATGCAGGATCGGCAGCACCGCACCGTCGCTGGCCGCATTGAGGAATTTGTTGGAATGCCAAGCCGTGGCCAGCGGCCCGGTTTCCGCCTCGCCGTCGCCCACCACACAGGCAACAACCAGATCGGGATTGTCGAACACGGCGCCGAAGGCATGGCTGAGTGAATAGCCCAGTTCGCCGCCTTCATGGATGGAGCCCGGGCATTCGGGCGAGGCGTGGCTGGGAATTCCGCCAGGAAAGGAAAACTGCAAGAACAGTTTTTTCAGCCCGGCCTCGTCGCGGCTGATGTCAGGATAGATCTCGCTGTAGCTGCCTTCGAGATAGGTGTTGGCAATCACCGCCGGTCCGCCGTGCCCCGGGCCGGAGATGTAGATCATGTTGATGTCGTATTTCCTGATGACGCGGTTCAGGTGCACATAGATGAAGTTTTGTCCTGGGGTTGTGCCCCAATGCCCGAGCAGCATGCGCTTCACATCCGCGAGCACCATGGGCCGCTTCACAAGCGGGTTATCGAACAGGAAAATCTGGCCGACCGACAGGTAGTTGGCGGCACGCCAGTAGGCATCCATTCCTTGGAGAAGTTCGGCACTGAGGACCGCAGTATTCATGGTGAAAGTTCCTCTGAAGAAGCCAGATCAAGTACCCGGCAGACTGATCTTGCGATGAGCAGCTCTTCGTTGGTGGCGATGACCCGCACCTGTGTGCGGCCATGATCAGCGGAGATCAGCGGGAAGCCACCGTCATTGCGCTGCGTGTCCAGCGTGATGCCAAGGAACTCGAGACCTGAGCAGATCCGTTCACGGATGACGGGCGCGTTTTCACCAATGCCGCCGGCGAACACCAGGGTGTCTACCCCGCCCAGTACAGCCGCCATTGCGCCGATCCATTTCCTGGCCTGGTAACAAAACAGCGCGATGGCTTCTGCCGCGCGTGTGTCCTGCATTTCCTGGCCAAGCAATTCACCCATGTCGGAACTGGTCTCCGAGATGCCCAGCAGACCGGATTCGCGGTTCACCATATGCTGGAACTGCGCCGTGCTCATTTGCCCTGTGGTGGCCAGATAGGAAGGCAAGCCTGGATCGATATCGCCCGAGCGCGTACCCATCACCAACCCGGAGGCCGGTGTGAAGCCCATGCTGGTGTCCATGCACTTGCCACCGCGCACTGCCGCGAGACTGGCGCCGTGACCGAGGTGGGCGAGGATGACGCGGCCGTGTGCAGCCTCGGGGCCGGCCAAGCGCGCCAGTTCCGCAAGCAGGAATTCATACGACAAGCCATGGAATCCATAGCGGCGCATGCCTTGGGCCTGATAGCGCCGCGGTATCGGCAACCACTGGGCCACGCTGGGCAACTGGTGGTGAAACGCAGTGTCGAAACAGGCCACTTGTGGCACGTCCGGAAACTGGCTTTGCAAGGCCTCGATCAAGGCGATCGTCACAGGCAGATGTTCGGGATCGAGTGGCAGCAGTTGCCGCAGGTCGCTGATCACGATGGGATTGATCCGTTGCGGCGCGCTGTAGCGGGAACCGCCGTGCACGACCCGATGGCCTATTGCGGCCAGCGTTCCGGCGCCACTGCGCGCCTGCATGTGTTCGATCAACACCGCGACTGCCTGCGCGTGATCCATCCCTGCCAGTGGCTGAATGGAATCGTCGCTTGCGCGCACGCCTTGCACGCGCAGGCTGGCATCGGCATGGCCGATCCGCTTCATGCTGCCGAACAGCAAGCGCTGCGGATCATTGCCGATCTGGAACAATGCGAACTTGATGCCGGACGAGCCGCCATTGACCACCAGGATGTGCTGCCGGGATTGAGTCATGATCGGGTCATGCCCGCTGCCGACCGCGGTTCATGGCGCCGTCTGTTGGGCATCGACGATGGCCATGTACGCGGCGGACTCTTGCGCCGGTTGCCGCAGTCTGCTGGCCGCGCAGTTGGCGATAGCGTCTGATCAGCGCGTTGCTGGAGCGGTCGTGATCCAGTTCCGGCTCGTCCGCTGCGGCCAACTCGGCGATGGTCGTCCGTGCGAGCTTTTTGCCCAGTTCCACGCCCCACTGGTTGAACGAATTGATGTCCCAGATCACGCCCTGCACAAGCACGCTGTGTTCGTAAAACGCGACCCGTGCGTCCAGCGCATAAGGGGTGAGTCGATCGGCGATAAAGGTATTGCTGGGCCGGTTGCCTGCAAACACGCGATGCGGTGTCAGTGCTTCCGGAATTCCGTCCGCATGCGCCTGCAGGGAGCTCTTGCCGAACGCGAGCGCCTCGCCCTGGACAATCAGGTTGGCGATCAACACGTCGGGAGTGCCCGCCACTGTGGGCGCTGGCTGAGCGCGGTCGAGCTCATCGCGCGATGCTTCCAGACGTACCGCACTGGAGTGCACCTTGTTTATCGGCGATCCTTTGCAGTAGTTGCTGCCACGATTTTACGAATGACAGCGTACCGTCGTGCTGGAGCTTGTTCGCCAGAGCACCGATATCCACGCCGTGACTGGAAATCTGCGCCAGCACCGCATCCGCATCGCCGCCATCGGTCGACATCACATCATGCCGCTGGCCGTGGTCGGCGAATGCCTGCAGGGTAGTCTCCGGCAGGGTATTGATGGTGTCAGCTGCGATCAGTGCGTCGACATACAGCGTGTCGGACGCTGACGGATCTTTGCTGCTGGTGCTTGCCCACAGCAGGCGCTGCGGCCGGGCACCGGCGGCAGCCATATCCTGCCAGCGCCTTGAGAGGAGCAGTTCGCGGTAGGCCCTATAGGTCTGCCGTGCTACCGCGATGCCAAGCCGGTTGTGCTGCTCGATGGGCAGCAGCTTGTTGCCAGCCACGTCCCAGCGGCTGACAAACAGCGACGCGACCGAGCCAACGCGCGGATCAAGTCCGGCTTCGATACGCCTCTCGATGCCGCGTAGATAGGCTTCGGCAGCAGCAAGGTATTGTTCTTGCGAAAACAAAAGCGTGACGTTGATGGGGACCTCGGCGAAGATCAATTCCTCGATGGCGACGGTTCCTTCGGGTGTGCCGGGAATCTTGACGAACAGGTTCGGTCGTTCGGCTTGCCGGTAGATCTGCCTGGCAGCGGCAATACTGCCCTGGCTATCATTGGCGAGCAGCGGGGAGACTTCCATCGAAACCCAGCCATCGCTGTGTCGGCTGGCGTCGAACACCGGTCGGAACATATCCGCAGCGCGACGGAGATCCTGCAACGCCAGTTCGATGAAAAGTCCTTCGCCGGATTTTCCAGCCAGCAGCATCTCTCTGATGCCATCGTCGTAAGCCTCGCCATTGGCGATGGCGGCATCGAAGATCGCCGGGTTGGAGGTCAGGCCAGTGATGTGGAAATCCTGGATGTAGTTTTGCAAGGTTCCGCTGTCGATCAACTCGCGGGAGATGTTGTCCAGCCACAGCGTCTGGCCGGCCTCATGCAGCAGTTGCGTCGGGTTCACGGCGTGGCCTCGACGTCTAGCGGCGCAGCAGGCGGGGAAGGGGAATCCAAACCAGATCCTGGCAGGTCGATCAGCGGCCCGCGCACGCGAACGACTCGGACTTCCACCGTGTGATCCACGTGGTCGTCAACCAGCAGGACACCGTGCTCGCCCTGATCTACACCATCGAGTGAGATGCCGTTGAGCGCTACTGCGCCGGTCGAGCTGGTTTCCTGCACGACATGGATGCGGTAGCGGGTATCACCAAACCGGTAGATCATTGAATAGCTCGGCCAGTCCTCCGGCATGCAGGGCGAGATGTGCAAGCGGTTGCCCTGACGACGAATGCCAAGCAGTGATTCCACGATCAATCGATACAGCCAGCCAGCAGATCCGGTGTACCAGGTCCAGCCGCCGCGTCCCGTGTGTGGAGGTACGGCGTAGACATCGGCGGCCACCACGTAAGGCTCGGTTTTGTACACCGCGACCGCAGCATTGGATAGCCCGTGGTTTACCGGATTGAGCAGTGCCAGCAGTTCCCAGGCGCGGTGGCTATCGCCCTGCGCGGCGAAGGCCATGGCCGCCCAGATTGCCGCATGGGTGTATTGGCCACCATTTTCGCGCACGCCGGGCACATAGCCCTTGATGTAGCCGGGATTCATTGCCGAGGTGTCGAACGGAGGATCCAGCAACTGGATCAAGCCATCGCCACGGCGCACCAGCCGTTGGTCCAACGAATCCATCGCCAGACGCGAGCGCTCGGCATCGCCCACGCCGGAAAGCACTGACCAGCTTTGCGCAATGGAATCGATGGCGCATTCGGAGTTTTCCGCCGAGCCCAGCGGCGAGCCGTCGTCGAAATAGGCGCGACGATACCAGGCGCCATCCCAACCGTGCGTGGCAATGTTATCGCGCAGTTGTGCCGCTTCGCCGTGGCAACGTTCAGCAAACGCGGCATCGCCCTGTTGGATTGCGAGTTCGGCGAACGATACCAGCACCGCATGCAGGAAGAATGCGAGCCAGACACTTTCGCCCTTGCCGTGGATGCCGACCAGGTTCATGCCGTCGTTCCAGTCGCCCGAGCCCATCAGGGGCAATCCGTGCTCACCGAAACGAAGCCCGTGTTCGATGGCGCGACGGCAGTGCTCGTAAAGGTTTGCTGAATCAGCGGAGCGGCCCGGCAGGTCGTAGTACGACTCCTCGTCGGCATTGAGCGGGCGGCCATCGAGGAAGGGCACACTCTCGTCGAGCACGCTGGCATCGCCCGTACTGAGCACATAGCGGCAGGTCGCCAGCGGCAGCCACAGGTAATCATCGGAACAGCGCGTGCGCACGCCGCGACCGGCCGGCGGGTGCCACCAATGCTGCACGTCACCCTGCGCATACTGGCGCCCCGCGCAAAGCAGGAGATGCCCGCGAACCAGGCCCGGTTCGGCATGCACCAGAGCCATCATGTCTTGCAGTTGGTCGCGGAAGCCAAATGCACCGCCAGACTGGTAAAAGCCGCTGCGTGCCCAGACGCGACAAGCCAGTGTCTGGTAAACGAGCCAGCCATTGGCCAGGACGTTGACCGCTGGATCGGGCGTTTCGACCTGCACCGCCGAGAGCGTGTGTTTCCAGTATTGCCGGACCTTCTCCAGCGACGAACGCGCTGCACCCGGCCGCCGCAGTCGCTGGGCCAGTTCTCGCGCGCCGTCGACGCTGCGCGCAGCTCCCAGCCGGAATATCACCTCGCGCTCCTGTCCATCGGCCAGTTCGAAGGACACCTGGATGGCGCCGCAGGGATCCAGCGCTGCGCCCAGCCGACCGGAAAGCCGGGTACGTGCCATCGCTTCAGGATCACGAAGCGTTCCGTTGCGGCCCAGAAATTCGCTGCGATCACCGGTCAGGCTGCGCGATGGATCATCGACGTCGAAGAACGCAACCCTGCCGCCGAACTCGGCGTTGAAGACGTTGCGCGCAAACATGGCACCGCTGCCGGGATCGATTTCGGTGACCACGTGCATGGCTGATTTTGAGCGCAACTCGCCGAGCACCCATTCGACGTAGCCGGTCGCTGAAAGTCGCCGCGGACGGCCCGAATCGTTGCGAATTTTCAGCACCGAAAACTTGACCGCGTCCACAAGGTCAACGTGGATCAAAAGCTGCGAGCGGATGCCGCCTTCGTTGTGTTCAAACACGCTGTAGCCGAATCCGTGCCGGGTGACATAGACATCGGCGCCGCCGCACGGCTGCGGCGCCGGTGACCAGAAGTGGCCGCTTTCCTCGTCACGCAGGTAGATGGCCTCTCCGCCCGAGGCACCCACCGGATCATCGCTCCACGGCGTCAACCGGAACTCATGCGCGTTTTCGCTCCAGGTGTAGCCAAGGCCGCTTTCCGCCACCACGGTTCCGAAGTCCGGGTTAGCCAGCACGTTCACCCACGGCAACGGGGTCTTCCGGGCCTGCGTGGTGCTGATGACGTATTCGCTGCCATCAGCAGTGAACCCGCCCAGGTCACTTCCCAGGATGAGATCCGCGCGGGTCGAAGCAGGCGCCGGCGCGCTGTCGGGACGATGGATACGGGTTGGCGCCAGCGGGGCGACCTTCTTGTCCGCCACGACGCGACGATTGACCTGCTCGGCGAGGCTGCCGCGGCTGTCGGCAATGATCACGCGTGCAACCGATTGCAGGAGGATCCGGTCCTCGCTGGAAATCTGCTCGCCGGAACGCACGAAGATGCCGCCGGGACGATCGATCACGTGCGCCTCGGTGCCGGTGGCGATCAGGCTCATGATCTGGTCCTGCAGACGCTGCCGGTAGCCGATGTGATCCTCGTTCCATATCACCAGGTCGACCGGCAGGCATTTGTGTCGCCAGTAGGCGTGGCATTGGATCAACTGGCGGGCAAGGTCGAGGTGGTTGGCATCGGCAATCTTCAACAGCACGATGGGCAGGTCGCCGGAAATGGCGTAGCCCCAGAGCCCGGGCTGTCCGCGCCGGTTCTGCAGCAGCACGTGGGGCTTGGCGCGCAGTGACGCGTTGGCGTAGATGATGGGCCCGGCAAGGCGTCGATACAGCTGTGCGTCGGCTTCGCCTGCGTTGATCTGTCGCAGCGTCACGCCACCGTGGGTACTGGCGAGGTCGAAGACCCGGTCGGCGAGATGCCGGTCGCGGTACCGGTCCACCATGACGATAGCGGCCTCCCGACTGTCGGCAATGCCGGTTACCAGGTCAATGGTCGCCGTTTGCCCTGCGTCGAGGCTAATCCGGCAGCGGATGGCCACGATCGGATGCAACACCGAACCTGCGCTGCCCGACAGCGCGGCAACGCCCATGGCCTGTGGTGCGGCAACGGTGCGGCCACGCCCGATGAAGCGCAGGCGATCGGTTTCGTACGACACCTCGCTGATCTCGGCTCCGTGTGCTGCAAGCAGGTGCAACATCCACGGCGTCGCTTCGCCGGTGGAGCGGGGGCGACGGGTGCACAGGATGGCATTGCGTTCGCCGAGGATTTCGGTCTGCACGAACAGGTTGCCGAACGCAGGTTGGGTCATGTCCGCCGCTGGCGTGGCCAGCACGACTTCCGCGTAAGTGGTGAGCTCGATGGTCTTGCGAAGGCGGGAGCGATTGGTAATGCGCATCCGACGCAACTCGATGTCATCTTCGGGCGATACGACGATCTCGGTATAGGTCTCGACGTCATGGTCGCGGCGCCGATATTCGGCGCGGCCCTCTGAAAAGATCGCTTCATAGCTGTCGGCGCGGCTGAGGGTGGGTTGGTGGGTGCATGACCAGAAGTCGCCGCTGGCCACATCGCGCAGGTAGATGAAGGTGCCCCAGTTATCGCAGGTGCTGTCTTCGCGCCAGCGCGTGACGGCCAGATCCTTCCATCGGCTGTAGCCGCCGCCGGCATTGCTCACCATCACATGGTAGCGGCCGTTCGACAGCAACTGCACTTCAGGCGCCGGCGTGTCGGCGCCGATCGGCGCATGCACCGACGACTCCAGCTCCGCGGCGAATACACTGCCCTCGGAGTGACCGGCTACGCGTCTGCGCAGTATGGCGGTGTTGGGAATCCGCTCCTGCAGCAGCAGCAGAGTGGCCTGGAACTGCGGGTCCGACTCGAACCGGCGCTGCATTGGCCGATCCAGGATCAGGTACGCCAGCGAAAGCAGGATCATGCCCTGGTGGTGCGCCATGAATGAGCGCACCACGACACTGGACTGGCCGCGCAGCAGTCTGGAAGGGGTGTAGTCGATGGCCTCGTAGAATCCAAAGCGGGTTTCGAGTCCGCACGCCGACAAACGCTGCAGGTTCGCGCATGCTTCCTCGGGGGCCACCATCAGCGCAAGGGCGGAGGCATAGGGTGTTACCACCGAATCGTCCGCGAGGCCGCGCTTCAGCCCGAGGCCCGGCACGCCGAACGCTTGGTAACGATAGTTAACGCTGGCGTCGACACTGTTGTAGCCCGACTCGGACACGCCCCAGAGCAGCGAACATTGGCTGCCGTAGGCGATCTGCCTGGCCACGGCCGCGCGACAGGTCTGGTCGAGCAGGGTGCCAGCGTAGGTTGGCATCACCAGCATCGGCATGAGGTACTCGAACATGGAGCCGCTCCATGATACGAGCACCGGCTCGCCACCGGCGGTGGTCAGCAGGCGACCGAGCGTGAACCAGCTTTCCTGCGGCAATTGTCCCTGCGCTATGGCGACGAAGTTGCCCAGTCGCGCTTCTGACGCCAGCAGGTCGTAATAGCTGGTGTCCCGGCGGAAATCGTCAACGTTGTAGCCGATCGCCAGCAGGTGGCGATCCCGGTCGTACAGGAATTCGTATTCCATCGTCGCAAAGTCGTTTGCTTGCAGCACCAGTGCTTCGATGGTCAAAATCCGTTCATTGGCTCGATCACGCGCCAGCGACATGCACGGGAGGATGTCTGTCCGCCAGCGCTGCGCCTCAGGCGTCATTTCTCCTTGCAGGAGATGAACATCGGCTTCGTCAGAAAACTCCGCGGAGTGAGCCACCAGTTCAGAAAGTGTCGGAATGCCGTCGATAGCGGCACGCATGCCTGCGCTATCCGGGACGTTGGGCAACAGGAGCCAAGGCGCGAGGAACTCGATTTCCTCGATCGCATCCCGGCATTGCCGCTCGAAGGCATCCGCCCATTCGCTGGCGTCGTTTCCCGGAGACGCTGTCAAATCAGAAATGATCGTCCTCATGCTGCCTGCCAGCGTCTCAAGACAGTCAAGGGCCGAAGGCAAGGTTGCGGGCGGCTGCCCGCAGGCGGCGTCAAGTAGCACCTGCAAGCGGGCCATTGGCGCCGATGTATTTTCTGCGTTTGCGTTGGCGAGGATGGCGAACGTATCGGCCAGTCCTTCGAACAAACGCGTACCGACGATCTTCTCGTCGGGCAGGGTGATCAATCCCGAGCGCAGGGTCAGCAGGTGGCCTGCGAGGTTGCCGCTGTCCACCGACGAGATGTAGCGCGGAGGCAGCGGTTGCAGGGAGCGGGTGTCATACCAGTTGTAGAAATGTCCCCGGTAGCGCTCCAGTATCGACATCGTCCGGAACGTTTCGGTGGTGCGAACAAGCAGTGACCCGGTCGTGATGTAGCCGAAGTCGCGTGCGGACAGGTTGGCCAGCAGCGCCAAGCCGATGTTGGTCGGGGAGGTGCGATGGGCAGTGACAGGGCCGGGATGTTCCTGGAAGTTGTCCGGCGGCAGCCAGTGGTCCTCGGCGACCATGAAACGCTGGAAAAAGGCCCAGGTCTTGCGGGCAATCCGGCGCAGAAACAGCAACTGCCCGGCATCGAGTTTCACGTCGCTGTCGTGCAGCGGTTGGCTCAACCACCAGGCGATGGCGGGTGCTGCGATCCACAGCGCGATCAGGGGCGCGGCAGTCGCCATTACCTCCGGTCCGGAGCGACTTACGAGTGCCGAGGCCATGACTGCAGCAGCCGGCGTCACCCACATCGTCCGGTACGAAGCGCCGATAGTGGATTTGTCGAGATGATCGCCATCACCTGAAACCCGCCATTCCAGGCGACGCCGATGCGTGATCAACGTGCGCCAACTGGCGCGCATCATCGCGCCGAGACTGTACATCGCTTCATAGGGAAGACAGGCAATCCTGAATCCTGCCAGGGCAAGGCTCTGCCGGGTCGAGCGCAGCACGATGGCAAAGTGTTGGCCGGGACGCATTCCGCTGGGCCAGCACAGTACATTCAACAGGGCGGCCAGCAGCGGCGTGACCAGAACAATGCCTAGTATTGAAAGTGTCCAGAGCCAGCCTGATCCCGGTGCGGCCCAGCCCGCGAAAAGCAGCAGCACCATGGCCGCCGGTGCGAGGCTGCGACGCAGGTTGTCGAGAATCTTCCAGCGCGAGAGTGCCGAAAGCGGATTGCGCAGTTTTGCCTGACCCGGTCCGGGAACGTAGGGAAACAACCAGTCCGCGATCTGCCAATCACCGCGGATCCAGCGCGTCTGGCGCGCAACGTCGGCTTGGTAGCGCGGCGGGTATTCCTCGTACAGGTGCACGTCGCTCAAAAGACCCGATCGCGCGTAACAGCCCTCGAGCAGGTCGTGGCTGAGTATTCGGTTATCGGGGAAGCATCCCTTGAGCACCTGTTCGAAGGCATCGACGTCATAGATTCCCTTGCCTATGAATGAGCCCTCGGCAAACAGATCCTGATAGACATCGGAAACCGAACGCGTATACGGGTCGATACCGGGCTCGCTGCCGCACAGTTGCGCATAGCGCGACCGGTTTGCACCGGAAAGGCTCGCCGCCATGCGCGGCTGCAGGATGCCGTAACCGCCATTGACGCGTTGTCGGGCTTGGTCGAAACGCGGACGGTTCAGCGGGTGTGCCATGGTGGCGACGAATTGCCGCGCCGAATCACGAGGAAGCTGCGTATCGGTATCAAGGGTGATGACATACCTGACCTCAGGCAATGCGCCGGCATCCCCGACCAGCAGCGAAAACCGGTTCTCGCCGCCTCGCAACAAGGCATTGAGATCCGCCAGCTTGCCGCGTTTGCGTTCGCGGCCCATCCACAGCCGCTCCGCCGGATTCCATTGGCGGGGGCGGTGGAACAGGAAAAACCGGTCGCCCGACGTGCTGCGGTATTTGTCGTTGAGTTTCTCGATTCCGTCCCGTGCCTGCTGCAACAATTGCCCGTCCCCGACCATGATTTCCTCACCGGCATCGCGAAAATCGGTCAGCAAACCGAAAAACAACATCCTGTCCTGATTGCCAAGGAACCTTACTTCCAGTGCTTCGAGCAGGTCGTCAATGTTCTTTGCATTACCGATTATTGTCGGTATCACTACCAACGTGCGCATGTCCGAAGCTAGTCCAAGGGAATAATCCATTCGCGGCAGGAGCAGCGGCACAGTCAGCAAGGTCGCCAGCCAATTCACGAGTGCCGACGCCAACTGGCTGGTCGCCAGCAGCAAAATGAGTCCGACCAGTACCAGCCACCAGCTGCTCATGCCGACGCTGTACGCCTGCATCAGCAGGCCAGCGCTGCACGCCAGCGTCAGGGCAGCTATGGCGCCAAGATGGAAGGCCAGGACATTACTCCCGAACCAGCGGGCAATACGCCGTACTGCGCTGATATTGACCGCAACCGCCCGTTCCAGTTCGCTCAGTCCCTCGTCGATTAGGTAATAGCCGACGTGTGCCTCAGGATTGCTGCTGTCGCCATTGCGCTTTGCGAGCTTGATCGCCGCATCGGCAACTTCCGATTCAGACATGACGCTGCGCTTTGCCAGCCGCGCCACGATATGCCTGTAACGATCCCGCGTGGCGAAATCCATGGCCTGATAGATACCGCCGGAGTCCTCGCGCAGAGCCTGCTCGACGAAGCTCGTGGACTCCACGAACACGCGCCAATCGGTTGCTCCCAGGATTCGCAGACTGCCGATGCTATTGCTGATCGACACCTGATCCGCCGCCTGCTGCTGGTTCTCCGTCAACACCATCTGCTCGATAGTCAAACTCGACTCTGCCAGCGCCTGTTCGATCCATGTCAATGGCAGCGCCAGTGCCGGCCCATGGCCTTGCAATCGACGCGTCAGTTCTGCGACGAATGGACTCACCATTGGCGGATTGGAGCGTGCCATGTCGGCAATGACCAGAATCAGGCTCTTTGGGTCCCGCTCTGCGATCTCCATCATCTGGTTTGCCCATTCCTGAGCTTGGTTCAGATGGATCCTGGCGGCTGTGATGCGTGCGCTGACCCGACGCAGATTTTCTATCAGCGCCAGCCGCAACATGATGGGAATCGCCCACAGCTCGCCCAGATTCAGCGGCATGACCGTCTGGTAGGCCGCAACGAACCGGCCCAGCGTCTCCGAATCCACGCGTCCGTCGCCATGGGAAATCGCTTCCAGCGCCAAGTCATATACACGGGGCAAACCCCGCGAAGGTCCTTGGGCAAGGCGCGGCAATTCCCGGCTATAGCCTTTCGGGAGATGTTGTCTGGCGGTGCGTATCTGTTCTTCGATCAGGTAAAAATTATCGAGCAGCCACTCTCCAGCGGGTGCAATTCTTAATTTGGCCTTGACTGCATCAGTCAGCAGACTGCAAGTGTCGGCGAGTATTTTCTCGTTTTCATCCAACCGTTTGAGCAGTCGATCCCCGGTCCCGGCGCGACCGAGTGTGTGTGCACCCGCCAGCGACTTGCCGTGCTGCTCCATCTGGTCAGCGCTGAAGAGCTCAGCGCGCATGGGCGCACGATCATCATCAATTCCCGAATATTCGCCGTTCCAACTGGCAACGTAGCCGGTGGCATAGCTCCGGAACGCCTGCAGCGCGCCAACGAAGTCCATGCTGTTCCCTTCCAGTTGGCGACCGTGAGCGCAGCTGATCCCGCTCTGAAGGGGACCGGAGTCCATCAGAAAGGAGGAGCCTTGGCGTGTTGACCCAATCATCAGGGCCCGAGTGACTTGGTTCTGTCTGGCACCGCACATATCGACGCAGCCAAACTTCATATGATCTGCATGCATTCTTTGTGTCATTGGAAATTCTCCGCCGGCGGCCGAAGAAAAACGGTTTCCAACAACGGACGCTGCCTCCAGAGGAGTAGGGGATGCCTCGCTTCCACTTCTATTTCTGTCGGGAGGGTTGAACACACTTCAGGCCATCGTTTTTTTTCCTCCTGGGCAACGCAATGGACGTTATCGAATCAGATGTAGCGAGCCACAATGCCGCGTAGTCCGACCATGGGTTTGGCGCGCGTATCCAGGCGCCCGCTTTGCACCTTTGTAAACCCGCTTTCACTGTTTGAAACAATATTGACCAGGCGCGGCGCCGTGGCGTCGGATCCAATTGTCAAGAAGACACCATCATGTCAATCGAAATCCAGAGTGCGTTCAGGCCATCAAAACGCTTGCCACAGAGCATCCGCCTGATGTCGGTCGCAACGGATGATCGTTCGAAGTGAAAGCCACCAGAAACCAAGAGACCCAGCTCTGCTCCACCACAACTCGGCAACGCGTGACGATTGCCTTGTGCCGACTCGTCGGCAGCTCCGTTTTGCTGACATTGATTGCTTGCGCTGCCGCCGGGAGGGACGCGATGCCAACACCAGACGAGGACACACCGCGGCCGTCCTATCCCGAGGTCGACGCTGGCTTGGGAGAGCGGTTGCACCCTGATGAGCGGCTGCTGGCGGAGGAAATCAGTCGAGTCATTGAACTGTCGCTGCGGGAGCAGTACGCGACCGGAGGCATGCGTCGCGATGCCCATCCCAAGGCCCATGGCTGTGTGCGTGCCGAGTTCAAGGTGTCTGACACGCTTCCCGCCAGCCTAGCCCACGGAGTCTTCGTCCCGAACGCGAGTTACGCGGCATGGATACGCTTCTCCAACGGATCCCGGGACGCGACGCGATCCGACAGCCGGGGTGATGCACGAGGAGTGGCTATAAAGCTGCATGGACTGCCCGGCGCGAGTCTCTTGGGCGAGGCGGGCTGGGCAGAGTCGGGGGCGACCCAGGATTTCATCCTCATCAGTCATCCAGTCTTCTTTGCCAATGATCCACGCCGGTACCTTGCCGTCGTCGAGCGCGCCAGCGATGACAGCGCAATGAGCAAGCTACTCATTCCGATCGACCTTGGACTGCGGGGTGCCTTGATCGCGCTAGCGACCGCGCGCAAGAAGATTTCCAACCCCGTGCAGACGCGATACTGGTCGACCGTTCCTTATCAGCTTGGCGTGGGGCCAGACCGTCAAGCTGTCAAATACTCGGTGCGGGGTTGTTCCGCCACCGAGGATCCAATGCCTGCCAACCCAAGCCCCAACTACCTGCGCGACGCGCTCCGGACAACACTGCAGCAGCGCGATGTCTGTCTTGAGTTCCTGGTGCAGCCGCGAACGTCCGCTGCAATGAGTGTGGAAGACTCAATGACGGAGTGG
>Ga0163144_10003578_pt1 | contig 35345 bp, 22 predicted proteins | sample OliLak19BULKMAT1_FD_123175 | JGI IMG/M metagenome (GOLD analysis project Ga0163144, IMG submission 123175) | Freshwater microbial mat bacterial communities from Lake Vanda, McMurdo Dry Valleys, Antarctica - Oligotrophic Lake LV.19.BULKMAT1 | ecosystem: Environmental > Aquatic > Freshwater >...
GCGTTTAACTCTGCTCCGTGGATCGATCTTGGTGAAAAGCTCGTGGCAGGCATTTCCGGCCATCCGACCGCACTGACGCGGCCTGACCGTATTCGCGCACGAACTTATGCAAGGACTGATACCCGCGGAGCCGGAATGGTCGTGTCAGGATCTCTGGATCCGGTGCGTGGGCAAGACTCGTTGCGCCTCCAGGCGGTGGCGGCTCACTTGCTCGAGGCGGCGCGCGTTTATCACGGCCGAATGATAGGGTGGGCGCGGCTGTTTCTCCTCATGCCCGCGATCTACGCGTGAAAGTCACGTCGCTGCCGCCGCAAAACCACCGCCGCTGCGCGAATCTCCGCCGCGAGCGGTTCCTCCGCGATCCAGCCGCGGGCAGCGTAGCTCACGATGCGATCGAGTTCGCCGGCGAGGTGCGTGAGATAGTCGACGCCATTGGCGGCGTAGAGTGCGACTTCACGATCGAAGGACACGGGCGGTAGCTGGCGCACGCAGCGCACTGCGGGCTGGAGTTGGCGCATCGTCAGCCAGGCGCGGCGCATGCGCGAAGGCGACGTGACGATGAGGGCCGTGCGAATTCCGCTTCCGAACGCGAGCGTTGGAACGTCGCGCGCGAGCCGTTCCGCCGTGAAGGCGATATTCTCGGCCGTGTTGGTCGAACGGTTTTCGAGGACCACGGCCGCATCCGGAATCGTGGGATGCGAGACGCGCAGCGCCGAGCGCCACGCGTCGGCTTCGGGTTCGCCGAGCGTGCCCGTGCCGCCGCCAATCCCACCGGTGAAAACGATCGCCGGTGCGAGACCCCGCTGGAACAACTCCCCACAGAATCGCGGCAGCTCGAGATCGAATACCCCGAAGCCAATGATCGCATCGGCCGGTGTCGGCGGCAACGGATCCGTGGTGGCGAGGTAGGCGAGGACGCGCTGCGCCGCCTCACGCAGCTCAGCGTCGAGCGGAGCCATCGACGGAGAACTTCATTTTGCGCACGATGCGGGAGAGCAACCACGGCGCGAAGCGCTTCACGTAAATCCCCGCGACTTCGCCGCCACCCACGTAAACTTCTTCGCGCCCGTGCGCCACGCCGCGCACGATGGCGGCAGCGCATTTTTCTGCGGTGATACCAGTGGTGTGGGTGCTGTCGGTGCGGCCATGTTTATCACCGCGCGGGCCCAGTGCATTGTCGGATACCGCCGTCTTCACGTAGCCCGGACATATCAGCGTGACCTTGATGCCGTCGCGCCAGATCTCAGCGCGGAGCGAATCGAAATAGCCGTGCAGCGCGTGCTTCGCGGCAGCGTAGCTGGAGCGGCCGGGCGTGCCGACGTAACCCATGACGCTGCTGACGACGGCGATGTGGCCGGCGCGCCGGGCGAGCATCGACGGCAGGACCGCCTTGGTCAGCGCGACCGGACCGAAATAATTCACCTCCATGAGCGCGCGCTCGACGGCGAGGTCCGCAGCGGCGGCGAGGGCGCGCTGACTCACACCGCCGTTGTTGACGAGCACGTCGACGCGGCCGCATCGCGCGAGAACTTCGGCGACGGCGGCGGGAAAGGTCTCGCCGCGGGTGAGGTCGAGCGGGAGCACGCAGTGCTCGTCAGGGCGTTCGCAGGCGCGGCGCACGCGCTCGAGCTCCTCCGGGCGCCGGCTCGAGAGCACGAGCCGGGCTCCGGCCTGCGCGAACGCATACGCCGTCGCTTCACCGATGCCGGAGGAAGCACCCGTGATCCAGACGACTTGGTGGGCGAAGCGCATCGATGCGGGCGGTGAGTGGCGACGTAGTGGAACGGCTTCCGTTCCGTCGGAAGCGAAGCGCTTCCGCTGCACATTCAGCACGCGTAGACGCCGCCGTTGATGTCGAGCGTGGCGCCGGTGATGAAGCCGTCGTATTCGCCGGCGAGGAAGACCGCGGCTCGGGCGACGTCGTCGGCCGTGCCGGCGCGGCCGATCGGGATCCCGGCGACGGTGGCACGGGCCGCTTCCGGGGGGGTGTGCGTGTTGTGAAAGCTCGTGCCGAGGATCAGGCCGGGCGCGAGGGCGTTGACGCGGATGCCCTGCGGGCCGACCTCGGTCGCGAGTGCGCGGGTGAACGTCAGCACGGCGCCCTTGGCCGTCGCGTAGGCGATGGAGCCGGCGTGGCCGCCTTTGCGGCCGGCGAGCGAGGCGAGATTCACGATGCTCGCGCCGCCGCGTGTGCGGGCGGCCTGCGCGAGGTGCGGGAGCGCGGCGCGCGTGGTTTTGCGGAGGCTGCCGACGTTGAGGGAAATTGTGTCGGACCAGAACGTGTCGTCGGCGGCGGCGAAATTGCGCCGGCCGATGAGCGAGCCGGCGTTGTTGATCAGGATGTCGAGGTCGCCGAGGAACTTCACGGCTTCGCTGACGAGCTGCTCGCATTCTTCGGTGCGCGTGAGGTTGCCTGGGAGCGCGGTGCAGCGCCGGCCGAGCGACGCGGCTTCGTCGGCCAGCGCGCGGGCGGCATCGGCGCTGGTGCGATAGTGCACCACGACATCGCAGCCGGCGCGCAAGAGCTGGCGGCTGATCGCGAGTCCGATGCCTTGGGCGCCGGCGGTGACGAGGGCGCATTTGCCGATGAGTTTGTTCATGGAGAAGAATGTAGCGTTTCCGAATCGCGCCGGCCAGGCCATGTCGCCGGCCGCATCCAGAAATCATCGTCACGGCCGCCGTAGTAGGCGGCGAGGACGCGATCCATGACGACGTTGGTGCGGCGCGCGGATTCACCGGTGCTGGGGCAGGCGCCGCGGCCGAGCAGATCGTCGACGACGGTCTGGATGAGCGGCTGGGCAATGTGCGGCGGCGGCGCGAATTCGAACTGCTCGATCCCGCGCGGGGTCTCGAGCCGGATCGGTTCGTGACCGAAGACGGAGAACGCGATTCGTCCCGCAGAGCCGGCGAGCTCCATCACGTCTTCCTTGGCGTGGCTGGCAAAATTGTAGGCGGCGGTGCCCGGCACGCCGGCTTGCGAGCGGAAGCTGAACGTCACGACATCCTCGACCTCACCGGGCGTCGCGAGCCGCGCGGCGTGGCCGGCGACGTCCTGCAGCGGGCCGCCGAAAAAATCCAGCAGATCGATCGCGTGGGAACCGAGATCAAGCAGCAGGCCGCCGCCGGAATTGGGCACATCGGTGCGCCATGGCGGTTGGACGGGGCCACTATGCGCGACCGGTAGCGCGCCCACGCCTGCGTGACCGGGCGAGGCGAAACGGTGGTGCAGGCCGGTGAGCTGGCCGATCGCGCCGCCGTCGAGCAGAGCCTTCGCTTTCACAAAACGCGGCAACGCGCGCCGGTAATAGGCCACGAAGAGTTTCTGCTTCGCCCGGGCGCACGCGGCGATCATCGCGTCGCACTCGCGCGTGTTTCGCGCCATCGGCTTTTCGACGTAGGTGGGTTTGCCGGCTTCGGCGGCGAGTCGCGCGCCGTCGAGATGCGCGCCGGGCGGCGTCGCCACATACACGGCATCGACCTCGGGGTCGTTCACCAGCGCGCGCGCATCGTCATACCACCGCGGCACGCCGTGGCGCCGCGCGTAGTCGGCGGCGAGGGCGCCGTTGCGGCGCATGACGGCGACGAGTTGCGAGCCGCGCGCTTTTTGCAGGCCGGGCCCGCTCTTCACTTCCGTGACATCGCCGCAGCCGATGATGCCCCAGCGGATGGATTCGGGAGAGCTGCGCATCGGCCGATTCAGGCGAAGGTGGTGGGCGTCGCAAGCGCAGCGTGACGTTGCGTGCGGTCGGGGGTGTAATGGAAAGTGAAGTCAGTGCCCCCGGCCGCCGCCGCACCGTCGGGCCGCGGCTGTTTGTCACTTATTAAGTGACAAACGAGCCCGCCCCCCACTGGGACAGCACGATCGGTTTGTCACGTATTACGTGACAAACCTGCAGGGTGGGTCGGCCGCACGGACGTGGCCTTGGTTGGGCAAGTGACTTCACTTTCAGTTGCACCCTGCGGTCGGGCGCGAAGCAATGCGTTGACGGCCCGGGCGATCGTGTCGCAATCGGGCCAACCGCCATGAATCTCCGCTGGATTGTCCTCACTCTGGCTGCAACGGGCTTCGGCCTCGCCGGCTGCGCCACCGATTCGAATCTCTCGCAGAAGGAAAAGGATCGCATGGCCCGGGAAATGGAGCGGGAGAATCGGAAGCAAACGCAGGCGCAGGAAAAAATGATGCGCACGAACACGCGCACCAACACCGGCAGCCTGGGCGGCCAGCGGCCGGGAGCGCGTTGAGCATGCACCGTTCCAGTTGGGTGATCATCGACACGGAAACCACCGGCATTTATGCCCCGGTTTACGCGGTGGAAATTGCCGCGCAGCGGATGCTGGGCTGGCAGCGGGACGGACCGCCGTTTCGGGTTTTGCTCAACCATGAGGTGCCAATCGAGCCGCAGGCGGAGGCGGTGCATGGCTACTCGCGCGCCTACCTGCGCGAGCACGGGCTGCCGCCGCACGAGGCGCACGGACGGTTCCGCGCCTACGTCGGCACCTCCGCGCTCGTGGCCCATAATTTGAGCTACGATTGGGACCGGGTGCTGTATCCGGAATATTCCCGCCTGGGGCTGCCGGTGGCGGGCACGCGCGGCTTCTGTGCGCTGACCCTCGCGCGCCGGCTGGTCGCGGAGACGCCGGGCCATGGGCTCGAAACGCTGGCGGCGAAATTCTTTCCGGGCCGGCGCGTCGAGCACAACGCGCTGCCCGACACCCTGATCGTGGCGGAGCTGTTCGAACGCGTTTACGGTCCGCGGCTGGCACGCGCCGGCATTGTTACGTTCGACGAGGTGGCCCGTTTTTCCCGGCAGACGCCGGTCCGGGAATGCCTGCGGCTGGTGCTCTCGGCGGCGGTTGAGGCCGGAACTGCCGGCACGCAAAGGGCTGGTGCGGTCGAGCGGGTTTCGTCCGAGACGCCGTGAGACCTCACGTTACCGGCGTTGCCCTTCCGGGCAGGATGCCTTGGGGTGGGCGGGTCATGCGCCCGCTTCCCCTTGTCGCCCTGCTCGGTTTGGTGGCCGCCGCCGTGGGTGCGCCGCGGGCGGCGGCGGACGACTGGCCGCACTGGCAGGGGCCGCGGAGCGACGGGATCTGGCGCGAGCAGGGAATTCTGGATACGTTTCCCGCCGGCGGGCCGCCGGTGCGCTGGCGCGCGGCGATCGGCGCGGGCTACAGCAGTCCGGCGATCGCGGCGGGGCGGGTGTTCATCCTGGATCGGCCGGGGTCGGAGACGCGCGGCAATCCCGGCGGCGCGCTCGACCGCTCGGCGCAGGCGGGGCGGGAGCGGGTGTTGTGCCTCGATGAGCAGGACGGGCGCATCCTCTGGCAGCACGAGTATGAGTGTCCGTATTTCATCAGCTATCCGGCGGGCCCGCGGGCGAGTCCGACCGTGGCCGGCAATCGCGTTTACACGATCGGCGCGGAGGGCGACCTGCATTGCCTCGATGTCGCGACGGGGCGCGTCGTATGGGCGAAATCGTTCAAGCGCGATTATGGCGCCGCCACGCAGACGTGGGGCTTCGCCGCGCCGCCGCTCGTCGAGGGTGACCGCGTGATCTGCATGGTCGGCGGCGAGGGACACACGGTGGTGGCCTTCGAGCGGGAAACCGGCCGCGAACTCTGGCGCGCGCTCAACGCCCGCGAGACCGGCTATGCGCCGCCGACCCTCATCGAGGCGGGCGGGCGGCGGCAGCTCATCGTGTGGGACAGCGACGCGCTGAGCGGTCTCGATCCGGCGACGGGCGCGGTGTTCTGGAGCGAGCCGTTCAAGACCAAGATGGCGCACGCCATCGGCACGCCGCGGAAGCACGGCGAGTTCCTGTTCATTTCGTCGTTCTTCGACGGCTCGATGCTGCTGCGGCTCGACGCCACGGCACCCCGGGTGACGGTGGAGTGGCAGATCAAGGGTCGCAGCGAGGTGAAGCCGGAAAGCCTGCACAGCCTGATGAGCACGCCGTTCATCGAGGACGGGCACATCTACGGCGTTTGCAGCTTCGGCCAGTTGCGCTGCCTGAAGCTGGCGACGGGCGAGCGCGTGTGGGAAACGCTGGTGCCCACGTCGCGGGACGGAAAGCCCGCGCGCTGGATGACGGCGTTTCTGGTGAAGCACGCGGATCGTTTCTTCATCTACAACGAGACCGGCGACCTGATCATCGCGCGGCTCACGCCGCAGGGTTACGAGGAGATCAGCCGCGCGCACCTGCTCGACCCGACGAATCGCGCCGGCGGGCGCGATGTGCACTGGTCGCACCCGGCCTTCGCGAACGGGAGCGTCTTCGTGCGCAACGATCGCGAGCTGTTGTGCGCGGATCTGCGCGCGCGAAAAAAGTAACGCACGCGGCGGCGCCGCGGATGCGCGGCATCGCCGCGCACGCCTCCGAAGACGCGCGACCGGTGTGACGCGCAGCACGTCGGAGGCGCGCGAAGGGTGCGGGCCGGCTCGATCCGCGACGCGGCCAGGCTGCTGGCCTCCCCTGCACCGCCGGTGCGGCATTTCGTTTCCGGTCTCACGATCGCGGCAGGTTCGGGCCCGGGCTCGTCGCCGCGCGATGCGCATTTACAACAACGCCGAAAGTCGCGCCACGCCCTCGCTGGCGCCCGTGGGGATCACGGTCACGCGCGGGTCGGCGATTGCGGGCGGTGCGGGATCGATCAGGTAAATCCGCGCGTCGCCGCGGGCGAAATCGATCAGCGAGGCCGCAGGGTAGACGGTGAGGGATGTGCCGATGATGGCGAGCACATCGGCGGCGCGCACGGCATCGATCGCGGCGTCCAGCATCGGCACCGCCTCGCCAAACCAGACGATGTGCGGGCGGAGCTGTGAACCGCGCGCGCAGACATCGCCGACCTTCAACTCCCAGCCGTCGATCTCATACACGAGCCGCGAATCCAGCGTGCTGCGCGACTTCGTCAGCTCGCCATGGAGATGAATCACGCGCGTGCTGCCGGCGCGCCCGTGCAGATCGTCCACGTTTTGCGTGATGACCGTGACGTCGAAATCGTGCTCAAGCGCGGCCAGGCCGCGGTGGCCGGCGTTGGGCTGGCACGCGCGCATCCGCTGGCGGCGCTCGTTGTAGAAGCGCAACACGAGCTCGCGGTCCTTCGTCCACGCCTCGGGGCTGGCGACGTCCTCGATGCGGTGGTTCTCCCAAAGGCCGTGCGCGCCGCGAAACGTCGGAATCCCGCTCTCGGCGCTCATCCCCGCTCCGCTGAGGATCGCCAGATGAGGCCGGGTGCGCTCGTGCATGGAAACGGAATGTCACCAGGGGGCGCGGCTGTCGAATCGTGAGGAGGGAGGATTCGGACCGGAATCACGTGGGTGCGCCAACACGCTGGACAGCGGCGTGGGCGGAGCGGTGGGCGCGGGAGTGGAAAGGCGGCAGGCAGTCCGCCGCGGTGCGGCGGACGCGGGTGAGGCGGTTTGACGCGAGTCGCGGACGGGAGCGGGAGGGGAAACCCGGGCATTCCACGGCTGGCTCCCGGCGGCGGACCTTATCCGGGGCCGTCAAGATCCTCTTTTACCCGATGACCCGTTGCGTCTTCCGCCGGAGCGGGGCGTAGTGCACCGAGTGGTTACTCTGACGGGTTGAAGTCGTTTAACGAAATCAACGATGCGAAGCATTGACCTTGAGGGCGGACACGTGAATTAATTCTCCGTTTCTTTTTTCAGCTTACCGCGTCAGGCCGCGCGTCGTCGGCCAAGTTTTAACCTCCCGAAATCAGCCCCCTCATGAATAACTGGACACGCAAAGAGTTCCTCAAAGCCTCGCTCATTGGCGGTGGCGCCGCGCTCGTCGCCGGTCGCACCCGGATTTATGGCCAGACCGCCGCCGCCGCCGGCAGCGCCAATGGCGACATCCGCGTGGCCGTGGCGGGCATCAATTCCCAAGGCGCGGGCCACATGCGCGATTACCTCTCCAAACTGAAGGGGGCGCGGCTCGTGGCGATTTGCGATGTCGACTCCGAGGTGCTGGCGAAGCGCGCCGCCGAGTGCGAAAAGGGCGGCGTCAAGCCGACCCAATACACCGATTACCGAAAACTGCTCGAGGACAAGAATATCGACGCCGTCGTGCTCGGCACGCCGAACCACCAGCACTCCATCCAGACGATCTGGGGCCTGCAGGCGGGCAAGGATGTCTACTGCGAGAAGCCGCTTTCGCACAACGTGTGGGAAGGCCGGCAAGTCGTCGCCGCCGCCAGCAAATACACGAAAAACATCGCCTACGCCGGCACGCAGAACCGCTCCTCCGAGGATATCATCGACGCGATGGCCTACGTGAAGGCCGGCAACATCGGCAAAATCAAGTGGGTCCGCGGCCTCTGCTACAAGACTCGCGACAGCATCGGCAAGACCGAGGGCGCCCAGCCGGTGCCTGCGAGCATCAACTACGATCTTTGGACTGGCCCCGCCCCGCTCACCCCGCCCCACCGCAATTCCGCCAAGAACGGCCCGGTGCATTACGATTGGCACTGGTTCTGGAATTACGGCGGCGGCGACATCACCAACCAAGGCATCCACCAGATGGACGTCGCCCGCTGGTTCCTCGGTGAGAAGGGCCTGCCGGACACGGTGATGAGCTTCGGCGGCCGTTTCGGCTACCGCGATGACGCGGAGACCCCCAACACCCTCGTGTCCGTCTTCGGCTACAAGAGCGCTCCGCTGATCTTCGAAGTCCGCGGCCTGCCGATGAAAGCCGGCATGCGCGCGATGGACAAGTTCAAGGGCACCGACATCGGTGTCGTCGTGCAGTGCGAGACGGGCTACGTGACGATCGGCGCCAACGGTGGCGCGGTGGTCTACGACAATGCCAACAAGGTCGTGCAGAAGTTCGCGAAGAACACGCTCGGCGCGCACCGGGCCAACTTTGTGAAGGCCGTCCAGAACCGGAAGGTCGTCAACGCGCCCGTGCTCGAGTGCCACTACTCGTCCGCGCTTTGCCACCTTGGCAACGTCTCGTATCTCGTCGGCGCGGAGAAATCCAACGCCGCGCTGGCCGAGGCGATCAAGTCCGACGCGGACACGAAGGACTCGTTTGCCCGCATGATGGATCACCTCAAGGCGAACAATGTGGACACCGACGGCACGAAGTCCGTGGTCGGACCGCTGCTCAAGATCGACGCTCGCACCGAGCGCTTCGTCGGCAACGAGAAGATGATCGTCGACAAGGCCAACGCCAGTCCGCTGCTGAAGCGCGAAGGCCGCGGCGCCTTCAAGATCCCGGTGATGCAGAACGGCACGGTCGCCGCTTCCTGAGCGATCACTGCGCTTCGAGTCTCCGACTCACTCTCGAGCCCCGCGTGCAAACGCGGGGTTTTTTTTGGGGTCGGCGGGTGGAGCGGCTTGACCCCAAGCCGCTGGTTTAGCCGTAGCGGAACGGCTTTCCGTTCCGGCACGGAAGCGAAGCGCTTCCGCTACAAAGCGGCTTGGGGTCAAGCCGCTCCACCTCAAGCCGCTCCACCTCGGGCAAGCTCCACCTCGGGCAAGCACTGCCTCGGGCAAGGCAGCGCGGGCAGGTTGCCTGGGCGACGAACTCACACACTCCGGCACCCACTCACTCTGCCTTCTTCGCGGCGTTCTTCTTCCTGCCGCCCTTGGCGGCTCCACCTTCAGCCTCGGGCACCGGACCGCTAAAAGGCGGCCGCTCGAAGGTCTGGCCATCGCCGGTCACGCGCGGGTCTTTCGCCTCGGTCAGCAGCTTCATGAGCTGGGCGGAAAGCTCGGCCTTGGTCTTCGCGTAAGCGGGGTCCGCGGCGACGTTCTTCACCTGATCGCGATCCTTGCTGAGGTCGTAGAGCTCTTCGGCGGGACGCAGGCCAAAGGCGAAGTCGTAGTGCCATTTCCATTTCGGGTCGGCGCGATGCGCGATCAGCCATTCCTTGGTGGGGCTCCCGTCCATGTCGGCGAAACCGACGCGGGTGGTGTTCGCGAGCGCGCCGCTGGCGAGCACGTCCGGCTGCAACGCGGTCTTGGCGTCGCCCATCGGCATGCGGTCGGCGGCGAAATTACGGATGTAGACGAAGTCCTTCGTGCGGTAAGCGCGCATTGGATACGGCAGGTAGCCCTCGCGCGCGTCCTCCACATGGCGCTCGCGGCCGGTGATGACCCACGTGCGCTCCCGCTCGAGCTGGCCGCTGCGGTCGGACTGCAGGATCGGCAGCAGCGAGCGGCCGTAGAGGCCGGCCGGGGGCCTCACGCCGCCGATGGCCATGAAGGTGGGCGCGAGATCGGGCAGGCACACGAAATCGTCGACGACCCGGCCGCCCGTGCCGCCGGGCACGCGCGCGACGAGCGCGACGGCGGTGCCGTGATCGTAGAGGTTGCACTTGCCGGAGGGCACGCCGGGCATGCCGTGATCGCCGCTCACGATGATGAGCGTGCGCTCGAGCTCACCGGTCGCCTCAAGGCGGGCGCGCACTTCACCGATGTAGGCATCGACGGCCTGGCACTCGCCGAGATAGTCGGCCACATCCTCGCGCACCTCGGGCACGTCGGGCAGGAACGCGGGCAGCTTTCCTTTCAGTTTGTCCGGGTCGATGCCCCAGAGCGCCTTGCCCGAACCCTTGATCCACGTGCGGTGGGTGGTCGTGATGCCAAGATAGTAATGCCACGGCTCGCCGGTTTTGCGCGCGGCGATAAAGGCGTCGAAGTTGCCGCGGACTTGCGCGAGAATCGCGTTGCGGGCGGCGGTGACGCTGGCGCCCTTCGCGACGGCGGCGGTGGCGACTTCGGAGAAATTATTCGGGTCGCGCCCGGCCTGCTCGTAGGCGTATTTCTGCTGGCCGAAGGGCGCGTCGGAGGGCGAGCCCGGGCCCCAGACCTTGTAGCTCTTGCCGATGTGGTAGCCGGCGTCGCGGAGCAGGAGCGGATACGACGGGATGGCGTCATCCCAGACCGCGCCGCGCAGGATGGCGCCGCGGCCCGTATTGAAAAAGTAACGACCGGAGAACAGCGAGCTGCGGCACGGCGTGCAGGAGGGGGCGTTGACGAAGGCGTGTTTGAACGTGACGCCCTCGCGCGCGAGCCGATCGACGTTGGGCGTCTTGATCGCGTCGTTGATCGAAGGCCGGCCGTCCACGCCGGCGTAGACGCTGGCGTAGCGGCCCCAGTCGTCGGCGAAGACGAAGAGGATGTTCCAGCGCGGAGCGGCGGGATCGGCGGCAGCGAGGCGTGCGGCGAACGCAAGCGCGGCGAGAAACGGGAGGGCGCGACGGAGCGACAAATGCGGCATGGTGGCGGGGGTTGGCCGCAATCCTCTGCGCGCGGCGTGGCCGGGCGCAAGGGTTGGTTGGGGGCGGTGGAGCGGCTTGACCTCCAGCCGCTGGTTTGACGGTAGCGGAACGGCTTTCCGTTCCGGGACGGAAGCGAAGCACTTTCGCTACGAAGCGACTTGGGGTCAAGCCGCTCCACCTTCCGGAATCATTTCACCGCGCCCGGATCGGCCGTGCCGCCCCGCGCGTGCCAGCCATCGTCGGCGCGATCGTAGATCGTGCGGCGCAGCGACGCGAAGGCCTTTCCATCCCACGCGCGCACATCGATCGTGATGAGCGTTCGCTCGAGGGTAATCAGGTTGTAGGCGTTCGCTTCGCCTGCGCGCAGGCGATGCGAGATGGCGGTGCCGGCCTGCACCGCAATCATCGCCCGGCGGGCGGCGGGATAATGGGTGCGAATGTCGCCGGCGTAGCCGCGGTGCAGGTGGCCCGCGAGGAGCAGATCGACGTTGCAGCGATCGAGCACGGCCATCGCGCGCTCGGCCCGGCCGACGAGGTCGATGCCGACATCGCCGGGCGGCGGCAGGAACGGGTGGTGCGTCACCACGATTTTTACCCGCAGGCCGCCGTGCTGCAGACGGCTCTCGAGCGCGGCGATCTGTTCCACGGAGATGCGGCCGTTTTTCCAGGTGAACGAGCGCGCGGTATTGAGACCCAGCACGAGGATCTCGTCGTCGGAAAACGTCGGATCGCAATCCGCGGCGAGGTAATGGCGGTAGCGATGCAGCGGACGCAGAAATCGGCGCATCACATCGTAGAGGGGCACGTCGTGGTTGCCGGGGACGAGGAGCTGGGGTTGCGGCAGACGCGTCAGGTAGTGGCGGGCGGCGGCGAACTGGGCCCGGCGCGCGCGTTGCGTGAAATCGCCGCTCGCCACCACCAGCGATGGGGCCTGCGCGTGAAGATCGGTGACGAGCGCGTTCGCGACCTCCGGGAGTTCCTTGCCGAAGTGCAGGTCCGAAATGTGGGCGATGGTTTTCACGCGCGGGCGGGGGCGGTTGGGATCCTCACGTGCAGGGCGCGCGGACGCACGCGGCAGCGCAGCGTGCGGGCGGATTCGACGAGCTCACCATCCACGGCGAGCGGCAGTTCGCGCGGGCCCTCCGACGTGATGACCGTCTCGCGAACCGGGTGGGCGTCGAGGGCGTCCGCGGCGTCGATCTGGCGCACGAGCGACTGCCAGGCGAGGCGGAGCAACGCGAGCCGTCGATGTGCTCGCGTCGTGTAGATCCAGAGCTGGCCGGCATCGAGTTGCGGGCGGAGATTCGGGCCGAGGACGTGGCCGGAGTAGGCGTTGTTGCCGATGAAGACAAAGGGCGTGCGGAGAGCGAGGTGCCCGGACGGCGATTCGATCCGCACGCGCAACCGGCGGAGGCGGCGGAAGACGGCGATGCTCGCGAGAGCCATCGCGGCCCATTTGCCGGAGCCGTGTGCGCGGCGGAGCGCGTCGCGCCGGCGCACTGCCTCCGGATATGAGCCGAGGGAGCAGTTGTTGATGAAGACGCGGCCGTTGATCTCACCGACGTCGATGGTGCGCGTGCTCCCGCCGACGAGCGCGGGAATCGCGTCGCGCCACGGGGTGGGCAACCCAAGGTCACGTGCGAAATGGTTCAGGGTGCCGAGCGGCAGCACGCCGAGCGCAATGGGCGTATCGACGAGGCAACCGGCGGCGGTGCTGATCGTGCCGTCGCCTCCGCCCACGAAGATCACCTCCGGCCGCTCTTGCACGGCGGCTCGAAAGGTCGCGGTGAGCTGCGCCGGCGGGCCGGGGCGCAGCCCTACGGGCAGGCCGGCGGCGGCGAACGCCGCGACCACCTCGGCGGGCGAGGCGGCGTCGCGGTCGCCGTTCAGCGAACCGGCGGCGTCGTTGAGAATGAGCAAGGCGCGCATGGGTGACGGCTGTGGACCGTCACGCGCGACCCGGGTTCGGGTGGCCCGGCGCTATGGGTTCTTCACGAAGGCCAGCCGCAGCTCCTGCACCCGTGGGTCCTTCTCCGGCGTGAGCGTGAAGAAGACGTTCACGCGGCCGTGCTCGCCGATGAGCGGGAACGTCCCGCGCAGTTGATTCTGCGGCACGATGGCTCCGACTGATTTGATCGGGCCAGCCTTGGCGAGCGCCTCCTGTGCGATTTTTTGCCAGGCTTCGCGTGAGCGATCCGGGAAGAAGTTTTCCGCCACGATGGCGTCGGCGAGCTTGGGGTCCCAGGATTGCACCAGCTCGGCGACTTGCTTTTTCCGGAGCTCGAGCATGGCGGACATTGGCTGCGTGCGGCGCGGGAGCTTGGCGTCCTCGATGAGAATCGAGCCGGCCCGACCGACGGCGACGCCGGTGCCCGCGTAAGTTAGATTGGCGAAGGCCATCACGCCGACGCCGTGTTCGGGATAGAAGCGATAGATGCTGCCGAATCCCGGCAGGCCGCCGCTGTGGCCGACGCGCACCACCTGTTTGCTGTCGATCGTCCAGCCGAGGCCGTAAGCGTAAGCGCTGACGGAGGGCACAAGCTCGCCGGCGCGATTCTTGGCGTCGGCGGCGAGGCCGGTAAATTCGGCCGGTTTGTGCATCTCGCGCACGGAGGCGCGGCGGACGAGGGCGATGTCGGGATCGTTGCGTGCGGGCCAGGCGGCGAGGTGGAAGCTCACGTAGCGCGCGAAATCGTTGATCGTCGTCAGCAGTCCGCCCATCGCGCCATAGACGCCGTCGGGCAGCAGCGGCTCGAGTTTCCACGCGTTGCCGTCGAGGCGATAGCCCAGCGCCAGCTTGCCGGCGGGCACGTCGGCGAACTCCCACACGGTGTCCTTCATCCCGAGCGGCAGCAGGATCTCGCGCGTGATGTAGCGCTGGTAGGGCTCGCCCGAAGTCTTGGCAACGATCTGGCCGAGCAAGGCGTAGGCGAGATTGCTGTATTCGAACGCGATGCCGGGGGCGTTGGCCAGCGAGAGTCCGGCGGTGATGAACTCGACAAACTCCTTCACGCCAACCGCGAGCTGGCGATCGCCCCACGGATTGTCCTCGGGAAAACCGGGTGTCATCGTGAGAAGATGGCGCACCGTGATCGCGGGCGAGTCGGTGGTGAGTTTCGCGACGGCTTTGAATTCAGGGAGGAATTTTTCGACCGGGTCGTGGAGCGAAAGCTTGCCGGCGTCGCGGAGCTTCAGGATCGCGAGCGCGGTGAAGCTCTTCGACATCGACGCGATCCGGAAGCGGGTGTCGCGGGCGGCGGGGACCTTGTTTTCCACGTCGGCGAAACCCGTGGCGCCGGTGTGGACGAGCTCGCCATCGAGCACGATGCCCCAGACGAAACCGGGGAATTTGCGCTCGGCGGAGGAGGCGCGGAAGGCTTCGTCGATCTGCGGGAGGACGGTCTCGACCATGCTGCGGCGGGCGGCAAACGACTCGGTGAACTGCGGCGGCGCGTAGGTCTGGGTCGGAGCGGGGGCGGCGAAGGTGGACGCAGCGCAGAGAAACAGAACCGGGGCGAGTTTCATGGGAGTAGTTGGGACCGCGACCGCCCCCGGTCGCAATGCGTTTCCTGCGACCGGGGACGGGGCGAATCTCCCAGTTTTCCGTTAAGCCGAGAAGGCGCCTCCGTGCGTTTCTATGTCTCGATCGAGACATGGAAACGCACAGAGCAGCACGTCCCGAATCTTCCCGTGGCAACGGCCATCGAGAGAAGCGCCCCGGGGGCGATCGCGGTCCCGGAAAGGCTCGTCTCTCGGGGGCAGACGAGTTCGATGGAAACATGCGTCGCGCAATTTTGTGGTTCACCTCCTGGTTTTTGATTTCGAGTGGGGCGCTCGCCACCGACGCGCCGCCCACCCAGGTTCGCGCCCTCAAGATCACCGTGCTCTCGACCATGCTGGCCGATGGCGACGAGCTGGGCGAGTGGGGGTTTGCCGCGCTGGTCGAGGTGGACGGCCGTCGCATCCTTTTCGATACGGGCGCCAAGAGCGACGTGGTTTCTAAAAACCTCCAGACCCTCAAGCTCGACCTCGCGGATGTGCCGGACCTGGTGCTGAGCCACTGGCACTGGGACCACATCGGCGGATTCATGACCCTGCGGAAAGCGGCGATGGCGAAGCAGCCGACGGCGCTGGCGCGGACGCATGTGGCGCAGGGCTTCTTCGAATCACGGGTGGGCATGCCGCCGGGCGTCGAGTTGAACCAGATGATTCGCGTGCGGCCCGAGTATGAGCAGGGCGGCGGCAAATTCATCGTGCACGCGAAGCCCATCGAACTGCAGCCGGGCGTGTGGCTGACCGGCCCGGTGCCGCGCCAGCATCCCGAGCGCAACTGGAGCGGTCGCACGCAGGTGAAGTCCGCGAGCGGGTCGCTGGCCGAAGACACGCTCCCGGATGACATGGCGCTCGTCGTCAACACGGCGCAGGGCCTCGTGATCGTGACGGGCTGCGGTCATGCCGGCGTGATCAACATCATCGAGCACGCGCGGAGTTTTGTGCGGCCGGCGAAGGTGCAGGCGCTGATCGGCGGACTGCATTTGTTCAACGCGAGCGAGTCGACGCTGACGTGGACGGCGGGGAAGTTGCGCGAGTTCGGCGTGGAGCATCTGGTCGGCTGCCACTGCACCGGCATCGAAACCGTGTATCGCTTTCGGAAGGACCTCGGGCTCGAGCGGGCGCGCTGCGTCGTCGGCGCCGTCGGCGCCGCCTTCGAGCTCGGCAAAGGCATCGACGCGCGGACGATCGCGAAGTGAGCACCCTGGTAGCGGCAGCGCTTCGCTTCCGTCGGAACGGGAGGTCGGGCGGCTTATCCTCAAGCCGCCGAGGTTCGGGCAGCGGAACGGCTTTCCGTTCCGTCGGAGCCGAAAGCGGCTCCGCTACAAGGCCCGCTCGGAGAGCAGGCCCCACCGTCAAAACGCCAGTCCCGCCGTCAGCCGGAATTTGCGCGGCTCGGCGAGGAGCACGCGGAGGTAGCCGCTGCCCGCGGGGTTGTAGCGCAGCGGCATCACCTCGTCCTCGTCGGTGAGATTCGTGACGTTGAGCTGTAACGTGACCTCGGCGTTGCGTTGGAGCACGCTGAGTTTGCGGCGGTAGCCGACGAAGGCATCCATCTTGAAATCCACCGGTCCGTAGAGCGTGTCGCCGAGGATGCGAAGGCCTTCGGGGGTGCGACCGAGCAGCTTGCGGCCGAGCTTGGGTTCGCTTTGCCAGCGGGCGCCGCCGCCGACGAAGGTGCCTTTGAGTCGGCCTTCGGTGAACGAGTAGCGGCCGCTGACGTTGGCCTTGTAGGGCCGTTCGCCGTAGCCGAAGCCGTAGAACTCGCGGATGCCGACCATGACGCGCTGCAGGGTGGAGGCTTCCTGATCGATGGTGGAGGCGGACACCACGTTCACCAGGGAGCCGGCGCCGGGCGTGCTGTGCCAGAAGGCGTTCTCGCGCTCGAACCAGCCCTCGAACTCCGGCACGATGCTCGAGCGGTCGGTCTTGGTGTAGGAGAAGTTCAGGACGCCCGTGAGATTTTTGGTGACGTTGAACCAGGCCGACACCTCGTAGCCTTCATTGCGGACGTCGGAGGTGCCGGTGAGGTTGGCTTCGTCGCCGATCAGGTGCCGGGCGTATTGCGCGGCGTCGATGCGTCCGGCGGCGAGGAGCGTATCCAGAATCCGGGTGCTAGGCGCGACGAGGTTGTTTTCGCCGGAGTTCAGGCCGATGGCGAAGGTGCCGCCGCTGGCTTTGTCCTGGGAGGTTTTGTAGGCGGTGGCGCGCAGGAAGATTTTTCCGGCGAGCAGGTTCAGCATGAAGCCGTAGTCGTCGCTCGTGCCTTCGAAGGGCGGGGGCAGCCGCTCGTCGGGGAGGACGCGGGCGTTGAGCGGGGGCTGGGCGTTGTTGTTGGCGTGATTGTAGAAAACGGAGAAGACCTTGGTGGCGTGGAAGACGAGGCCCTGCGTGCTCGTGACGGGCTCGTAGGTCGTCGTGTCGTCGATCGTGTCGGAGAACCTGACGGTGTTGGCGATGGCGTGGCCGGCGACGACGTCGGGATGCGTGGCGGCGAGGCGGGTGTCGCCGTGTTGGTCGAAGCTGATGCGGTCCCAGCGGATGCCGGCGGTGGCGATGATTTTGTTTTGCCAGAATGAGCTCTGCGTCGCGGCGAGGAGCGTCTTCATGGTGCGCTCGATGTCGCCGCCGGCGGTGCTGTTGTTGATCCAGACGGGGCGATAGTTGCGGCCGTTGCGGACGACGGTGAAGCTGTCCTGGCCGTTGCCGGCATAGTAGGTGCCGAAGTCGCCGGGTTTCACGTAATGGCGGCGCCAGACGAAATTGGCGGCGTTCTCAGGCACCGCGGCGTTGCTGATCGGGACGCCGCGCTCGTCCACGAGGATCTGCACAATCGGATAACGATAGGAGCGGAGCGTCCCGTGCTCGGCCAGGCCGGCCAGTTTGTGCGTGCCGAATTTTCCGAGATCGAGCTCCCATGCGGCCGAGCCGCGGAACACGTCGTTGGTCGTCTCGCCGAAGTCGGAGACCCAGCGGCCTTCCATGTAGAGGCCGCCGACATTCGGGTTGGCGATGGGCGTCGTGCTGCCGTTGGGATTGGGGATCGTGGTGTTGGGATCGCCGGCGAACGTGATCAAGTTTGACTGGATGCTGCGCACGAGCTGATCGGTGCGCTCGCGGTTGTAGGCGAAATCGAGCGTGATGTTCTTGCCGATACGTTGCTCGATGCTGGCGACGAGCCGGTTGAAATTGTGATCGCGAGCGGAGCCCGGGCCGTAGCCGCTGTAGTCGAACGGCATCACGTTGCCCGGAAGGAGCGTGAGGCCGGCGCGGTCGTTCACGGGGATGTTGAGATCCTCGTAGGTGCTCTCGAGCAGGCGGAGGTTTACGGCGTTGCTGAGCGAGAGCGCGAAGGGCGCGGAGCCGTCGGCATCGGTAATGTAGAGCGTGCGGGCAACGGTGTTGCGATTGATGCCGTTGGCGCGGTCGGCGGCGACCCACGTGGCGTCGCTCTTGGTGGGCGTGCCGCGCGCGGTCCAGAGAGCGCGGTTGTCGAAGGCATTGACGGGTCGGGTCACGTGCGCCTTCACCTGGCCGTTCTCGAAGTTGGCGACGATCGTCGTGTGCTTGAAGGGATTGAGCCGGAGGGAAATCGCGCCGCGGGTGGCATCGTTGAAATCGTATTTCCGCCAGCCGCCGCTGTTCTGATAAAGGCCGTTGAGGCGAAGGGCCACCTTGCCGGGAACGATCACCTGGTTGTGGTCCAGCTCGGCGCGGTTGTAGCGCCACTGACCGAACTGGGTGCGAACGGCGGTGCGATTGCGCGTCGTCTGCGCGCGCTTGGTCATGATGTTGACGAGGCCGCCGGGGGAGCCGAAGCCGAAGAGGATCGAATTCGGGCCGCTGGAGAGCTCGACGCGCTCGGTGTTATAGGTGTCGATCGGAATGCCGGTTTCGAAAAAATCTTGGGAGGTGCTGGCGGACAGGCCGCGCACGCGGATGCGGCTGTCGCGATAGTCGGCTCCGCCGAGGAACTGCGGGTTCGCGTCGGCCGCGGTGTCGAGCATGTCCACGGCCATGTTGGGCGCGTAGGCGACCATGTCGGCGAGGGAGTTCACGCTGAAGTCCGACATGAATTCGGGCGTGAACACCATGACGGCGGCGGCGGTGTCCTTGAGGCTGGAGTTGAGCCGGCTGCCGGAGGTGGTGTTGCCGGCCTGGTAGCCTTGGTCCTGGTCAGAGGTGACTTCGAAGACGGAGAGCCGCACCGGCGCGGCCGGGACTTCAGGCGGGGTTGAGGTGGGTGCGACTTGCGCCCGGACAGGCAGGAGGGCGAGCAGCGCGATCGCAAAACGCAGGAGCGGTTGAATCGAGCCGTGGGGGAAGCTCATACCCGCATGTTGCGCCCAGCGGTGCAGCCGTCGAGCAAGGAGTCTGGCCGGACGACGCATCCAAACGGGCGCACGCCCGCTGCGAAACGTTCAGGCCCGGCGTGCGGCGGCGAGCTCGCTCGCGCGCAATTCGCGCGCGGTGCGCTTCACCTGACTCCAGCGCCACGTATCCATCTCCGGCCAGGAGCCGACGGTGAGGCAGACCTCGATCTGATCGCCCACGGCGAAGTCCATCCGCTCGGTGCGCAGGATCCGGAAGCCCCAGTGCGGTGCGCGGCCGGGATCGAGCGGACTGGAGCCGAGGCAGAGATCGTCGTCGATCCGCGCGCGGAAGAAGATCGCGTAGCCGTCGAGCCGGCCGGCGTTCACGATGGTGCGCGTGAAACGCACCTCGTGCGGCAGGTCCGACTCGTTCACCGTGTGCAGATCGATGGTGAGGGCGGGTTCCGCCTCGGTGAGGAAATGCTCGACAAAGGTCGGGTCGCTGCTGACGCCGCGGTAATACGACGGCTCCTGCGGGCGGTGGCGCTCAAGCGACGAGTAGTCGTGGCCGTGCACGTCGAGCTCCCAGATGAACGGCACGTGCCGGTGATCGCGGATCTTGATCGGCTCGCAGTAGAACTCGAAGACGCTCGGCAGGATGAGGCCGCCGGGCTTCAGGAGGCGGTCGCGCAGGTCGGCGACGTTGGCCACCATGGACTCGTCGAAGAGGACGTCGCCCATCTGTTCGTGAATGATGACGTCGACCGGCTCGTCGAGTTTGAAGGCGGTGCTGTGCGTGGCGATGAACTCGACGTTCCTGACTTCGTTGGCCGCGGCGAGCGCGCGGGCGTGCTCGAGAATATCCGAGTGATCGATCGCGTAGACCTTGGCGGCGCCGCGGCGCGCGGCGAACGCGGCGAGGATGCCGGTGCCGGTGCCGAGATCGATGACGCGGTCACCGGGCTGGATGTGCCGCATGATCGCGGTGTGGTAGAAATTCATGCGCGGCTTGTCCGCGAGCATGCGCTCCTGTTCGTGAAAATTGGCGAAGTAATGCTCGTTGAAATCGCGGTAGCGCTGGTCCGCCGTGCGCGTATCCGTGGGATAAATCCACGCCGCGAGCCGCGGGCGCGCCACGATCCAGTCGCCGGCGCGCGCCAGCAGCCGCCGAAGGGCGGAAAAACCACGGGCACTGAGACGCGACAGAGAGAAGGACGACATGTGATCCGCGGCGAACGATCCGCCGGGTTGGACACCCTGCGGGATGGATCGGACAAGCGCAACCTCCGCGGGGAGCCTCCGCGGGGAGGGGGCGGTCGGGTGTAATTGAAAGTGGAGTCAGTGCCCCGGCCACCGCCGCACCGTCCGGTCGCGACGGTGTGTCACTTATTAAGTGACAAACGAGCCCGCCTCCGCTGGGACAGCACGATAGTTTGTCACGTATTACGTGACAAACAGGCGGGGTGGGTTGTCCGCACCGGCGTGGCCTTGGTTGGGCAAGTGACTTCACTTTCAGTTGCACCCGGGGCGGTCGGGTAGCGGAAGCGCTTCGCTTCCGACGGAACAGGAAGGCCATTCCGCTGCACCCGGTCAGCGACAGGTGAGGCGCGGGCCGGCGGGCCGCCCGTCCCGACCAACCTGGACTACTTCCACTCGGCGAGCGGAGCGACGGATGCCGACGCGGCGTTCCCGTCCCCCGGGATCAATTGCACGACCAGCCGCTGGGATTGGCCGGCGGGCACTTTCACCTCGAAGCCGAGCATCCGCGTGCCGGGGTTGCGGGCGTCCGTGGCGGCGGGCGGCGGATCGGTCGGATAGATGGCGAGTGTCGCGTTGGCGGGTTCGAGCACGCGGAAGGAGAGCGTCTGGCCTTGCTGCTGGAGCGTGGCGCGACCGGGGCCGGCGAGCGTGACGTCGGCGCGCGTGACCATGGCCCAGCGGACACTGGCGGTTCTGGCGAGCGCGGTGACTTCGTCCTGCACGCGCACGCTGCGATCCGGCTGCAGCGCCACGCCGCGGCGCGCGTGCGCGAGCTGGCCGGCATAGACCGTCGTCAAATCGACGACGGTGCGGCCTTCGCCGGTGAACACGATCGGTGCGTTGCCTGCGACCTGCTGGGACTGGCCGTCGACCTGGAGCACGTTGTGGCTCGAGGTGCCGAGGCGGAAAATCTTCCAGCGTTCGGCGTCCTGGGTTCTGCCCCACAGCTTGATGCCTTTGGACTCGAGCGAATTGTAGTCCTGCGAGCCGAGGTCGTCGGCCCAGCGGAGGCCGGCGGCATCCATCACGAACGCGCCGACATCCATGTGCGCGTGATTGAGCGAGGCGGAGCCGCCCTTGATCGCGACGAAGCTCGCCTGGCGATCCCAACTGCTGCGGTGAAACGCCACGGGATTGGGCCCGCGCGCGCTCCACGAGCGCGTGGGCGGTTCCGGCGGTTTCGGCTGACCGGGCGCGAGCCAGAGCAGCGCCATCGGGTCGACGCGATCGCCGCGGCGCGCGGCGCGGGTGCCGGCGGCCGGCGCGATCGCCGGCCACTCGTGCCAGAGCAGGTAGGGTTGCCGGCGCTTGGCGGCGAACCAGAACATCGCCGGGGCGGTGCCCGTGCCACCGCGGCCGGCGTCCGAGTAGTTGAAATAGTAACCGGAAGGCCCGACCACGTGCAGATAGTAATCAGCCGTCGCGAGAAAACCGGGCTGAGCCGACAAACCGAAATCGGAGCCGAGCGTGGACTCCAGCGCGGAGATCAGCAGCACGTTGAAGGATGTGCCGTAGCCCCAGTAGCCGGGGCCCTCGGGATAGGCGCCGTCAGGCGCGTATTCATGCATTGAGGACGGCACCGTGTTGATCGCGCGCGCGATGAGATCGGCGGCGAGCGCGGGTTCGCTCTCCGCGAGCGCGAGGGCGCCGATGGCCATGCCGGCGTTGCAGACCTGGTTCCAGTTGTTGGTGACGCGCGTCCAGGAGTTGTGCTTGAGACTCGATTTCAGGCCCTTTTCCAGAATCGCCTCGCGCAGCAGCGCGCGGGTGGGCTCATCGAGCGCCGAGTAAAACCAGTCGTAGCCGACGCCGACGGCGGCGGTCATCTCGGCGACGTCGAGAAAGTGACTGGGATTCCAGTCGGCAAAACGCGCCGCGGCCACGAGCTCGGCGCGGGCGCGTTCAAGATAGGCGGGCTTGCCCGTGAGCCGCCAGGCGAGGCCGAGATGCATCACGCGCGAGAACGCCGTGCGCGACTTGTCGAGCAGGCGGCGGCCGATGAGCACGCGCTCGACCGGCTTCGTCTTCAACTGGCGTTCGGCTTCGGCCACCACGCCGGCCTGGAGGGATTGCAGGAGCGGATCGGCGGCGATGCGTTTTTTCAGATCGGCCTCGGCGGCGGAGCTGAGAAACAGCCGCGGGTGCGAGCGGGCGGCGGTGTCGAGGCGGCGGGAGATGTCCGCCCGGTCAACCGCCGCGGTGAGCGGCGCCGCAGCGACAACGAAAAGCAACAACGCGGCGCAGCGCCGCGAAACAGGGAAGGATAACATGGCAGCGTCGAGCAAGACGCCGCCGGGGGCTGCGTGTAACCCGAGGTTGCGCCGGCATTCGGACAGAAGCGGCGCGCGCGGCGGATATTAGCGGGTGTCGGGGGTGCAATCGAAAGTGAAGTCAGTGCCCCGGCCACCGCCGCCCCGTCCGGCCGCGACGGTTTGTCACTTATTAAGTGACAAACGAATCCGCCCTCGCTGGGCCAGAATGATCGGTTTGTCACGTATTACGTGACAAACCTGCGGGGTGGGTCGGCCGCACCGACGTGGCCTTGGTTGGGCGAGGGACTTCACTTTCAGTTGCACCCGGGTGTGGGCGCAGGGCACGCGAAGGCTCGCGTCGCGCCGGAGAAACGCCAGCGTCGGGCACCCCATGTCATTTCTTGCGCGCACCGCCGTTGTCGCAGCGATCGTCGCGTGCAGTCCCGTCGCTTTGACGGGAGCGGAGGCGGTGGGCGCGGACCCGGAACTCAGCGCGATCCGCGCGCAGGTGGCGGTGGCGCGGCAAAAGCTGGGCGATCGGGCCGGCGTGCCGGAGGAGCCGGATCGGTATGTCGCCATCCCGAAGGAGGGCCGCTGGCTCACGCCGGCAGAGGCGCGGGGCGGATTTGCGCAAGCGCTGCCGAAACTGGAAAAGATCCGGTGGTGGAAGGTCGGACTCGATCCGACGAAGCTCACGCATCCGTTGCGCGAGCCGGCGTCGGTGGTGTCGGGCGCGGTCGCGGCCTATCGCGCGCGGCTCGACGGCGCGGATCGGGCGCTGCGGATGGCGCGCGAGGCGGCGGAGTTTTTGCAGTGGGCGCAGGCGGAGGCGGGCGCGGGGGTGTTTCCGTTTCCGTCGACGCGCGGGGTGAAAGGCGATCGCGCGTTTGCGGCGGCGGAGGGATTTCTCAGCAAGATGGAGCAGGCCGGTCGCTTGGCGGATGTTGTTCGCAAGGGTTGGGTTTTCGAGGACCGCGGCGAGGGCGGATTGCAATTCGACAATGCCGAGGCGGGGATGGCGCTCTTTGAACTCTACGAAGTGACGCGGGACAAGGCGCACCTCGAGTCCGCGCTCAAGGCGGCGGACTGGGCGGTGACGCGGCCGCTGTCCAGAAATTGGAACTACAACAGCTTCAGCGTCACGCTGCTGGCGAAGGCCTTCGCCGTCACGGGCGGGCAACGATATCTCGACGCCGCGAAACACAAGGCGATCGTCGGCGTGATGCCGGGCCAGCTTCCGGACGGGCCGCGCGCCGGGCGCTGGGTCGATCCGCACAATGCGAAGCCGGCTTATCATTACATCATGATGCAGGCGCTGGCGCAGCTCGCGGCGGTGCTGCCGGCGGGCGATCCGGGGCGGGCCGAGGTGGTGGCGGCGCTGCGGCTCGGCCTGCGCGCGCGCAATGCGGACCTCCTCGGCCCGGGCGCGGCGAACAAGGACAAGGCGATGGAGGCGCTGCTGGTCGTGCGGGACGTGTTCGCGGCGGACGCAGATTTTCTGCGGGAGACCCACACGACCCGGGCGCTGGACGCGCTGGGCAAACTCGTGTCGGAGCAGTATCGCCGCGGCGGCGAGCCGCTCAGCCCGCGCGCGTGGGGGATGTTTCTGGCGCACGCGGCGGGGCGCGCGCGGTAGCGGCGAGGCGGAGCGACTTGACCGCAAGTCGCTTGGTCGCGGAGCCGCTTCGGCTCCGACGGAACGGGAAGCCGTTCCGCTACGAATCCAATCCAAACCAAGCGGCTTGGGGTCAAGCCGCTCCACCCCGGAGAGCGTATCCGAGATCCCTTTACAGCGAGCCGCGGAGGCCGAAGTCGAAGCGGCGGCTGGTCTGGCTGACGGTCTGCGGCTGGTTGCGGCGCGCCTGGAATTGGATCGGCGAATCCTCGAAGAGGTTCGAGATGTTCATGAAGAGGCTGAACCGCTTGGTGAGCCGGTAGCTCGAGGTGATATCGATCGAGGTGCCGGCCTCCGTGTAGCGCCAGGCTTCGGTGGTTTGCGGATCCCAGGCCGACAGCCGTTCGGCCTGATGTTGCAGCAGCACGCGGCAGGAGAGGTCCTTGCCGGAATAAGAGAGGCCGGCGTTGATCATCTTTGGGACAAAGCCCGGAATGTTGCTGGTGATCGAGCCGTCCGGCGTGGAGTAATTTCCCTTGGTTTCAAGCAGGGTGAGGTTGCCGAAGACCCCGAAGCGATTCAGCCAGCCGGGCAGGAACGTGAGCTGCTGCCGGTAGTCGAACTCGATGCCCTTGACCCAGGCCCAGGCGACGTTGCCCGTGGTGGCGAGCCTCCAGCCGTCGTAAACCGTCGCGAATCCATCTTCGGGACCGATCACGCGCGTGACGTTGAAGATAAGATCGTCGATCTTTTTCTGGAATACGTTGATGCCGAAAATGCCGCCGGACTTGAGGTAATACTCGGCGCCCAGATCGATATTCTTCGTGTATTGAGGTTTCAGATTCGTGTTGCTCATCGTGATCGTGCGGCTGACGGGATCGATCACGGCCTCCGGCAGGATGTTCTTCCACGGCGGGCGGCCGATGCCGGTGGTGAACGCACCGCGGAAGACGAGCGCATCGGTGGGTTCATACTTCAGGTGGAAATGCGGGAACACGTTTGCATAGCTGCCCCAGCGGGTTTCCTTCCCCGCCCATTCGTTGACCGTGCCCGAGACGCCGGGGGTGCGGTTGCGCACGGTGGCCGTGCCCTTGGCCTGCGTCCATTCCTCGCGGATACCGGGCAGGAGGGTGAACGGGCCGACGCGCGCGGTCGCCATTGCGTAGGCACCGACGATGCCTTCGCTCGCGTGGCCGTTGTGCTCATTCTGTTTCTGCGCGTAGAGCAGCAGATCCTCGCGCCAGAGATTCGACTGCTGCACGAGGCTGTCGCGAACGCGCCGGATGTCGGGAATGAAGGAGGTCGGGTAGAGGCCGAACGGGTTGATCGAGCTCCCGATCAGGTCCGCGTTCTTGCCGAGATAGCTGTATTGGTGCTCGCCGCGGTCGATGTCGCGGACCACGTCGCGATAGCGCACGCCGGTCTTCAATGTGACCGGGATCCGGGTGCGCAGCGCGCGCTCGACGTCGAGCGTCAGGCCGGTCTGCTCCTCGATCTGCCGGGCGTCGAGTTGCTGCATGTTGTTCACCGTGCCCACGGCGTCGACATTCGTCGGCAGGGTGCCGCCGGTGAAAGTCACCTCCGGGTGGAGGAAGTCCTTGGTGCGATCGATCCGCACGTTGGAGCCGGTGACATCGAAGAGATACGTGCCCAGGCCGTCGGGCCACTCGCGGCGCTTCGCGTTGCCCCAGGAATAGGAGGCGGCGAGCTCGATGCGCGTATCAGCGAGACCGGTGTAGCGCGCGCCGAAATTGGCGGAGTAGGTCTTGCGAATCTGGTCCTGGCCGCGCGCGTTGTAGCGGAGCTGCCGCACGTGGTAGAAATCCGTGATCTTGTCGGTGAAGGTGTTCAACACCCCGCCTTCGCCGCGGCCGGTCGGAAACGCGATGACGTTGCCGTTGGCGTCGCGCACCGGGACAGCGCCGTCGATGTTGCCGAAGCCGGCGCGCACGCGATCCGGCGCATACCAGAAGCGGCCGGCCTGATCGAACACGAGCACATGGTTGCGGTTGGTCAGCCGCCAATCGGCGGTGTCGGCGTGCGAGTAGCGGTGCTGGTAGAGGAGGCTGAGCTGGGTCACGAGCCGGTCGCGCGGCTTGAAATCGAACTTCAGGCCCGCGCCCGTGCGATCCTCGTATCTGATTTCCTGAGCCGCGCGAAAGGCGCTGACCGGCATCTGTTGGCCTTTCGTCAGGCCGGGGATCAGGTCGGTGAAGTAATCGGTGATGACCTGCTCGACGTTCGAGTAGCGGCGATTGTGGTTCAGCGTGAGCGAATACCCGAGCCGGCGGCTGTCGCCGAGGATGTCGCTGTGCTCGAGGCTGCCGAGGTAGCCCATCTTCCTGATCTGGTAGCTCGGGCTGGCGATGCCGCCGGCGGAGTAGGTCGTGCGGCGGCCTTTGCGATCGAGGGCGCTCTTCGTGATGAGATTGATCGTGCCGCCGACCGCGTCGGCATCCATATCGGGCCGCGGCGACTTCGTGACCTCGATGCGCTCGATCATGTCGCCGGGGATTTGGTTGATGTCGACGCTGCGCGTGGTGCCCGACGCGGTGGAGTCGCTCGGGGTGGCGAGCGCGCCGCCGTCGACGCGCACGAGGTTGAATTCACCGGCGATGCCGCGAATGCCGGTGCCGCCGGTCATGCCCGCCAGCCGGCTGATGGAGAGGGAGCCGTCGGCCATTTCGCCGAAGGTTTTCGAGGAAACGACGTCGACAACATTGGTCGCCTGGCGGCGCAGCATGATCTCCTCGGCCTCGCCGCGGCGGAAGTTCACCACGAACGCATCCATCGGAATCGGGCCCGACGTGAGCTCGATCCGCACGGTGCTCTCGCGTCCTGCCACGGCTTGGACGGGGCGCGAGGCGGTTTCGAAGCCGGTGTAGGAGGCGGCGATCAGGTGCTCGCCGGGTGGCACCGAGCGGAGCGTGAAATAGCCGCCGCGCTCGCTCGTCGCGACGAGCGAGGTGCCGGCGAGCACGACGCGGGCGTTTTCGAGCGGCTCGCCCGTGGTTTGATCGATAATCCGGCCGGTGATGACGCCGAGCGTCGAATGCGTGGTGGCGGCAGGTTCCGTCGAGGGAGCCTGGGCGAAAGTAACAGGCCCGAGAGCGAGCACGAGCCAGCAGGTCAGGAGTGCAGCCGGATTTCTGGTGGTCATTGGGGGGTTGAGTTGGAGCGAGAGGCGGCGCTCGGCGAAGCAGGGACCGATGGGCGCGCTGGCAACACGCCGCGCGCGGAAACCACATAGCGCGGAGCCGCCGCGTTGCACAAGGGCGGTCGGTCCCGCCGCATGCGAATCGGACCTTGGTCGCATGCGTGGGAGGGCGGCGGATATGGGGTCCCGGCCGTAGCCGCGCGGGCGGCAAATCCCTGATGGCGCTGCGGGGCGTTTGGCGCTAGGGTGGCGGCGTTCGCTGCGAACGTTTGTCGACTGTTTCAGATCCAAAATTCAACCCCCGGTTCACCATGTGGCAAAAACTCAAAGATCAGCTTCCCGCCATCATCCTCACCACGCTCCTCGTCGTCGGCGCCGCGGCGTTCATGGTGCGAACCGTGGTGAACAAGCAGCGCGCCGAACTCGAGCCGCTGCGCGCCCAGAACGAGGCGCTCCGGCAGCAGGCCGATGAAAACCGCCGGCAAATCGCCGCGACCACCCAGATGCTGAAGGATGCGCTCGCGCAGCAGAACGGGCTTTCGGTGCAGTCCGAGGGACAGATCGAGAAGATCAACGACGAGCGGCTCACCCGGCTCGCCGAGGTGATTGCGCAGCGCGTGATCCCTGCCATGCCCGCCGCCAAATCGGCCGCCGATGTGCAGCAGGCGCAGGACGAGCAGGTCGAAAAAGTCGCCTCGCAACTCGCCCACAACATCCGGCCCGTGCTGGCCGAGGCCATCGCCGATCAGAAGGCAGCGGCGGCCCGCGTCGCGTTGCACAGCGAGGCCAAGGTGCAGCAACTCAACGTCGGTCTCCTCGCCACCCAGGCCGCCGCGCGGGACGCGGTGCGGCTGTCGCGCGAGTTGTCCGCGCTGTATCTCGACACCTACAAGGACAAGGGTGTGCTGATGCGCCTGTTCTCGCTGCCGGCCAATCTCGTGGTGGATGCAGCCAATCTGAACTTCGTCAGCGGCGATCGCGTCGGCAAGCAGCGTGAACTGACGACGAAGACCGACGAGATCGAGAAACGGCTGCGCGAGATCCAGTCGCTGGCTGCCGCGAGCGCGCACTGACGGAGCCGCCGGCGACTCCGCCGCCCGGTCCGCCCGCAGGGCCGGTCTGACCGTTCGCGGTGCCGGCGAGGAAGAGCTGCAAGAAAGCAAGGCGGGCCCGCTCGCGTTCCCGTTGCAGCGGCCCCCCGGCACGGGCACCCGTTCCGGGACGCAATCTTTCCGGGTTGCCGGTGGCGATCGGAACCAGGGTGAACGCGGGTGGCGGCGGACGCGAATGATGCGCACGGGCGGGGTGCAACTGAAAGTGAAATCATTTGCCCAACCAAAGCCACGGCGGTGCGGCCGACCCACCCCGCAGGTTTGTCACGTAATACGTGACAAACCGATCGTTCTGGCCCAGCGAGGGCGGATTCGTTTGTCACTTAATAAGTGACAAACCGTCGCGGCCGGACGGTGCGGCGGTGGCCGGGGGCACTGACTTCACTTTCAATTGCACCCCGCACGGGCGACAATCCCGATTGCCTCGCGCGGTGCTTTCCCCTTCTCCCAAGGGCGCGGCCTGCCGCCGCCCTTCCTCCATGCCCGCTTTTGCCCTGACGATTTTTGCCGGTGCGTTTTTGCTTTTCCAGGTCCAGCCGCTGATCGGCAAATACATCCTGCCGTGGTTTGGCGGCGGTCCCGGCGTGTGGACGACGTGCATGCTGTTTTTCCAGATGCTGCTGCTCGGCGGCTACGCCTACGCGCATACCGTCAGTCGCAAGCTGCAGCCGCGCTCGCAGGCCATCCTCCACCTCGTCCTGCTCGCGGCGGCGCTCGCGTCGCTGCCGATCACGCCCGGCGACCGCTGGAAGTCCTACGCCGGCGGCGGCGATCCCACCTGGCACATCCTCGCGCTGCTCACCGTCAGCCTCGGGCTGCCTTATCTGGTGCTGTCCGCGACCGGCCCGCTGATGCAGGAGTGGTTTCGCCGCACGACGCCGGGCGTGTCGCCCTATCGGCTGTATGCCCTTTCCAACGTCGGTTCGCTGCTCGCGCTCATCAGTTATCCGTTCTATTTCGAAACGAATTTCACCCGCAAGGCGCAGGCGCAGTTCTGGTCCTGGGGGCTCGTGTTCTACGCCGTGTGCTGCGCGTTCTGCGCCTGGAAGGTATGGCGGCAGCCCGTGACGACCGCGAAGGAGACGAAGGCGGCCGAGGCGGACGCGCCCCGCCCGACGGGCTACCAGCGGCTGCTCTGGCTGCTGCTGCCGGCGAGCGCCTCGATCCTGCTCCTGGCGGTGACAAACAAGATGTGCCAGGACGTGGCGGTCATTCCGTTCCTCTGGGTGCTGCCGCTCGCGCTCTACCTGGTGACGTTCATCATCTCCTTCGACGGCCCGCGCTGGTATTCCCGTTTCTATTACACGCTGGCGCTCGTGGCGGCGATGATCGCGGTGTGCCAGGCACTTTTCGAAGGCGCCGACATGGCGATCGTGAAGCAGGTGGTGATCTACTCCGCGACGATGTTCGTCGGCTGCATGATCTGCCACGGCGAGCTCTACCAGCTTCGGCCGCACCCGCAGCACCTCACGTCCTTCTATCTGATGATCGCGGCGGGCGGGGCGATCGGGGGATTGTTCGTGGCCCTCGCGGCGCCCAACCTCTTCGACAACTACTATGAGATGCACTTGAGCCTCGGGCTCGTGGTGCTGCTGCTGCTCGTGATTTCGATCGTGGGCCGGGAGGCGCTGAGTCCGTTGCGCTGGCGGATTCTGTTCGGGCTGCTGGCGGTGGCCGCGACCTACGGCGCCAGCAAGGGCTACACCGCGGGGATCGCGTGGCTGCGGCGGCGCGACGCGCTGTCGACCTCGTCCGACGGCGGCGCGAACTGGGCGCGGCTCGAGAACGCCCACGGGCTCGTCTGGGCGCTCGCCGCGGTGTTACTCATCGTGCTCTTCGTGGTCAGCCGCCGGCGCGCGCGTCCGATCAACTGGCACGTCCTGACGTGCGGCCTGCTCGGCGCCGGTCTGGTCGCACTGGGCGTGGCGCTGGTCGTGCAGATCCAGGACGCCTCGCGCGGCGCCCTGATGAGCGCGCGGAATTTCTACGGCGTGTTATCGGTTTTCGAATACGACCGCGGGCTGGATACGCATTACCATCTGCTGCAGCATGGCCGGATCACGCATGGCATCCAGTTTGCCGCGCCCGGGCGCGCGGGCACCATCACGTCTTACTTCGGCGCGAATAGCGGCCTCGGGCTCGCGCTGCGGAACTTCCCGCGTCAGCAGAACCAGCGGATTGGTCTGCTCGGCCTCGGCGTCGGCACGGTTTCCGCCTACGGCAAGCCGGGCGACTACATCCGGATCTATGAGATCGATCCGCACGTGAAGGAAGTCGCGGAAAGGCCGTTTTCCTACGTGGCGCGCAGCGCGGCGAAGATCGACATCGTCATGGGTGACGGTCGCCTCTCGATGGAGAGCGAGCCGCCGCAGGGTTTCGACTTTCTGATCATGGATGCGTTCAGCAGCGATGCGGTGCCGGTGCATCTGCTGACGAAGGAGGCGTTCGAGATTTATGAACGGCACCTCAAGCCCGATGGGGCGATCCTCGTGAACATCTCGAACCGTTACCTCGACCTGCGGCCCGTGATCGAGAACGCCGCGCGCGCCTTCAAGTTCCAGTCGCACCACATCAACAGCGAGGACGGCGGCGAGAGCGAGGAGGGCAGCGGCTGGTGGCTCTACGCCTCGACGTGGATGGTGTTGAGCCGGAATCAGGAATTCATGGACCGCCCGGCGCTGCGCCACGCGGCCAGCGCGCCGATGAGCGGGCCCAACACCATTCCGCTCTGGACCGACGATTACGCGAGCATGTTCAAGGTGCTGCAGTAGCCGCGCGCGCTTTCGGCAGCATTTCTGCTTCCAGGTGAGCAACGATTGGGTCGCCATGGTCGTCTGGCGGGTGGCCGCGGTTCGAATCGCGTTCGCTCCTCTCTCTCCATGACTCAACCTCCTCCGTCCCGTAAGCGCTGGTTTCTGTATGCCGCGGTGGCCTCGCTGTTTGCCGCCGGGGTCTGGTGGTTCGGCTTCCACGCCGAGGCCCCGAAACGGCCGACGAGCATGTTTCGCTCCAAGGGCAACTCCACGCCGACGCCCGTGCGCGCCGTGCCCGCGAAAAAACAGGATCTTTCCGTCCATCTGCGTGCGATCGGCACGGTGGTGCCGCTCAACATCGTGACCGTGCGCAGCCGCGTCGAGGGCCAGTTGCTGCGCGTCGTGTTTCAGGAGGGCCAGCAGGTCGGGAAGGGCCAGCTCCTGGCCGAGATCGATCCGCTGCCGTATCAGATCAAGCTCTCGCAGGCCGAGGGCCAGCTCCGGCAAAACGAATCCACCCTGCGCACCGCGCGCAGCGATCTCGAGCGTTTCAAGCAGCTCAACAGCCAGGGCCTGGTGACCGAGCAGCAACTCGAGGCGCAGAAGGCGCTCGTGACCGAGCGCGAGGGCTCGCTCGCCTCCGATCAAGCGACGGTCGACGACGCCCGCCGCCAGCTCGCCTACACCAAGATCGAAGCGCCGATCTCCGGCCGGCTCGGCCTGCGGCAGGTCGACGCCGGCAATCTCGTGCGGCCCAACGACGCGAACGGCCTCGTGGTCATCACGCAGACGCGGCCCGTGACGGTCTCCTTCACCATTCCCGAGATCGATCTCCAGAAAGTGCTCGAGCCGCTGCGGGCCGGCGAAGTCCTGCCCGTCGAGGCGTGGGACCGCGGCGAGCAGATCGTGCTGGCCAAGGGCGCACTGAAGACGGTCGACAACCAAATCGAGCTCGCCACGGGCACGCTCCGGTTGAAGGCGGAGTTCCCCAACGACGATGAAAAGCTCTTCCCCAATCAATTCGTGAACGTCCGCATGCGCGTCCGCACGCTGAAGGACGCGACCGTGGTGCCCAGCGCCGCCGTGCAGTTCGGCTCCCGCGGCACGTATCTTTATCTCGTGAATGCCGAGAGTCTGGCAACCGTCCGCGACGTCGTGCTCGGACCCTCCGAGAGCGGCGTGCAGGCGGTCACGAGTGGATTGAAGCCAGGCGAAGTCGTGGTGTTGGAGGGCATGGACCGGCTCCGCGAAGGCCGCACCGTTTTCGCGGTGCCCGAAGACGGCGTGAAAATGCCCGCGCCCGATCCGAACGCGAAGAAAAGCGGCGATCCTTCGAAGAAGGGTGCGGGTGACGGCAGCGGCAAGAAACGGAAGCCGTCGACCTGAGATTGTGATGATGCCTTTAATTCCAGGAGTTGCGTGGTTCGGAGCGAGGTGGAGCGGCTTGACCCCAAGCCGCTGGTTTGGAGTTCGTAGCGGAGCGGCTTTCCGCTCCGTCCGGCGGAAGCGAAGCGCTTCCGCTACCAAACGGCTCGAGGTCAAGCCGCGCCACCTCGAAACGCTCACTCGCTCCGCTACGGCCGACGACGCTCCCACCGCCGCATGAACCCGTCGCGCCTTTTCATCCTCCGCCCGGTCGCGACCTCGCTGCTGATGGTCGCGCTGCTGCTCTCGGGCATCATGGCCTACCGGCTCCTGCCGGTCTCGGCGCTGCCGCAGGTGGATTTTCCCACCATCCAGATTTTCACGTTCTACCCGGGCGCGAGTCCATCGGTCACCGCGAGCTCGATCACCGCGCCGCTCGAGCGGCGCTTCGGGCAGATCCCCGGGATCAACCAGATGTCGTCCACCAGCTCGGCGGGCGCCTCCGTCATCACGCTGCAATTCTCCCTCGAGCTCTCGCTCGCCGTCGCCGAGCAGGAAGTGCAGGCCGCGATCAACGCCGCCGACAATCTGCTCCCCAACGATCTCCCGGCGCCGCCGATCTACCGCAAGGTCAACCCCGCCGACACGCCCATCCTCACGCTCGCCGTCACCTCGGGCAGCCTGCCGCTGCCGCGGGTGCATGACTTGGTGGATACGCGCGTCGCCCAGAAACTCGCGCAGATTCCCGGCGTCGGCATGGTGAGCCTTGCCGGCGGCCAGCGGCCCGCCGTCCGCATCCAGGTGAATCCCGGCGAACTCGCCGCGCGCGGGCTCACTCTCGCCGATGTGCGCTCCGCCATCGGCGCCGCCAGCGTGAACGGACCCAAGGGCAGCTTCGACGGCCCGGTCCGCACCATCCTGATGGACGCGAACGACCAGCTCCGTTCCGTCGAGGAATACCGCAACCTGATCATCGCGTGGCGCGACGGCGCGCCGCTCCGGCTCGGCGATATCGCGCGGATCGAGAACGCCGCCGAGGATCGCCGGCTCGCCGCGTGGGCCGATAGACTCCCCGCGGTGCTCATCAACATCCAGCGTCAGCCCGGCGCCAACGTCATCGAGGTCGTCGACCGCGTGCAGGCGCTGCTGCCGCAACTGACGGCGAGCCTGCCGGCTTCGGTCGACATGGTGGTGCTCACCGATCGCACGCAGAGCATCCGCGCGTCGGTGAAGTCCGTGCAGCACGAGCTGATCTTCGCGGTGCTGCTCGTGGTGCTGGTCACGTTTGTCTTCCTGCGCAATTTTGCCGCCACGATCATCCCCAGCATCGCCGTGCCGCTCTCGCTCGTGGGCACGTTTGGCGTGATGCACCTGATGGGGTTTTCGCTGAACATCCTCACGCTGATGGCGCTCACGATCGCGACGGGCTTCGTGGTCGATGACGCGATCGTGATGCTCGAAAACATCGCGCGCTACCGCGAGCAGGGCTTTTCCCCGATGGAGGCCGCGCTCAAGGGCGCGTCGCAGATCGGCTTCACCCTCGTGTCGCTGACGGTCTCGCTCATCGCCGTGCTGATCCCGCTGCTCTTCATGGGCGAGGTGGTCGGCCGGTTGTTTCATGAGTTTGCGATCACACTGGCGGTCTCGATCCTGATTTCGCTCGTCGTCTCGCTCACGCTCACCCCGATGATGTGCGCGCGCATGTTGTCCGCGCCGCAGCACCACGGGCAGGGGAAGAAGGACTTCCTCGACGCGGTGATCGCGCGCTACAGCACGTGGCTCGAGTGGGTGCTGGAGCATCAGCGGCTCACGCTGCTGGTGACCGTCGGCACGCTGGCGCTGACCGCCGGACTTTATCTGGTGGTGCCGAAAGGGTTCTTCCCGCTCCAGGACAGCGGGGCGCTGCAGGCGGTGACGGAAGCGCCGCAATCGGTCTCGTTCGCGGCGATGGCGCAGCGCCAGCAAGCGCTCGCGGCCAAGATTCTCGAGGACCCCGCGGTGACGAGCCTGTCGTCCTTCATCGGGGTCGACGGCACCAACGCCACGCTCAACAGCGGGCGCATGCTGATCAACCTGAAGCCGCACAGTGAGCGGAAGGACTCCGCGCTGAAGGTCATCGACCGGCTGCGCACGCGCGCGCTCGAAGTGCCCGGCATCGCGCTCTATCTCCAGCCCGTGCAGGAGCTCACGATCGAGGATCGCGTGAGTCGCACGCAGTTCCAGTTCACGCTCACGTGTCCCGACGAGGATCTGCTCACGAACTGGCTGCCGACCTTGCTCGAACGACTGCAGGAGCTGCCGCAGCTCGCGGATGTCGCGAGCGATCTCCAGAATCAAGGGTTGCAGGCGTATCTCGAAATCGATCGCGAGGCCGCGAGCCGGCTCGGCGTGAGCATCGCCGATATCGACGAGGCGCTCTACAGTGCGTTTGGCCAGCGGCAGATTTCCACGCTGTTCACGCAGTCGAGCCAGTATCGCGTCGTGTTGGAGGTCGATCCGCGGCTGAGCGCGGGGCCGGAGGCGCTGGCGACGGTCTTCGTCCGCACCCGCGGCGGCACCCCGGTGCCGCTGTCGAGCATCGCGCGCGTGAGCGAGCGGCCGGCGACGCTGCTGATCAATCATGTGGCGCAGCTCCCGGCGGTCACGGTCTCCTTCAATCTCGACGCGGGCGCGTCGCGCGGCGACGCGGTCACGGCGATCGAACGGGAGGCGCGCGAGGTGGAGGTGCCGCCGGCGA
>Ga0163144_10003583_pt1 | contig 35336 bp, 26 predicted proteins | sample OliLak19BULKMAT1_FD_123175 | JGI IMG/M metagenome (GOLD analysis project Ga0163144, IMG submission 123175) | Freshwater microbial mat bacterial communities from Lake Vanda, McMurdo Dry Valleys, Antarctica - Oligotrophic Lake LV.19.BULKMAT1 | ecosystem: Environmental > Aquatic > Freshwater >...
CTCGACGTTGCCTTCTGGGAAAAGCTCCTGTCTCGCCAGATGCAGGCCGAGGTCGATGATATTGTTCGTGAAACGCTCTTCACCGAAGGCAATGCCAAAAATATGCTCGAAGCATATGATCAGCGCGAAAAACTATCGGTCGATGTCCGGCGCGCATTACAGAAACTGGTTGAGCGCTGGGGGGTGACGATTCGTGCGCTTGCGCTTAATTACTATGTTGTCGATAAAGAGCGGATCGGCAAGATACGGGCTGGAGCCGAGGGTTTCGATAAAGAGATTGAGCGCGAACAGAAGAAGCGCCTTGCTGAAGCTGTAAGTGAAGCAAAACGTATTGAACTCACGGGTAAGACGACGAATGATCGCGTTCAGGAGTTGCTTAAGAAAGTGAAGGAGCTCTATCCTGACATGCGGTCGGAAGATGTTGCACTCATTGTGCAGAGTGTGCTGCTAAGTGAGATCTAGAATATCGAATGCGATCAGAAACGGTTCTGCGCGAGTCGTCCGCTGATCAGAAGAAATAAGATGGTGCCTATGAGAGCTGAACCAGTTGAAGTTGTTGTTGTTGGGGCGGCTTGCCTGGATATAAAGGCTAGGCTGCGTGGCGATACTGTCGCTGGCACCTCGAACCCAGGCGAGGTGCGGATGAGTATTGGCGGTGGTGCGCGCAATATCGCCGAAAATCTTGCGCGGCTTGGCACACGCACCGCATTGCTCAGTGTCGTCTGCGAGGATGATTTTGGGCGTACGATCATTCGCCAGACAGGCCAGGCTGGTGTGTTGACGGACTATGTGCTACGATCATGCGATCATCATTCTGCTTCGTATATCGCATTGCTTGGCTCGCATGGTCATTTGCTTGTTGGTGTCGATGATACAAGTGCAACCGCAGCGCTCACCCCCGATTATATTGATGACCATGCGGATCTTCTGCGGGAAGCGCGTATGGTTGTGATCGATGCCAATGTGCCGGTTGAAAGCGCTGTTCGCCTCCTATCGATATGTAACGATGCTGGTGTGCCGGTTGTGCTCGACACGGTGGCATATACGCCAGCGTTGCGCTATCGGCACCTGATTGGGTCGTTCTACATGGTTTCACCAAACGAAATCGAGGCCCAGGCACTGACGGATGTGCGAATCCTGAGCGAGTCGCATGCTATTCTGGCTGCTCAACACCTGATTGCTCAGGGTGTCACTATTGCGATCATTACTCGTGCAGATGCTGGCCTGGTGTATGCCACATCGGCGCTCACGGGCAATGTCCCCGCAGTTGAGGTAGAAGTGGTGGATCCGACAGGAGCGGGTGATGCACTCATGGCGGCGGTTGTCTATGCGTTGCTCAATGATATTCCAATCGATGAAGCGGTTCGCTTAGGTGTCAGCGCAGCGGCACTGACTCTGAGCTCAGCCGAGACGGTGCGTCAGGATCTCAATCTTGAGAGCCTGTACGCCCAGTTGGTGTTATGAGTTCACGTATTCTCATCGCAGATGACGAAAAGTCTGTTCGTCAGTTGCTTGAGCTCGTGCTAACAAAGGAGGGTTACGAGGTCAAGATTGTTCAGAATGGCGATGAACTGGTTCGGGCTGCCCAGGAGCAAGTTCCTGATCTTGTGATCGTCGATCTAATGATGCCAATGATGGATGGCTATGAGGCCATTCGCCAGCTTCGTAACGATACTCGCACTGCCCATCTGCCGATGATCATCCTCACCGCGAAATCTGCACCAGATGATCTCGTGATCGGTTTCGAGACCGGTGCGGATGATTATATTACCAAGCCATTTAACATCCCAGAACTCCAGGCGCGGATCAAGGGCCTGCTTCGCCGTGCAGCCGCTAAGCCGGTTCGCAGCCCGTTAACTGGCCTGCCTGGTAATGTGTTGCTCACCGAAGAAATTCGCTATCGCCTGAAGAATGCTGGCCAGTTTGCGCTATTGTATATCGATCTCGATAATTTTAAGGCCTTCAACGATACCTATGGTCCAGCCCGCGGTGATCGTGTTATTCGTTTAGTGGCTGAACTCTTGATCGATATTGTTGAGGAACACGGCACTGGGACAGATTTTATTGGCCATATCGGCGGGGATGATTTTGCCATCCTTACCAATCCGGAGATGGCGATTACGCTTTCGAAACAGTTGATCACGACCTTTGATCAACGTGTTCGTTCACTCTATGATCCACACGATCTCGAACGTGGGTATCTTCTGGGAGTTGATCGGCAGGGTGTTCCGCGAAGATTCCCGATTATCTCGGTTTCGATCGGTATTGTGACGAATCTGCAACGCAGGTTTCAGGATTACGAAGAAGTCGGGCAGGTCGCTGCGGAAATGAAGACGTTCGCCAAGCAGCAGCCTGGTAGTACCTATGCAATTGATGGGCGGGTTGGTGGCTCAATTTCTGGTGGTGATCGGCGCGGCACACGCATGGCAGGTGTACTATTGGTGAGTGCTGATCACGATTTGTGTGGTTGGTTGAGCCGTTCGCTGCACGATACAGGCTACCGCACGTTTGAGGTACCTGGCATTCTTGAGGCACATGTGCTTCTGGCTCGCGAACTGGATCTTTCGTTGATTGTCATTGATGCAACACTTGGCGATGGAGTCAAGGAACTTATTCGTTCGGTTGAGCAATCGCAGCGGGTTGTTCCGGTTATCGTTCTCTCCCAGAGTGCTGCCGATGAAGTATCATCCGAGGCCAATAAATCCCTACAGTTCTTGCGCCGCCCATTTGAGATGGCCCAGTTTCTCGAACGAGTCGGCTTTGTTATTTCGAATACGCACAGGGCCTAACCCTGCTGCTTGCCCAGGCCGTGCGGATGGCGCGGTAGAGTAGTGCTGTTATGTCAGGAATGCTTGCGCTGCTATTATTAGTTCCATTGCTGCTCGGTATTGCCGCAGTCGGCCTGCTGCGCGCTGATCTGCTGACGCGCTTCGCGCAACGGTGGCGTGGCGTGCGCCCTGGCACACCAGCTACTGGCGAAACGATTGTACAGCGGAAGCAGATTCTGCCAATCGGGCGCGGCTCTCAGGCAGGCCCGCTGGATAACTCACAACTTCGGCTGGCGCTGGTTGGCCTTGCTGCTGCGATCGTCTTCGTATTTGTGATCGGGCGCGTAATGGCACCGCCATCGGTCGATGATTTTGTGGTGCTGGTGGTACCATTCCAGGAATCGGGCGCTGTGACCCAAACGGGCCGTGTTGCTGCAGATCGCCTGGTGAGCCTGCTCCCTCAAGCAACTGCTGGCCGTGTTCGGGTTATGCGGATTGATGCGCCACCAGCCGATGCTACAGCGGCACAAGCCCTGCTCGTACAATACAGCGCCGATGCGCTTGTATGGGGCACGATTGCGCCGGGTGGTATGCTCGATGCCGAAACGCTGACCCCACAACTGGCCTACCGCCCGACAGGAACCTATACGCCACATGCCTGGGCAGGCTACACAGGCCGGTTTGCACTTCCATTGACATACCGCCTGAGCAATGCTCCGATCAATGGAGCGGTTGTGCTGCCGCCATTGTTGCATGCACTGGCGGATTATGCTGATGATCAGCCAGATTCTGCCCAGGCTGCCTTGACACGCCTTACTGCCGATTATCCGGCGCTTGCCCCAACCCTGCCGAATATGCTGATCGGCAACATGTTATGGGCGCGTGGCGAGATGAGCGGAGCCGCTGATGCCTATCGCCGGGCAATTGCTGGAGCCGATACCACGGGGAAGCCACCTCAAGCCGCGCTGCTGTATAACAACCTTGGCGCAATCCTTCAGGATGCGGGCGACCTTGCCGCTCGGGATGCATTTAACCAGGCGATTACGCTGCTGAATGCAAATGGCAGTGATCTTGGCGAACTACGCCTTAATCTGGCCTATGCAGCCAGGGCTGCTGGTGATCAGGCGGGAATGCTGGCAGCGCTTGAGCAAGCACGCCCCATGCTGCCCCCATCGGCATCGCTATTGCTGGATCTTAGTGCAGCCAGGCGAATGAATAGCCGCCTGAGTAGTGCCGATGGGCCAACAGTTGAACCAGGTAATGCCCAGGTACCCCTGACAAACATCGAGCGACAGGTTATCAAGGATATTGATCTGGTGCCTATTGATCTGCGTCAGTATGAATCGGATCGCCTGCATGCACAGGTTGCCTATCAGCAGGCACTCACGCAACTGACAGCTCTCACCGAGTTGCGTGGCCCATTGCTATGGGCGCTTGAGGCGCGCAATGATCTTGATCAGCGTACCCTGAACACGATCAGCTCCGGCCTCGATCAAGCCAGCCAACTCAGCCAGGAACGTATGCGTGATTGGAGCACTCGTGCAGCCGCCCAGGATGCTGCTGGGCACCAGGTTGCTGGGCAAATTGCTACCCAGCAGGCTCGTTATGCAGAGATCGAGCTGCGTGCTGCGCAGCGTTGGCAAGCAGTTGTGGCTATCGAGATGGGCGAAAGCCAGAATGTGTTGCCACCTCAGGGCATTACCGCCGCATGGTCGAGCCTGACACGCGAAAGCTCATCGTTGGGTGAGGCCAAGCGTATGCTTGAGGAGTTGATTACGCTTCAACCAGGCGATGCTGATCTGCTGCTGTTGCTTGGCCAAGATCTACTGGCACGCGGCGATCTGGAACAGGCGGTAGCCCGCTTCAATGCTGCCGATTCACTTTCTCCCAATCGCCCTGAGCCACTGTATGGCCTGGCACTTGTGCAACTGGCCGACCAGAAGGTGGATGAGCAACAGCGTCGGAATGATGCCCGAACGCAGCTCAACCGCTCGTTGGAACGAGATCCGGCCTTTTACCCAGCACGAATCCAGCTCGCCACGATTGCGGAAGTCGAAGGTGATTGGGCAACTGCGCTTCTTCAACGCCGCCAATTAGTGGATGAGCAGCCGAGTGATGCAACGCGCCTGGCGCTCGCACAGACGCTCCATCGCAGTGGGAGTTCTGGGTTTGCCGAAGCCGAGGCATTGCTGCTGCCGATTGCCAACGCCAATAATATTGCCGGATTGGTTGAGCTAAGTCAGCTCTATCGAGATTATGGCAATAGTGCAGCACAACAGGAAGTACTCGAACGCGCCCAGCGTCTTGCGCCAAGGAATGTTGCTGTTGCCTATGATCTCGGCGAATTGTTGCGTAAGCGCGGCGAGCGTGTTGAGGCAGAACACCAATACCAAACGGCGCTGTCAACGGATCGCACACATATCCCATCACTTCTGGCTATCGCCGGATTGTATGATGATCGCCCCGAACAGGCAGCCGATTTCTATCGGCGTGCCCTTGATGCTGGTGCAAATGATGTGCCGACGCTGAAGCGCATCGGCGAGCGCATGCTAACGGCCAAACAGTATGATCTGGCATTGCTTGCGTTTGAGCGTGCCGTGAAGAATAGCCCGCAGGATGCAGAAGCGCAGCATGGCGTTGCACGGGCTAACCTACGCCTTGGGCGGCTGGAGGGCGCGCAATCTGCGGCCCAACAGGCACTCGATCTGCGTGGTGGCAACTATGCCGAGGCGCTGATCGATCTTGGCGATATTGCACTTGCCCGTAATCAGCCGGATGAGGCTCGTGATCGCTATAATGCGGCAATACAAAATAACCCAAGCCTGCTTGATGCCTATGTTGGGCTTGGCCGTGCTGTCGCAAGTAAGGGCGATTGGGCAGTGGCGGTTGGGCACTTCCGCAATGCGGTAGCCGTCAAACCCGATTCGCCCGATGCGCATCTATGGCTTGGTGAGGCGCTGATCCGCAACCGTGATCCAGCAGCAGCACTTGATCAATATCAACAGGCATTGAAACTGCGCGAATCATCATACCCCGAGGCGCTGTTTGGTGCCGCTCAAGCCCAGATTGCGCTTGGGCAGTTTGATGCCGCCGAGGCGAATCTGGATACGGCATTGAAGGAGCGGCCAGACTATGCTGAGGCGCTGCTGCTGCAGGGCAAGCTGTATGAGCAGACGAACCGTGATCGTAAGGCACTCAAGGCCTATGAAGCGGCAATCGATGCCAACCGCCAGATTGCGGAGCCGCACTACCGCCGTGCATTATTGTTGATCCAGGATAATCAGCTTGATGTCGCTCGTGGCGAACTCGATACGGCACTCCAGATCCAGGCGATCTTCCCGGAAGCGAACTACTGGCGCGGGCGGATCGAATTCGCGCAGGCACGCTACCGCGAGGCACTGGATCGATTTAGTTTGGCTGTGCAACAGGCTAATGGGAACTACCCAGAGGCACGCCTGTATCAGGGCCTTGCCGAAGAACGGTTGGGCTTACGCGATGCAGCAATTGCCTCATTCCGTGCGACCCTTGATCAGGGCGAAAATTCCGCCTGGGTTGGCGAGGCACGTGCGGCACTATCGCGCCTTGGTGCCCAATGAATTGCCTATTCTTGACTATTTGCTGAAAGGATGAACGCTGCATTGCGTTCAGGTGCTCTGTTGCCTGAGCCGCGATGCAGTTCTACCGCCATGCCTGCCCGTCAGTATAAGATTGCCCTTCAAACATTCCAATCCGCACGGTTACGCCGTGATCATGCCGATCTTGCCGCAGAGCCGCAGTATCAGGCCATCGGTGAGTTCTTCTTCAATGAGATGTATGGCCCACGCGATTTTGCCGCCCGCGATGATCAGGCACGGCGGCTACGCCAGTTCATTCATGTTGTCCCTGGCCTGACGATGCGTGATGTTGAGCCGGCTCTGCAATTGCTTGATATCTCGAATCGCCTCGATGAAATTGTTGTTCATCATCTGATCACCATGTGCATTGGATTGGATTTTGATGAACAGCAGTATGATCAGGCCTATCATCTCTCCAATAATTATGCCGAACGTCTAACCCAACTGGAGCTTGTGCGAACTGCACTCTATAATGTGTTCCGCACCGGTGGGAAGCCGCTCATTCGCATCGGATTAGAACGAACCGAGCAGCTTGCCCATATGGTTGGTATGGCCGAGATCCATCGCTTCCTGAAACATGGCTATGCCGCGATCCAACCGGTGCAGGATATCTATCGCTTTGTGGAGACGATCTATGTTCGTGAGAAGGATCGCCTAGATTGGATCTATGAGGTTTCGTAACAAAGCCAGTTCGCAACTCGTACTCCATCCATCGTTTTCTGCGGGGTTGGGCGTAGCGCATACGCCCAGGCAGATATGCCCATCACATGCGCTTAGATGCCCTACTAGGCAAGAATGCTGATGGCGGCCTGTATGCGATCAAGCGTGCGCTGTTTGCCGATTGCGACCAGCATTTCGAACAATGGCGGTGCAACCGTTCGGCCACTGACAGCCACCCGAATTGCGCCAAACAATGGGCCTGGCTTGATCTGGAGTTCCTCCGCGAGTGCGCGCAGCTCTTCCTCAAGCGCACTTGGCACCCATAACTCAATCGATGCTAATCGATCCTGGGCTGCCTGAAGCGCCTGCATCGTTGTTGCAGCATCCATCTTCTTGGGGATGAGCAGCGCTGGATCAGGGTACGTTACTTCCTGGAAGAAGAAATCCAGCAATTCTGGCGCTTCGCCCAGTTCTTCGAGCCGCTCATGCACCATTGGAGTCAGGTGTTCGATATAGGCCAGATCGGCAGCGCTTGGCGGGTTGGATACCAGCCCGGCCTGGGCTAGATAGGGCGCGATCCGCTCGGCAACTGCTCGTGTCGAAAGCTTGCGAATGTACAATCCATTCATATCCTTCAGCTTATCGGGGTTCCAGCGAGCTGGCGATGGCTGCACACGATCAAGCGTGAAGCGCTCAATCACTTCCTCACGTGACATAATCTCGGTGTGATCATCATAGCTCCAGCCCTGCAGTGCCAGATAGTTGAACATGGCCTCAGCCAGATAACCGCGCTCCCAGAAGCGATTGGCGGCCACATCATCCTTGCGCTTGGAGAGCTTGCCGCGGCCATCCTGGCGCTGGATGGTTGGCAGATGGACGAAGGCTGGCTGGGTGAGCCCCAACGCCTGATAGATCAGGACATGGTATGGCGCACTTGGCACCCATTCATCGCTACGCATCACATGCGTGATCTTCATCAGATGATCGTCAACAAGATGGGCCAGATGATAGAGTGGCATGCCGGTTGATTTGACCAACACAAGATCATACATGTCGGCATTATTGACGCTGATGCCACTGCCGCCGCGCACAAGATCGGTGAATGTTGTAATTCCCTGCATTGGCACTTTCAGCCGCACAGTATATGGGTGGCCCTGTGCAGCATATTCGCGCTGGCGTTCAAGCGGCCAATCACGCTCTGGCCCGCGAAAGCGGAAGGCCTTGATGCCACGCGCCTCGGCGGCGGCTTTCATCTCGGCCAGCTCTACCTCTGTCGTAAATGACATGTAGGCATTGCCATCGGCCAGCAGTTGCTCGATATATGGCGTATAGATGCCCTGTTCGTGGCGCTCTGACTGAACGTAGGGGCCGTAGGGGCCACCAATATCTGGCCCTTCATCCCATTCGATCCCAACCCAGTGCAGCGAATCGATCAGATTATCGGCAGCACCAGGCACAAAGCGCTTTTCGTCGGTATCCTCGATCCGTAACAGGAATTGGCCGCCATAGTGCTTGGCGAACACCCAGTTAAACAGCGCCGTTCGTACTCCGCCAATATGGAGGAAGCCGGTTGGGCTAGGGGCGAAGCGGACACGAACCGGCCCGGTGATTTCTATTGGCATGCAGTTCTCCTGATAGCTCTTTATCCCTCACCCCTAACCCCGCTCCCATTGGGAGAGGGGAAGAGTGGCAGGGTGAAGCAATACAAATTGATTTACTGTGCTCGGCGTAGATCCTTGACATTGAGTTGCAGATTACTCTGCCCATTCCATTTATGGGCCTCGAATGTGTAAATGATATCCAGCCATGGGTGTTTTGCGAAATAGCCAGCCAAGTGCCCAAGCCGAAACGCAATTGCATCAAAACTCGGGCCACCCTGGCCGTCATCGAGTTTCAGTTTGAGATGCTGGCCATCGACACCACGAGTTGCTGCATTGATCACCTGTACACGGCTGCTCATGAATGTTGGTTGCGGGTTGCCCTGCCCAAATGGTTCGAGCGCACCCAGCTCACTCAGCAGATCCCAGGATAATGCTTTGAGTGGAACCTCGGCATCAATCTCGATCTCGGATTCGGGCTTATCTGGCAGCCGATCAGCAGCATAGGCTTGCAGGCGTTGTTCAAGTTCGGCGATGCGGCTTGTCGCAATTGTGAATCCGGCTGCGGCTGCATGCCCGCCATAGCGCTCGAACAGATCGGCGCAGGTGCCGAGTGCCTCAACGATATTGAAGCCAGGCACCGAACGCCCCGATCCACGCGATGTCGCCTCGCCCCGCTCGATCAGCAGAACCGGCCTGGCCAATTCTTCGACCAATCGTGAGGCCACCAGCCCGACCACACCTGCCGGATATTCAGCGGCATCCAGCACAACCACCCGATTGGCCTGTTTGCCAGTTGCCTGAACCTGGGCAAGTGCCGCGGCCTGAACCTCCTTGGTGAGCTTCTGGCGGCGCAGATTGGCTTCGTTCAGCGTCTGCGCCAGGCGCATGGCATCGGCATCGGTCTCCGAGAGCAGTAGTTGATACGATAGCACCGCATCATCCAGACGCCCGGCTGCATTCAGGCGAGGCCCAAGCATGAAGCCAATATCGCTTGATGTGATGGTGCCCTGCATCAAGCCAGCAGCAATGATCAAGGCCTTTAGCCCTGGGCGTGTGCTGGTGTTGACCGATTCTAGCCCGGCTTTGACCAGAATGCGATTCTCGCCATCGAGCGGCCCCATGTCGGTGACGGTTCCGAGTGCAACGACATCAAGCAGTTCGCGCCCGCGCAATGGCATTTTCAGGCCCAGCCGGACGAGCGCCTGAACCAGCTTGTAGGCAATACCAACGCCAACCAGGTTTTTGTATGGGTAGGTGCAACCGGGTTGCTTGGGATTGATCACCGCCAACGCATCTGGCAGCAGATCGGGTGGCGTGTGATGGTCGGTAATAATCACATCTAACCCAACCGCGTGTGCATGGGCCACTTCCTGAATATTGCTGATGCCACAATCGACGGTGACGAGCAAGCGCACTCCCTCGGCAGCCAGCGTATCGATTGCTTCGGTATTCAGGCCATAGCCCTCACGCAGGCGGTGGGGGATATATGGGCGAATATCGCCGCCCATCGCCTGGATAACCTGCATCAACAGCGTGACAGCCGTTACGCCATCGGTATCGAAATCGCCATAGACGGCAATTGGCTCCCGTTGGTCAATCGCTTGGGCGATCCGGCGGGCAGCCGCTTCCATGCCCATCATCAGAAACGGATCGTGCAACCCGCTCCGATAATCCGACGAGAGGAATCCATCGACGGCAGCCTGGGTATGGAGGCCACGCTGAAACAGGAGATTGGCGATGATTGGTGAGTGAGCGCTATTTTCAGCCAGGAACTGCTGAGGCGCAGCGTTTTTTATAAGCCAGCGTTTTTTACGGGCGGACATAGCAAGCCTTTTCTGGTAGATAGATCTATTCTAACTGAGCAAGCTGTCAGCTATCAGCCGTCAGCTTTCAGCTTTGACCCATAGTAAAGCATATATCGAACTATTCGTTGCCTGTGCAAGCAGCTATTGGTCTATCCGCATACGTACACGTTCGCACTCCTGATGACTGAAAGCTGAGAGCTGTAAGCATACTAACTGAACACGATCCCGGCAATTGTAACAGCCGATGTATTGGTTTCATCGGCTGGGCAACGGGCATATTCCAATAATTCACCATGCGTAGAACCGAGCGCACTCAATACAAGATACGCAGGTGGCAGGCCACAGATGTTATTGCGATCCCGAATCGTACGGATCGTTTGGAGCAGCCCATCGGCATTCCCAGCACAGAGTTGTTCGATCACCCGCTGATCCTGGGCCTGCACCCGCCGTTCGGTTGCTGGATTGAGTGCTGCATCGCCAAAGGCTGGGCCAACATGCGCCAGATCACCGGATATCACAAACAGCACGTTTTGTTGCGCCGCCACGTGTTGTATCCCTGCAACCAACGCTGCAATCGCGGGATTGTTGGTTGGTTGCGCCTTGTTGTGCGTATACTGTTGAAATGAGCCGCACAATATTGGCACAAGCGTGCAGGGCAGGCCATCGCGCATATGGTGAAGCCATGTCGCAACCAGTTCGACTGAGTGCTCGCGGCGATGGTACAGCTCCGCTGCAAATGCCGCATCGCCAAGCGGTTTCGCCAGCAGATCGACAATCGCTGGATCGGTTGGCAGCACACCATATGGCGTGGCATACGATTGGTGTGTTAGTGTGATCGGCTCAGGGCTATAGTGATCGGTTGCTAGTAAGAACACCAGGTCAGCGGCACGCACCGCATCGGCAGCACTCTTCCACACCTGCGCGTACACATGGCCGCCGCGTGAGTAATCGATATGTGGGCTGAGCAGCGCACGGCTGTTTGCTGAACTGCGTTCGACATCACCAGCTTGTTCAAGCAGATGATCGAAAAACTGCCGCAATTCGGATGGATGCTCAGGATATGCCTCGCCGGCCATCATTGGTGGGCGATATGGTGCTGCGCGGTATGTGGCTCGCGCCTGATCAAGAGCGACCCGAAACGTGTCGTTATCGAGCAAAAACGCCTGATCAAGCGTATCGAGGATCTGTTGCAGCAGTGCTGGCCCACTCACAGCCCCAAGTTGCTTACTGACCAGCGTATACAGTTCAGCATAAGTGTGCGAACCATCCAACAGTGCCAGAAGCGGGCCGAGCGCCTGTGGCACAAGGACATACCCATCGGCCAGGCGCAATGGATCATGCAGCATGTATGCTGGCCCGTGATGATCGATGGCCTGGATTTCGATTGCCCGTAGATGTACCCGTTCATCTGCCCCAATGCGTGACATGACCCTGTGCTTTCTGGGTTGTTGTGCCGTAGAGACGCACTATCTTGCGTCTCTACGGCCATTTACGCGGTATCACCACGATCCACTATCTTGGGGATACGGCCATGCGACGCTAACCCATCGGCGGCGCGGGTTGTTTCCGGCAGGCGATAGCGGGTTGTGCAGGCCATCACCAGTTGAATTGCATGTTCCAAACCAATGCGATGCCCAACAGAAATATAGACCGGTTTTGTCCCGCTGCGTGTTCGTAGCACTGCCCCAATTACCTCACCCTTATCGGTAAGCGGAACATGGGCCCCACGCTCATCCGGAACGGGCGTGTGTTTGCCAATCAGCAGCGATTTCGCGCAGCCAATGGCTGGAATGTTCGCCAGCACACCAATATGGCTGGCGATCCCCAGACGCCGTGGGTGAGCAATCCCTTGCCCATCGCAGATCAGCAGATCTGGTTGCACACGAACATCATTCAGGGCAGCCATTACAGCTGGCCCCTCACGGAACGATAGGAAGCCAGGAATATAGGGTAGCAGGGCAGGCCGCCTGGCGATTGCATAATCGAGTGGTTCGAGTGAGGGAAAGGCCAGGACGACAACAACCGCCCGCGCAAGATCGCCCTCATACCCGGCATCAATCCCCGCGACTGTCCGAATCGGCCCGAGATCATCGTGGGTAATAACCCGGCGTCGCAGTTCTTGTTGGATGCGGGTGGCATCGGAAAGGGTCGTCGGCCAATTATCGGCATATTCGTTGGCAGGCACAGCACTCAATACAGTGAAAGATAGCGATTCAGTTCCCACTGGCTCACGAATGTCCGGTAATCGTCCCATTCCTGCATTTTGGCATCAACAAAGCGTTCAAGCACATGTGGGCCAATCGCCTGTGCGATAACTTCATCGTTCTGCAGTTCGACCAGCGCTGCGCCAAGCGAGCTTGGCAACAATTCCATACGCCGCGTTCGTGGATCAACCTGATAGAGATCTTCCTCGGCGGGTGGTTGCAACGGCAATTCGCGCTTGATACCATCCAAACCGGCTCGCAACATCACGGCAAAGGCCAGATACGGATTACACGATGGATCGGCACAACGCAGCTCGATTCGTGTTGTTTGTGGCCGCGCCGGAATAATGCGCGGAACCCGTACCAGCGCCGAGCGATTGGTGCGGCCCCAACTCAGGTAGACGGGTGCTTCAAAGCCGGGCACCAGCCGTTTATAGGAATTAACCAGCGGGGCCAGAATGGCAATCATGCCACGCGCATGCGCCAACAACCCAGCAATGAAATGGCGGGCAGTTTTGGAGAGCCCATATGGATCATTAGCATCATAGAACAGGCTGCGGCCCGTCTGTGCATCGGCCAGGCTCTGATGGACGTGCATACCGCTGCCATCGACCCCGGCCAGTGGTTTGGGCATAAAGGTCGCATACAATCCCTGCTGTTGAGCAACGGCTTTGAGGGTTGTTCGCAATGTGACGACATGATCGGCAGCTTGAAGCGCTGGAGTATAGCGTAGATCGATCTCGTGCTGGCCAATGGCAACCTCGTGATGGGTCGCCTCTACCTCGATCCCAAAGGCATTCAATGCTCGCACCATGCGCCGCCGAATATGGGTTGTCGCATCGGTTGTCGCATCAAAATAGCCAGCCTCATCATGTGGCACCGGCAAAGGGCGGCCATCGCTATCGGATTTGAATAGAAAGAACTCCATCTCCGGCGCGACATGATAGGTCATACCCATGTGCTGTGCTTCTTCGATGGCGCGCTTGAGCATAGACCGTGGATCACCGGCGAAGGGCCGACCATCGGGTGAATGAATATCGCAAATAATCCGGGCAGTTGGGAACCCTGCGGTATCATCCCAGGGAACAAGTGCATAGGTATCGAGATCGGGCACCAGATACATGTCATTCTCGGCGATTCGATTGCGCGCAAGCCCTTCAATCGAAGAGCCATCGAACCACACGCCATGATCGAGACAATCTGGCAGTTGCGCGACTGGTATGGTCACATTTTTGACCATGCCCAGAATGTCGGTGAATTGCAGGCTGATGAATTCAACCCGCTGTTGTTCGGATAATTGCACAATATCGTTTGCTGTGCGTGGCATGGTACTACCTATGTTTTCGACTATTGGCTATCGGTTATTGTCGCAAGATCACCCACCATGCCCCCGCAGGCTGATGATCTATTACATTTTAATCGGGGAGGGTTCGGCTGTGTGTCTGGAGTGCGGCAGCCATGCTGCCGCAGCGCAAGCATGGCTTGCGCAATCCACATCCGCGACTTTAGGCGCCAGGTGCCATATCCCCGAATAATTTCTCAATTTCCATAAGCCTGCGGATGGAGGGCTACCCCTTGCGGCGGTACAAAATCTGGTAGTTCCCATTACGAGCGCCATGGGTCGTCACCCGATAGCGCAGATTGCCGCGCTCGTCCGAGGCCAAATTTGCGCTACGAGTCACCTGTTCGTCCGGGCGGGCCTTGAGTGTGATTGCTGCTGCGCCATCGGCATCATATACATCCAACTGGAGATCGCCCTGTTCAACAGCAATAATCACAATCACCTCATAGGTGGTGAACGATGGACCGACAGCAATACTGCCAAGTTCATCGCCCTCGGCGCTCAAAAAGCTCACCCGTGTGTTGCCGGCTTCTGGTCGTGCATCAAGGGATTCACGCCTACCAGAAACGAGCATGCAACCGCTGAGGAATGCGCTGCCGACCAGGAACGCCACACTACGAATACAGAAGCGCCGATTGAGCAAGTTACGAGATTGTTTCGTCATCGTTTGGTATGGGCTATACATCTAACCATAGGACTCAGGGCGGCTGTTCGCATTGCGCGTTTTTTCGACAGGCACCACCGAAACTTTGAGCGGCTGGCGCTGGTCGATCCGCAGTGATGTCAGGCATTGTGGATTGGCGCAGACAACTTCATTTCCCTGCAGAACATAATCCTGTAACGCAAGCTTCTGTTTGCAGGCAGGGCAGGCCACAAATTCGACCGGCATGGTATTACTCCCCAAACAGCGAATTAACGTATTGCTGTGTATCGAACAAGGCCAGATCGGTCATCTTTTCGCCAGTACCGATATAGCGGATTGGCCGCTCAATATCCTGGGCAATCGCAAACGCAATGCCGCCCTTGGCCGTCCCATCCATCTTGGTGATTGCGACATCGGTGACTTCAACGGACTGTAGAAATGCCTTGGCTTGCAGCACCCCATTCTGGCCAGTTGTTGCATCAATAACCAACAACACTTCGTGGGGCGCATCGGGGATGCGGCGGCGAATGATATTGCGGATCTTCTCAAGCTCTTTCATCAGGTTTGTCTTGGCGTGCAACCGGCCAGCCGTATCGATGATCAGCACATCGACATTCTGCTCCAGTGCTGCCTCAACTGCATCATAGGCCACTGCACCTGGATCCGCGCCCTGCCCACGGACGATAATCGGCACACCAACGCGCTCGGCCCAGGCTTCCAGTTGTTCGGTCGCAGCAGCGCGGAAGGTATCGCCAGCAGCCAGCAGGACGTTCTTGCCAAACTGATGCTTGAGTCGATGGGCAAGCTTGGCGATGATTGTCGTCTTGCCAACACCATTCACGCCAACCACAAGCAGGATATATGGGTGTGCCTGGAGTGGCTTGCGCCCGGCTTGATCCTGAAGAACGCGGATCATTTCGGCCTTGAGCATCTCGCGAACTTCACCAGCTCGCTTGACGCCATTGCGATTCACGCGATCCTTGGTGCGATTCACCAGATACATGCTGGTCTCGACGCCAACATCGGCTTGGATGAGCAGGCCTTCAAGATCATCCCACAACTCATCGGTGATCGGATCGTTTGCGGCAAACAGACCAGTGATCTGGCTGAAAAAACCTCGGCGAGCCTTTTCGGTCGCCTGGTTGATCTTCTGCTGTTCCTGTTCGGCTTCTTCTTCGGTTCGTGGTGCATCCTGGCCACGACCAAACAATCGTTGAAAAAATGACATTATTGCCCCCTCCGAGGCGAAAGAATACCGCTATTGTACCACACGCTCTACTGCATCGGCAGGAACCTGTTTCATCTGTTCGTCAGGGCAACTGGGCTTGATGAACAACCCTGGCATGGTACAATGCGCGTATATGAAGACACACAAGAATGTGAATTATGGCACGATCTGATCAGCGCCGCCACCCCTGGCGGCCACGCCGCCTGCGGCCAACGCCGAGCATGCTCCACCCGGCTCCTGTGCGCCGCAATCGCTTTGTCCGCATTATTGCTGCCTTTGTTGTGGTTCTGCTCGTACTGACCTTTGGCATTCTTGGCAGCAGTGTTGGGGCAACCTATAGTGCCTACAGCCAGTTGGCCGATTCGCTCAAACCGCGCCTTGATGCGATTGCGACGGCGAGCAATAGTTTCCAGACAACCCGCCTGTATGATCGTAATGGTGTGTTGTTATACGAATTCTTTGGCGCTGGCAAGCGCACACGCGTGGCGCTGGACAAAATTGCTCTGAGCCTGATCGCCGCTACAGTGGCGATTGAGGACAAGACCTTTTTTGAGAACACCGGCGTCGATTACGAGGGTATTGCCAAGGCGTTTGTGCGTAGCCTGGAGGCTGGCGGCGAGACGGGTGGCGCATCGACGATCACGCAGCAGCTCATCAAAGGCGTGGTGCTGACCAAAGAAGAGCGCTTGTATGAAAATCGCTACCAGCGCAAAGTAACCGAAATCATTCTCGCCCAGGAGCTCTCGCGGCGCTACACAAAGCAGGAGATTCTGGCACTCTACCTGAATGAAATTTACTATGGGAACCTGGCCTACGGGATTGAGGCTGCATCGAATACCTATTTCAATACCAGCGCTATTGATCTAACACTGGCACAATCCTCATTGCTGGCTGGGCTGCCACAGCTCCCGAATGCGTATGATCCCTATAATTTTACTGAGGGTGGCATTCTCAAGGGTATCACGCTCGATGATGGCTGGCTCAACACCCAAAATGAACTGCCCAATTCTGTCCCCGCACCAAAATGGCGTCAGGTTGCCGTGTTGCGTCAGATGGTTGATGAAGGCGTGATCACCGATGCCCAGGCACGCCTGGCTGCCGCCGAAGATCTGCCATTATCGAGTAAGCAGATTCCACTCAACGCACCGCATTTTGTCTATTATGTTCGCAAACAACTTGAGGATAAGTATGGCCCAGAATTCGCCAATCAGGGCCTTTCTGTGTATACCTCCATCGATCTTAATCTGCAGAATATGGTTCAGCAGAAGGCCGCCGAGCGGATTGCCGAACTCGAAGAGCGCAATATTCATAATGCTGCTGTGGTCGTGATGCAGCCAAACACTGGCGAAATTCTGGCCATGGTTGGAAGCATCGATTACAATCGCGTTGATCCAACGAAAACTCCAGGCGAAAAGGGTAATTTACTCGATGGCCAGGTGAATGTTACTGTACGTGAACGTCAGCCGGGATCGGCACTCAAGCCATTCACCTATCTTTCTGCGATGGAGCAGGGGCTGACCCCGGCGACCGTTCTGTGGGATGTGCCAACCAAATTCCCCTTAACGGGCACCGAATGGTATGAGCCAAAGAACTATAATGGGCGCTGGAATGGCCCGGTGCGCATGCGTACCGCATTGGCCAATTCCTTGAATATGCCGGCCGTCAAGACACTCAAGTTTGCCGGTATTAACCAGACGATTGATCTGCTACGGCGGGCAGGTGTGACGGGCTTGCGGCGCGGCGAGGGCTACTATGGCCTATCGCTGACGCTTGGCGGTGGCGCTGTTACACCGCTTGATCTGACAACAGCCTATAACACGCTGGCAAGTGGTGGCCGCTACTATCCGCCGATCAGCATCCTGCGGATTACCGATGCCAATCAGCGGGTGATCGATCAATACCAACCAAGTAAGCGCTCGCTAGCACTGAACCCCGATCATGTTGCGATTATCAGCGATATGCTGAGCGATGATAAAGCCCGCGAGCCGATCTGGGGATTGAACAGCAAACTGAAACTCTCGCGGCCAGCTGCTGTGAAAACAGGGACATCGAACGATTGGCGTGATGCCTGGGCGGTTGGCTATACCCCATATGTGACGGTTGGCGTATGGACGGGCAATAACAATAATGAAGAGACGGCCAAAGTCGAGAGCTTAACCGGTGGTGGCGTTATCTGGCATAATGTGATGGAGGAGTTGTTCAGTAATCCACGCTACCAGAAGCTGCTTTCTGAGCCGTTTCCTGGTGGCAAATTGCCATTGACCTTCGATCTGCCACCTTCGTTACTGCGCCGTCCGCTCTGCAAGCTACCAGGTGCCTTCAATAATTTTAGCCAGGAACTATTTACGCCAAAAATGCTGCTCAATCAACAGCAGCGTGCGCTTACACCAATACCAGCAACATCAGATGTACCGGCTCCCAATGCTGGCCGACCAAGCCTTGATGGATGTGGCATGACAGAAGAGATTGAGGTACTGACCTATAGCCCGGTAGTAACGGATCAGCCACCTGCGCCAAATACGCCACCGATTGATCCAGCACAGCACTATTGCCGGCCAGATGGGTTCAACCTGCTGCCCGAATCGCTGACAAAAATAACGACCTGGAAGTTGCCACCCCGTGATCCATCGGAGCAGATCGAGTATCGCTGGGAGGGGAGTGCCGCATTCAGCCCTGATCAGATTCCAGTCTGTAACGACGAGATGCTAGCGGTGGCTGGTGCATCGGCAACGCTGCCGACCCCTGGTGCAATCCAAATGCCCGATCTGCGTGGTTTGGGCGAGAACCAGGCCAAAGAACAATTAGCATTGATGGGCATAACCTCAACCTATGTCGATTACCAGGGCCGTGATCGCATACCAGCGTTGTTTGATACCGTCGCCCCATATGTGGTTGTCAGCACCCTGCCATCAGCAGGATCGTGGGTACCGCCAGATACGACGGTCGTGTTGGGCATCCGTGCCCCGTAGCTAGAATGCTTCTATACCGAAGACGGCTGTTTGTGGATGCAATGGCAGTGGTATCTAGAAAACCAACGCTGCCAATGCTCAAAACTGAATGCTGACCTCTGATAGCTGAAAGCTCGGTTTAGGGTTCCATCGCATCGAGGGCGGCATTCCAGATCTGCATGCGTTGTGCATCGCCGCCCGTATCGGGGTGATGAAGGCGGGCCATTGCGCGGCGTATCGCGCCAATTTCCTCTGCAGTCAGCGTGAGTGTACCATCGCCGAATGTTGGAATTGGTGGGGCAGCTGTGGCACGGATGCGCCAGAGATCGCGTTCGCGTTCGATTTCGGCGTTCTGGCGCGTGATTTCAACCAAATTCGTTACCGTGAGGTTGTAGGCGCGGGCGATCTCGGCTGCACGAGATTGATCTTTCTCGATCTGGCGTAGTACAGAACGAATCGTCGCATTGGCTTCAGCGAGTTCGTGCTGGAGCCAGGAACGTTCGTCCTCAGGCGAATCGTGATGGATTGGAACGGTATATTCGCGATCAGTCTTCACGCTTCACTCTCTGCACAGACACGGGTACGCGCCGGATCATACACTGCCCGCCAAAACTTGGGATCAGCCGAGTGGCCGTTGTTTTCCAATAGCAATTGTGGTAGCATATATGCATATTGGAGAGGTGCTTAAAGCGCCTCTTTTCTGCTTTCTTAAATCAACCGTAGCACAACAACAAGTACAAGCGCGAGTGTGAGCAACAGAATAACGCCATACAGCGCGGCCCGTTCGACATCAACGAGCGTCATATCGCCACGGATTGTGTTCTCAAACCCAACAAGCGTTAATGTGTGGTTCTTCTCACGCAATCGATAATCGACTTCTGTGACTGGCACACCCCGAATAGTAAGCTCTGCTGTGAGCATTCGCGCATCCTCGCCGCCAGCCTTTAATGCCTCTTCGAGCAGTTCTTTGAGTGGCTCGACCTGATACCAACGCCCATCATATGGATCAATTCGTTCGCTGAAGACGGGCTTTGCAAGTCGTTCTACGGTCGGCTGGTGTAGCCCACTCAGATCATCCTCATTGCGATGGAACTTCCCAAAACGCGACCATGTGAAGATCGATTCTTCGAGCAATTGTCCATGGCCCTGGCAGCGCTGGCATTCGCGCTGTCCATACCCATGGCAGGTCGGGCAGGGTTCTTCAAATGGCTCATTGCGGCTCTTGCCATCACTATCGGTGACTTTGCGGGTTCGGCCAACGCTGCCTTTACCAGCACAGCTCTTGCACGGCATTTTCTTCGCGCCACTACAATCGGGGCATACCGTCAGTTGTCGCGATCCAGGCAATGGCACTTGTTCTGCCGCAGCATCAACAAACGCTTCATATTCCGGTAGCACAACCTCCCATACCTCAGCCTTGCGTGCAAAGGGTTCGATTGGCTTGCCGGTGTAGAGCGTCTGACGTGGTTGTGGTGCTGTGCGGCGCTCATAGTGGGCGCGCACTTCATAGATATATAGGTTATAGCTGACGATCTGTTCTGGTTGAATAGATTGCCCAAGCAGTGGCCTACGCAAAAACCCCTGGCGGCTCCAGCGATCCAGTTGGCGTTTGATTGCATCAACACGGTGGAGGGTATCGGCACGAGCACGGCTCTTCGTCATGAACTCGCCATCAATGCGTTCGGCAATTGCCAGTTCCAGCGGATTATCCAGCCACTCGGCGGTTGGCTCCCAACGCGATTCCTGCATGTCGTCGGTTGCTTCGTCGCGTAGTGCGCGCAATGCCTGGTTCATGGCTGCGATGGCCTGGGTGGCACTGCCATAGCGCTGCGCTGGATCGGGAGCCAATAATCGTGCGAGTACCCGCTCGACACCGGCAAGCGCTGGGTTACGGGTTGCGAGCGCACCCAAATCGGTACCAGGCATCGGTGGTAGTTCACCAGTGAACATCTGGTAGGCAACTGCCCCAAGGCTGTAGAGATCATGGGCTGGCGCGATCCGGTTTGAGGTGAAATCCTGCTCGGGGGCGGAATACACAGTTCGGAAATCGGCCTCGTGAACACCCGAGAAATCGGGCGTTTCTGGGGATGCGGCCAGGCTAAAATTCGATAGATAGGCCGCGCCCTGTGGCGTGACAAGAATGTTGATCGGTTGCAGATCACGGTGTACGATCGTCTGGCTGTGCAAATATTCAATTGCCTGGCCAATCTGAACAAACACCCGTAGCCCGATCAATGGTTCTAACGGCCCAGATGCCAGCACTTCCTGGAGCGTGCGGGTATCCAGTTTGGGCGTGACCATATAATCGCCATAGTGTTCATCGTGGCCTGCATCAATTACTGGCAGCAGGTTGGGATGGCTCAGTTTGGCACCAAGCTTCATTGCCATCTGGAATCGGCTGACCGAGACCCAATCGCTGCGCCGCAGCACGGCAACTATCACTGGCCGATCAAGCGTCAGATGTGTCGCACGATAGATGGTTGCGAGCTCTTCCTGGCCGACTCGTTCGCCAAGCCGATAGTTTAACAGCTCACGCGATTGGCCGCCACGCTGCGGTGCCGGTGGGCTGCTCTTCACGACTGGTTGTCTGGCACGGGCGTTGGGCGTCGCCATTCGTTCATCCTTCGTTACTCCATTAGCAACGAGTATAGCGCTGTGGGCAGTGGGACGCAAGCGCCGCGATGATTACCCAGAGCTTGGGCATAGCCCAAAGACGTTGCGTAAGCCCGAGAATCTCTTACGTTTCTCGTACATGTAGAAATAACGCGAGCCTTTTGTATGACGAATGCACGGATTGTAGCACATATGTACGTAAAGCACAATACCGAGTTTTATGGATTAGCTTTCCTCGCGGCCAAGGCCAAAGAACTGGCGAATGCGATCAACGAGTTTTGGATACGAGATCGTTTCGTCGTTTGGGAGTTCATCGGCCTGCTGGCGTTCCAGTGCTAATCGGTTCATTTCGCGTCGTAGGTTCAGCATTTCGCCAAGGCGTTCGGGAAGTTTGGCATTATTCCGCAACAGCGGTGCGAGATCATCCTTTGAAACGACAAGCACCTCGGTATCTTCTTCGGCGATCACCGATGCACCACGCGGTTCGCCCGTCATGAGTGCCATTTCGCCAAAACACTCACCTGGGCCAAGCCGGTTAACCGTTATCGTGGCGCTATTCTTATTGCGGACATCAACACGCACGCGCCCTGATCGCAGGATGAACAGCGTCTCACCGGGATCGCCCTGGCGAACGAGCAGATCACCAACGCCATACAGGCGGGCATGCACTCGTTCAACCAGAACGGCAAGCTCCATATCATTCAGAACATCCAGAATCTCTGCCGTGCGCAGATCGGTGGTCATCCGTGCCAGATGCTCACGCCGACGTAGCGCCTGCTCGCTTGCGCCTTCCTCATGATGGTACACTTCACGAACCGGCAGCGGGAGATTGATGCCAGCCCGCTGGAGCGCATACCAGGCATTTGTCATCACTTTATCGCGTTTTTCCGGGTAGCGATCATAATTATGCAGCCAGAATTTGAGATCATAGGTAATACTATAATCGCCATATGAGAGCACCTTGACCGATGGCACCGGATCGGGCGCAACATCGGGCGAGGCCAGCATTGCTTCGTGCAGAACACGCTTGATCGTGTTGGGTGGATGAACATAACTAAGTGCGATCTGGGTATGCATCGCTTGCAGTGTATTCGGTAACGTATAGTTGATCACCCGTGAAGTCGCCAGATCAGAATTCGGATAGATAATATAGTTCCCATCCACCGTGATCACACTTGTCGCCCGCCAACTCATCTCAACAACCTTGCCAATGCCATCGCCGACCTGGATCCAATGGCCGACATCGAATGGCCGTTCGAGCTGAAGGGCAACTCCGGCGATTACATTCTTGAGCAGATCCTGAAGCGCAAGGCCAATCACTGCCGAGAGCAGCGTCGATGAGATCAGAATAGAACTGGGTGTGATATTGAAGACCAGCTGCATGATGAGCAGGATGATCAGGGTTATGGCAATTGCACGGACAATATCGCGCGCTAGCCGTGGAATAGTGATGCCACTGCGCTGAACCCAGCGTTGAACGAGCAGATGTTCGGAAACGCCGAGCGCAACATAGCCCCAACTGAAGATCAATGCGGCCGCCAGAATATGCCAGAGAGTCGGATCGACAGCTAGGTTGAAGCGTGTGTTTGCAAGCCACAGCCCGCCCCATGCAACCAAGGCCAGAACGCCGACTGTATACGGCAGGCTCAGGTTGCGTAATAATGGGTTGCGTCGCATCTGGTTGAGGATAACCAACAGCAGAGTCATCCCGACCAATCCGGCGGCGAGTGGCAAAATGAGATTGGCATCAAATAGCATACGCAGCATAGTCTTTTTGGTGATGATGAGTATTGCGCTATTGTACCGCGAAACACGCAAAAATCGCCAGCCGCAGCATGGTATGATCAGAGAGTATGATCAGCAGAACAATTCGCTCATACGGAGCTGCACGATGACGACCCCGCCTCGCAATCGCCGTACCATTCGGCTGCGCCGCCGATACCGTTTTTGGCGATTAGTACGCGCCAATCTTTATGATCTGGGCCTGCTCCTGAATGAATCCTGGATTGTTCTGGCCGGCTTCCTGATTGTGACGCTGGTTGGGACGATCTACCTGGGCTTTGTGTATGACCCATGCCGCTATGCTGCGATTGCATCACCAAGTTGTCGGCTTGGCCTGATTGAGGCGCTCTACGAAACGATCAAGCTGCAGACACTCCAGAGCAGCCTGCCATTCCCCAGCGATAGCCTGCTGGGCGAGATTCTGTTCTTTCTTATTCCCATGTTGGGTTTGGCGTTGATCTTCCAGGGTGTGCTGAATTTTGGGCGGTTGCTGCTCGATAAGGGTAGCCGACGTGAAGCCTGGCAGATCGCACTCGCCTCGACCTATCGTGATCATGTGATTGTATGTGGCCTGGGGCGCGTTGGGATGCGAACGGTTCAGCAGCTTTTGGAGGCTGGCCACGAGCCAGTCGCTATTGATCGGGATTGGAATGGTGAATTCGTTGAACGGGCTGTCAATAGTAAAGTGCCTGTCGTTATTGGTGATGCACGTGAACCACTGACCCTACGTCGAGCCGGGTTGATGCGCGCTCGTGCCATCGTTTCGGCCATTGATGATGATCTGCTGAATGTTGAAATAGCGCTGACGGCGCGAACACTCCAGCCGAATATACGGGTGGTTCTACGGGTGTTTGGCGATGAACTCGACCGTAACTTGGAACGTTCGTTGGGGCGCAATGCTGCCTTTAGCGCATCGGCACTCGCTGCGCCCACATTTGCCGTCGCAGCGGTGGTTCGCGGAATTGAGTATGTGCTGCCATTGGAAAGTGGGCCACTGGGTGTCACGCAGTTGACGATACAGGCGGATAGCCAATTGAATGGGTTTGTTCGATCAATTGAGGAACAGAATGGCTTCCGATTGCTTCATCACGAAACGCCTGATGGTCGCCGGATTGTGCCTGGCTCCATGAGCCAGTTGAGTGGTGGTGATCGAGCGACGCTGATCGGCAGCCTGGCAGCGCTTGAAGCCATCCAGCGCAGGAATCTGAGTGGCACGAAGCTGGATTTCCTGCGATCAACGGCGTTGCTCCAACCAACCGAACGGTTCGATACTGTGCTGGTGTGTGGGCTTGGCAAGGTTGGCTATCGGGTGGTGCGCCAATTGTATGCACTGCACCCGCGCCCGCAGATTGTGGTGGTGCGCCTGAATAATGGGCGGCCCGATTTCTCGCAGCGTATTGCCGAGCTTGAGGGAGTTCGGACGATCATTGGCGATGCCCGTGAGGCGGATGTGCTGCGTGAGGCCGGATTGGAACGGGCCTTCTCGGTTGCAGCGCTGACATCAGATGATCTGCTGAATCTTGAGATTAGCCTGGCAGCACGCCGTATTCGGCCAGATGTTCATATTGTATTGCGGGTGTTTAGTGATGCCTTAGCCGAAAAGCTGGGCGATATGTTTGGCATTCGGACAGCCTACAGCACATCTGGATTGGCTAGCCCAACGATGGCAGCCGCAGCGCTGGTTGGGAATGTGGCCCAGGGCTTGATTGCGGGCGGGCGCCTGCACACCGTTGAGCAGCTCACCGTCGTTATGGGTAGTTCAATCGATGGCGCGACAATTGACTGGCTGCGATTGCACCATGGCAAAATTGTGGTTGAGCTGCAACGGGGCAACACACTGATGACGCTCCCAGCGCTGCAAACCGTGCTTATGGAAGGCGATATAGTGACTACGCTTGGCCCGATTGAACCCGTCAGGCAGCGCAAGAAGTAGTGCTACAATCAGCGCGAATTCGGATTATTCAGAGAGTTCAGGAATAATGATGATGACACAGGATGCAGGAACGTTCCTGACCCGTATATTGGATCATAAGCGCAGCGAAGTTGCGCGCCAGCAGGCGAAAATTCCATATGAACAACTTGAGGCGCGCATTGAGAAGGCCGCACCACCACGCGATTTTGGTGCGGCCCTGCGCCTGCCGGATCGGGCGGCACTGATTGCAGAGGTGAAGAAAGCATCGCCATCGCGGGGCGTGTTGGTCGAGAACTTTGATGCACTGGCACTTGCCCGAATCTATGCTGCCAATGGTGCTGCTGCCATTTCGATCCTGACCGATGTGCGTTTTTTTCAGGGCAGCCTGAAGTTTCTGGAGGGCATCCGTGATCTGGATCTGCCAACGCCGCTGCTCCGAAAAGATTTCATCATTGATCCATATCAGGTGTATGAGGCGCGTGCCTATGGTGCCGATGCACTGCTGCTGATTGTTGCTGCACTGGATGATGCAACTTTAGCAAGCCTGCTAGCGTTAACATATCAGCTAGGAATGCAGGCGCTTGTCGAAGTTCACGATGAAGCTGAGTTTGATCGGGCACGCGCCATTGGTGCAACGCTGATTGGCGTGAATAATCGCAACCTGCACACATTCGAGACCACGCTTGAGGTTACCGAACGTGTGGCAGCTCGCTTACCGCCTACACAACCGCCGATCTTAGTTAGTGAGAGCGGTATCTTTACGCAAGAACATGTTGCGCGAGTACGAGCCTATGGCGTTGATGCTATTCTGGTTGGCGAAGCACTTGTCACAGCTCCAGATACGCCAGCCTTGGTTCGGCGGCTTGCTGGAATCTAACATAAGGAGAGGAACGGATGCGCTGTACAATCTGTGATTACCAATTGCCCAATGATGATACTGTAGTGTTTTGCCCAAATTGTGGGGCGCGGATCGCCAGGAGCCAGGAAGCACCAGCGAGCACACCAGGCGGTTCATTCTCACTCCCGCCAGTAAATGCGGCTCCGCCACCGCCTACGTATGGGGTTGCCCAGCCCAGCTACACGCCAGCTGTTTCGGGGATTGCACGGGGCACCCTTCCTGCTGGTTCGTATGTTGTGGCGGTTGCCAATAGTAATGCAGCAATCGTCAGCCTGATCTTCGGGATCTTGAGTTGGGTTATGCTGCCATTTGTTGGTGCAATTGTTGCGATTGTTGCTGGGCATATGGCCAGGCGCGAAATCGCAGCCACAGGTGGCCAGATGAGCGGTGGCGGAATGGCGCTGGCTGGGCTTATTCTTGGGTATCTTCAGATGGCGTTGATTGTTATTGGTGGCTGCTTGTTTGTGCTATTTATCGGGTTTGCAGCAATGGCCGTGAACACATGATCTGCGCAGTGGAGTGCTACTACCTGCTATCGTAGGATGAGGGCGAATCCCTTTTCTGAGTATGCTATACTGCCTATCCCATTCGAATACTCAGGAACTGTATGCCTGCCAAAATTGATCCGAATGACTGGGATCGCCTGTTTGCACCGGATGCCCCCCGCCGTGGTGGCCCGCTTCAGGTGTTAGTAAATCTGTTGATCATGGGTGTGGTGCTTGGCATCCTGGCCTATGGGGTGCTGATTGTGGTTGAACGCCGCGCCCAGCAAACGGCCACCAATATCGCATATGCCACATCACAGGCCGCGACGGTGATCCCCCAGCAAACCGCAACTGCTCTGGCGCAAACCAGCACTGCTGTTGCACAAACGGCAACTGCTGCAGCACAACCAGCTGGCCCTAAGGAAGTTCTGGGAACTGGCACAGTCGTCCGTGGTGGGAATCTGCGTAAAGAGCCGCGGCTTGCCACAGAGACGATACTTGGGTTGATCTGGCCTGGTGATGAAATCCAGTTTTTGGAACCGCGCGAGGTTAATGGGCAGTTCTGGTATCGCATCCGGGTAACACGGGCTGCTCCAGATCGGCCTGGTACTGGTGTAGCGGATGGCACCGAGGGATGGGCTTCGGCAACGCTGCTTTCTTCAGTGACGCCAACGCCCTAAGGCCGTAGCGACGCAACAGCTTGCGTCGCTACGGCCTTGTTTTGGGTATATGAGGTGAATACTTGTTTCGCAAGAATGATCACTGCTCCTTTTGTGGCCTGCGCTTTCCAGATGAGAGTAGCTGGCCACGCACCTGTTCGCAATGCCAGCAGCGAACCTATCTCAACCCATTGCCAGTGGCCGTTGCGCTTGTGCCTATTGCTGGTGGGTTGCTGACTGTACGGCGCAGTATTCCACCACGAATCGGTGATCTGGCATTGCCAGGCGGCTTTATCGATATGGGGGAGGGGTGGCGTGAGGCAGTGGTTCGCGAATTGTATGAGGAGACCGGCATTACGTTGCCAGCAATGGATGTGCAATTCTTTGAGTCATTCAGCTCATCTGGCGGACATTTGTTGATATTTGGGCAGTGCCCAGAACTGCCAACGCTGCCAGCATTCCTGGCCAATAGCGAAGTTTCTGAACTGGTTGTTATCGATCAGCCAATAGAATTGGCTTTTCCACTGCATACCCAAGCAATGCAACGCTGGTTTGCGAACCGAAAACATCTCGGTTAACGGATCGCTTGATTGCTCACCAGAGAGCTATGCTACAATAGCGCGTGTGAGCGTATCCAATGATATAGTCTATATTCGTACTGCCGAAATCGTGCTGGCATTTTCGTGCGATGATGGTGGCTTACGGGTGCTTCAACGTATTGACGGCCCGAATGTGCTTGGTCATGGTCAAGCATGTGCGAGCATAGATATACGGATCGGTAACGTCTCCTGGCTAGCTCGGCAGGCGTTTGTTCGCTATCTCAATCATCATCTGGAAGAACATAACGGTACCTACAAACTTGAGATCGTGATCGGCATTGGGTCGCTCAAGATATTCGACCGCTATACCATCACGGGAACCCTGATTGCACGCACTGTTGCCATTCAGAATGTCAGCGATGATCCAATCCAGCTGTATGGAGTTCGGCTTTCCTTACCCTGGACACGTATTGGCACGCTGGAGAGTTGCCGCTTTGAAGCGCCTGGCACCAGCGTGCGCCCGCATGTGGTGCTGAGTGTTGCCACACAACAGCGCGAGGATGTGCTGCCAAGGCGTTTCTTCGCCCCTGGTTTGCGTGATAATCGTGCGATGGAAGCCGCTCCGACGTTCTCCTCGGGCCTCATGGCGATCCATAATCCCGAACTGGATGAGAGCTTGCTGTGCTGGTACATGAGCCAGCGTGAATCGGCTATGCCCCAGATTGAAGGGGATGGAAGTGCGGTCACGCTACAGCACGAGGTTCGTCTGCTGAGCTGGATGAATGGTGCAGATTCGTTAGATGTCGGAACGCAGTATATTCTGCTCATGCGCGAGGCATGGCCTGCTGCGTTAACGGCCTTTCGGCGAACATGGCAATTGAGTGTGGATCAGGTTGTGGAGGGAACGCCGGCATGGGTTGGTGATGCGGCGATCTATGAAGCTCATCCGGCTTTGTTTGGCGGCTTTGTTGGTATGGCTGCTGCCCTGCCGGAGATTATCAAACTGGGCATCAATACGCTGTGTCTGCTGCCGATCTGGGCGTATAGCAGTGGGCGGCTGCGGTTATGGGATGGGAGCTGGCAGGCATCCACCGATCTATATGCCCTTCGTGATCTGGACACGCTCGATCCAGCACTTGGTTCGCCTGAACAATTCCAGGAACTCATTCATAGCGCCCATTCCTATGGGATGCGCGTGTTGCTGGATCTGCCATTGCTTGGATGCGCGCCCGATTCGCACTATATCTATGAACAGCGGGATTGGTTTTGCCGTGATGAACAGGGCCGACTGCTGGAAATACCTGGCCGGCCTGGCATTATTGCCTTCGATTGGTCGGCAATTGGGTTGCGTGAGTATGTGGCATTGCGAATGATGTCACTGTTGCGTGAGTATAACCTCGATGGATTTCGCGCAAATGTTCCGCGCACGGTATTCCCAAACTGGTTGGTTGATCGGTCGCAGCAGGCAGGCGGCGGCTCGCTGGGCTATATGGCACTGCTCTCTGCGCTGCGCCATCAGATACGCGTTGAGCGGCCTGATTTGGCATTGATCAGCGATCTTGCAGGGCCAATTGGGGAATTGGTTTCCGATGCGGCGATTGATGAATTGGCGCACCATATGTTCGTCCATATGGCATTGAGCCGCATCACACCGGCTGAACTGGGCGAGTGGCTTGAAGATCACTGGACGGCTCTGCCGAATGCTGGCCTACAGGTGTGTTTTACCGAAAGCCATCGTACGCACCTGATCAATCCATTGGCCGATGGGCTGCGTGGTTCGCGGATCAGCCGTATGCTGATGGCCGGAATCGTGGTGTGTGGTTTCATCCCATCGATCTGGGCTGGGCAGGAGCGCGATGAGGCAGCCACAATTCAGCGGTTGTTCTCGATGCGGCGTGCATGGCCAGTGTTGCGTACTGGTAGTGTTCATTGTGGTGTCATTCCATGCAATAGTGCGCAGGTCTTTAGCGTTCTGCGCATCGATGGCGATACCCATGCAATCGGCCTGCTGCATGTCAGCCCGCATCGTCAGACGATCACGCTCTCGTTGCCAATCGATACCCTTAATCTGGCCGCGGGCGATTATCGTTTGCGCGATCTGATCAGTGGGCGTCGATGGATTCAGGAAGATCAGCAGATCTGGCAACGCGATGAATTATTGGCATTAAATCTCACGTTTGAGCCGTTTGGTGCGTACTGCTTGGTGGTAGAATCAACAAGCAATGTTGCATATCATGAAGAGGAGTTCGATCATGGCACATCCAATCTCGCTCCAGATGTACACCCTGCGTGAGGAGACAGCGCGGGATTTTGTAGGGACGCTTGAGAAGGTCGCAGAGCTTGGCTATGGTGCGGTTGAGTTGGCTGGGTATGGTAATCTGACACCGACACAGCTTCGGGCAGAAGTGGATCGGCTGGGGCTACGAGTCTCGGGGGCACACACGTCGATCGACCGGCTTGAGGGCGATCTGGATCAGGTGATCAGTGAGCTGCAGACGCTAGGGGCACGCTATGCCATTTGCCCATGGCTTGGCCCAAACCGCCGCCCCGATGCGGAGGGCTATAAAACCCTGGCAGCATCACTCAATACAATTGGTGCTGCGTGTGCAAAGGCTGGATTGACATTTGCCTACCATCATCACGATTTTGAACTCAAGCGCTTTGGCGATACAACCGGCTTGCATATTATTCTGAACGAGAGCGACCCGGCATTGGTCAAGGCCGAGATCGATGTATATTGGGCGGCCTATGCCGGCTTCGATCCGATTGCCCTGCTGCACGAGTTTTCGGGTCGAGTGCCGCTTGTGCATCTCAAGGATATGACGCCAGAGCCGGAGCGGACATTTGCGGAAGTCGGCCAGGGGACGCTGGATATCCCTGGTATTATTGCAGCAGCCGATGCCGCTGGCGCTGAATGGCTGATTGTGGAACAGGATCGCTGTCAGCGCCCAGCCCTGGAGAGCATTCGCATGAGCCGCGAGTATCTCAAGAGCCTGGGACGGTAGGAGTCAGGAGTCAGGAGTCAGAAGGCGCACTTCCCATTGATGTATGGTAATGCCTGGTGGTAGGGCAGACCGGCGTGTCTGCCCGCCGAATGATAACAATCCCGCGGTAGAGGCGGCCCGTTGGGTCGTCTATCGGGTGGATAATTGGTAATACGCTGTTGGGGCGGTTCGCGAACCGCCCCAACTTTCGAGGCGATTGCGTGCGACCGCTCAATATCCTGATGCTGACCTCCTCCTATCCAAAATGGGCGGGTGAAGCGACGGCACCATTCATCGAGGAGATTGCGGCCGGGCTGGTGCAGCGCGGCCATACCATCCATGTGGTGCTTCCCTATCATCCTGAGCTACGGCGCAATGCAGTTGAACGTGGCGTTGTTCTACACCCATTTCGATATGCGCCCCATCCGGCGCTGAATGTCTGGGGCTATGCGGCCGCCCTGAAAGCGGATGTGGGCCTGAAGGGTGCTGCGTTGGCCGCGGCACCGCTGGCACTCATGGCATCGCTGGCTGCGCTGATGCGCCAAATATCTCAGCAATCCAGATCATTTGATCTTGTTCATGCACATTGGGTGCTGCCGAATGGCTTACCAGCCCTGATTGCAGCCAGGCTGGCGCATCTGCCATTGGTTGTGAGTTTGCATGGTTCCGATGTGTATCTCGCCGAGAAGGCCGCTGCCCTTTCTGTAACGGCAGCGGCGATCTTTCGTGGCTCTGGCGGGATCACGGCATGCAGTGCCGATCTGCATCAGCGAGCGCTGCGGCTTGGCGCACCTGTTGAGCGAACACGAACAGTGCCATATGGTGTGGATAGCGCTGCGTTCCGGCCTGACCCAGCCACAGCGCGGCAGATACGTGTTGATCTGGGATTGCCATTCGATGCGCCACTGGTTGTTAGCGTCAGCCGGTTGGTGTATAAAAAGGGTCTGACGTATTTGATCGAGGCGTTTGCACAGGTAGTATCCCAGCATCCCAACGCAATCCTGGTGATTGGCGGGTATGGCGATCTACGCGATGAACTTGAGCGCCAGGTTCAGGAACGTGGGTTGAGCGCATCGGTGCGCTTCCCAGGGCAACTGAGCCGTGAAGATTCTGCGGCACTGATTGGTGCTGCCGATGTGCATGTTGTGCCTTCTATTCGTGATCAAAATGGCAATATGGATGGCCTGCCGAATGTCCTATTGGAAGGAATGAGTGCAGCACGGCCAATCGTTGCCTCGCGCCTCGCCGGAATCCCGGATGTCATTCGCGATGGTGAGCATGGCATCCTAGTTCCCGAACGTGACCCACAGTCGATCACAGCAGCAATTATTCGTTTGCTTGATGATCGTCCATTGGCCAAACGGCTTGGGGCCAATGCGCGGCAGCGCGTGCTTGAGGAGTTGACCTGGGATGTGGCAGCGCTACGATTTGAACAGGTCTATCAACAAGCACTTGAGCAGCACGATGCCTGATTTCATTATTGGTGTGCAGCAGCGCATATCACGCAATTCCAGGCTTGTGTTCATGCTGGCGATCATCTTCATAATCTCCATGTTGCTGCGTGTTTACCGGCTGGATGCCCAGAGCCTGTGGCTGGATGAGGGTGGCACCTGGGCCGAAGTCACTGGCCAAACTGGCAAGGGCTGGCTGACATTGATCGGCGAACTCATCAGCCCAGATGCGAGCTATCCGCTGTATCACCTGATCCTGAAACTATGGGTCTCGATTGTCGGCGATTCGGAATGGGCATTGCGCTTCCCATCTGCACTGGCTGGCGCGCTGGCAGTGGTGGTAGTAGTGCTGGCGGGCGGGGAACTGCGGGAACCGAGGAGTCAGGAGTCAGGAGTCAGAATACCAAGCGAACAAAGGAACAGGCGAACAGGCGAACAAGAACCAGGAACCACCCTCACCCCCAGCCGCGCTCCCACAGGTGGAGCGGGCAGCAACGGGTTCACAATCAATCCATCCCCCTCGCCCCGGCGTGGGAGAGCGGGGCTGGGGGTGAGGGGAGCAAGCGAATCAGCAAGTCTAGGTCAGGACAAAGGTAGAGACGCTCTGCTGGAGCGTCTACGTAGCAACATGCCTCTGTTCGCGCTGGGCCTGGTTGCGGCATGCTCGCCATATGCGCTCTGGCATGCCCAGGATGCAAAAGCCTATAGCCTCCTGTTTCTGGCCGTTTCCGTGCTGATCTGGTTGTTGTTGCGCGCCATGCGGCGTGGCAGCCTGCGTGATTGGGCCATCGTTCTGGCAGTCGGGTTGGCGAGCCTGCTGGTGCATCGGCTGGCACTCCTGGTGATCACAGGAGTGCTGCTAGCAATTGCGCTTGGGCACCCGCTGCTTGCTCGCCGCTGGCGTATTGGGGCGCTTGTGCTGGCCTTGGCCTGCGGCGCGATTGGTTTGGCCGGAACACTGCGGGCTGCTGCTGTCGAACGTGTGCTTGGTGGGCGCAGCGGCATTGTTCCGCTCGAAAGCCTGTGGCTGACGTTTGTGCGCTTCGATCTTGATCGATCACCAGGCGATATCGATGGTTTTCTGGCGCTCCCTGCTGCGATCTGGCTGCTTCCTGCACTGCTGCTTGGATTATGGGGGCTGGTGCTTCTGGTGCGCGATGCGCGTGATCGGCAGCCACAGGCGATTGCGCTGCTGTGTGTGTTGTTTGTGCCGCTCCTGTTATTAGCGGCGCTGCTGGCATTCGCCCCGGTGTATGAATCGCGCTATGCCATGGTGGCGTTTCCCGGTTGGCTATTGGCAACGAGTTATCCATTTGTTCGCCAGCAGCGAACACCTATTCAACGACACCAAAATCCAGCACGAGCGAGTCGTTGGCCGCTGATTGCTGGTTGGGCACTATTTGGTGTACTGCTGCTCAGTAGTGGCCTTTCGCTGTTTCAACCAAACAAGGGCTTATTCAGTGGTGATCCGCTCAAGGAACAATGGCGTGAAGCCGTGACCGATATTGCGCGGCGGGTGCATCCCGATGATCTTGTGCTGATTCAGCCATACTATGTTGCCGGAATGTATGCCTACTATGCGCCGCGTGTCACGCCAGATCCACTACCGAAGCCAGTCACATTCCCCGTCTTTGCGGAAGGCGATACCTGTGGCAGAACAACGCCTGCCGAGATCCGTGCCTGTTGGCAACGCCGCTATGAGCCATTTTTTAATGCCCAGGCGGCTGGCAAAAAGCGTGCATTACTATTGATTGCCCCCGACCATGCGCGTATTGTGGATCCACCAAAAACCCTGGCCGAACTGATTGCTGAAACACCGGCTGGCCAGCCCCTGCCAACACAGGATGATCGCTATGGTTGGGTTGGATTACGCTTCCAGTACCCGCAAAAGACATGGCCGTGTGGTGGAACAGGCGATGCCCTGATTGGCGTTGCGGTGATGTGCCAGAGTTTCCCCGAGACCTATAACGCTGGCCAGGCTGGTATCGTTCCGCAACCAGATATTATGCTTCAGGCCATATTTGGTGGCGAGATCCGGCTGCGCGGCTTCAGTATCGATCTGCATGGTGGTGTGGCTCGCCCTGGTGGCACACTGCCAATTACACTCTATTGGGCTGCTTTTGCGCCGCCAACCAACAACTATCGCATGTTTCAGCATCTGTGTCGCGATTGTGAGCTGCCACCATTGGCCAATGATGATGCGCCACCATTGGCTGGGTATCCGCCTGCTGGGCAAACAACAACCTGGCGCGTTGGCGATCCGCTGCACGATGAACGAGCCATATTCTTACCGAAGGATCTGCCGCCTGGTCGCTATACCATCGTACTTGGTGTGTACGGCGGCGATGGCTCACCCGCCACACGGCTCTCCATTGCTGGTGTAGATGCAGCGCAACGGTTGAGCGCCAATCGGCTGGTTCTTGGCGAGATAGAGGTTCGTGGCAACTAGGGTTGCCACAGCGCCATCCGGGTAGGGGCGGTTCGCGAACCGCCCATCGCGACGGTCAATAATGCACAAAACGGGCGGTTCGTGAACCGTCCCTACATTCATGGCTGGCCATGTGATGTGTCATTCCGGAAATATATGTGACACCAGGTTTGAACTTCACGATTGATGTAGGCTGCTATAATAGAGCCTGGAGGGACATTTGAACCAGCGCGATCTCCCCAACCTGCTTGGTATCTTTCGGATTGTGACCACACCACTGCTGGTCCTTCTGATCGCTGTTGCTATTCCCTGGGCCGATATTGCTGCTGCGATATTGCTCCTGGCCATGGCGATCAGCGATATTGTTGATGGCAGAATTGCCCGTAAACTCCAGGTTGTCTCTGCATTGGGCGTGTTCCTCGATACGATTTCCGACAAAATCTTTGTTGCTGGTGCGCTCATCCCGATGGTCGAGCGCGGGTTGTTGCCCGCCTGGTTGGCAGTGATTGTGATTGCGCGCGAGTTTGCCGTCTCTGGGCTGCGCTCGTTTGCCGCATCCGCTGGAGTCGTGATCTCGGCGCGCTCGTGGGGCAAACAGAAGCTCGTGTTTACCGTTACGGCATTGATCTGGCGTTTGATCGATGCCGCGGCCAGTGTCACACCCGGCATCCCCGGACCACTCCTGTTGCTAACATCACTCTGGCCAATTCCAATCACACTTGCGTTGATCTGGACGGTTGGTTCTGGTGTTGAGTATTTCTGGAAAGCCCGC
>Ga0163144_10003584_pt1 | contig 35334 bp, 37 predicted proteins | sample OliLak19BULKMAT1_FD_123175 | JGI IMG/M metagenome (GOLD analysis project Ga0163144, IMG submission 123175) | Freshwater microbial mat bacterial communities from Lake Vanda, McMurdo Dry Valleys, Antarctica - Oligotrophic Lake LV.19.BULKMAT1 | ecosystem: Environmental > Aquatic > Freshwater >...
GGCGAAGCGTTCACAGCGGCATGGGCAGGCCAGCCATTGAGCACCGAAATTTCATTCCAGGGGCCGACCTCGTTGTGTCGAGGGGAAGGCAACACGACTGAGGGCGCTATCGCGATGCCCTCAGAAGCCCTGGCGGTGTCGCAGACCCTGAGCATGCCCAGAAGTTTCACGCGCGGAAACCGGGAGATCCTGGAAGCGCCCGGTGTGCCTACGCCATCTGGCCGGGTGGAGCAGGGACAACCCCGAACGACCACCATGCACGCTTCCAGGAAGCCGGACGAGGGCGTAGTACCGTCGATCCACCGAAGGCCAGCCGGCCGAGGGATGGGGGAGGGAAGGCCTGAGACATCAGAGAATCCGAAGGGGCCACCGATGACCGAGACTCAGGACTCGGAACTCATGGTGAGTGGTCTTGAACGGATACGACAGGCAGCACAGCGGGATAAGCAGATGCGATTTACGAGTCTGCTGCATCACATCACCACAGAGGCACTGGCAGATGCTTACCGTTCATTGAAACGGTCGGCATCTCCAGGCGTCGATGGGGTGACATGGGAGGAATACGGCGAAGACGTGGCCGTGCGCGTGACCGATCTGCACGAGCGTGTGCATGCTGGTCGCTATCGCGCTCAGCCATCGAAGCGGGCCTGGATACCGAAAGCCGACGGCACGAAAAGGCCGCTCGGCATCGCTTCATTGGAAGACAAAATCGTCCAGTTGGCGGTGAGTCGGGTCCTGCAAGCTATCTACGAAACGGACTTCGCCGGTTTCGGCTACGGATTTCGCCCAGGTCGGGGGCAGCATGATGCTCTTGATGCCGTATGGGTCGGAATCACGCAGCGGAAAGTGAGTTGGATTGTGGACGCGGACATCACGGGCTTCTTCGACGCGCTCGATCACGAGTGGTTGATGAAATTCATGGAACACCGCGTGGCCGACCCGCGCATCTTGCGTCTACTACGACAGTGGCTGCGCGCAGGAGTAAGCGAGTTGGGCGAATGGAAGAAGACGGCAACCGGCACTCCGCAAGGAGCGGTGATCTCACCGCTGCTGGCGAACGTGTATCTGCATTACGCCTTGGATCTGTGGGTAAAATGGTGACGAAGTCAGGGCAACGTGGGTGAGACCATCATCGTTCGTTATGCCGATGACTTTGTAGTGGGGTTTCAGCATCAGGCCGACGCCCAGCGTTTCCTGCACGATCTGCGAGAACGCTTGGCAACGTTTATGCTGAGCCTGCATCCGGATAAAACCCGGCTCATCGAATTTGGCAGATTCGCAAGCGCGAGCCGCCAGAAACGCGGAGACGGAAAACCGGAAGTCTTCACTTTCCTGGGTTTCACGCATCGCTGCGCGAAACGCCGGTCGGATGGACGCTTCACGGTCATCCGAACCACCATGGCCAAGCGCCTGGGAGCAACCGTGCAGCGCATAGGACAAGCACTCAAAGACCACCGATCCTTGTCCATCGTCGATCAAGGACGTTGGCTTGGAGCGGTCGTTCGCGGATGGTTGAGCTATCATGCCGTCCCAGGGAACAGCTCGGCCATCAACAGCTTCAAGAATCGAATCGTAGAAGCCTGGCGCCGTGCTCTGAGTCGTCGCAGCCAAACCGCACGCATCGGCACCACCTGGGCAATCATGCGCAGGCTCACCGACACGTACCTACCACCGATCAAAATACTCCATCCCTATCCCAACCAACGCCTGATCGTCACCACCTGATGGAAGAGCCGTATGCGGTAATTCAGCCCGTACGGATCTGTGCCGGGTATCCTGTGATAAAGCGCGGTAAAACGCGGTTTAAACAGGAAGTCTACGGCGACCGAGCTCAGCGATTCCCAATGACCCACTACAGTTCAATTCCACATCGGCAGCGGTGTATTGCCCTTTGACGTGGCGCGTGGGTCATTGCTGTCGGCCAAGCGCTCCGAGAACGCATTGGCACCATTTTGGCCGCGGATGACGTTCTCATCGATCGCGCCGATAAAGTGGAAAATGCTGCCGAAGGCGGCGAGATTGAGCGTGTGGCCGGCTTCGTGTTCAATCTCCATGCCGGTGTGCAGGTGATCGACGAAGGAGAAGTTGCCCATGTTATAGGCGGTGTTGATCGGGTTGAGGTTGCTGATGAAGCCGCCCTTGGTGAAGAGCGTGCCGGTCTTCCAGTCGAAGCCGAGTTCTTTGATCTTGAAGAACGTCGCGCCGGGCATGCCGATGCACAGCGCACCGAGGGCGTTTAGTAAGAAGAAGATGAAGCCCAGGGCCACCACCAGCCACGACATCGGCAGCACCCAGTTGAGGTAGCCGATGATGAACTGGTAGAAGCCGGTCTGTGACAGCGGTCCGATCACGGCCAGCAGGTTGACCGTTCCGAGACCCGCGGCGATACCCAGCGCAATAGGATTGGACGGGCTGCCGAGCGCGGCTCCGAGCAGCAGGTCGATAAGGATGAAATTGAGACCGGCATTGATGCCGACCATGAAGCCGCGCAGGACTTCGGCGAACCAGCTGCCGAGCGTGAGCGAAGCGATGATATAGGTCGCTAGGATCAGTCCGCCGGCCACGCCGGTAGTGATGCCGATGCCTGGTGCGGAGCTGCTCAGCAGTAGCCCAGTGATGACAACCGCAGCGGCTCCGACGCCGGCACCGAGCATAGCGAGAGGAGTGTTGATGGTGAGGGCAGCCATGACGTTTTCCTTGGGGGGGTATGCCAGCAGATACGTTGGCGTGCTTCGAAAGCGGAAACGTTAGCGGCAGCGGGGAAGCAACGCGACAACCGGCGAAAGAACTGCGCCGGTCGTCAGTAGAAGCAGCCGTTGGATTCAGTGCTCAGAACGGCGGCGAGACGAAGAAGCACACCACACCGCCGATGAACAGCACAAGGATCGCCAGCGTCCATGGCAAGCTATCGAGCGCGAAGTTGACCAGGAAGACGATGCCATCCTGGCGTGCCTGGGCAGAGAACACCGCCTGCCGGATGATGCCTAGTACACCGACGGCGCCGACGCAGGCAGCCAAGGCAACCATGCCCCAACGTCCGGTGGTGCTGAAAAGGCTGACGCCATAGATCACGCCGCCTATACAGCAGAGGATGAAGCCGATGGCGCAAATGATGTTCACGATAGCTATGGGCATGACGGACTCCGGGTGGGGAGGGACGGGTTTGGTGACGGCGGATTTCCGTCAGTCGCTGCATGAACTACGCGCGCATGCTCAGATGCGGAAGCCCGGCACTATGGTAAGCGCTGGACTCAACGCTGGATCTTGTAGGCCACGACCTCGATCGGGTTCTGATCGCCCGGACCGGAGAAAGTCCAACAGATAGCCCACGAAGGGATGAGCAGATCGCGCATGTAGATGCACTGGCGCGAGTGGTAGAGTTCGTGTTTCATCACGTCGGAATACTTGCCCTGCCAGCAGTGCACGGTGGCACCGACGGTGGTCGCCCATGCCGGCCCAGTGGTGTTCCATTCCTCATACGTGACACCGCCCGCGAAGCCTGCACCGGTATTCAACGCGGCGGCGGCATGGATCAGTCCGACGATGAAGATGAGCAGGCCGAAAGCGGCACTGAACAGCGCGAAGGGAACTTTGAGCAGGAAGATCAGCACGCCCAACGCCGCACCGCCACCAGTCGCACCGATGCTGATGGCGGCGTGGTCGAGCCCGGCGGTGAGCAGCGTGCAGCCGACGGTGGCACCAGCGCTCCACCAGAACAACCTTTTGGTATCGGGGATGACGTTGAACACTCGCAACAGGCCAAACAATCCATGGGTGAAGACCAGGGACAACGAGGGTGCGAATGAGCGCTGCTCGGTGCGCACGAACCACCAGAAGCACACGCCGAGGGTAAAGCCAATGACGTAATCGACGATGAGTTCGCTCCAGCCGAATTCGGCCCACACCGCCATGTTGAGCAGTGCGGATAGCAGCACTACGCCGGGCCAGATGGCGAAGGACAGCAGCCAGAAACTCTGATACGGCATGGAGCACCTCTGCCGCAGATACGCGGTGCTGGAACAGAAGCGGAAACGCATCCGTTCGAGGTCCGGTGGCGGATCTCTGCCGCAGAGATTTCAGTACACCACTGCTCCCGGGCCCCACATGCGCAGGCGTGGCCAGTCGTCGTCCTGATCATAGGCGTCGATCCGGCGATTGCCGGAGGGGACATGGCTTTCAGCTAGTCGTTCCCACATCGAATTGCGGTTTCCGAGGCAGATGCACTGAAAGACCAGATGGATGAAACCAAAGGCGGCGTAGTTCAGCACGTGGCCGGATTGATGCAGGAGCGTCGAGGTGTTCAGACGCTCGGGATTGTGGAAACTGAACATGCCGAGGGTGAAGCCACGTGCGGTGCGCCTGCCCAGCCATCCACCAATGACCCGCACATTCATCGTCCTGGCGTCGAAGCTGGTCCGTCCGCCCCAGACGTCGCGCAGGAAGGCGAGGAAACCGAGGGTATGTCTGGGCCAGCTCAGCGGCATCGCCAGGCTCGCCCACGCCAAGAGGATCTTGTAGACGCGCATCGGCTTGCTGGTGGCAGCCTTGTCGCCCAGTGCCGACGGGAAGCACGCGAGCCAGCCAATCGCCGCGACTAGCCGCCATAGACTGCGCCAGCGTTGGATCCGAGGATCGCCATCCAGATTGTCAGGTTTCCGGCCGCCACGAATACTGGCGCAATGCAGCGCACGAACTTGAAGGCATTCTACGGACTGAACACCTGGCCGCGCATCCACACGGTGGTGATCACGCGGATGAGGAACAGCACTTGGTGCAGGTAGAAGACCATCGAGGCCATGATGCACACCGAAGCCGGCAATAAAATCAGTGCCTCCGTGGGCTCACGGTCCTTGGTGTTACGGCTGCCAACTAGCACGTAGGCGAGGGTTTCGTGCGGGTTGTTCTCGTAACTCCACAGACGTACGCCGTCACCTCCCGCGCCGACCAGCAGCCCTTGCAGTAGGGCGGTGGTCATCCACATCACCGCGCTGAGGGTATAGAGCGGACCCCAGAAACGGTTCTGGTAGGCGTGCAGCAGCTCATGACTGAACAAGCTCTCCTTCGCCAGGTAGTTGCTCATCACCGAACCCTGGGTGAAGACCGGGTTATCCTCGAAGGTGAATCCTTTCTCGTATTGGTGTGAGTCGTCGCGAGGGCCGTGCTCGCTGTCCTGGTAGGTGGTGTCCACCAGGTTGTAGCAATGAAGGAACGCTCCATTGCAAGTGGCCGATAAGCCCCAGGTGACGTCGAGGGGGAAAGGGAACAGGCCACTGGCGCGATAGGTCTGGTGTCCGCCGTCCATGAAGACGGTGAAGGCGCCTACCACCGAAGCGATGGTCAGCAGGCCATGACGGCTGGAGAAGAACCGCACGCCGAAGATCCACACCACGATCTCGATCATGATGATCGGCGGGAAGAACATGAAGCCGAGGAGGATCAGCCCTGCGGCGTTGCGGCCGGCGGCGGTCTCTTGTGACGGCGCGAAATGCAGCAGCAACGCGATGAACCCGCGGGCGAGCACTGGGCCGAGCATCGCCAAACAGCCGGCCTCGATGGCCGCCTCGATCTTGTTGCCGAAGGTCGTGTAGCCGATAGCGGCGCAGACGCAGCCGAAGAACAGGAGGATGCTGAGACTCCACCATCACCTAAGTGGAAGGAGGTCGCGCCAGAAGGTACCATTGCCACTCATGCGATCGCTCCGTCTTCCCGCTGGCGGTTCGACGTCAACCCGATGGACGTCCCGACACCGATCGCCTGCCTATACGCCCAGTTCGCACTGAACCGGAAGCGCGCTCGCGAATTCCGCCTTTGTCATCGGTGGCGTAGTTAGCCGCGTCGGGACTCACGGCGCACTTCGCGCCGATGGACCCGGCCCAGGCCCGGAGGCCACCATGTCCACCCGCATCCTTCTTGTGGTAGTGATCATCGCGGCCCTCCTCGCGGTACCCGCAGCCTTCCTGCTCGGGCGACGTCCGAGCGCGCCACCCCCGGTCGCTAGCGCAGATTCATCGGTGGCGATGGATGAGGCGGTTGCCGATGCTCCCGGTTCCTCGCTGGTTGATGAGCCGTCTTCCAAGTCGGAGAAATCCGCTGGTGGCCTGTTCAGCGGGCTGGTTGCCGCGGTCAGCGATCGGGTGGTGGACGAATCGCGCCGGATCGTCGACCGCACGGTCGATCAAGTGGGCAAGGAAGTCTCCGCCCGCGTCGATGATGCCACCGCGAAGCTGGAAAAAGAACTCGATGAACGCCTCGACAAAGGTCGCAAAGAACTCGACCGTTCCTCACGCAAGCTGGGCGATGATCTCGATGAACGTTCCGATGCGCTGACCAGCAGCGCATCGGCAGAGAGCCAACGCCTTACCGAACAGAGCGAAGCCATCGCCAAAGCCGGACGCGCATCGGCCGAATCCATCCACCACACCGCCACCGACCTGCGCACGCTGATCACCACCAGCGTGAATGAGGTGAACAAAGACGCCGACGCGGCCAAAGCCAAGCTCGTCAAGCTGGCCAAGGAAGGTAGCGCACGGACGCAGACGCTGGTCGGCAAGGCCGGGGTCGCCCTGCCGGGAACCACCGTGCGCATCGCCAGCGAACTCGCCGCTGGTCTGAAACGCTGGCTCGACGACGTGAACGCCACGCAGGCGGATTTCCAGAAACGCACCACCGAAGCGCACCAACGTTTCACCCAGGCAGTCAACAAGGCGCAGACCGACGCCGAGCAGCAACGCCAGAAGGCGCTCGCGGTGGTGCAAAATGCTAATGAGTCCTTGCGTACCCAGGTCGCTTCGGCTGAGCGCGAACTGACCGACGCGGTCAAACGCGCTGAAAGCGAGACCGATCAGGCGCTGGCAAAGATCTTGGGCAAGGCCGAGCCGCAACCAACCAGCCGCACCAGTGAGCCAGCGCCACGTCGGGGTGGCAAATGATCACCGCCGGACCTCACCCCCGCACCTCCACCAGTGGTCGGCCACGGGCTATCGGCAGAGCGGTGCCAGAGGTTGGCAAGATCAGTGCCGTAGACCCATCGATCGCTGAGCCACGTTCGCGGCTAAGCATCGCGGCGGACATCGCCTGTGCGGTGTTGTTCGTCGCGGTCGGGGCCGCTGCCACCTTTCCGCTGGTGTGGGGCTTGGCACTGCACCAGACGCCGTTGGCGGTCAGCGCCACAAGTGCCGAAGTGATGTGCGTACTCGCCCTGCTCAATCGTCTGTTCGCGCCGCCGGCAGCCAAAGCGCGCGCCATTCCGTTCCTGGCAGCACTCGAAGAACGTCCGTGGGTGCTGGTCCTCTGCCTCGCCTGTGCGGCGACGTCGGCCGCGACGCTCATCACCTACTGGCCGGGAACCACTGGTTGATCCCAAGCGTTTCCGCATCTGTGCGCTTCACGCGTATGAGCGCACGCATCCACGAACACCTCTAGGAACGAAGGTCCCATGATCGACGCGATTGATCGCGAATTATTGGAGTGGTTGAAGGCCACGGTGCCGAAAACCATGGTGTCGTTCGGCGCGCCACTTGCCGAGGCCGGCGACAAGCCGCTGGTGAGCTGCTACTTGCTCGCCTTAGCCACCGCGCCTCCGACACGTGGAGCGTCGAGCGGTGGACCGGCTCCACAGCAGTTCGCCTTGCGTTATCTGATCAGTGTCAGCGCTGCCGCTCAGGAAGATGCGCATCGCCTGCTCGGTCCCTTGGTGTTCGCCGCGATGGATCGGCCAGGATCTGAAGTCGAACTCGACATGCTGCCGGCGGAGCTGTGGATTGCGCTCGGCGTGGTCCCACGTCCCGCATTCCTGCTGCGCGTACCGCTGCGTCTGGCGCGTCCCGAACCGACCGCCGGCATCGTGCTGCATCCGATCATCATCAACCAATCACCGCTGCGACCACTCGCGGGACGCCTGGTCGGTCCTGGGGATGTGCCACTCGCGGGTGCCCGCCTCGAACTGCCTTCGCTCCAATTGTCGACGCGCAGCGATCACCGCGGCCACTTCACCTTCCCGCCAATTCCGATGGATCCGCTGCCGAAGGAGTTGGTGATCACCGCTCGCGGCCGCGTCCTACGCATCGCACCGCAGCAACACCTCGGCGACGATCACACCCTCACCATCACCTTCCCCATCCCGGAGAACTGACATGCCCTCCTACCAAACCCCCGGCGTCTACATCGAGGAGATCTCCTCGGGCCTACGTCCCATCCAGGCGGTTCCCACCAGCATCGCCGCCTTCATCGGTCTCGCGCCCGACCTCGGTGCCCGTGTCGGCGAAGCGGTGCGCATCGAGGACTGGTCGTCGTTCGCGCGCATCTTTGTGCGCGACAAGGGTGCCACCACGCACCTCGCCAATGCGGTGTACGGCTTCCTCACCAACGGCGGCAGCACCTGCTATGTCGTCAACATGGGACTAGCCGCCAACGCGACGCAGGCGCTTAACGAACTCGAACGCATCGACGAGATCGCCATTGTCGCCGCGCCCGGCTACACCGATGCGATCATGCATGACGCCGTACTCACCCACTGTGAACGCCTGCGTGATCGCGTGGCGGTGCTCGATGCGCCGGCCCACGTGAACGAGATCGCCAGCCTGACGCAGGTGGCGCTGGTCGAAGCGAAGAAGAAGGATCCGAAGGACGTCGCCGATCCAGCGGCTGGTGCAGGAAAGGACAAAAAGGGCGGCGCGCGTTCGCGCATCTCGCCGGGTGGCTTCGGCGCGCTCTACTATCCGTGGATTGTGGCCAAGGATCCGGTGAAGGGCGAGGTAGTGGAGATGCCGCCTTCGGGCCACGTCGCCGGCATCTACGCGCGCACCGACGTTACCCGCGGCGTGCACAAGGCGCCCGCCAATGAGGTCATCCGCGGCGCGGTCGGTGTTTCCTACCGCGTCACGCGCGAGGAACAGGGCACCCTCAATCCCGCCGGTGTGAACTGTATCCGCTACTTCGGACAGACCGGCGTGCGGGTGTGGGGCGCGCGCACGCTCGATGAAGCATCGAGCGAATACCGCTACGTGTCGGTGCGCCGCTTCGTCTGCATGGTCAGCGAATCGCTCGAAGAAGCGCTCAGCTGGGTGGTGTTCGAGACCAACCACGAGCCGCTGTGGAAAGCCATTCGCCGCGACATCACTGCCTTCCTGACGCTGCTGTGGCGTCAGGGCATGCTCAAGGGCGAGACGTCCGAGCAGGCATTCTTCGTCAAGTGCGACGCCGAAACCAATCCGGAAGACGTCATCTCCGCCGGCCAGGTGGTCACCACCATCGGCCTGTCGGTGGTCAAGCCCGCCGAGTTCGTGGTCATCCGCATCAGCCAGCAGGCCGGTGCCGAGACCGCGGAAAAAGCGGAATGACCTGAACGGTCCGATGTCCGACGTCCGATGTCCGCTGTCTCACGGACAGGAATCGCAGGCGCTGCTCGGGAATTCACCGGCTGACGTCGGCGCACAGGGCATCGGACATCGGACATCGGACGCCATCTCTCAGTTACCTCCACAACTTCCAAGGACATCCCATGCCTCCCAAGAGCAACGCACCCCAGGCCGCCCAGATCCCTGACCCACTGCGCGCCTACAGCTTCACCCTCAACATCCAAGGCGTGGTCCAGGGCCACTTCACCGCCGTGAGCGGCCTGCAGATCGACATCCGTCCGATCAAGTACCGCGAAGCCGGCAATGCTCAGGTGGTCCATCACCTGCCCGGTATCGTCGACTACGGCTTGGTCGAACTGCGTTACGGCCTCACCACGTCGACCGAGATGTTCGAGTGGCTGATGACCGGCGTGCGCGGTACGGTCGAGCGCAAAAACGTTTCGATCATCGCGCTCGACAACGCCGGCGTGAACCACATCACCCAGTGGGACCTGAGCAACGCCTGGGTCAGCCGTTGGAACGGCGCACCGATGGACGCGCTATCGTCGTCGGTGGCGGTCGAGTCGATGGCGCTGGCCTTCGACGGGCTGGCGCGGGTCTGACATGGGTCGCCTGCTGCGACTCTTGCTGGATGCGATGGCGCGCGGATTGCGCGTCATCGCTGGTCGACTGACGCCGGTCGAAGCCGTGCCGGTGGCGGCCCCGGAACCGGCTGCGGTCGAGGACACCGCGGGCGGACCACCCGGCCATTGGCTAGAGATGGTGCGCACGCGCGCTCCTGGGTTGCATGTCAGCCTGCAGGAGCGCGGCCTCGCGCGAATGGCGCGCCAACTCGCGCCGGTGTCCGCAGCACCATCGCCATCGGCGTTGGAACCGCGGGGGCGGCAATCTGGTATGCCCACGCGGTCTGCATCGTCACCGGTGCCGGTCGAGTCGCCTGCATCAGCCGCGGCCCTCCCAGTCGCTCGTCCGTTGCGGTCGATGTCTGCTGCATCAGCCGCGGCACCGGCATCCCGGCCGGTGGTGGCACAGCCGGATCTGGAGCCATAGGTGGGATTCGGCGGCGCTCGACGAAGATCAGCAGGATTGGACGCGGGTTCCTACCCGCCGATTGGATCCTACACCGCCAACATCTTCTCTCGTACTCCCGGCAGCAGTTCCGGCGGTTCGTCGCTTGAGCGCAGCGGATGCCGCCGTGGCGGAGACCTGCCGTCCACCAGCATCACCAACGGAAATTTCGCCGCGGATCACGGATAGGCGCCAGGAATCCGCACCTCGCAATGCGCATGGCGATACCCAGCGCGCGCCAACGCGTCCCGAACTGCGTCCGCTCCCAGCGGTCGTATCTCCCGAAACCACCCGGCACACCACGGCGACGCCAGCGTTCGCGCCGTTACGTGACGAGGATCAGGCCCTGCGTCGCCCGGTGCGTGCGCGAGTCGATTATCCCACGCCGGTCCCCACGCCCTGGCGCACGGAAGCACTCCAGGCCACGGCAGATGACCTCGCTGCTCCACGTTTCCCGTCACTGCCGGATGAAGACCCATCTGCCGCCCCAGTGCGTGGACTGGCCGCACGTTCATCAACATCAGTACCGCCGGTGCCGTCATCTTTGCCACCACAGTCACCGATAGCGATTTTTCAGGCGCGCCACCGCCATGATTCCAGTGATCTCGTTGGCGCCTGGCCGACGTTGCCAGCAGCGCGCACTCCCGCGCTGCGTGCTTCATCTGAGTCATGGCTGGCGACCGCCGATCGCTGGCCCGAGTTGCCGGGTGATGAGAGCGATGAGGGGAATGATCCCGACCTGTCGCTGCCTGCTGGTCACCATGAACGACTCGACCGCGAGCAACGGGGGCTTTCGTGGAACGGGTGATGTTCCTCATCGACGGCAGCGAGGAGCGCCTCGCTTGTCTGCTGAATCCCGAGAGCCTGGAGATCCGCCGCCGGGCGGGCATCCAGTCGCGCCGCCTCGCCAATGGTGTGGTCGCTGGTGCGGGGTTGGCGGATGATCCGCTGGTGTGCACCGGTGGAGGCAGCACCGAACTGCGCCTCGACCTGCTGTTCGACGTCGGCGTGGCGGGGTCATCGCAGCCGGTGGAGGATGTGCGCGACCTCACGCGGCCGTTCTGGCGGCTGTCCGAACACGACATCACGGTCGATCGACCACAGGTTCCGGTGGTGCGCTTCATCTGGGGCAAGGGCTGGAACATCCCCGGCGTGGTCGCAGCCGTGGCCGAACGCCTGGAGCATTTCACTCCGGCTGGCATCCCGCGCCGGTCGTGGTTGCGCATGCGCTTCTTGCGCGTTGCTGAGCCCGCCCTGCCGGTGCCGCCTGAACTGCCGGAGCAACCGGGTGCGCTGGTGATCGCCGCCGAGGAACTCGACGAAGATCCCACCGCTGATCCGGCGGAACTGCCCATGCATGAAGTCATCGGTGATGGCGACGGAGGCGGTGACCGCCTCGATCAGCTCGCCCACCGCTTCTATGGCAATGCCGGTTTCTGGCGCGTGCTCGCCGCCTTCAACGGCCTCGACCAGCCGTTGGAACTGGTGCCCGGCACCGTGCTGCGCATCCCGACCCTGGCGATGGTGCTGCGCCGCCTCGCCGGCTCGTGAGCGGCGATTTCCATCGGCGCGTCCAATGGCCGGATCCAATGGCCGGTTTTCGCGGCGCTCGCGCGTATCCCTCCTGATCCCATGCCCCGCGGAGACGCCTCGTGAAGTCGCTGCAACCAGCCACCGTGATCGAACTGTCCGTCAACGGCACCGTGCTGCTGTCCGAGGATATCCGCGGGCTGAGTGAGGTGCGGGTCGAGCAGCGATTGTCGCTGCCGTCCCAGTGTGAACTGACCTTCATCGAGTTGCGCGGTGGTTTTCCGTTGCCGCTGATGATCGGCGATACGTTGACGGTCACCCCGATCGGTGCCGCCACCACCTTGTTCAGCGGCGATGTCACCGCGCTCCATCACAGTTACGAAGCGTCGCGTGGTCGTGTGCTGCGGGTGCGCGCTTACGACCGCTTGCACCGCCTGCGCAAACGCCAGCCGGTACGGGCCCATGTGGAGGTGACACCCGCAACGTTGGCGTATGAACTTGCGGTCGACCTCGCTGTCGCGGTCGAGATCCACGCCGAGGGCCCGCAATCACGTCGTCTGCTGCAATACCGCCACAATGATTTGGAAATGTTGGAGGAGCTGGCCGAGCGCTGCGGGCAGTATTTCATCCTGCACGATGGCACGCTGAACCTCTTCACCCTGGAAGGATTCGGCGATCCGGTAGCGCTTCATCTGGGTGAGGAATTGCTCGAAGCACGGGTAGAGGTCAACGGCGATCCCGCCTGCCGTTCGGTGGCGGCGGTCGGCTGGGACCCGCACAGAGTCGAGCAGCACCAGGGCCGCGCCGAACGTGCACGCAGTGGACGCACCGCCAGCGCCACCGCCGACCCCGGGGTCTTCGGTACAGATGGCGCGGTGAACCTCATGGGAGTGGTGGTGCAGGACGCGCGCCAAGCCGAAGCGCTGGCGCAAGGAGCGCTTGATCGCCGCATCGCCCGCGAGGTCGCACTTGCCGGCGTGGCCGACGGCGATCCGTCGTTGCATCCGGGTATGCGGGTCAGCATCGAAGGGCTCGATGCCGATCACGCCGGCATCTACGTACTCACCGCGGTGACCCATCAGCTTGATGCCCAGCGCGGTTTCACCTCGCGTTTCACCAGCGAACCACCGTTGCCACGCGCGCGCTCCAGCGGTGCCAGCGCCACGCTCGGCGTGGTCTGCCGGATCGATGATCCCGAACACATCGGCCGGGTGCAGGTGTCGCTGCCGGGGCTTGGTGGTCTGGAATCCGACTGGCTCGAGGTGATGTCGGTGGGAGCTGGTGCGGGCAAAGGCCTGATGGCGCTGCCGGATGTGGGCGACCAGGTGCTGGTGCTGGCGATCGATGGCGATCCCGGCCGCGGTGTGGTCATCGGTGGCCTCTACGGCGCCGGCGGCTGGCCCGACAACGGTATCGAAGCCGATGCGGTGCGGCGCTTCACCCTCAAGACCCCAGGCGGCCAACGCGTGCTGCTCGATGACCACGGCGAACTGGTGCGGGTCGAGAACCAGCACGGCAGCTTCGTCGAACTCGCCCCCGGGCGCGTCACGGTGCACGCCGAGGGTACCGGCCTGACGGTCGAGGCGCCTGGCCAACCGATCGTCATCCGCGGCAAATCGATCGACTTTGAGGACGCCTGACATGCGTTTTGTTGATGACAAGTGCGAGGTGCTAAGTGCGAAGTGCGTGGTGCAAAAGGCATCCCGCCCGGGTGTCCAGATCCATGATCCCGCATTGCACCGGAATAACCCATGGCACTCCGCTGGAGCAGGCGCACTTCGCACCGCGCACTTCGCACCGCGCACCGCGCACCGCGCACCGCGCACAAGGCTTTCACCATGAGACTCCTTAGCGAAGACGCGCTGCTGGTCTGCAAACACGCGCTCGGCGTGGTGCGCAACGCACCGTCGCAGGATCTGGTGACGATCGCGAAACGGCGCGTTCTGGTGGACGCCGATCCGGAGGGCCGCCCGATCGTCGGCTGTCCGAATGTCGGCATCGCGATCAAGCCCTGCGCCTGCACGCTCAAGGTCCAGGTCGGCTATTCCGGTCTGGTGCGCATCCGCGGCCATCGTGCATGCCTCGACACCGTCAGCGGCCTGACCGACGGCACGCCGCCGGGCATGGTGCTGTACGAAGTGAAGCTGCCCGGCCAGGTGTTGGTGGGGTCCGCGTCATGAGCCAGCAGAACCACACGCGTCATACCCGTCATGCCCGCCACCGTGCGTGGTTGTTCAATGAGCCAGGTGTTCCACGCGCCGGTTCCGGATTGGCGGTCTCACCCCGTGGCGGTGCGGCAATGATCGATGGCGAGGCCTCGATCCGCCAAGCGATCCTATTGTTGCTGTCGACGAGACCGGGTGAACGCGTGATGCGGCCGGACTACGGCTGCGGCATCCATCGCCTGACCTTCCTGCCCGGAGACGGCACCACGGCCGGCCTGGCGATCCACTACGTACGTCGCGCGCTCGAACGCTGGGAGCCGCGCATCGACGTGATTGAGGTCGATGCCGATGCGGACGACGGACGACTTGAGATCCATCTGCACTACCGTGTGCGCGCGACCTTGCGCACCGACCGCCTGGTGGTGCCCCTGACGTTTGGCGGAGGACGTGAACCATGAGCCTACCCACCCCAACCCTCGACGATCGTTCGTTCGATCAGCTTCTTGGTGATGCACGTCTGCGCCTCGCCCAGTCCTGCCCGGAATGGACCGACGCCTCGCCATCGGATCCCGGCACCGTGCTGCTGGAATTGTTCGCCTACCTGACGGACCAGATGATCTACCGGCTCAACCGCGTGCCGGACAAGGTCTATGTCGAGTTCCTGCGCCTGCTCGGTGTCCAGCTCACGCCGCCGGCCGCGGCGCGTGTGCGCTTGGTGTTCACCCGCAGCAAGGCCGACGACAAACCGTTGGATATCCCGCGCGGCACGCGTGTCGCTAACGCCAGCAGCGAGGCTGGCCGCGAGGCGGCGGTGTTCGCCACGCTGCGCGCTACCAGCATTCCCGCCGGCAAGAACGAGGTCGCGGTCGAAGCGGTGAACTGTCAGCTGGTGGTGGGCGAGGAGACGGGCATCGCCAGCGGTGCGCCTGGGCTGACGCTCAACGTGCGTCAGGCGCCGATCGTCTTCCCTACTGGCGATGAGCTCGATCTGGTGGTCGGCGTCGAGGCCACTCCTGGGGAGGTGACTGAGGATGACCCGGTGATCCGCCATGGCGACACGCTCTTCCGCATTTGGAAGGAGGTCAGTGGGTTCTCGGGTCAGGAACGCGATGCGCGGGTCTACCTCGCGGACCGCATGGCCGGGCGCATCACCTTCGCCCCGGCGGCGCGCCTGCGCGATGCGGACGGTCGTCTGCGCGATCGTCCGGAAGCGTTGGCTGGTGTACCCACGGCGAAACGCCGCGTCCGCGTATGGTACCGCTACGGCGGTGGTCAGGCGGGCAATCTCGCGGCCCAGCGCCTGACGGTGATGAAGGATCCGATCCCCGGGGTCTCGGTCACCAATCCCGAGGCCGCCACTGGCGGCACCGATGCGGAGAACCTGGCCAATGCACTGGAACGCGGTCCCTATGAGTTCTACTCGCTCAAACGCGCGGTCACCGCCTTCGACTACGAACTGATCGCGCGCCAGTCCGGCGCGGTGTCGCGCGCGCGCGCTTACACCAGTGCCAGCCTGCATGCCCACGCCAAACCCGGCATGGTCGAGGTGGTGCTGGTGCCGGCGCCGCCGCAGGACGCCAGCGGCGCGATGACCGCCGCGCGGCTCGCGTTGTTGCAGTCGGACGATGCGCGCCGCGCGGTGGCGACGGCACTGGATGAACGTCGACCGCTCGGCACATCCTGCTTGGTGGGGTGGGCGCACTACAAGCCGGTGCGCGTGCGCGCCCGCGTGGTGGTGCAGAACCACTTGGATACAGCGGCTGTGCGCGCGGAATTCCTCAAGGCCCTGCACCAGCGCATCAATCCACTGCCAGCTGGTCAGTTCACTGGCTGGGAGTTTGGTGAGACCCTGCGAGTTTCGCACCTCTACGATCTGGCGTTGACCATTCCTGGCGTCGGTTACATCGATCGCGTCGCGCTCTTGGTGGATGATGTGCCGGAACTACGTGTCGGCGCGCTGGCGCGTGACAGCTTCCAGCAGCACACTTGGTTCGCCGGTTCGGGTGGCAAGCTGTTCATGAGCGAAGACGACGGTGATGGGTGGCAGCCGGTGGGCGAACTCGCCGATGCACGTGTGGTACGCATTAAGCCACATCCGCGCGTTGCTGGCCTGTTAGCCGCGGCGGCAGCGGGCGAAAAAGGATCGCAGATCGCTTTCTCACACGACGGCGGCCGCACGTGGACGGTGGCGGCGCGCACCGAATTCGGGCTACGTGATGTCGCCTGGATGCAGCGCGACGTTCAGCCGGTGCTATTGCTGGCCACTGATGTGGGGCTCTATGAATTGACCACGCAAGCTGGCGCAGTGCCGCAGCAGATCCTGGTGAAGGCAGACGATCAGGATCTCGGGTTCTTCGCGGTAACGGTGTCGGTTGATCGCGGCGAGACCACGGTGGCGGTGGCGGCGGAAGCACTCGGCGGTGTCTATCTCTCGACCCAAGGGGGACGCACCAACACCTTCAGCGAGATTGGTCCCAAGGGCGTCGACGTGCGCGTGTTAGCGGTGCTGCGCGATGGACCGCGCGCCTTCCTATGGGCCGGGGTCGCGGCGGTCGGTGCGGAGAACGGCAAGGGCTGCCTGTGCCGTGAACTGCGCGAGGGGCTTGATGCGGGCGCCGAAGGCTGGCGCTGGGCGACCAAGGGCTGGACCGGCGGCAGCGTCTATGCCATCGACTTCCGCGGCACGCAGGTGGTGGCGGCGTCGCACCGCGCTGGCGTGCTGACGTTCGACAGCGCGGGGCAGGACGCCGTGTGGCTGGCCCCGGGTGTCGAATGCGGACTGCCGCAACGCGATCAGGAGCGCCTGTTCCATCCGGTCGAAGCGCTGGCGGTCGATCCTGCGAGCGCCGTTGTACTCGCAGGCGGCGCGCAGGGCGTCTACCGCGGACTGGCGGACGCTGCACGTTTCACCTGCTGCTCACGTCGTGAGTTCGGTGAGAAGGTCACGCTGCCGGGCACCTGGCTGTTCGCCTCCGGTGACCACGAGATCGAAGTCGTCACCTACGACGACCTGCGTGGAGCGACGCCGTGATCGCGCGCAAGCCCGCCGTGGCCCGGCTGCTGCCGGAGGTCTTCCAGGAGACCGTCACCAGTGGCGGTCTGCTCGCCGGACTGCTGGAAGTCATGGCAGCGTTGCAGCGTCCCAGCGAGCAACGACTCGACACGCTCGATGCGGCGTTCGATCCACGACGCAGCTCCGACGCCTTCGTGCCATTCCTCGCCCGCTGGGTGCACTTCGATCACCTGCACGACGATCGCAGCCGGCGTCAGGCGAGACCACAGCAAGCCTGCCTCGACAGCATCGGTCACCTGCGCGAATTGGTGGCGGACGCCGCGTATCTGGCACAGTGGCGCGGCACCGCGCGCGGCCTGACGCGGTTCCTTGATACCGCCACCGGTCTGCGCGGTTTCCGCATCGACGAGGGGCTACGCGTAGCAGGGGAGGACGCACCGCGGCCGTTCCACCTGCGCATCACTGCGCCGGCGGCCGCCAAACGTCAGGCCGATTTGGTGCACAAGGTGATCCGCATGGGCAAGCCCGCGCATGTCACCTATGACCTGGAGTTCGGCACGTGAGCGGAGCGGATACCATGGCCAGGACCTTCACCATCACCTGCGCGGCTGGAACCATCCGCCTCGCTGGGCAGGCCCGTGGTGAGTGCTCGTTCACCGTCACCAACACCTCCGCTACCGTGGTGCGCGCGCATCCGACGGTGATCGCCCTGGATGGACGCGCGCAGAACTGGTTCGGCGTGGTCGGCAATCCGGTGCGCGAGCTGGCACCTGGGCAGACCGTGCAGATCACCGTGAACATCATGCCCGCGGGTGCGCCACCGGGACGTTATTCCTTTCGCCTGGATGTGCTGCCGGCCGTAGGTGGTGAACGCAGCAGCGGTCCCGAGGCCTGCGTCGAACTGACCAGCGAGGCGCCGCCGCTGCCGGTGGGTTCCAAACCGTTTCCCTGGTGGTGGCTGGTGATCGCGGCGGTGGTGCTGGTTATCATCGGGGTGGTATTGTGGTTGGTGCTGCGTGGCGGCGGCGAGCCGGCCAGCAAGGAAATCGCTGAAATCAACACGTCTGAAACACCATTCGCGAGTGAAACCGCAACGGAACCGTCCACGGGACCCGCAGTGAGCGATCCCGCGCCATCACGCACGGTGTTCGCGAAAGAGCCTGCTGATGCGCAGGGGCTGGCGGAGCGTTGGCTGGCGGCGTTCCGCAAGCAGGACGCCCAGCAGCTGACGCAGATTACTTCGGCCCCGGCGTTCATCGGCGATCAGCGCGCCGATGATTCCGCCGCGATCATCAAACTCTACACCGCCCTGCTCAAACAACGCTCCTCGCTGAAACCCACTCAGGGCCCGCTCAAGCCCGCGGGCAAGCCGGTGCAGGCACGCGTGCGCAATGTGAGCGCCAAAATGCCCACGGGTACGCGTGACCTCGGCCTGACTGATGAGGATCCGGTCATCGGCGTCACGGTGCCGGAGTCCGGCCTCAACATCGTCCTGCTCATCCGCCAGGATCCGCTGCGCATCGCCGGCGTGATCCTTGAGCGTTGACACTCATCACCCATTCATCCACCTGAAAAGGACCACATCATGCCAAACGCCACCGTGCTCAGCTCCTTCACCATCACCGCGAAAACCCGCTCCTTCCAGCTCGACACTCAGGGCAAGGGCGTCTGCAACTTCATCATCGCCAACAGCGGCAAGGCTGCGCTCGAAGGCCGTGTGCGGCTGACGCCGACCGGCCAGAATCCGGCGGTGGCGGAATGGTTGACCATCACCGAACCGGCGGAACAGGCCTACAAACCCAACGAGGAGCGGACCTACTCGGTGAACATCATCGTGCCGGCGGATGCTCCGGGCGGAACCTACCTGTTCCGCGCCGAAGCCTACTCGGTCGCCAATCCCAACGATGACTACATCGGTGGACCGGAGTTCAGCTTCACCGTCATGCGCGCTGCGCCAAACCAGCCGAGCAAGGGTTTCCCACTGTGGATCCCGTTCACAGCATTGGCGCTGGTGGTGGCGATCGCCGCGCTGGTGGCGGTGTTCGTGATGAGCGGCAACTCGGTGGAGCGCGTCACCGTCCCCGATCTCGCGGGCAAGACCCAGGACGAGGCGGGGACGCTGTTGAGTAACGCCCATCTCGCCCTCGGACCGACGGAATTCGTTCCCACCGCCGAAATACAGGAGGGCTTGATTATCAGCCAAGCACCGCTGGCCGGCGAGACCGCGGATTCCGGATCCACCGTGAGTCTGCAGTTGGCCGCCAAGCCGGAGACCCCGATGGCGCCGGTGCCGGCGCTGGTGGGCAAGACCCTCGACGAGGCACGCAAGCTGCTCGCCGTCGCCAAGCTCAAGCCCGGACTCGTGGGTGAGAAGGACGAAGGGACAGGACTACCTGGAACCGTGCTCGAACAGCTTCCCGCCGCCGGTGCGTCGGTTGGTGAAGGCAGCGAGATTTCGCTGATGGTGAAAGCGCAGCCGGCGCCAGCCGGTCCGCCGACTCCGCAATGGCAGGGCACCATGAGCGTGCGGCAGACCTGGTTCGGTGACATCGACTCCGGCAAGGAGTGCGACAACGCTACGCGCAAGGACGCCGATTTCTGGTTCCGTGCGGAGACCGCAACCGAACGTTTCCTCGATGCGCAGAATGGCGCGGCCTTTGGCTTCCCGAGCGAGCCGACCCTCGCCTCGTGCAGCGAGGCGATCAAGATCGCTCCGGTGACACGCATCGCACTCGCCAGCCTCAAGCCGGAAAAACTGATCGCGGTGCGCACCAACCTGGGCCGCTATGTGCTGGTCAGTCTGGCGCAGGTGGTCGGTCCCAGCCCGGCGACGCTTGACCTGCGCTACCAGCGCTTCCTGATCCGCGTCCTGCCGATCCGTCCGGTGCTCGACATCAAGGCGATCAGGGAGATCAAGGTGATGCCGGTGAAACCGCTGTCGATCACCCCGGTCCAGCCGGCGCGTCCGATGGTGATGCCCGCCGAACCGGTGCGTCCGATCACCGGTACCGCAGTGCGCCCGGTGCTGGTGAAAACCGCGGACGAGCCGGCTGAACCGAAGGAAGAGAAGAGGGTGATCCGCAAGGATCTGCTGATCCGCTGAATTGCTGAAGCACATCTCCGCCTGGGAGCACCGCTGGTGCTCCCAGGCGTCGTGCCATCGCTCACCTGGGAACAAGCATCATGGGTACCCGTGTCCTGATCGTGCTGGTGGTGATCATCATTCTGCTCGCCGTCGTGGCGGTGGTGCTCGGTGCCAATCGCAAGGATGCGAAAAGCGAAAAGAATGATGTCAAAGGCGGCAAGGCCGGCATGGCGCCATACCTCGATCGTGTCTTCGGCTGGATGTCGCCCAAGTTTGATCTCGCAGATCTGACGGTGACCGGGGCAGTGTTGGACAAGCAGAAACGCACCATGTCCCTGAAGGTCGATCAGGAAGTCACCTTCAAGGTCAAAGCTAGACCGGAGGATGGTCCCAATGATTGCAGGAGCCTGACCCTGGCGCTGGTGTCGCCTACGGAGATCAAATCCGGTTCCGAAGTGCTTCGCCTCAACACCGCGACCTTTCCGCCGCTACCAGACGGCGTGGATGCGCCGGAAGCGGGGCAATTCCTGCCGGTCCCACCGCCAGATAAGGAACCAGAGGTCAAGGTGGATATGCCCAGAAAAACCAGCGAATGTGCCATCCCGATATTCCGTGGTGGTGGAACCCTCGTGTTCACGGCCACCCGTGCCTGCACGCTGGAAATCCGCTGACAACGATTTTGTGTGTTGTTGAAACTCGCTCGTCGCACTTCCGCTTCGTGGTGGTGGCGCGCGTATCAGCGGATGACCGCAGGTGGACGACACCGCCGCGGCCAACCCCTGGAGCACCGGTCATGGAACTTCCCGAGAAGATGGACAGCGCCATCACGCATGGCTCGACCCTCAAACTGGACCCGGAAGCCTGGGCGCGTTCGCGCTGGCTGTATTACGAGAACCCCATCCGCAATTATCTCAAAGGCCTCGGCTGTCCGGCGGAGGATCTCGACGACCTCGTGCACGACCTGCTGATCCGTCTGCAGACCTACATTATTCTGCGCTACGATCCGTCGCGGCCGTTTCGTCCGTACCTCAAGAAGGCGATCCGTTCGTTCTACTTCAATCACCTGCAGGAGCGGCGCAAACCGAGCCTCGGGCCGCGTCCAGTGACGCCGGAGGGTCCCGATCCGATGGATCTGCTCAATGCCGGTTTGGTGGAATACGCGCGCAAGGTCTACGAGTGTTTCGCGATGGCCGCCGAACCCCGCCTGCTCACCAGCATCGGTATGCTCGCCGACGCGGTCATCCGTGGTACGCGGCAGGAACAATTGGCGCAGGCCCACGATATAAGCGAACGCCAGGTGCGCTCGCATCTGATGCGCGCCGCCGACGCGCTCACCGCGTGGATGGAGGAACGCATCCATCGCGAGGATCTGGATGCGCTTGCCGGCCGGGCCCAGCGTCTGGGGGTAAAGGCCGATCTGCAGATCGATTCGATCCGCAGCCTATTCAGTTACCTCTCGCGCGAGAAGCGCACACGCGCGCTTCTCGCGTTGGCGCTGATCCATCGCAACCAAGCCGAACTGGCCGAACCGGCGCTGGCCGACGTCGACAGTTCAGCGACCTGAGTCCACCTGCCGGAGTCGTCGATGGTCAGTCTCGATTCATTGCGCCTGCCGTTCTTCATCGTCTCGCTCATCTGTTTCACGCTGGTGCTGGTGGGGGAGTTCGGCGCATTGGTACATCGACTGATCCCGCTGAAGGATCCAGGGACACCACCCGGCCTGGGAATACCCTACCTTGCGCTGCTTGATGGCCTGCTGCTCTTCATCGTCATCCTGATGGCGTTGCCGCTGCTGCTGCCTGATCGCCTACACGCCAAGCTGCAAGGCATCGCCACGCTGATCGTCAGCTTCATCTCGCTGCTCGGCGGCATCGTGATGATCATAGTCGCCCTCGTTCTGGTGATGATCATGGTCTCGCTGCTGCTGGCGGTTCCGTTCGGCACCATCGCCTACCTCGCCATCCATGGTGGCTTCGATACCACGGCTGCGCAGGTCATCCTGAATTTATTGCTGCTGCTGAAGATCGTTGGCGCGGTGTGCCTAGTGCTGGCGCATCAGCGCTTCCTGCAGAACAAGGGCTTGGTGTTGCTGATCCTGACGTCGCTGATCGGCAACCTAATCATCGCGTTCCTGCATGCGCTGGTGCCGACGCCGCTGGTGAGTATCACTGATGCGGTCGCCGCAATCATCGTTGCCATCCTGGCGGTGATCTGGGCCATCCTGCTGCTGATCGGTTCACTGCCGGCGATCTTCAAGGCGATCAACATCACGCGGACGGTGGGATGACAGGCGGGGACAGGCTTAAGACTTAAGGCTTGAGGTCATCCAGCCTCCAGCCTCCAGCCTCCAGCCTCCGGCCTATCCCGGTATGCCCCAGGTCTTGCGGTAGATCACTCCGAGCAGCAGGCGGATCTTCTCGATCTTTTGCTGCGACAGATGGGTGAACAACGAACGCAGGTCACCGAGGTTGAGTGCCACCGGCAGGCCATAGCGTCGTGCCAGGTCTTCCAGCTCCGCCAAGTCCTCCTGCGTCACTTTGCTTTGGACCCAGGTCGTCAGCGCGTCGGCAGCGGCGTTGATGTAATCGCGCACCCGACGGGAGCTGAGGTTCCAGCTGGCAGCGATCTCCTCCAGGCCGCGCTCGTCGATCAACCGTTCATGCAACATCTGGACGCCCGATTGCAGGTTCGGCTGGGCGTCGGCAGCGAAGCAGCGGTAGATCTTGCGCAGGTAATCGACCAGCGCCATGTCGCCGAGTTCCGATTCGGCGTCGGGGCCTTCCTGAACACGGCCGACCGGCTCCGGCAAGACGTCCATAGTGTCAGGTGAGCGCCGGCGATGATGACTGACGTAGAGGTTGTCGATCGAGCGCTTCAGATAGGGACGGAAAGGACCCTTCGAGCGGTCGTACAACAGCATGATGCGTTTCAGTTTGAGCAGCACCTCATGGGTCAGGTCATCGACATCCTGATCCGCGCACTTGAGCACGCGTAAGTAGTTGGCAATCGGTTGGAAATAGTATTCCCAGCGATTCTGTTCCATGAGCACCGACCAGCGCGTGGTCGCGTCCTTCATATACGTCGGTGGCGCGACTGCGGTCAGTTCGGCACGCGGAGACGGGAAGGCCGGCGGGGTGGCCGGGCTGATGAGGGACTGTGACATGGGCTCCTCCGATCGATCTGGTCCGCTCGCCATGTGGCGGGTTCTGTTCATGAAGCGGCGGATTTCCACCACTTATCACTGGTTCGTAGCATTCGCTGCACGCTCCTACGGGGACGGGTGAGCAAAAGCGGAAGCCGGCGAACAATTGTTCGACGGCGCTTCCGCTTTTGCAGATGCAATGCGTAGCAGCGTTCATATACGAGGCAGCGCTCTCCGTCAGACCGCGGAGCGCGCCGGTCGATGCCCCACCGCCATCCAGCGGTCTGGTGTCGTCCCGGCCGCCTTCATGGAGGAGGGCACATGGACAACACCGCACATATGTTGGTAGTTGGTGGCGTTGAGGTGCTCAACCGCCTCGGTGCTGGCGGCATGGGCGAGGTGTACCTCGGCCGCCATCTGGCGACTGGTATGCAGGTTGCCGTCAAACTGATGAAAGAAGGTACTGCCTCCAAGGAGCGCTTCCTCAACGAGGCGCGCTTAGGGCTGGGGTTGGCCGGTCCACATCTGGTGCGGGTCTTCAACGCCGGAAAGGCCGACGGTCGGCACTACATCGTCATGGAACTGCTTTCGGGGGGCACGATGCGTGACCGTTTGCGTGAGGGACGCATGTCATGGGATCGCGCGACGGATCTGCTGCTGGAAGCCGCAAAAGGCTTGGCTGCGCTGCACCGTGCGGGGGTCATCCATCGCGACATCAAACCGTCGAACATGATGTTCGGTGCTGATGGCGTCGTACGGCTGACGGATTTTGGTTTGGCGCGGCGGGTCGCCGATGCTGGCATGGTCACCCGCTCATCCGATCGCCTGGGTTCACCGGCCTATACCGCTCCTGAGCAGGTGCTTGATGCCAGCGAGGCCGATGCCCGCTCCGACATCTATTCGCTGGGCATTTCCTACTACGAGATGCTGACCGGGACGCCGCCCTTCCGCACCCCGAGCGACACTGATGTGTGCTTCCAGCAGGTGCATCGTCCGCTGCCGGACATCCGCGCCGCCGTGCCCGACCTGCCGCGCAAACTGGTGAGTCTGCTCCAACGCATGACCGCCAAGAATCCCATGCTGCGTCCCGCCGACGGCTCAGCCCTGGTCGAGGAGCTGCAGCGCCTGCATGGCAGCGGCACGGTGGCCACCGTCCTGGTGCGCCGTCCGCGTCGCCGCACGGTGATGTGGGCCGCGATGATCGCTGCGACCTGTGCGTTGGTGCTGCCCGGATTCGTGGCGTTCAATCACGCCAAACAACCGAGCTGGCAGTCACCGGAACGGGCGGTGTTCGTCCTGCAGTCCGGACTCGACGCTGCCAGCGCCCAGGCGCTTCACGCCGGACTGGAACGCACCGGACTCAACGTGGTCGAACGAGCCGAGATCGGGCGCGTGCTCGATGGTCCGGATTTCGCCGCGACCGATCTGATGAATCCGGGAACCGCAGTGCGGGTCGGCCATATGGTCGGTGGCCACCTTGCGGTATTCGCCCGTTCGCTCGATGGACTGGTCAGCCTGCGTGCGGTGGAGGTCGAGACCACCCTGCTGCGCGGTAGTGAACTGGTCGCACCAGCCGATGCAGGAACTCAGGCTGAACGTCTTATCACCGCCGTCATGCGGCGTCTGCCGGCGCAGGGCGTGGTGCAATCCACCGCGGAAGGCACCTGCCGCATCTCGCTTGGTCGTCGGCACGGGCTCGTCGTCGGTGATCGTTTCCAGCTCTATGAAGGCATGTCGGATCGCCGCGGTGCTCCGTTGGTGACCGGTACGGTGCGTGACCTCGAAGCCACCAGTGCCGTACTGGCGATAGATGGAGGATCCGCGTCGGTGAATGCGCCAGTGGAACGGATCGCGGCTCCATGAATTCCACCAGTCGTCACTTCGGCGGTCTAACCGCTCTGCTCCTCAGCGTGGTGGCCATCGGTGGCTGTGGTACGCGCGCCGACTTGGCGCCGAATATGGTCGACGGCGTGGCCTATGGCATTACCCGCGAGCCGTTCCGCGAGCGCTGGTGGCAGTATTGCGAACGCGGGGTGAGCTGGGCCAACGGCGGCTTCTGGGCCGAGGCCGAAAGCGATCTGCGCCAGTGCCTCGCCTTGCGGCGAACCGACGCCCGCCGGGCACGCACATATGGTATGCATTTCGTGCAGTGTTTCGCCCACCGTGAACTCGGTGCGGTGCTGATCGAGCTCGGTCGCCTCGACGAGGCCGAGAACGAACTCCACCTCAGCATGGCACAGGAGCCGAGCGCCAAGGCGGAGTTCCTGCTGCGCCGCATCCGTCAGGTGCGTGGCCAGGAAGCGGTCGCTACATTCCGCCCGGTGGTCATCGACCCGACTGCACCGCATGCGGGTGCGGCGGCAGTGGTGGCGGATGCCCAGGTTCCATCACCAGATCTAGTGGCGGTGGACAGCCGCATCGTCATCGACGTGGTGACGGGCGAGGGCGACACCACCGCGCTGCGTGGTCGGCTTGATGCTCCGTCGGGCACCCCGTTGTGGTTGGTACCGCCCACTGGCGAGCCGACTCCGATCTCGGTGGATGCCAATGGTTCCTTCGCCGCCGCCGTACCGGTTGGTGGTGGGCTTGCCAGTGGCGGCGGCTTCACCGCGGATGGCAGCAGCCGTCCGATCAACCTGATCATGACGGTGGGATCACCGGCGACGAAACCAGCGCTGACCATCGAAGGGCCAAGTGAGGGCGCTGAGCTCCAGGCCACCCCGGCATGGTTCCGTTTCCGTGCCGACGCGCCGCAAGGGCTGCGTTCACTCGCGGTGATCGATGCCACGGGCAACCGCCGCGGCGGGCTGGACCTCAACGGCCGACAGAGTGGCGGAATGGTTCCGGTGACGCTTGACGACGGCGCCCACGATCTGCGCTTCATCCTCACCGGGAGTGACGGCACCTGTGTCGAGGTCACACGCCACCTGACGTTGGTGTCAGCGCCGGCTCAGCATCAGCGCTGGCGCGCGCCCGCTTTGCTGGTGGCGCTCCAACCATCAGGCATGGGGCAGGAGATCCGTGCGCGTGATCCAGCGTTCTATGAACGCTCGGTGCTCCACGGCGAACGCTTCAACGTTGTGGCACCGGAAGGCGCGGCGCTGCAACGCCAGGAACTGGATTGGGCCCAAGCAGGTCTGGTCACCGTGACCACCGCGGTGCGCACCGGCCGCGAGGTGCAGGCGCGTTACGTCCTGTTGGGGACCCTGACCCGCGGTCGGGACGATGCCGAGTGTTTTGTGCGTTTGGTGAACTGCAGCACGGGTCAGGTGGTGGTCACCACCGACGCCTATGACAGTGCGGGCGACGATTTCAGCACGCAGGCGTTCTTCACCGCACTCGCCGCACGTCTGCGCCAGGCCTTCCCGGTCCATCAGAGCCGCTTATCATCGCAGGGTGGTCGACTGGTGCTGACTCTCGGCACCGCTGACGGCGTGAGCGAGAACCTGCGCTTCCATGTGCTGGGTGACGATCGCCGTGCTGATGTCGGCATCATCGAAGTGGTTGCCTGCCGTGCACACGAATCGGACATCCGCTGGATCACCTCACCTTCCACCCCGGCGCCAGGGCTCGCGATTAGCGAGTGACTAGCGCCATTTAACCAAGGAGTTTCGCATGCCTTATATCCTCGGAACCGTCTCTGAGATGACGGGAAGCAGCACCAGTTCACCGTGCATGAATTTCCTGGTCCAGTGTCTGAACAAGCCGATCACGATCACCCACGCGCCACCACATTTCTGGGCCACCGTTCCGCAGGACGAATATGTCATGCAGGTGACCACCGCCGCTGGCGGCAGCGCCACCGCGGTGGCCAAGGCACTCACCACCTTCGGTGGCGTGCGTTTGAACATTTCGGTCACCTGAACCCAAACCACCAAGGACCAACCAATGCCAAATGCCTACCTGACCGGCTGGGTCACCGACGTGCGCGGGCGCGTGAGTTTCGTCCCGGTCAATGCGATCGTCACGTCCTCCCGTGATCCCCTCGTGCTGGTCTTCAACCAGCAGGGACACTTCTTCGTGCCCAATCTCGAATCCGGAAAGACCTACGACTTCATGGTCCACAACGGCAAGGAGAGCAGGAAGATCAGCTTCATCCCCAAGAAAGGCCACAATGACTTGGAGGTCGCGGTACCCACCAAGCCAGCGCGCGTCAGCAAGTCGCCGACGCGCAAGCCGCTCGCAACGCGGCAAGTCGGCGCGTAATGTCTGACCAGAAGCGCATGTGCCGTCGCCGTTGGACGGCGCAAGCGCAGTTGGCTTTGAGCTGGATGCTGGTGGGCAGTGCCTCGGCCGCCGTCAGCAATCCCAATTTCGGCAGCAGTCCCATCCCCGTCGGCGCCGGAGCCCGGGCGCTGGGAATGGGCGGAGCCTTCAGCGCGGTAGCCGACGATGCGACCGCAGCGACATGGAATCCAGCCGGCATGAGTCAGCTCGAGCGTATCGAACTCGGGGCGTCGGTCGGATGGTACCATCGTCGGGTGCACCAAAATGACGGTGCCGGTGATGACGAGAGCGACAGCGAGGTCGATCTGGATCACGCCAGCGCCATCGTGCCATTTCATGCCTTTGGTTGTCAGCAGACCGTCGGCCTTGCTTGGCAGCGGCAATTCGACTTTGGTCGTTCGGTTTCGGCGTCCGCCCATACTGACGACGGCATGGTCATCGTCGACCAACTCACGGAGGTCGAAGTGGACGGCGCGCTGGCGACCTGGTCCCTGAGTTACGCCCTGGAGATCCGACCTGGATTCTCGCTCGGCGTCACCGTGCAGACATGGGGCGATGCACTCACCGGTCGCAGTCACTACTCCCGTGATGTGCGTGAGACCAACACCATCGAGTTCTTTCCCTTCCCGGCGAGTGTCGCCACGCTTGATGACCAGCAGGAATCCAAAGTGGAGGAAGGTTACAGCGCCGTGCTCGGGCTGTGGTGGCAGGCCTTGCCGGAGTTGACCGTCGCCGTCGTGGTCAAGCCGACCTATCGCCTGCGTCTGGCCACGGATAGCCGTTCGGTGGTGACCACCGACGGCACCCCGGATCCGGCAGAGACCGACCACTTCACCTCTGACTTCCATTATCCCACGAGTGCGACCCTCGGCCTCGCCTGGCGTCACGGAGATCGTGACACCATCGCCTGCGATGCGACTTGGACGCAGTGGAGCCGCTATCGTGTGAGCGAGGACGGGCGCACCAGCAGCCCGGTCAACTCATTCATACCGTATGGGGATTTTGACGACGGGATCTCGCTGCGCCTCGGTTACGAACACCTCCTGCTGCTCGATGAAATGGTGGCGGCCTTGCGCATCGGCGCCCTCTACGAAGAGCTTCCTGGCGCCGCTCCCGCACCGGCCGCCGACCAGCCTGACAACACCCATGCGGTGATTGATCGTTACTACGGAGTGACCATCGGAGCGAGCCTCTGTTTCGATCACATACTATACGATCTGGGAGCACAGGTGCGCCAGGGTCGTGAGGTTGGAACCGGGCAAGACACGGCACCCGACAGCACCGCTGATATCACCACGGTGACGGTGCGCCTCGGTATCGCCTACCAGTTCTAAGGTTTCCGCATTCGGATGTCTGCCGGTACTTCAGAGCAGGTCGATCCCTGCTCTGGAGGTTCCCATGCATCCCGTCCTCAACGGCATCATCACGGTGTTGTACGCCACGGCGCTCGCGGGTGGGGCCGGCATCGGATTGAGTGCCGGTCTGATGCCTGGGCATCAGACGTTCACCTGGGTCACCGCGGTGATGGCGGGATTTGGACTGCTCTACGGACTGATCGCCGCGTTTGTCCAAGGCTACGATTTCGCCAAGCCGTCCGGCTGGCTGCTGATGCTGGTGGATTTCACCTGGAGTCTGCCGAATACCGTCGCCGGGTTCCTGACCCAACTGGTCTACATCTTTTTTGGTCACCCGTCAGCCGACCTCAGCCGAGGACATAGCTGGATCGCCTACAAGCCGTGGTCGGCTTCACAGGCATTCGGCAACTCCGTTCTGCAGACCGTCGGCACAGTGTGCCTGGGTGGAGCTGGCGCCCATGAACTCGTGCACCTGCTCCAGGCACGCATCTTCGGACCGCTCTATATCCCCGTGGTGATCGCCAATTATGTGATCAATTTTCTGATCCAGGTGCTGTGGACGGCGTTGATCGGATGGATCCTCTACCTCACGGGTGCACGCCAGACGGCGTACCTGTGCCCCTCCTCGACCTCAGCGGTCGGTGGTGGTGCCCACAGCAGCGGAGCGGCGAAGTTCTTCGGCTGGATCTACCAGTCGACACTCATTGAGTTGTGGGCCTACGGCACCGAGCACTGACCTGGGCGGAATTCGTGCCGTCAGCCGGCGTCCTGTCACCAATGCGGCACGGTGGATTATCGTGAGCGGACAGCGGCCCAGACGATCCCGTCATCAGACCAGATCGCACGCATGGTCGTCGGACATGGCGGCGGTGCGCGTTGACGTCCGAGAACCCAGGCGAGGACGGCGGCCGGATCGTGCGCGAAATGGACGGTTTCCGCGCTGCGCTTGCCATCGGCCGCGCGCATGCCGAGCAGGAGTACCGCGCGCTCATACCGTGCGACGTCCTGCAGCAGCCGTGGGCATGGGCGCGCGGGAGGCGTGGCGATGAGGTGGTCGCAGAACGCCACACCTTCATCGGCGAAGTAGAAGGTGAACGGGCTGCACGCAGCGAAGTAGTGCAGGGCGCATGACGTCAGCCGTGGTCCGAGCACGCGACAGAGGAGCGGCACGGTTGCGTGGAGCTTCGACAGTCGGAAGCCCCGGTACATCGTACGGGTCATGCGCGTGCCAGGATCATTCGCCAACCGTAGCAGGCGCCATCGCTCGCGTTTGTCCAGGCCGGTGGCGAGCGCGGCCTCACCGTGACGGCGGACGCTGCGTTGAAAGTCCGCGTCCGTGGCCATGAGTGCCGCCTGTGATTGGAACACCACAAGGCTCATGCGGCGTTCCGACGTAGGCGCTGCCAGGAATCACGCATCCGTTCCAGCACTCCGATCAGGTTCTTCTCGGGCAATTCGTCGATCCAGTCCTTGAACAATTCAAAGGTGATGCCGCCCAGGTTCGTCGCGCGGGGCAACACCCAATCGAGCAACCGCCAGACCTCCTTGGGCGGGGTCCCACGGTGGGCGTCGAGGTAGAAACCATCAAGTTCCATTCCACCGGCCAAATGGATTTCGCCTACGTGGCGTAGGTCGAGTGCGGCCATAAATGCGAACGGGTCGAAGCGGTGGTTGCGCGCGTTGCAGTAGACATTGTGCAAGTCGAGCACCAAGCCGCACCCCGAACGGGCGCAGAGCTGGTTGAGGAATTCCGGTTCGTGGTAGTCGTTCTGCTCCATCCGCATGTAGTAGACGTTGGTCTCAAGCAGGAACGGCAGGGGAATGTGTTGCCGCACCATGGCGATGCGCGGCACCAGCAGGTCGAGGGTGCTCTCATCCCAGGGCAGTGGCAGGGTAAAGCCGGCGTTCATCTCGCCGTGCTGTCCCTGAGCGAGGTGGAAGGAAAGGTGATCGCTGTGCCACGGGCAGGCGTGCCGCGTGGTCCACGCGCGCATCTGTTCCACATGGGCGCGATCGAAACGATGGGCACTGCCGATCGACAAGCCGATGCTGTGGGCGACGACCGGCACCCGTTGAGCAAGGGGGGCGAAGGCGGCGAGCGCCTCACGATGATCGCGGTAGCGTGGTCGACGCTGTGGGCCGCGATCGAGCCACAACATGTCGGGGACCGCTTCGAGATAATCTAGGCGATGCCCTTCGCGGGCGATGAACGGCATCAGACCGCCCTGCCACGTCAAGCCTACACCCAGCGGTGGCAGGGTCGTCCCTGCCACCGGCTGTGGAGATGAAGTGGTGATTATTCCAGGCATCGTCCGCGGTCCTTTAGAAGCGGCGACGAACCATGTCTTCGAGGATGATGCGATCGAGACCAGAACGGCAGCCTTCGCAGCCGAGCTTGCCGAGCGCGACACGCAGATCCTTGATCATCGAATCGAACGAAGCGGTGGGCTTGCTGCCGAGACGGATCTCGGTGACCGGGATCGCGAGACGGGATTTGTTGATGGCCATGATTCCTCCTGAGGGGTTGTGCCGGAGCGGCAGGTACATCAGCAGATACCGTCGGCCGGTGAAAAGCGGCAGGCGAAGGAGAGCACTGTGTGGCGACCGACTCGAATGGGCGGTGGATCATAGCTTTGGTTTCCGGTTCGCGTCCAACGGTTCCGTATTGGTGGGCGACAACCCATTACCACGGAGATCTCCCATGGAAGCCCTCACCGCCTACTTCGATCGTCTGCGCGTCCTCATTCCGGCACGAACGCTCGGCCTTTTCCTCATTGGCGGGACCATCGCCCAGACCATTGCCGTCGCGACCAAGAACGGCGGCACCGGTCTGGCCATGATGTCCTTCATCATCATCGGCGTCTGTATCATTATCAATTTCCTCGGCGGCATACTCGCTGACAAAAAGCCCTGGCACGCGGCGCTGATCTCCTCCATCGCGCTGATCCTGCTGGCTTTCAGCCAGCCGGCCTATGGTCCCCTCAGCGCTCTCGGCGTGACCAACCCCTGGGTCTACGGCTCGCTCGCCTTCGTCGCCGCGGCCTACGCACTGATCATCACCAGCTTCTACCGCGGTGCCGAACCAGCCGTGCAAGCTGCTCAGACGGCACGCAATAATCTGCGAAATATGGCCTGACCGTCGCTTTGCAGCCAGGGGGTTATTGAACACACCAACGGTTGACTGATAAGTGATCTTGTCATTAACCCGTTGATAGTTATGCGCACCACACCACGCCCAAGAGCCCACTTGGCCAAGCCGTGAATTACGCCCGCACGCTGTGGGACTCGCTCACTATCTATGCCACCAGAGGTATCCTGCCGATCGACAACAACCTGGCCGAACGCGCCATCCGTCCCGTTGCCATCGGACGGAAGAACTCCCTCTTTCTTGGCTCCGGCGAAAACGGCGGCGGCGACGGGGTCGCCATCGCCTACTCGCTCATCGGCTCCTGCCAACTCAACCACTCGATCCCGTCCGCTACCTCACCGAGATCGCGCCACACCTGACTGATTGGCGTGAGCGTGCAGCCAAGTATACGTGGCTACACGCACACTCATATGGAAGTGGATTGAGCAGTGGTCTAAGGCGCAGGGGCAACGGTGGATGGCGAGGGTGAAGTGCGGTGGTAGTTTCGCTGTATGCTGAATCAAATGCGATTGGGATTGTCCGTGACGCCCCGGCGCAGGCGCCTCACCCTATTGCTACTACTGATCGTCTGCCGTGCCGCTGCGGCCGTACCACCGGAAGCCATTGCCGCCGCCGATGCCTGGGTGGAGCGCGCCATCGCCCTCGGCCTTCCCGATGCCCGCAACGGCAGGCTGATGACTGGCACCCTGCGCGTAACTGTGCGCATTCCAGACGATGAGCACCGCCCGTTGTGGGATTGGTGGTGGCCGTTGGAGATCGATGCGGTGCGTGACGGGGCAGGACGGCACATGTATTTGCACTTGGGCGACCAGCACCTCCGGCTGGCCGATGGTAGTTGGCTGGCGGGCTGTGAACGCCATGTCCGATCACAGGACGGAGTGGAGATTGATGCCACCGAATTACAGCCCGTCACCATGGCAGGGGCGATGGAGCGGCTTCCCAGGTGGCAGGTGGCCCCCATTGCCCGCTGCATAAATCTGCGCGACGCGGTCGAACTGCACGTATGGCGCCTCGGCGCACCCGGCCGGGAGGAGCGCGCACTTCGTAATTACATCGCTGCTCCCTGGCAGTCGCTGCTGCAGTCCCGCAGCCTCGTCACTGGTGAGGATGTGGCGACGCGCTGGGGTGGATTCGTCCAGGACGAAGACTTGAGCCGGCGGCCTGCCGACCTCCTGCCGCGATTACTGCGCGACCGCGCGTTCATCTGGTTTGCCGACCGCGCATGCGATGGTATCGACATTGCCCGGGACAAGGCCGCTGCTGCAGCGCTAGAGTTCGCACCGCCGGCCTTGCGGGAAGATTTGATCCGTTACTTCGCTTCGGTCGCTGCAGCTGCGGCCGTACCGGAATGGCAAACGGGAGGCAGCCTGGACGACCTGTTACAGGGCTGGAATGAAGGGGAGCTGCCAGATTCGAAACTCCTGGATCTCGATGCCCTGTCCCTCGCCCTGACGGACCAGCGTCCGAGCCGCTGGATCGAATCCAACCAACCGCGCCTAGTCGGTGACAACGCTCTGCGCGCCATGGCCTATAGGCTTGGCCGCGATCCGCGCCTGCTGGCTGGCCTCGATGCTGGCGAACCATGGACCGAAGCTGCACGGACACGGACCATGCCAGCTGTGCAGACTTGGTGGCGGGAAAATCGCACGACGCCAGTGGCCCAATTGCTGGCACCCACCATCGCCATCAGTTCGCTTCAGGCGCAACTGCAAATGGTCTACCGCCTCCAAGAGCAGGAACGCATGCCCGTATTGGAGGCTATCGCCGCTGCTTGGATCGCACATGACCCTTTCGTCGATCCGCCGGTGAAAAAACCAGCAGGCTTCAGTTTTTCTGAGCCATCGGCTGAGACCCTGGCACGCGGTCATCGTCAGACGCTCGACCACATGTTGGCCCTTGCCGGCCATCAGCGGATTCTGCTCGATGCCCTCGATCGTCTGCCTGATCGCCCAGCAATCCGACTGCCACGCGCCCTGGCCCACGACCTGCGTGGAGAACCCCGTGTGCTCGATGAGTTGCTGGAGACCATATTGGCTGGCGGCGGAGACGAATTCGAAGGACGCGAAGTCCTTGTAGCAATGTCGTCCCGGCCGTCGCCCGCCCGCTTGGCAATTCTGCGTGCCACCGTATCAGCCAAGGCGGCACGCTGGCCGCTCGTGATCGGGACCCTCGTACTGGAAAGTCAGCAAAATGCCCCCTTGCAGACGCATCAGGCCGGCGCTGACCTGCGCGTCGGCCTTGCGCTCCGCCTTGGACTCGCGCTGACGGCCCTGGAAGACCGCACTGCTGTCGACGACCGGGTGAAGCCGGCGGGGCCGGTCTACAGTCATTGGCGTTGCGGATCAGACGTCCTGTCACGAGATGTCTCATTTACAGGCGGTCTGCCAGGCGCAGATCGGGCCAGCCCGCTCGCCGCCCAAGGAGGGCTGAGGCTCTGCGACATCGTCGCCTACGCACTCTATGAGCCAGCCCGCTTCGCACAGGAATTGCAGCCCGCCGGCTGCGATACCTCTGCCTTGTCAGCGGCACGAGACGCCACCATCGAAGAACTCCGTCCCCGCATCGCCGCCGCCTTTGCAGCGGAGTGGAAACGGGTGGTCGGTGAGGGTTTGTAAGTTGTGGTTGTAGTTTTCTGTTTTCTGGGCCAGACAGGGCTGACGTTGTGAACGATGCATGTCGTTTGGATGATCCCGAAGCAATCTGCTGCATTTGTGGGTGGCGAGGACGAAGATTTAAATAGTCGCCTGATGGTACGACACACCCCCATCAGAGCCGCGCTCCGTGCCTCTAATCGCCGAAAGAATCTTCAAGAATGACGACGCCATTCCTGAGTTCATTTTTACGGCTATCCCTCCATCTCACCGCCAGCCGTTGGCCCTGGTAGGCCAGCAACCATCTATCGTTCAGGATCGGCTCAGCCAAATCCTGCAAGCGATATGGGAGCCCCGGTTCGCGAGAGGCTCGACCGGTCGCCCACGTCTGTCCGCATAGTGGTTGGGTTCCGAAGGATGGCGAAGCTCGGGACATCCCAATCAGCGACCGTCTGCTGGGCATCCTGAAAGAGTTGCGCCAACCTTCGGGCTATTTGCTCAAGGCCAAAGTCGAGCGCACAAAGCGCAAGGAACATGCTCCCTGGGCATATCGCTATGATCCGAAGAAGATCTGGAAGCGAGTGGTCGATCGCGTGGCGGCGGCAGGCGGCAAGGCCATCACTGCCTATGGCATGCGGCACACCTTCGCGAGCA